>SDBU01000378.1_pt1 | contig 63167 bp, 96 predicted proteins | sample 2277071 | NCBI WGS metagenome assembly SDBU01 (sample SAMN10397929, study PRJNA504765) | marine sediment metagenome | isolation source: marine sediment core GS08_GC12, 126 cmbsf | place: Arctic Ocean: Gakkel Ridge, Loki's castle | collected 2008 | reverse complement strand
AGTAATTTACCCCGTTGCTCTATGTCGAAACACAGATACCCAACCACGTTTTTCCCAAGGCTGCTTAATAATAGCATCGTTAATTCAATGGCTTGTTTTTCGGTTAAAATCATTATTCATCTCCTTTTTTGGCACCCCACACAATATCCTTTTCCACCAGGCGCAGGGGAAAACAACAGCTCACATGCAGCCCATTTCTTCCCACAGCCACCACAGGCAATCGTTATACTTGGCCAGGGTTCACTACTTAACTTGATCTCATATTCGCCTGTAATCCATCGATACTTCGCTGACACTACACGCCAACCATATTTAATATACTTCCATAAAATAGCCTTTTTCTCTTCCTGGCTCTCTGTAAATATTAATCTTGTCTGGTTAGTCATTTTTATCTCCCTTCTATCTCTTTTAACTTACCTTCTAAAAACTCTACATTCTTAATGAGACCTTCCACTAATTCTTTGGTTCGGAGACGGAATATCTCTAACTGGACTTGTCTTTGCTGGATATATTTTTGGTAGCGTATTATCTCCTCTTCTGTCATGTTTTCTCTTCGTTCTTGGGTCTCCCTTTCAGTCATCTGAAATGCTTTTCCTAACTCTTCTACTCTTTCACTGTCCATAATAGCTCCTTTCTTTCATCCCAACATTACAAAAGTACCTTAGCTGCCTCAATCTCTCTCTCTGCCAACTCAATACATTTCAATATCATCTCTCTTGTCTTCTCCTCTGTACCCTGAAAGAGAGGATATAAACTATCAATATAGCTCTTCAAGTGCAATATAAGGTCATTTATACCCTCCCTTCTACAATAATAAACCAAGTAACTTGGCAGATTATCAATTTTCCTTTCATTGTCTTCTAAGGCTATATTAGCTTGCTGTAATACTTGATTTAATATCTCTTCATCCATCTTTCATCTCCTCTATTTGCCTGAGTACTCCATTTAACTTTGCGATCCTTATTTTCTTATCCCGGACTCCTGATCTCCTTGCGTACCTTATTTTCAATATTGCCTCATTCTCTGTGCCGGACTCTCTCCATATAATTAATACTGTATCTGATTCAGCTCCTATTAGTGAGCTATCTCTTATATCATCATCAGATGGCTCTTTTTCAAAAGATACCTTCTTCATATGACATAAAAGAAAAACAATCAGATTATAGTCCACTGCTATCTGTTTAAGAAATCGTATAACATTACCTATCTGGAGGCTTGTATTTTTCTGACTTATTATATCAAATAAAAAATGTAAATGATCTATCACTACAACACTGATTCCATGTTTCACCAATGCCTCTAAAATACGCTTTCTTATCCAATTAAGGTCGTATGCCTCTAATTTTTGGGGAAGATAAAATAACGGCACATCATCACCAAAGGTTTTTAAAAATCTTCTTGGGGTTACTTCATACTGAAACCATAAAGTTTTTTTCTTCTGTTCAAGAAAATTAAATGTCAGAGATTGCATCATCAATGTCTTTCCGCTTTTAGGTGGCCCTGATAGGGCAATAAGCTCGCCCCCTTCAAAGCCACCTTCTAAGTGGTAATCAAGCAGTGGTAATTTGGAATGAATAACATCGCTGTCTTTAGTGTGCTTTAACATTTCCATTAAGTCAAAGGAGGATATTATTTGATCCTGGCCTTTGTATCCGATTAAATCTTTAGGTGTATCTTTTTCTTTCTTCAATTTCATCCTCCCATCTTTCTTTATTTATCCAAGTTGAGGGTAAAGGAATAAACCTTTCATCATCCCATGCTTTGCTTAATTTCTGTTTTTCAATCGCATTTAGTATTATTTCTATCCCGGGCAATCTATTTTTGTTAGATTTTGCTTTCCATCTTTCCAGTGCTTTAGCCTTGTCTTTGTGGTTAGGGTAGGCTTGATAAAATATTTCAAATTCTTTTAAGTTAAACCGTTTTTTCTTTATATATTTCTTTTCTTCTTCTACTTCTTCTTCTACTTCTTCTTCTTTGGGCCGGAGTTTGTCCCGATTTACAGCGGGAGTTTGTCCCGATTTTTGCTTTAACATCTTTTGCGTATATTCATCTGTAAGTTCCTGTAATCTTGGACAATGTAAGGCAATACTATTTTTATTTACATTGCAAAAAATACGCTCTTTTTCGTCACAAAATTTTAGGATTTTGAGAGTTTTCTGGCGAGAAAGTTGTAGGTTTTTGGTTAGTTTTTTAATAGAAAGCTGAGTTTTCCCTGGTTCTTCTATATCAAATTCATCTGCCATAAGTTCAAGAGTACCAAAAAAAACAAGGTATCCATCACTCCCAAATTTTTCAATCAAATCAAATATAAAAGAATCGTTTAAGGATCCTGATAAATGTTTAAACCATTTGATAGGACACCCCTAAAAACAATGCAAGGCTTCACGGGAGAGACAGCCCGCCACACCTGGGAGGCATGTTTCCACCTCGCATTGAATTATAATTCTGGGATTAATCAATGTCTCTTTGTCTCTTTCGCAAAAAATAGAATATTATATCCATATTATATCCCTTTTATATCCTTGTCAAGTTATTTTTTAGGCGTAATTAGGACATGGACCAATACATATTCATGGTGCTATGCAAAAATGGGCATTTTTAGACGCCCACCACATCGACCTATGCCAAAAATTGTCACGATTTTGACAAAAATTGTCATATTTCTATAAATCCACTCCCCCACATTTTACCCTTAGAAAATAATTATCTTGTGAATTCGGGGAGTTATAGGGTATTTATGAGAAAGGGCATAAGTGGCACGGAAGTAGCAATACTACCCAAATGAAAGCAAACAATTTAAAGGGAGGCATGCAAGATGAAATTAACAAAAACCAAAGTACAAGTTTTAAAAATCATCATTTTTTGTGTTCTATTTATACTAACAGGTTGTGGGTTTACATATATAAAACCTGGGCCATCCATTAAATCCAGTGAAAGGGCACAACTAATCTATCATCATGGATTTAGTCTTTTACCCGAGATGGAAAAAACACATAAAATCCATATTAAAAGAGATATTATCATACACATAGTTAAGGAGGATAACCCCTATCTTAAAAGGTATGGTGCAGCAGGAGTAGTGAGGCAACTTACATTTCCACATTTAGATAGTGAGCCATATCAAATTTGGGTGAAAGGGAAGATGGTAAAGGGAAAAGTTGTTCCTCATATATTTGCCTTGGGACACGAGATTCAGCATTTATTAAACTGGGAAGCATCAGAAATTGTTGCTAATCCTCATAATTAAAATTAAACCCTTAAACTGGAGGCAAGGAAAAACTTATGACACCTAAAGAAATGATACTAAAAGTATATCCTCAAGCAATTTGCACAAAAGGAATGTGGGGAGCCGGGATTGGCAATTGGTATGGTGTTTTCTTAAATCCAGAAGACATAAAGCCAATTGAATTTAGTCTGTCTGCGTCTCAAGCGTGGGAATTTACATGGGATTTACATTCTTATATACGGGGAAGGGTTAAACCATTAAAATAAAGGAGGCTATTATGGGAGATTGTCCAGGATCAGGGAGTGGAGACCCAAGAGATTATGATCATAGATCGTTAGAAGAACAAAAGAGCGCTCGTTATAGAAAAGCTATGAATTGGATTGAAAAGAAAGGTTTTAAACTTGTCAGAAAAGGAACCCCAGAACACGGTGAATATTTTGTTAATTATAATGCAAGTAGAGATTGTTTTCAGTTTGTGCCTCATGGAAAGTATGGAGAGGCAGAACGGAAAATTTTAAAGGCTGAATATGAACAACTTTATGGCACAATCAAAATGATACCATTAAATCTTAATAGTAATTGGGTTTATTTTGTCGTGGAAAAGAAATCTTAATTTGTGAGTTAAACACTAACCCAAAACAAGGAGGTAGAAAGATGAAAAAGACCAAAATGAAAAAGATCAACCAAAAATCTGTCACTGAATTGCAGCAGGACATCGCTCATAAAGCAGGCGGTGTAGGGAGCAAACATCTGAGGGCCCTGGAAACTACTCTCAGAAATAAACCCATAAAAACGGAGGCATGAAATGCTAAAAATCAACCTAATAACCCCAATCTATATCGGTAGGATGGGTTTGCCTGGGAAGGAGATCAAGTTGTATAACATAGGCAAATATACATATGCCGAGGAGACAGTAAAAAAAATGGGGTATAGAATAAGAAAGGAGGCACACCATGATAAAACACATATTAAACACCTTCAGGCTGTATGACAATCGCAGGCTGAAGAAGGTCAACACCCTGGATATAACAAACCTGACTGGCGATCAAATAGCAAGCGCGATCATCTTGATTGATAACAAGCCGGATCACGTCTGGGAATTTCAGAAGATTGAGGGGAAGGACTGATAACGCCTTATTAACCATATCTGGCTTTTTTATATTCAGGCGTTGCCTTTTTTTCCTGTATCTCCCCAAACCTGGCTTGCAACTGTTTGATACATGCCAATATTATTTTTCTCCCACGATGTGCTTTGTATGTTTGATGAGCTACCTCAATTATTGTATCGGCAAAAGCTATACCTAATTTATCTTGTCGCGTTATCATATAGATTTGCGGCCCCCAACCGCAGGGGATTTTTTTGTTAATGCATATCCCGCCCACATTGCGTACAGTAAGATTTCTCCAAAACAGTTGGCTTCGGGCAAGCGCAAGGCCCCGCCGCCTTACTTGAACTGCTTGTTAGCTTAGGGCCGTCTATTAGCGTAGTGGTGATAACTTGTGCTATATGGTCACAGTAGACGATCTGCTCTCTTTTTATGGCGTAATCAGCAATATATACCAAAGTTTCTCGATAGTGTTTTTCTAATTCCGTTTCACTCATGATTTCTCCTAAAATAATCTAATACATCCCTGTAGCCGCCAACCGCAGGGGATTTTTTTAATCCCAGTACCTCGTAAATATCAGAAATACAGGCGGCAATCTCCTCTTTGGATATAAAACTAATCTTAGTAACCCGGCCTCTTTGATAGGCCAAACTTATAAACCTTTCAAAATCTTCTTTTTTTATTTTCATATCTTATTCCTCTTCTGGCAATGTTCCTTCAATCATAAGCACCTCCTGAAAATCTAATGCTCCGATCAGTGACGGGACATAGGACAACTATAAGCATGCCTAAATTCTCCAGGGCCACAAATCGGGCAAGCATTATCCTGCCTGAAGGGTTGACTTGCTTCTGATAGGTGACGGAGCTTATCACGCTCTTTAAACACCTGCCGAATTGATTCAAGTATAGCATCATTGTCAAAATCACGTTTGCATAATTTATCAAAGTCTTTTAATTCCATATTTTACCTACCGTAAAAGCTAACCCGCCGAGACTTCCGAGGTCAGGTTAGGCGGGGCTGTTAGATGGCAGAATAGCAAGCACAGCCCCATCTATTATGCTGTGAGATGCCGTGTCCTCCACACTCACCATTTGCGCTCTGCCATCTAATCCGCCGCTCGGCTTTACTGCGTTTTCGAGCCATGACTTTACTGTAATACTCACCAGTTTCTCCTATGAACCAAGAACTGCCGCTCGGAAGCCTTCTCCATCTTCCAAGAAGCTCTTCGTATGAAGCATTATCAATCCACTGTTTTTCATCTTGCGTCATCCCTTCCCCCTCACTTCTCCATCTCTTCAATAATTATCTTCCCCTCTGTGATGAGCCTCACTTCTTAGCGTATGCTCTATCCGTTTGTTAGACACATCTTTGTAATTTAGGGAATATTTTTTCTATATACCTGATTTTCCCAATAGTTCATGGCATACATTTTTGCTCTAAGCAATTTTGCTTTAACTCTCTCAAACACCTCCATTTGCACTGGCTCCAATGTTCGCACAGTATAAGAAGTTAATTTCGATAAGCTAAACTTCCGCAATGCTTCTACATTCCAAGATAAGAACCAATCTTCCATGCTTAGGTTGCCACCCTGCCCATATTCAATTTTAAGATTCTCTTCGTCAAAGCAACATAACCATTCAACATTATCAATTGTTACGATTGATAGGTCTTCGGGAGTCAACCTTGACAATACTCTTTCTTCTGCGTTCATTGTGTTCTCCTTTCTGGTTATAAGTGTTTAACAGCACTAATAGATAGAAAATTTTCTACTTCCCCATCTCCTCAACAATTACCTCACCTTCCGTAGCATATATCTGCCCATATTTGATATTGATTACAGGCCTTGTCTGATTGGCGAATAGGGCCTCATGTTTTGTGAGGATACTGGCCTGGCGGGTGAGTTCTTTTTGTATGATTTCGATTTTCTTATCCAGAGTAAAAGTGACGGCTGAAAATAGTATTAAACCAAGGGCGATACCCAGGATAATTGGTGATATTGTTGTTTTCATTTTTTATCTCCTTTCAATCTAATGGCTCGTCTGGGGCAGTGATTTGTTAGGCCCCTCTTTCTGATTTCTTGTGAATTGGATAATCTATCTCAAATCTCATTTTATGTATCCATATTTGGTAGTCTTTGTGGCCCATAATATTTGCAAGTACATTTTGAAGTTTAGTACTCAATTCACTCCATCCAATTTTATCGTCTCCCATATGATGCTTTTGGTATGCCATCTGAACTGCTTCTAAAAGCATCTTTTCTCTATCTGTCAATGAGTTAGCGATATAGTCATTGAAAGTCATTTTTACCTCCTTTCAATCTAATAATTAGCTCACCGGCTTGCCTGGTACAGCGGCCTGGTTATGCTTTCTTGTTGAAAATTTATGAAGATAGGTATTGCCATATGTATATGTTATTCTACAATCCTCTTCACGATCTCTGTGTATTGCCCTATGTCGTATAATTCCCAAATAATGAAACGATCTTTTACAGGTATGACAATAACAGTTCTTTGCTTTTGCTCTCGTCACTTTCCTATTTTACCTCTCCCTAAACAAATACTTCTCAATATCTATGTTAGGGGTTTTCCTCAGCTTCTTAAATTTTGACAAGGTTATTGACTTATCAATTTTTAATGAGTTGAATAATTTATGTGCAGGGGTTGTTTTCATTTTGGTTTTCCCACCGCCCCGCATAACCAGCCGGGCAACTAAGAATTAAAATTATGCCCGCACTTTTCACAGTGAAGCACTGGTTCAGTCTCCCCACATTTCGGGCAAGGGCTACTTGTTAGAGGCACATCAGCCAAGGGACACCAATCTGGGATTAAACTTAAATTCATAATTGATTTTCCTATTTTGCAGCAATATGCAATCTCTCCAGTAAACTTATTGGATTTGACATATGGGCAATTAAAGCACTCATTGACAGTGATTATCTTCATAATGCACTCCTATTAGCAGTAATAGATAGAAAATTTTCATTCACACCTAACCCAAAACACAGGTTGATAGCCACTGGCAAGGGCTTCTCGTAGTTCTTTCTCTTGCCAGGCATCAATATCAATCCGGGCTTCAAAGGTTGAGCCTCCGTGGAAGTCGCCTTTTGATAGTTTACAACCTCGCTCAGTGCCGCCTATGGATATACCCTTGTCTCGCCAATCGTAAAAAACTAATTTGATTTTCATTGTTTCACCTCAACATAATACTCAATGGGCTTTCCCTGCTCAATGGCATAATCAAGCTCACTACGAGTACTTTCACCAATATAGCCATTGATATTTATTATAATAACCTTGTCAGCAAGGTCAATTTTCCGCTTGTGTACTTCATCAACAAGCTCCTTTACACCCTCTTGATCACCAATATGAGCAGTATCATTTTGGTCGGTAAAGTAAGAATTCGGAAGGGCACACCAGCTAAGCACAATGTACCCCTGCTTTGTCAACTCCCATTGCTTTATAAGCATTTGCTCAGTAAAACTGGTGGAACCGCAGAGACAAATAATTTTAGGAAAATTTGTGTCTTTTATGTCCATAATTTCACTCCCTCACCTCTACATTCTTCATAATCTCTAAAAACCTCTTATACGAACGTATTTGATACACATGATGGCCTAATTGCTCAAGCATCCCTATCATGAGATTTTGTTTTTTTCTTAACTGTCCTGTTTTCGATTTGGTTTCAAAGTATATGGTGAAGCAATAAGGTAAAGAAAGCACAATATCAAGGTATCCAGGGGGTAGGAATTTCATCACAGCCTTAGTCTGCGGGAAGATAAGGCATGGGTAGCCACGGTCTTTAGCATATTTTCTTATCTTTGCCTGCAACCTGGACTCCGGCCCTTCGTCTGCCTGCTCTGTGATTGTGGTTTTGGTTTTCGTGGTACTATAAAAGGGCTTGCTTAATATTTCTAATAATCCTGCCTCAGATAAATGTGTCATTAAAAAAACTCCTTCCATCTCCATTTAGTCCGGTTTAAAAGCAAGGAAATGACTTCGATATATTTATCTTTGCTGAGTTCTTGGTTTCGAGGCTTCCTTACCCAACGTCCCCTATAAAACCAATGTGCGTTGTCTATATCATGTTTCCATTTTCTGACATATAGAATACCAATATGAGAAGGTAAATCATCTATTGTTATAAGTCCTTCTGGACACACGAAGGTGAGGGAATGACAATATTTGAGGTAGTTGGGCCATTTTTTATCAGCATTAAAATCCGCTTTGGTGATTTTGAACTCAAAACCTTTAATTTTTTGTTTCCAAGTATCTATTCTGATAAGATCGAAACGTGAATCGTGTATCCCAAATTCAAACAGACTGGTAGTTGTACTTTTAACACCTCTGAAATAGTTTTTAATATCATCGGCGTTTACTGAGGCATGGATTTTCACACATCAATCCCCCAAAATTCCTTGAACGCAGCCCGGTCATTCACTCTCTGGAGCTCTCTCGTTAATGCTGCATTCACTTGATTTACACATACTTCAACACACTCATCGCAAATCGTGACACCTGGGCCCTGGATCATAACGATTTTGATTTCTTTATTTGTTTTACCGCAGAAACTGCAATGTGGCATATTTTACCTCTAATGATTAGCTCAGCGGCTCGCCCGGTGAAGCGGTTGGTTAGGAGATACTATTCCCCACCAGTTTTAATATTCGCTTGGTAAGCCAGGAAATTCTCGCATTTATCACTTCTCCAGTCTTCACACGTATTTTCGCAGCAAGCCACGCTGACAGGATCGTTGTCTCTATCAGGACACTCGATGGGATACTCTTCTGTTACTTCAATAGGTTTTTCTTCTTCTGTGCTATCCTCAGACCCCTCAACGGCCTCTTTAGGCATATCTAATGGATAAGGCTTTCCTTCCAACAAGCCACCCTCCTTTTTAGCCCGGATTAGCCAACTGGCCTGAATCTCATCCCGGTAAATCTTTTCCAGGCTTGGGATAACGCTGGCACGAGAATTAACAAACTCTTGGAAGTTCGCATCGCCAAGGCCTTTATATAATTTTCTCGTCTGATCCTCCTTTGGCTTTTCCTTTTCAGCTTCAGGCGTTTCAGGGGGAGGGGTCTCTTCTTTGGGCTTATAAATATCGGTCTTGGGTTGGCCCTTGGATTGGCTTTTGTCGGCAGCCGCTTTGATGGCCTTTTCTGATTCAGTTTTGATGTCAAACCATTCTTCTCTGCTGGTAATGTTATCAGAGATAGAGCGCCCAATTTTATTTAACTCAAGTAATTCATCGTCTGTAGTTATACCTACTTCATGCCGTAATCTTTGCTCTATTATGGCCTGGGTAATCCCGATTTCGTCGAAACTTTTGAGCATAATCCTAATCCTGTCTTGAATCGGCTTCTTTTTATTGCCTTCACGCAGAGTCTTTTCGCATTGAGCAACGGCATCCTCTACAACGTCACCGGGAACAATGCCTAATATACATGCCCGCATTCTTCGGGCTCCGAGACTGGCAACATACTCATAAACATCACGGGGATCTGTAAGGCGCACATTCCCTTTTTCTTTGGTATATCTGATATGGGGAACTTGAAAGGTTTTAATCTGTTTGGTGTTCATTTCCATGTCCCATGCAAAAGCCTCAGCCTCACTTTTGCCTTCATATTGGGATAACTCTCGAACTCCAAATTCAAGATTCTGCCAATTCTGGGCAATGACTTCAGCAAGTCGGATTGATGGGCCAGTTACGGTTTTACCGCCACGAGGATAGGCATACATAGCTTTGCTTGCTAAGGAATATCTTTCACATGCTTTCATGATTCGGGTATGCGCTTCATTTTGATCTCTCGGGAAGCGTTTAGCAATAATCATAGCTGCCTGCACTTCCTGAATTGCCCTCGCGGATTCTATCTCCACTAAAGCTCCGTGTGTTTTCGCAGGTGCGAAATTCATCTCTTCCATGTTATTCTCCTTCCTTTAAAGGGTTATAATTTCTGTATCTTCGCCATAGTATCCTGGAGTATCATTTCGATTTGCTCCTTGGCTATCCTTAATATTTCTATAGCTTTATTACTCTTCACGAGAGGCATAGGGTTTGCTGTCTCGTTAAATCCTTGAATCCATTCGATGAGCTTTTCTCGATCAGGAGCCATTGCCGCTTTTCTTTGCTTCTCCACCTTTTCAGCCTCTTCTCTTTCAATCCGGTCACGCTCTGCTTTAATTCTGCCTATCTCTGCCTGTTGTTCTGCCTTGATAGTGGCCTGTCGCTCAAACTCTTCCTTTTCCTTGCGTTCCTCTTCAGCTTTCTTTGCAGCCTCAATCTTGGCCTTCTCATCGTCTATCTTCCGGTTCTCTTTATCAATCTTGGCTTGGGCCGCTGCCATTCTTGCATCATTCTCAGCTTGTCTTTTTGCGGCTACCTGATTAGCCTCATCTATTTTGGCTTGGGCCGCTTCCTGGTCTTTTCTCTGTATCTCAAGCCGTTCTGCCTCTATCTTCCGCTCGGCCTCATCTTTCTCAAATTGCAGGCGCTCGGCAAGGGCCTCTTCTAATCCAGAAATGCTTTCCTTCTTCTCTTGAATGGCCTGGTCCGTAAATTCCATATACACTTCTTTAGAAATTTTCATGCCAGTGAGAAGTATTAAGGATTCTTCAATAGTATGTGAGGCCACATTGTGTTGGACTATCCTCAATCCGCGGATACCGTTAATCTTCACCTGTATTGCATCAGTCCGCTCTCTTTCCAGGCGGGCCTTATCCTCCCTGATTGCGTCCTTTCTATCATCCTCAACCTGGCGAATTTCTTTAAGACGGGTTTCCCCAGGTTCAAGAAGGCCTTTCAATCTATTCTTATCTCCATCCAGACTGCGGCCAGCTTCTATGATGTCTTTCTTCAGTTGTTTGTGCATATCATCAATGCTGAGTCTGAGTTCCCGATATTCTGCTATCCCGGCCATAACAAGGGCATAAGATTTGCCGTCGGTGATCTGCATGTCCTTGTATTTAGCATCTAAGGCGGTGATAACTGCCACATCGAAATCGAACTTAACTAAGGCTTTGCTTTGTTTTGTCATTTTGCTCCTTTCTCATGGTCTTCCCAGTCAACGACTTTTACCTTGGCTCCAAGTAATTGCGCTTCCAAGGTATGTTTGAGTTCTTCAGCCTCTTCATGGGTGTCACAAATTTTGTGAATCAGGCTTTCATTGAGCCCTTCTACGTACACTCCATATCTTTTCATCTTTCTCCTTTCTTAATAGTTATCATAAACCCCGGTTTCTTTAAGCTCCTTAGCATAGGGGTACGCTCCCAAGGGCTTCGGTGTCGAATCGTACCCAGGCCATTCCCCGCTCTCTATGCACTGCTTATAGAGAATCATGGCCTTCTGATACTTCTTGTAGCCAACCTCCAGCATTTCCTGATCTGCCTCCCAAATGTGGAGGCCGTGGTAGCCTTTCGACTCCACACAGATAAACTTAAACTCATTATGGGGGACGCCGGTGATTTGGGTAACTCCCAGTAGCCCCATGAAAGCCTGAAGGTCGTACCCGTGATCGTAGGCACTTTTCCTAAAGGGAGCGTGCCGGGCATCGGCGCAAGACTTCAAGTCAATGAGGATATTGTGTCCTTTATTGATGAGATCCAGCCGGATTTTGACGAGGCTATCATAGTCAGGGTCTATAAAGTATCCAGATTGTTCCGCTACACCACCGGAGAGGAGATCAAGGGCCTCCTGGTCTGCCTGGATTACAGCGACCATTTCCCTGATGTTATCCTGATCCGCAGGCTGGATGATGGTCTCCCCTCTGCCCTCTGCCCCTACTTCAAATGCTTCTTTTCGAGCTTTCATACCGGGGTTAGGCTTGTCTTTAGTTCCGGGTTTGCAATCATCGGGTAAGATTACATACTCCCGCTCAAACCTCTCAGGCTCAAGAATGGAAGCGTGAAAGGCGTCTCCGACCCTGAAAGCTTCGGTAATTTTTTCATGTTCCTGTAAATATTTGGCATGACCTGGGGAATAACTGATCATATTATGTAAAAACGACCGATTAATGGCCGGGCTCTCAATATATTCCCAAAATGATTGACGAAAAAATCCTGTTTTCATATTAACCTCCATATCCATATCCCTGCGCCGAAGCACATCAGGAATAGGAGTGTCCCCCATATTTCTTTAGCATTGTCTTTGGCATATTCGGCCTTATCAACACACGTGAACCTAATCGCACCACACTTACAACGGCCTATATAAGCTGGAACTTCTTCATTTGCCATTTTAACCTCCTAAAATCTAACAACCTGGATATAGAAAATATCAACCAACACCCTGCCACCTCCTGACAGGGAATCCCTGCGCTGCCCATCATAAGGCCCACAACCCTATTGTACTATTGGTTGAAATGCTGGCAGGCAGGATTCGAACCTGCAAGTACTGGCTCGTCACGCAGATAGTCACCTTGTACTTCAGTGTAGTTTCTGCTTTACCGTCCAGAGCGTTAACCAATTCTGCCACTGCCAACATCTTTTCACTTATTGGTTGATAGCAGGGGCCACCGAAGCAGCCCCGCGCCCCTGGGTCGAAACCACAGGGGGGAGAGTTAATGCTGGCAGCAGGAATGGCAAGCTCGGAGACTTTCGCCTGGTCTTTACACCATTTGAACGAGATAGATGTTTTATTAGTCCGATAGTATTCCAGGACACTTGCCTGTACGGCTGTTGCCAGCAAATTTTTAAATTGCCCTTGAACCTTGTCTTTTGTTCCGCAGCATGTTGGCTGTGTACCAGGCTGAGGTACCATAATTGCCTGGCAGTGACCTTCAGTCATGATGTCGCCCTAAGCACCTGTTTCCACCTGGTTACAGGTCGCACGCACGGTTTTTCTACCTTTTAACAAGGGCAATCATAATTCCTCCTTTTACAATTTACGGTTGTTTTCTCACTCCGATTTAAAACCTTGTAACCGCCCTATCGTTGGGGTTATACTTAACCGTCGTTTTCCTGTTCCCGTATTAAATTATCCCGCTCTCGCGCTATCATATTGCATTCCGTCACCAACTCACCAATGAGCTCTGCCATTTTGTCTCGTGCTCTTTTCCCTTCAAAATATGATAAGGCGGCAGCACGAAAGGCAGTGGTTTTGTCCAACCTTTCTTTGGCCCTCTTAATCATGCCATCATAATCCGGTTTACATTTTTCCGCCTTCTTACCCATGAATCCTTCTGATTCGCCCATCTTACTTTCAAGCATTTTAAATCTCCTTTAAAGTTATCCGGTTTCCTTCTTTCCCAATCCGATTTAAAACCGTGGAGCCTCCTCGGAGCCGCCAAAGGTTCGGATTTAGGTTTTTGCCCCCTTACGGGTAGGGTAGTCGTAACCGCCCTATCGTGGTGAGGGTGGTTGAGTAACATGAAGATCACTCGCACTTTTCAGGCGAGTGCATCTTTTTGCTATCAATTTTTCGGTCTAATGGCATCAATAGCTCGAATCTTATACATATGAATTTCACCACCCCATCGTTGGAGATAACCACCATAGGTGATACCATTATCAGGGATGCGTTTTAATACGTGCCATATTTTTGCACCACCATAAGAAGGCCAAGGAACGAACCCCCATTGAAAACCATCATAACCAACTATTTCAAATCCCATTTCTTTCCAACGCTGTTCTGCCCTATCTTTCACATAATCAAGATTTGCCGGATAAAAACAGCCTGAGAAGAAAAGGGACACGACTATTACCAAAATTACTTTTTTCATATCATTCTCCTTTTTTGGATTTAGGTTTTATCCACCAGTAACCCCGATAGTGCAGATTTAACCACGCCTATCGTTGGGTGGGGGTTGGAGACCATTTAACGTAGCCATGCACCGGACAATGTTTAGCATAGTCCATATTTTCTGTGGTACTACAAACGCATTGCTTTTCCGTATCCGTCTGAATGCGATTGTTATGTGCTAATTCTATTACACGATCATCATTTTCACCGTATAGGGCTACTCCTAATTTATGCCAGAGTTCTCTTGGGGCATACGGATTCCGATTGTCACTCCAACCTAACCTATTATCGAATAAGTTCCTTGCTGCTTCTTCTATCATCCTAAACTCCTTTCTCCCGGTCATACCTTTTCACCTGAAACTTCCGAGGGGTTGTGTCGTTGCCAATCTCCCCGCATAACCATCTCTGCATCTTTCTTGGTGAGCCCACAGCCGATAGTGGGTTTCCATTTTCCCTTAATTAACATTTCAATTATCCATACGTGCATGACAACTCTTGGTTATTTTGCGTTCTCGTCAATTTGCAATCTTACTTTCACACCAAGGTATGTAAATTCTATAGGCTCGGTGTTCTTCCCTGCTACATCCGTAAAGGATTCAAGGAATAATTGTAGACCAAAGACATTTAAACCGGCATCAAATATCGGCTGGCCGTGAATGCCGACGCCTTTATTTTTTGATGTGAATTCATTGGCTGCCATTTTTTATCCTTTTTGATGTTGGGGGGCGACAATCTTCAATTATCTCTAAAATTTTCTTTTTCTGTTCTTCCTCATTAAGGTGATCCTCAAAAAACGCAGAACAGGCAATGCCATAAACAAAAGCTCTCTTCACTATTTTGATAAATTGCTTTTCTGTTATTTTCATAAAGTCACCTATCACAGCGATCAGACGCATGTGTTAGCCTATATGAGCCTCTATCTTCCATACCCTATATCCGCCTTTTACTTTTCTGAGCGAAAATTTATACTCAGGATCTTTTTTGGCGAAACAGGCGATTGCTGAACTAACTGTGCTACGCTTAGTCTTTTCAGCAGGAACAAAAAACTATCTCCAATCTCCATTTCTCTAAAAGGATACAGGAGTGATCGTGGACCTTCTGGGAAAAGAATATTTTTTTCAATTTTATACATAAAATATCTCCTTTTTCGATGTTGGGGTAGGAATACCATAAGTCAAAGGGGGTGTCAAGCTTTTTTTCACTCTCTATGAAATAAATAATAATAATACTTGCATCCTGTATGAAAAGATGCTATACCTATTGCATGAAAACTGAATTTCAAACCAAAATAAAGCAAAACAGGAAGAAGTTAAGGGTTGCAGGGTATGCCCCTTCCACGATCCATTCGTGGGAATATGGGATCTCCAGGCCGAGATTTGATACGGCCATAAATTTATCCACTCTATTAGATATGCCTATTGCTAAAATTCCATATGTGCAAACCATAATAAATGAGTAGAAAATTTTCCATTTATTACTGCTGATAGGTTTCTTGGAGGGTTTATGAAATATCCAGTAAGAGCTAAAATTATAGATGTTGTAGGAATTGAGGTTTTCCCAGGCTATATAGGCAGAACACCAGATGAAAGTAAACCGCATATTGGAAAAGAAGGTCTTGCTGAAGAAATTGGTGATAATGTACGAATAACTCTTGATGATGGTAATATACTAATGGGTTATGAATGCTGGTGGACCCCTATAAACGAAACCGAACAAGCGGGTGGATCTGAGACACCTAAAAAGTGGCGCAACTCACCAAGAGCGTTAGATCCCCTGGAGGGAACAAAATTTACAAACGCTGCCCAAAATGTAAAAAGAGAATGCATCTCATAGTGATAAACAGCAGGCGGTTGAAACATTTCTACTGTAAACACTGTGGTGAGCATTTAGTGGAAGGCAAGGAGATAAGTAAAAAATCTAATAAGCCAATAGAGCCGCCCGCAGGAAGCGGCGGCTGATTTAATCGTTATACGTCCTCTTATCTACGAAGTTTTCTTAACAAAAAAGGCGTTATAGATAGGTTTTAAAACCATATCAAAGAGAATATCGTCTCTTTCTGACTTTGAAAATCTGACATACTTCTCCACAGCATAAAAGATCACTGCACAAAGCCATCCCCAGTTAGCACTTAAAAACGCTGTTACTGTTTCCATTTTATATCTCCTTATTTAGTTTTTCCGCTTAATTTCTCCAATGTTCTCAATCCAGAAAGTCCTAACATTGCAAGAGTAAGTTCCAGCATAATCTCAATTGGCATTTGTGGGCCAATATCCCCGCTTACCCATTGAATTATAGGATTAATAACGAAAGAAAATAGAAAACCAACCCCGCAAACCCACATTATAAATGGTCTTGCTCCTGCAACAAATAAACTTCGATGTGCTACTTGAGCCTTTGAAATTTCAGCCTGCCATTTTGCTGGTTCTTTTTGTGCTTTTAAAAGTAATAATTCAGCAGCTTTCTTTTCTTCTGGGGTTTCCACAAAACGATCTATTGCACTTGCGACTCCCCCAGCAAGTTCGCCTATACCGCCACCAATCAATTTTGATAAAAATCCCATTTTATATCTCCTTTCTTTTAAAAAATAATCACTTTATTAAGAAATAACAATTCAAAATGAGGAAGGTCGTTCCATTTTTGATTTTTTACGTAAGTATCTCTATTCCAATCTCCTCCCCATTTCAAAATAATATCTTGTGACATCGCTATTCCTTGCACAATGCCGGCAAAATAATACCAACGATATAGAGACCCTTTATCCCATCTTATATGGGGCTTCTCTTTATAGTATGGGGCCACGTCAACTGCTGTTGAAGATGTCGCATTATGAGAACTGTCTGGCCATTTAACCCTTGAATGTCCTTCATCGAATGCTTTATTCTGTCCTTCCATTACCCTATGCCCGCAAAGAATAGAACAATCAAAAACTTTAATAACAGAATAAAAAACTTCTTGAATTAATGGATGACAAGTTTCAAGCCTTTCCAACGATATTTTAGAATATTTAAACATCTCAACCCCAAATTTTTATCCCTAACCAAAAAACAATCCCACCTATTGCACCGCCTGCAAATGTCAAAGATTTATTTATAATACCGCCTTTTTCAAGTTTGATTACTCGTTTATCAAGAGTTACAAGGGTGTCATATACAATCCAGGTCCTTTCGTTCTCATCCATCTCTTTCCAGCGCTCAGGGCTTATTGTCATTTTTGCATTAGTCATTATAATATCTCCGAATCGACTGGCGTTTCTATTTCCTGCCCCAGCCACACATGAGCAGGATACCAGCCTGATAGTCTTGTTGGCCTTCCAGCATCTATCCACTCTCCAAGGCTACCCCGATAATTGATTCTTGGAGGCCCTCCAGGATCAGGATTGTCTATCTCCCAGTTGGTGAAGACAATTCTCTTTAAAACCTGCCTACAAGTTGCATCACCTGCTTTTGCCCTTTGAGCAATGTCTTTATAACTATGCCCTAAATATTCAGGGCGTTGATATAGCCTTTGAGCTTGCTCTAATTCGATGATCACATGAATTACAATCTGACCTGCTTCTTCAGCAATCACCCGCCAGTCCCTTACCCTCTCACCGAGTTTGGGAAAGCGTTCAAGCACATCCTCAACTTGCTCCTCATCCATTGTTGTCAAGAAGAATAGTTGTCTAAGCATTTTATGGGCTCTCCGTAGTGTTTATCTCACCATCACTTAAAACCCTATCCCAAAACATTAATTCCCTCATCCACATCCGGCCGAGCAAACCCCAACCAAGCCTGAGATGTGTGCCCAGGGTGTAGGAGCCGTCAAATGGTCTCTCCGTACCCCAGACAATTCCTGCTCCAATATCAACGCCGACTCGCATCTTTAAGGTTGTTGACGACCACCTTACGACAAACTTGTACCAGGTATTGGCTGGAGTAGTTGCTAATTGTATATCTGGTATATTTGTTCCATCAAAACTACGTACTTGACCACCTCCGGTATCATTTAAATATAACACAGTCCAATTATGGTCACGACAGCTTACTACTGCTGGTTCACTCCCAGCTAATACGTCATCCCAATCATACCCAAACCTCACCCACACACTGCAAGCCCCCTGAGCATCAAACAACCCAGTAGGCAGAGTCCATCGGGGATAGCCTGATTCTGTAGCTCTTGTTGCTGCACCAGTGGTTGTGAGAATGCGTGATGATCCAACCTTACCAGCCTCAAGTTGGTTATAGTCAACAGCTATTTTCTCCGTATCGGTTACAATCCTGATTCCACAAACAGGATTTGCTTGGCTACGTGTGATAGTGTGCCGATACCATGCAGTGGTGGAAAGATTTGCTTTAATATCAGTCCATGTACCTTCATTATCGTCAGTTACTTCGATATTGCCTGTACCTGTTATCCTCTTGATAGATACAGAATAGGCATAATCCGTATCAGCAAGGACAAGGGTTTGAAGGACAGTACCATTGGCAGCCGTAGCCAAAAGAGAAGAGGCTGAATTTGCTGCGCCAGTTTCACCTACTTGATCTAATGCAGTAGTAACATTTGTCTCTGCCCAGTCCCCTTGCGTTAAGTCACGAGCATAAAGAAGATTATTCGTCCCCGCAGGCTCAAGCAGAATAGCCCTATGCCCACCTACAGATTCAAAGCGTGGGATGTTTGTGGTGGCATCGGTTACTTGAGCGCTATTGTCAGGATCTTCATAAGTAGCTACTGAGTTTCGGGCGTGAGTGCCTGCATCAAGTTGTAAACCAGCCCTACGAGGATTTACCTTGTCCTTTAATGGTATCCAATATTTAGGTTCTTCAATTGGAAATTGAATTATTCCCGTGATTGGATGTTGCATTATTTGTCTTGTTATCATTTATATTTTTCCTTCATAATCCTGTGGAAGTTCATTGGACGCCTTTAGATTTTCAATGGCTTGTTTCCTTGTGATTTTTATTATTTCCTTCCTTATTTTTTGCTCATTAATTTCTGTCTCAGAAGGTTTGGGATAGTTCTCGGGATGGGAAATCCATTTCTTTTTCTTAGAATCATAGGCGTCTCCTACGGTTCCTCCCGCCTCCACATGGTATTTTTTCATATGCAATTTATTTGTATGAAGATTACATTCCTTTGAGGCTATGCATCTAACAATTTTATTATCATCAACTAAAATATATCTTTTCATAAAATTCTTTCCTTAACCGAGAGCCAAATAATCATACACCCTACCACCCATATTAGGATCATTATCTCCACCGGCATAACTGCTGTCATCACTCACTGTAAATCCATCATCATCTAAAGTTTTTATCCTTTCATTGAATGCCCTGTGACTAGGTGTTACATCTTCCAATGAATGTACAAAGGTGTAATCTCCCCAAGCTTGATCTACTTTCTCGTGCATATTGAAATATCCTTCAGTCGTCCCGAGATCCGTCCATATTTTTACAAATTTAGGAAGAAATCCTACCCCAGTTATTCCTTGACTTGTTGCACCATCTCCTGTATATGTACCCGTATCAACCAATGATAGAGTACCTTTATTACTGTTTCTATTATCATGGTCATGGCCGTCAAGATTTTGCTTAAGGTCATAAAATATTTTATACTTATCTCCAGAAGAACAACCATCAGCGGCAAGATCACCTGAGCTTGTTCGTATGCAAGTAGCTTCCGATGTTTTTGTTATGGTATAGAAAAGCCCCTTTGCCGCACCATCGACTATAAGGACGGTTCTGTAGTTATGCGCGCCAGTAGTGAATCCGGCATTGGCATCGATTAATAGACCCGAAGTAGGTGTGGTTGTAATGGTTCCGGTTGAACCCTCGCAGAAAGCCAATAATGTCAATCCTTCAAAGTTTTTTCTCGACTGAGACTCAAGCTCCTCACTGTCCGGACTACCTGCATCTGTCTCAGTATCTAAAAGGAACCTATCAAAATGAGAGGATTTAAATTGAATGCCCATAATTTACTCCTAATATATCAAATAAGGTATATCGCTTGATGCACCAACTGTTGTCGTTGCACCACACAGGAAAGCAAAATTGTCGTGTTGCTCTTCATTGGTATTATCATAGTCACTGAATCCGACCTTATAGCCTGCAACAGCGGCTGAAGCCAAATCAGTCGTTAAATTCATAGTATCAGAGGACATGCTTGACACAGTATAATTAGTGCCCACCGCCAACATCTTCCTTGTAAAAATATCAACACCCCAACCTGCCCTGAATTTTGCACCCTGGCCTGCTTGCAAGGTCAAAGTATTAGTGGTTCCACTGACTAAATTGCCAGAAGGACTTATAAGCGCATATCGAATATCTTCGAAACTCGTATAAAGTAAAGTGAAACTGCATTGCCCTTTTTGCCAATCTATGCGGCGATTGATAATTTCCATATAGTGATTTGTAATGCCCCTATCACTACTTATAAGATTTGGAACCTTTCTATGTGTCACAGGGACAATGTCACCCACTTCAGAGAGATTTCTTGAAAAAAATGTTTTGATTGTAACTATAGGCGGAGGAATTGCATATCTGGAAAACACCCGTGAGGCCCTCCTTGCGATAAATTCACCTCCGCCTCTTGCGATTTTTATCCCTTTAGATTCAACTTCAAGTGTCTTCTTACCAGGCCCTCTGGCTATAATAGAAGCAGCCTTTATAAAAAAATATTCGTCCTCATACTCTTTACTATCGCTGTTATAATCAACATGAAACTCAATCTCATTGATCATACCCTTTAAATTTTGATCCCATTTTGGAAGTCCAATTATCGTATCTTCATCAAAAGACTGAACTTGACCCCATTCCTCTGGAAGAGGAGGCCTAAATACCTTGATATCAAATACACCATTACCTTTAATAACAGGATAAATATTACAAGGTTTGAAGATTTCATTCTCAAGAAATGCTTTAGCCACTACTCTTTCCTTCATTACGAAGCTGAAATGAGTACCAGCAAACCACTTATCTCTTTCTGATTCTATGTGGCTTACATTAATACGATTTGCACCTATACCAAGACCATTTTCTTCAGAATAAACATCATAAACCCCATTGGTTCCATTTCCAGTTGATAGCAAAATTCTTAAAAGGATTGTCAATGGATTGCCACCAAAGGAAACAGTTGAATCCTCTGAACCTCTAAAGATTTTTCTTTGTAGCCATTTTTGAGGATCTGTAACCACAAAATCATAGCCAAGACCATCTGGCCAATGTCTTATATCTGTTATCCAGCCTGTTGTCAGAGTTGCCATATCCAATTTGGCCAAATCCTCATAACCACCTTTTATCACAGCCTTTTTTCTGTGAAAATTATCAGGATCATCCCCTATCAACTTTGTAATCAGCCAATCCGTGCCATCATAATAATCAAGCATAGCTACAGTTATCTCACCTATAGATGATTTCCCTTCCTCTGGTGTGATTGATTGACTATTGCCAGATATTTTCTTGATATATGGTTTACTTAATTCATTCCCGACCTTGAACCAATCCACATAGGTTTTTTGATCATCGTTAGCATAACCAAATTGTGATAATGTGCAAAGCCCATCTACAAAGCCTCCAGTATAACTGCAATCTACATCCGCTGCCTGTAATTTTCTATCTAAATAAGCATCGCAAACCGCTTTATCTACCCCTGCAGATATATCTACATCAAAACTAAATATCTGGTGAGTATCTTGGACAACGATATTTGCTCCAATCTCATTCCAAGAGGATATTCCATTAGCGATAAAAAGGCCATCACTACAAAATCGGAGAAGAAAGACAAAATCGTCTCTCTCTACATTTAAAGCAAAATGATCAACATCCGCAAAAGTTCCTATTGTGAGAAAAAAAAGCTTTATTGCTATAGTAAATCTATCCCCTAATGCATCAAGAGAGCCTATATTTTTGCTAATTTGGGCATGATCATTCCCTGCTGCGCTGGCGTTGGTATCAAAATAAAAATACTCACCGCCAAAAACTGACTCCTGCGTTGTCGCTCCGGTTCCCTGGTCAGCATTGTCCCAATCGCTAATATCAGAACAATCCTCATCTTCTAATAGTGTAGTGAATCCGGTTATCCTTTCTGAAGTCACATAATCAATTGTTTCTCCACCAAAATGCACCAAATAAACTGGTTTCTTAACGGCCAGGGCATTCTTTGTGAGATAATTTGCGGAGGCTGTATACATTTAAATTATTCCTATTCTGGGATTGGATCACTTACTTTTTTACCAGTTGGTTCTACGGTTGACTCAATCGTTTTCTTCTGACTTTGTGTAATACCCGTCTCAATAGATTGGTATATTGAAAGGACATCATTTAAAGGTAACACCACATCATTGAATCTTCCGTGATCAAACACATTCCTGATTGTTTGTATTTGTTTATCGTCTAAATCTATTTCCATTATGCAGCCTCCAAAAGTTCCACACGTTCGTTAAGTTGCATTACAGCTTTATATAGTAAGTCTGATCTTGTGCTAACTTTCGTATAATATTTCGTACTTTCTTCTTGTGTCACAGAATCAATTTTAATTTTTTCTCCAAAAAGCCAGGGATACTTTTTACTCAACCTTGCCTGGTCAAGTCTTTCATATCCAAATTCATTATAAGTTCCATCTCCTATGCTCAACATATCTGCTATTACAGATAGAGCATCTTCTGCGATGATTTCACAACCAGACTCAGTAAGTTTCCCATCAATCTGAAGATTTCCATTAGTGTCAAGACGGGCCTTTTCATCTGATGCCAAGTTATAGAAAGAAATAAATCCAGTATAACCAAAAGTGGTATTGGAAGCTGATTGACCATATCCACCCTTCGTTACACCATTTATCTGGCAATTTACCTGCACATCTTTACCTGTCGGGGCATTGACATAAAGGACACCATCTAATCCTGCTCCACCTGATAACGTCATTAATAAGGTAGGAGTAGTCCCAGCATACCATTTAAAAGTGTCTCCACCATCACCATCTGTATCAATGAAATAGAATTGCTCATATTGTGACACAATTTTAAGATTAGAATTGCAGAATATATGTGCCTTAGTTTCATCAGCATCAGCTCCAGCATACCCAAATTTAATGGCATACTGTGGGTACTTACCATCACCAGAAGAAAAATCTCCCATGTTTATGGCTACAGTTCCTGCAAGTCCCGCAGTCCCACCAACAGCATCTCGCCACATTTCATTGTCAAAAAGTATCCCATTCCAGAAACCATAATTACCGACCGCATCTATTGCCAATGCAGCTAAGGCGTTTTCAGTTGTACTGGAGGACATAAGATGGCAAGCAACTGACCACTTGGCTCCCATATTATCTTGGCCTGAACCCAACCCTGCTATATTCTGATAGATACTTCCTTCCAGAGCCATCACACCGCCGTTTTGATCGACATCAACATAAGCCGATCCCCAAACACCGGCGGCATCTCCTACACCAGCACCCAACTTTCTTGCCCTTCCAGATACAGCAACTACATCATTATCACCTGTCCCATTGTTGAGAGCGTAGGCCATGATGCTATGAGTAAAACCAACACCTGAACCAGCATGCTCATGAGCTACATATAGACCAACTGGCACAGTTGGATCACCTGTAGGTGTACCATTGGAGATATAATCCCTCTCAATCCAAACTGCAGGAGGTCTCGATTCATCTCCAGTGTCCAACGCAACCAAACGGATTCCAGTTTCTGTAAAGTCTGTAGCAAATCCCCACTTATTTGCTGCAATTAATGGATGAGCCGTTCCCCCACTAATATCAACCCTATCACTAACTAAAATATTCGCCCCAAGTGATACATCTCCTCCTTCGTTGTTTAAGTATAGAGTTCCAGCAGTTGTACCGTCTGTTTTCGATTGTATTTCATTAGCATCAAATGCTAAATGCTGCCCAGCAATAGCCCCTATAATAAAATCACCTGTATTTGCATCTAAAGTAACATCACTTCCCCCAAGAATAACCAATTTGTCGTTGGCAGTAAGGGTCAGATAGTCAAGGGTATCATCAAAGGTTAAAATAGGGCCACCTGCACATCCAACTGTGCCATCATCGGGTAAGACAACATTGCCAGTTGTGGTTATAGTTCCGCATCCTATTGTACCTACACTTGTTAGATTTGTGGCTCCTAAAGAAATTGAACCATCGGTATCATCTATTGAGCCATCTGTGATAGTCAGTGTTCCGACAATAAAACCTTCAGAACCAGAGGTAACATGGCCTGAACCACTCAAAAGAACATCATTGTTGACTGTAACTGTAACGGTTCCACATCCTATTGTCCCCGCACTGGTAATATTTTGGCTATTCATGTCCAGAACTTTAGCCATTTTAAGCGTAGGAGCCGTGCTATTGGCTTCACATCTGAATACTTCTACCCAAGCATCGCCAGTCGCATCAAGAGTCCAGAAAATTATGTCTTTTTCATCAGCATCACCCGTAGTAGCATTAGCGTAAATATTCAGATGATGAATAGGGCAACCTCTGAGTTGCTGAACATGGGTAACGTACTGGTTATTGAAACTGAAACCAGCCGTTGCCTCTCCACTCAGCAAGTCCATCATAGCTGCATAGTTGGCAGCAACTAATGCCCCGCCGTTAGCTGAGATAGTCGTATTCGCTGGCAAAGAGAATGTTCCTAAGTCTGCGTCTAAACCTAAAGTGGCTATTTGCGCAGCAGCATCGGCATCATCAAGAATAGCTTTACCAGCGGCAGTAATAGCAAATCCCTCCACCAAAACCTTGCTATTCGGGGTACTCCATTGAGGCACATAATCTGCGGAATGACTACCAGGGCCCACCACATCGCCAGCACCGGAAGGAACAGACCATATTGGAGCGGAAGAAAAACCTGTTGTCTTTAGGTATGACCCACTCGGCCCTAATGCCAATTCAACCCCTTTAAGGTTTCCGTTTTGGTAATAGATGCTCCAGGGAGTAATTCCTACCCCCACCGCTGTGCGAGCATCAGAACCAGTGAAATAATTTGCGCTTGGCATATTACTTTTCCTCTATAAGTCGTAGCCTGACTGTGTGATGTTTTCCCGGTGCATCAGCCGGGACACTTAACTTTTTATCTTTTACAGACATGGTGTGATAGTAATCTATATGCCTAAATTCATCACCCGTAGTATATGCATTTTTTAGATTAGTTGTGGCTTTAAGACTTACGCCAGCAGTAATGCTCGATAATTGCACTACTTCATATCTATTGCCCGTGGACTGCCCTATAAAACACCATTCATTTATGCTGAAATTAGCTGTGCCTGTAGTTTTTATTACGGTCTGCCCTGCTGCAACCCCGGAACTAAGTATGGTTGTCTCAGCCTCAGAGGAGTAGAGAGCGAATGAGAAGGTATTGCCGAGGCGTGCAAATGACCAAAAATCATAGAATTTGTAGGTCTCATTTTTCTCCAAATGTCTGACCGTGAAAGCTATCTCATCCCATTCCCTGATATTAATATGCTCTGCCTTTCCAGCAGCAGAGAAATTATCATTTCGCTCTTGATTAAAGGTTTTTGTGAATTGACCGATATTGGGAAGGATCAAACTTTTAGCACTTGAATCATATTTTATGAGTCCATCGGCCATTACAGTGTCTCCGTTGCTACCATCCTGACATTTCTATTTTCTACGCCTTCATTTATCCTGTCTGCTAATCGATCAATAAAGGCATCATCACCTATAAAATCACCTTCCACAATTATGGTAAGGCCTCCTCTTTCTTCATCTCCTTCTCCGAATGGCGCTGTGGGAGATTGGGTCTCGTAGGTTCCTACAGCACCACCCCCCGTACCAATCGTCGTAGGTACCATGTTTGGGGTTGCATTTCTTATCTGGTGCACCCTTGCATAACCCGCTGCCGCTGCTATTGCTGCTGCGACTACCCCCGCCTTCCAGCCTCCCCATTGTGAAGCATAGGCATAGGCATTCTGTGCAGCTCGAATCGTACTAATTACAGTCTCGGCGATTGCTACACCTTTATATATTTTAAGAGCAGTATCACTGGCTTTACCCATTTCAGCTAAAAAATATAACGTATCGTTAAATATTTGGGATTGAGATTTTTTCTTGAGCTTCTCTATAGTAGCAGCCGCCTTTTTTGCAGTTTTAATCGCCTCATCTGCTACCTTTACATCTAATGCAGTCATCGCCTCATCAAACTCTATTCTCAATTGATATTCGGAAGCCATTGATTCCTGGATCGCTTCCCATCTCGCTGCTTTTGCTTCTAAGGCGGCTTCTACTTTAGCTTCTGCTAAATTTACATCTAATGCTTTCATTGATTTATCAAAATCTACTCTCAGTTGATATTCGGCATTCATTGTTTCTTGGATCGCTTCCCATCTCGCTTCAGCTTCTTTTCCAGTTTCGCCGATTCCTGGAGTAATAGGTGGTTTTTCTCCTTTTTTTTCTCCTTTTTTTTCTCCTGGCCATCCACCTTCTGGCCTTTTAACGCGTATTAATCCAAGTGCTGCAGGGTCAATTTCTGCAAATTTCGCTTTAACTACATCAACTGCAGTTGAAACCATTTTTATCCACGGATTTAATATCAAAGACCACCCATATAAAACAGCTAATGGAGTATCCAGGAGAACAACTTTAAGTGCCTCAAATGCTACAACAGTCAAACTTGTAAAATCTTCAACTGATTTAGTAGCTTCTTTCATTGCTCCTTTCATATCATCACTAAAAACTTCAACTATTTTGATTGAAAGCTTATCCAACGTATTTATAAGTTCATCCCATCCAGCAACCGAAGTCTCTATATAATCATCAAATGCTTTAGCCGCAAGACCAGCTTTTTTACTCACTTCCTCTATTTTATTGCCAAAAATATCAAAATTTTTCGCACCTAATGCAGATAAACCGATAAGCCCTTCAGATGATCTAAATAATTTACCAAGCGGTATATCCGTTTGTTTAGCCCGTTCCGTTATCATTTTTAATGAGTCCGAAAGACCAAGCTGCTTTATCATTAATTGAACTGAGGCAAATCCAAGATCCTTAAGAAGTTTGATCATTGTCTCATTGGGTTTATAAAGACCGATTAGGGTAGCCTTATATTTAGTAGCAGCTTCAGCCGTGCTTCCAGATGTTTGTGTGATTAAAGCTAATGCGGCACCCATTTCATTAGAACTTATGCCTAATTCCTTTGATACTTTTGACATATCACCAATGATAGGCACTAACTCCGCAAAAGTTGTCTGCCCTTCTTTTTCAATTGCAAACAATAAATCCGCTGCTTCAGTGACAGTTTTTATCTCACCTTCATATCCAGCCATCATTTTTGTGAGGGCTTTTATGGTTTCACTCTGTTCAAGATGTGCTGCTTTGGAAGCTTTAGCAGCCACAGTCAATAATTCCATAGCTGCTAAAGGTTTTGTCACACCCGCCGAAATAACCTGATAATAACCCTGTACAAGCTCTGTTGCACTTCCCAAGACAGGCGGCAAATCCATAATTTTTGTTCTAATTGAATCGAGGCTTTCAGCCGTAACTTTTCCCATATCCACAAGTGCTGATTCCCAGCGAGCAAAGTTTTGAATTACTTTTTTAGAAAAAAGTATAAACCCCGCACTTGCAGCGGTAACAGCAAACCAATGCTGTTTTAACTTCTGCATAGACGTTCCGAGGCTTTGTGTTTTTTTTTGCAATGCCCGAGTACTTTTACTGGCTTTTTGCATGCCAGCAGTGTATGCACTAGACTTCAACCCAAGCCTTACAAATAGATTGCCTATTGCCATTATCTTCGCCTACCCCTTAATTTTGACATTGTCTTGCTGCGGTCCATTGCGTTTCTCTCATTCTCATTTTTGATTTTAAGATATGCCATCCATTCCGTAAGTTCATAGCTTGTGAGCTTTCCCAACATTTCGCTAACCGTCATCCCTAACATTTCAGCTAATTGAAAATAAAACAATCTTTCAGGATGACGGAATCTCAGTTTTTTTCAGCTTCTTCAATCCCTACAAGTCCACTTAGTCGCATGGCCTTGGTTGCTATGAGTTCGATTGCCGAGCAGCTTTTTTCCATCAGCCAATCTTTATCCGCTTCCTCAAAAATCTGCTCTCCTGTTTTGGGATCATAGCAACAGGCTATAACCATATCAGGATACATTCGCTCATAAAGAATAGTGCCCTTTTTATCAATAGCCCTGTTCATCATAAGTGAACGCTGTACCCCCGTCATAGTCCTTATCTCTATCTTGACATCCCATTCAGGTACTTTCACAGTTTCTTTTCGGATATCATTGGTATCCTTAATCTTTTCTTTTAAATTCATGTCTCTCCTTTCTTTTTCAGATTATATTCCCGTCACCCCGCCACTGGAAGAAGATCTGGTTAAATCACCATCACACTGAAAAGTGACTGACTTTCCAGCAAGCTCACCAATACCGCCGCCAAATGGGAAACTCTCCAAAAGGGTACGCCCAAAGTAGCGCGGATTAGCAGCAGATCCCTTCGCTGTGGTTGCTTTAATATGCACCCAACAATTCGAGGATGCTGTTCCGATAAGTCCAAAAAGGGTCTCATCAACCTGATTGTCTGCAAAATCATCATTAAAATCCACTGTTACAGACCAATCCTTCAGTCCTGCAATCCTACGCCTGGAATTATTCCCCATTGCTGTCTTATCCAGCAAGTCCGCTGCATAAGTAAGTGCTACAGTTTTGACGTGATCCGATAAGTCTGTTGAAGCACCCGATGTGCCAACCTCAAATCTTGCATGTGTAAAAACTATTTCTCCCATTTTCCTATACCTCCCGTTCGCCTAAAACAAACATTAGTTTAAATTGTTTTTCTGAACTCCCCAACTGACTTGCCGAAACCCTATAGCTGAAAGACCCTGAAGAATGCACCTTAGTTGTACCCCAAAGTGCCGATCCCATATGTGCGGTTGTAAGTGTAAATGCCAGAATAGTAGAATTAATTCCGGCGAATGTAGTAGTAGTGGATCGTTGGACCTTCAGCCTTACCAACGCCCCTCCTACCGTTGTTGATGCAGGCATGATATGAACCGCAGCATACATATCCTTCATGGTACTTTGGCTTCCAAAACTATAGATATTTTCATCGTTTTCCGATGTGAGGTATCCTGCGTGCATTACCTTTCCGCGTATAAGATCACCCTCACCGTGAGCCACAAAATTGAAGCCAAGCATTTCACCCACCGAACCGGAAGGGGAATACTCACCAGCTATAGCCTTGGCAAAATATGCAGGCCCACCTAATTCCGTGCCCTTTGGACATACGGAAAGAACCTCACTTGTACCGCCAATGCTGTTAAACATGACATCATCAGGCGACTCAAAAAGAGTAGAGCCTCCCTTTTTCTCACTAGATACATTCCAATATCCGGCAGCAGTGACCTCCAAATCCCTCAATCCGGGTTTTCTCCTTCTGGAATTTGAGCCGAATGCAGTGTTCTCCACAAGCTCTACCGAATTGGTGAGCGTCAGACTATTCATATCACCCGACAAATCCTGACCCTTGAAATAATATTTACAATTTTTGAGAACTTCTTCTCCCATTTTCTGATACCTCTTTTATGTAGCATGCCAAATTATAAAATCTTGAGCGATATGAAATATCGGCAATTTTGTCTCTGGATCTATATCGCTCAGATCGACCTCATTGTCGAAAAATATCCTCTGGACAGTAACGGAACCCCCCAGATCACCAGAAAAATCCTGCAATACATTGCGTCCCTTATCTGCCAAAAGCTTGACTTGTTTATAGGATGTTGACCAATAAGAAAGCTGATAGCGTGATGTTCGGATACCGGGGTCCACCCCCATAGTATGTGACCATACCTCACTAATTTGCTGATATGTCACGGCAGGAAGTGCCTTGCCTTGTGGGATCACCATAGGATATATGGCCGTACTACCCAACTGGGTAGTCAGGGTTGCAGTTGAGAGTTGTTTGTATATGGCCTCATGTAGTTCCATTTATTTATTGCCTTCTTTGCTGATAATTTTCCAGGCCTCTTTCCCCATTATTCCCACTAACCCGGATTGCATCCTATCATAAGTTGGTCTAAAAAAGGGTTTCGCAGCCATCCTGACCGTGCCAAATTCAACCAGATGAGCATGAGGAGCTATTTTCCTGTCTATGGCCACAAACACGGCTGGTTCGCCCCTTACCTTCCGCCTGAATCTTTTTGCTACTGGGCTTCTTTTCAAATTGCCAGTGGGTCCCCGGGAGGCTCTTCTTTTGATTTCATTCCTCAGAGAACGGGCCGGTTTCATCATAGCCTTTAATAATTCTCTACCATCCAAAACCTCAATCAAATCCTTAAATTTCTTTTGAAGTTTAGTAAATCCTTCAAGGGTTACTTGCCCAGCCATCACACTTCCTCTTTGCACATCATCTCAAGATAGATATCCCGCTCGTCCGGCTTAATCGGTGCCTGAATACTAAAATAACGAGTACCGAATTTGATACGATGCTGTGGGCTTATAATTGTGCTATTTTTCAATGTCTGATATCTCATTCTAATCTTATGAGTTATTCCAGCCTGAACCTGCTGATTGGCAAAATACTCACTTCCCTTTACGGGCCATATGGCAGCCCATGTATTACGCCCGGAAGTCCAGGTCAATGTTCTTTGACCTGCACTGTCCCTTCCCGTTGTACCCATCTGGATCGTTATTTGATGTCTAAATTGCCCTGCCCTCATTCCTCATCCTTATAGTTCAATTTTATAAATATCTGTTCAAAACACTCTCGTAAAATATTTTCATTTTGATCTAAATATTCATCCACCATAGAATCAATCAGTGTTTGATGTGCCTTTAAAAACTGCCCGAAAAGATCATTTGACTTATGCCCCATTATACTCTGTTCAATCTCCTGGCAGCTTTCACGTAAGACTATCTTACATAGAAGAAATGAATTTCTAAAATCCTCTTGATAGATTGCTTTTTTTGCGTTGTTGATTAAATAGTTTAATTGTTTTTTATCTGAGTATTCTATATTGGTAAATCCTTCAAAGTCTTTCGCCTTCACAAGCGGAGGCACATTAATAAATGGAACTCCTCTTGCTATGACATCATAAACGGGCCCGCTTGCATCAAGATAGCTCCAAGAAAAATTCAACAACAAAAAAAGGTGATTACTCTCAGAGTAAAGTTTATCTATCTGCTCATTATTCAGTAGGCCTTTATAATATTCAGGATATAACTTTTTCCAACCCTCATCTCCATATATCCTGATTTGCTTTTCAGTCTTTATATCAGCTATAATTTTATGCTTAAGATAACTGACAAAGGCAAAAAAAAAGGAGTGAAGATGGCTATTGTGCTTTAATCTTTCAAACTCACCCAAGGGCATTATCTCAAGAATTAATTTTCGTAAGGCCAAATACCACAAGTAAATGTCTTTATAGATTGTCTTTTCTGGGAATAGAGGTATAATTCCGTCAATGATTCCCCTCACAGACTCGACATTCTTTATTCGACTATTGGTTAAAACAATAATATCATAATCATCCGTAAGCTCTGCTTTTCTTTCATTATTATAATCATGCGGAATAGTTATATACCGAGTCTTTATTTTATACTTTTTGTCCCACCACTTATTGAGTACCGACATAGTGGTGAAGTGGAGGTCTGAAAAATTATAAAATGACTTGGAAAGATAACCTTGAGGTCTCAGATCCGGGGGGTCATTATCAAGGATTATCCATTCACTTCCCATGTACTCAAGCAATGGCAGAATAAAGATGCCTTTTTTTTCTATATATTTATCAGGAACATAATGGTTGATTGAGATTATCTTTTTGATTTTATTTTCCCGAATATAGTCAAGCAACTCATTTATTGACATCGGGGTGTCTGAGCTCTCCCATTCCCTTGTCTTTTTGTTGAACCCCGGTTCATGGTTCAGATAATAAATATCAGAGTTAGATTTTCTTAGCTGCTCATACAGTGCTTTGTAACGTGGATTCTCACCGATATTCCAGAATAGCAGGCCAGTATAATCCTTATTGACGCCTTTCAGATGTTGATTTTCCTTAATTGATCCATTGGTAATATTCAGGATACCCGCAAAACCGTTTATAGCAGTTTTGAATTCCTTCTGTATTTCTTCAGTACAGTTAATTTTAATCGTATCCAGTGGCATAGCCTGAAAAACAGGCTTTGATAAATTCAACAGCCATATGAAAATAAGGTCTTTATCTTTTGCCGTGAATTTAGCATCATACCAACTAACCTGGCCACCAAGATCGAGCTTATAACATATTGAATCAAGAGATATATGAAGGGTGATTATTGCGTTCATATAAAATTCACATGCTCTGGGGGATGTTTTAACCGCCAAAGATAATCATTGACAAAATGGGTACGGCAATTTGAGTAGCATTTATGTACATCCAGATGTGATACTTTATTTACTATCTGCCAGTATCTATCACTTTCCCATATTTCCCTGAATGACTGCTTGGTAAGATCACCCATCATAAATTCATCTGTCCTGTCATCGAAAAATGCACCGCAAGGAAAGAGATTACCATCGCCTGAAGAGTAGAGGACAAAGGGGACGCCAAAGCATCTGTCATAATCCCGTTTACCCTTATTGCCTATCATGCCCCATTTCACTATGACATTATAATTGCATTTAGTCTGGGCCTCGGCTTCCTTTAGGGTTTCAGTAAAACCATCATAATCCTCTAAGCGGTTATAAAATCCAAGAGAACTTGTAATATCATCCGAACATTGCTTTATGACATGATAATCAATACCTAATTCCCGGCCTAATTTTGCAAGCTGAACCATATACTCAAGGTTGTTGGGTGTAAGAACACTCTGGAAGCCTATGGTTACTTTTAAATTGTGCTTTGCCTTCTGCTCTACACACCAGCTAACCACCTTAATAAACCGTTCCCAATCTTTGCTTCCGTGAATCTTCCTATAGCTTTTATCATTGCAGGCAGAGATGTTAAACCGTAGCCAGGATAAATATTTAAGGGCTTCCTTGCCTCTTTCACCCATATCATATAGCAAACCATTAGTCCCAAGAGAAACGTCAATGTTGGCCATTTTAGCGGTTCTGATTGCTTCATATACATAGGGATTTAAAAGCGGTTCACCTTCCCCTATAAATACCATTGATCGAACCCCGATCTCCCCGGCTGATCTCATATAATCAAGAAGTGGTTCCCGAGGGAAATACTTATCGATTCCTCTTTTGTAAAAGTTGCCCTGAAGTACACCAAAACAATATTCACATCTAATATTGCAGCCCTTGGTTAAGCCCACATCTATATGTATTGGTACTATTCTCTCTCCCTTCAGCCATGAACCTACCCTCTCCGGGTGCCACATCAACTTGCAGCCATCCATAATATATTTATCAGCCAATATTCCCCCTTGTCTCACAATATTCTTTGACCGCATCCTGCCAGGGTCTCATATCTCCTATCATACTCGACCTGATTGGAGTAAATGTATTCTTCATTCCCACAAATTCAAAATCCTTATAACTTGCTTTTTCAATCTCACAATCTATCTTACTGTGCTTTACAATCTCACTCATAAGAGCATATAATGAGGCCATGCCCCTATTTGCTGTATGATATAATCCATATGGGAAACCGTTTTCCAACAAGAATCGCACTCTCCGCGCCACATCAATACTGTAAGTGGGGGAAGAAATTATATCATCGGCAATCCTTAAGCGCTTTTCTCCCTTCGCAATTCTGTCCAGCATCTTTTCAACAAACTGTGTTTTTTTCTCTGTGGGTCCAAACAGGACAGGCAGCCGAAGGATATAATATTGACTTGTCAGACTCTGCACGCATCTATCACCAAAATGTTTAGTATCGCCATATAAATTTACAGGGTGGCATCGATCAGACTCATAATAATAACCATGCTTATAAGACGGAAAAACGGCGTCAGTAGAAAAATGCACAAATGTGAAATCATATTTATTAGATAATTTTGCCAGCTTTCCAGGAAATAAGGCATTTATGTTCATAGCCATATCAGGATTTATTTCACATAGATCAATACCCATATAGGCAACTGTGTTTATTAACACTTCTGGTTTTATTTGATCTATAATTCCTTCAATGCAATTAGCAACATCGAAAAAGTGGGCATCAAAATCATCTCTCCCCTTACAGATAAGCTCATGATCTGCAAATACTTCTCGGATTGCAGTACCCATTTTGCCAGTATGTCCTAACAAAAGAATTTTCATGGTGCTTTTTTCATACTTATAAATGTCGGTCTTTCAACTGAATAACTCCAATTCAATGCTATCCTTGTGCCATCGCTATCAATCGGAAAATAGGAATCTATATTCCTAAACATCCGCATAAGATAAGGAGCATCTATTTCAGCATGGGTTATGCCTTGATCTGGATAATCAGCGTATCCTATCAATTTCACATTCACGTTTTGTTGATCTATATCTATCTTTATTTGCTCGAAGGGTCGCTCTATAAGAAAAGGCGTTATGGTATAGACATATGGTTTAAGACCCTCAAGAGCCATCCCTGATGCTACACTTATCATTGATTGTTCACATAGGCCGAGATTGAAAAATTGCATGGGTGGATAATCATCAAATAGACCATAACCAATATCACCTACTAAAAGAATAATTTTGTTATCCTCTTTAGCTTTTTCAGTTATCCATTTAGCGAAGGTATATCTTATTTTAGCTCCTCCCACGCTTGCTCAAGCAATTTGCCGTCCGGTATCCTGCTATGCCATTCAGGTTTTCCTTCCATAAATGATATACCCTTGCCTTTGACCGTATCAGCTATAACAACACGATGATTAAGAAGAGCTTCTACGAGATCCGGGATTGAATGGCCATCAACATCAGCCACTTCAAAATTAAAACTCTCTATTTTATCTTTTAAATGATACAGCGGTAAAATATTTTCTATCTCACCAAGCGCCTGCAAATAATTTCTATCAATAATCACACATAGCTTAGTGGATTTAAATCTTTGCAACAAAAGAAATGATTCCCATGTCGTACCCTCCTGACATTCACCATCGCCCATCACCACATAGACAGTGCCACTCTCTCCTTTTATCTTCTTTGTCAGGGCCATGCCTATACCTATTGGCAGGCCATGACCAAGGCTTCCAGTTGTACAGCATATTCCTTCTTCTGGTTGGATGTCGGGATGGCCTGAGATTTTAGGATTATAACCAAGCTCTCTGAGCATGACATACCAAGATAGACAACCGTGCCCCTTGCTTAAAATGAAACGATCTTCCGTGAGATCAAACACCGAATAGACAGCGAGCAGGATTTCAATTATTGAAAAAGCTGAAGCTATATGCCCATTGTTATATTCAATAGCAAGTTTAAGAGTGTCCTGGCGAAGTTGCTTAGATGAAGTTATCATGACCCTCTGGATGCTTTAATCGCCATAAGTATCTATTACACTCGTCCATTCTGCATCCGACCCTACACTCAGAAATATCAAATTTCCCTACCTTTCTGTTATCAAAAATTTCCTTAACTGTATCCTGGTATAGATTGCCATAATAAAATCTTTTATCGCCCAGATAAACACTGCAACCCCATACATCAGCCCCAGCATCAACATAAACCCAAAAATGTAAAGCGTGGCAAATATCATAAGGAATATCTTTATCATCCCATTTCTCCATTCCATTTTTGCGGAATATGACTGAAAAATCTCTTGTATTTAATTTTTCTAATTTTTTCTTATAATAAAGCCAACTCTTATAAATGATATCCTTATATCTTTCTGTTTTGCTCAAAGGATGGTGGGAATAGGGCTTGACAACAAGATAATCCATCCCAATATCACGAGCAATCTTTGCTAATACCTCAAGCTCATATTGATTTTCAGGCAAAAGAATAACCTGCATTCCAAGTGCGCAATCGCCTTTGATCTTTGCAGCATAAGCCAGGTTGTCTATAACCGTGCCGAAGTCTTCACTTCTACACCGATGTATTTTAGAGTATGTTTCCGGGGTGCCCGCTGCTATACTGACTTTAATCCAAGTGCACTCGTGGAGTAGTTCATCGCTTAATATAGGTGATAACAATACCCCATTTGTGCTTATACCGACATCTATATCCATTGCTTTTGTATGGTTTACAATGCCAACTATGCCTCTATGGAGTAATGGCTCCCCCTCACCTGCATATTGAATACTTTTAATACCACATTGCCCCATTTCTGATAAACGGGATTTAAATATTTCACTGTCAATAAATCGCTTCTGATAACCCATAAAATCAAGGGCACAAAACATGCACCGATGATTACAGCCGCCAGAAGGGGAAACTTCTATATAAATAGGATCGATATTTTTACCATCAAGCCACTCAGAAACTCTCTTGGGATGATAATTGAGCTTGTGAAAGTCTATAGAATAATCAGATTTCATATCCAAATAGATCAAAAATAAGTTTATCTCTTTGCCTTACTGTCTCAATCAAATGATCTGTATAGTATTCCATGTAGGGCTTGTGGGTAGAGACATTTATTTTTTTCATAGCGTACAATTCTTTTCTCTGTTCCTTGTTGAAAGCAAAGATTGAATCTAATACTTTCCTGACACCATCCTCGTATCTATAGATTTTATCTACAAGCGGCTTTAATCCATTTTCCATATCATAGTACATCTCATAAAATCGGTATGTCAGCCAACCAATCTCAAGGCAATCATTATCAACATGCACATCAAAAACGCTTCTATTTATAAAATCATCAAATTTTTCATCTTGATATTTATAAGTCCACCAGGAAACATACCAATCCAGAGGATGCCTAATAAAGCCGAATTTAAACTTATCCATGTATTCAGTGGGAAGTTCAGCCAGTGTAACGTTACCCCTATACTCTTTTACCTCACTTGCAAGACTTAATCTCAGTTTGTCATTCTCCATATTAAAAACATATAATCCCCCAGAAGCGACCCGGAAAAAGAAATTATGTACAAATATACCTGCCGTTCTTGGCATATGAACAAAGATAAAATCTGAGCCTATTAGCATTTTATCTCAATTGAGCAAGTCCCGAACTCCTGAAAGCGATTATTTTTAATTTTTTGATCGCAATAATTACAATTCCCATAATTCCCGCATTCTCTGAATTTAAATTCTATCTCCAAATCTTCATCAAGTATGTTCCCTACCGGATATTCCCCTGCATACAAATCCCTATGACATTTATGTATATTTCCATCTGGAGCTATCAATACTTCTGTTGACCGGCATTGTACCTTTTTTGGTCCCCCGACAATAGCATCCGGATATTTATATTCACCCCATAAAACATTTTGCCATATACCTAAAAATTCCTTCATTCTGAAATCTATCCCTAACTGTTCACACAGTTTTTTTATAGAACTGAAATTCATGTCAGGATGATCAACAGCAAATAGACCGACTGAATAATTAGCTAATTGTAATCTACAAATATCACTTAACAACTCTTTAATATCGGACTGTTCATGATGATAACTGACTCTGATTGAGGCATAAGGAACATCCCTCTTTAATCTATCATGTGGAATCTCTTTCATGAATTCTTTTATATCAAAATCAAAGTTAGTTAGAATATCAATATAAAAGTCTTGCCGTAATCCCTTAATAATAGGAATAAATCCTTTATGTTTCGAGGGTTCCCCTCCTGTCAATGTAATAGGAACCATCAATGCCTGGTCAATATTTACCCTGTTAAGTCCTTCAATCCATTGATTCGCTGTTAATTCTGTTCGCGGTCTCAAAGCTCCTTGTTTATTGATGCAATAATCGCAATTAAAGTTGCATCGAAATGTAAGGAAAGCACTGATATATGTTAAGTCATTCGGAACTGTAATCTCTTTCACTGGCAAATACTTCCTTGATTTCCTTAAATACCCCTTCAACTTCTATGGTTTCCATACAGGCTATTTTCATATGACAACTATGTTTTAAACATGGGATGCAAACATACGGTTCAGAAGGCAATATCTTTGTGCCCAGGCCATATAAATATGTCTCATATGGCGATGTCGGGCCAAAGAGGGCAATTACTTTTTTCTCAAGGGCTATCGCTATGTGAAGTCCAAGCGAATCATTGGTAACAATCAACTGGCAGCTATTGATCCAATCAATATATTTTTCAATGTCCTTGTCGGTATCTTCCAGTTGTGGGGAAATTAGATATTTTGCATCCTCTAATTTAGCCCCCAAATCATGCCAGTCTTTTATCGGCCAGCTCTTATTTGGCCACTTAGCCCCCACCTTGTAATTTAATCCAATACCATACTTGGTCTCAGTTTTAGGTTTGTAGCCCAGAATATACTCTTCATTGTCCCATTTCTGCCCTATCATCTCATAGAGTACATCCTGCCACGTCCTCTCTGCTAATCGTTTGGCGTCAATATCATTGTATATTTTCAATATCTCATGGGTATGCTCATGTGATTCTGCCTTGCCGTTCAGATAATCGAAACGAAATCCGTATCGCGTCCAGGCCTCAACCTTATCTGCCAGAGCGCAAATACCCGGTGCTTTCTCAAGATTTACAACAATATCAAACTTCTCAGAACCTATCTGCAAAACCGTTGTGAGGTCATAGAACAAAATCCGATTGATATACGGATTGCCACGCAAAAGCGGGTAAGCCACCTCATCAACCAGCCAAGTCACACGATCCTCTTTGAAGGCATGCAGAATCACGGTTGTGCGCAGAACGTCACCAAGGCTTGAGAATTTGCCTATTTCCGGATCAAGTGTCTCTGAATGGCCGAGTTTAATTATCAGAATTTTTCTCATTAAAAACGCCAATCCCAAATACGATACGGATACCAAAGGGCGTCCGTAGCATCTGGAATTTTTTCACTTCCCCCTGTCCTGGCTGTAACAATAGTGTTTTCCCTGTTCTCATACCAGTGGCCGATAAGCATTTTCATCCCTAATTTAAGAGGTTCGGGAACTTTAGTGGCATCGCCTGCGTCGGTCGTACCATACCCACAAATGAACTGGATTGATATAGGGTTGTTATCCCAAAGCGTAACGGAAGGCCAATCATTATTATAGTCAAGCACAAGCCTTCCGGGTTCCGCTGCAATATCAACCTCCCATCCATTATCACCCGATGCGAGCATCAAATTAAGTGTCTCCTCAGAATCCTTATAACTGACACTGGAGCTTTGTATAGCTAAAAGCGGAGGATATGGTAAATCTATATGGTTCTCAAGAGGCCATTCGTCGAGATAAACCTTATGGGTCTGAGTCAATAATCTCCGTCCCGTATAATCCTCACATCTTATTCGGGATGCAGTGATTAAACCATTCAATAATGTATCTTCTACGCCTGTATCTGTGCTGAGTCTGAGATGACGCTTCGCTTCACCCAAACTGACAGGTTCACTCGTTGCAGTTGTCACAGGCACTGTTTTCATATCGTCTCCTTAAAGAGCTGGCCCCGGAGAATTACAGAGCTAAAGGAGGGAAAAGGCCCCATAAACCATAGAGCCAGCAATATATTATTGTGAAACCCTGCAGACTGGTTTTCCAGATGTATGCGCCGTTTGCCCTATCCTGTAGTACACATTATCTTCAGGCTCAAAGCCAGCCTCTTGTGCATTAGCAGTCCAGCTATCGACAAATAATGTCGATCCTGCAGAGCTGAATCTTCTTTGTAATGACACAGTAGCTGTCCATGTAGTACCCGATATGCTAACATTGAAATCAGACCTTATACGCGTCCAATCACTCAATGCTGTTGATGTACTCGTAATTGTTGATTTTGATACTGGCATATTCTCACCTACCTGTTTATGATAACTTGTCCTGGCTTCTGTTCCCTGACGGAACTTAACCAGGCTTTTTCTACATAGTTCATGTTTTCAGCCGCACCATTGATATTCATTAACTCTGCATGCATATTGTTAAGCTGGCCCTGTAATTGATTTCTTCTATTAATTAATTCATTGCGTCTTGATTCTATCTTTGCCCTAATCGGTGAATCCTCTTCAAACGGGTATAGCCATGCTGTTTTCATAAGATCAGACTGAGCAGGGATATAGACTTTTTCTCTTCCTAATAGGGCCTGTGCCCATCCTATGAGCCATTCAACGCTTGGCCTTTGCTCTCTATATTCATCATCCTGGGCCATATCTACGCCGTAGATATGTATAGCTTCAAACCCTTCATAGATTGCAAGTGCGAGCATCCATGAAATTGAATTAGTGAAATAAAGCCCAAAATGCTCCACTATCTCATCCTTGGGATATGGTATGCTCATGGGAACAGTCTCCTCTTGTCTCTGCATATAGATAGGAAATTTAGTCTGTTCCTTCAGCCAATCATGGTGCTTGTGATCCCGTACTGCTTGATCGTAACTCTCCCTATGGTGTATCTGAAACCAGCGTGTTGTATGAGGCACAACACTTTTATACGCAAGATATAGCTGATTTATTCCCCATATCTCAAAATCTTTATCCTCAAAAAGGACACTCACATCCAACATACTCGAAGGAGCAAAACCTACTATTGCCACCTTTCTCCTTGTACGTGGGACACCATTGGGAAAATCCTTCAGCAAATGACCATTAGTTACCAGGCCATATGCTTTAATTTGCTTTTCTATGATCTCAATTTTAGGAACAAATTTTCCCTTTTGAGCTTTCTTTTTAATTACCTTTTTAGTTACTTTTTTTCCCATTAAGAAACCCTCCTTTCAGGTTTATTAAGTTGAGCTTGAGAATAAAAATCCAACATGCCATTTTGTACTTGCACTCTGGTCACCAATAAAACGACCAACTATATTCGTAATAACCCATTGAGCGGTTGATAGGGCAAGCAAGCTTATTGCTTGTCCTGGTTGTGATATCGCACTACTTCCGTCCGAACTTTTGGCGGTAATAGTAGTCATTTTGCTACCACCTATTGAAGAGCCGATATAAACAGCACCTGACTTCGATGTTGGAGAAACCCGCACTTTTTGAAAAGCAGTAGTTGCACCCAAAAAGACAATAGTTTTCTCATATCCTGCAGCGGCTGGTTGCGCAAGTTGATAATCTCCCTTTACTGTAGATTTAATTACCGAGATGCCTGTTGGTGAAAGGGTTGCCTTAGAAGAACTTATTATCTCAAAATTGGCATGTTTCATTATTGCACCAGCCGTAAGATTTATGCATCCACCGGATTCAACAGTAAATGTAGACCCAGCTTTCAGTTCAATTTCCCCGCCGGTTTCAACTTGCAATTTTCCTGAGAGATTTAGATTTGCACCACTATCAATAGTCATAGTGGAACCAGAGTCCATTTCTACTTTTCCACCAGAAACAACTGCAAGTGTTCCTGCAACTTCAAGCTCCGCTCCTGCCTCTATATCAACCTCTGACCCACTCGATGCAACAAGATACTGTCCCCCCGTAGAATAATCAGTCAGATATATCGACTTGACATGATATCCCGTAGTTTGACTTGGTTTTCCCATTTAATTTACCTCCGATTTATGGGTGGGCATAAAGCCCACCCCATTCTATTTTAGCCCGTGGTTGGACTGATTAATACAGTTGAACCCCAGGGATTTCCGAACGTACTCGTCCACATACTATCACTCGTCCCTGGCCGTCTGGGGCCATAGGTCATAGCGATAATAACTAGAGGGCCGGTTGAAAATCCATGCGCCGATGCACGGATATACCTTTTGAGTGGCTTATAAATATCCACAACAAATGGGATCGATTTAGCCAAACTACTACCAAGAGTAAGAGCAGTTCCACCTGGATTAACCACCGCTGAAAAGCTGCTGCCGGTGGGGTTAGATGAACCACCCTTATAATTGGTAAAACTACCCAAAGCAGTACTTGAGCATCCCTGAATCCGCATAAAAGTTTTAGTAGATGCCCGCTTTGTATCTGAAGTCCCAACAGCGATAAACATAACACCTTCCCATCCCGACATATCGATATGGTGTGTATATTTTGTGGATTGAGTAACTATCCCTGCTTCACTCGATACGTTCATTACCTGTACGTGTCTTAAAAGATTCATTATTTTTATACCTCCAAATTTGAATTGAAAGCCCCGTCTAAGGCGGGGCTATTTTTCTTACGTGCCTAATTTTACCCTGGTAAATGCCTCTTCAAGAACCGGCATTGCATCAGTTTCTTTTCTACCGATGTAACCGACCTGAGCTGTTTCGGCATAAAGCTCCCTCAATACCTGGATCTGCATATTAAGTGCATCGGCAATCCAATAAAAAGAAAAATCACCGACTATCCCAACATAGAGGCTGGCCGTAAATACATTAGGGGCATACTCACTCATAGAGAAAGGCCGATCTAATATGGTATCTGGACGATCTGAACTAATTCCTTGCCTCCAGATATAATCACCATCGCCTGTCTTGAGCTTTCTGATTTGTTTAATTGCATCTCTGTGGAAAATCCACTCACATTTTCTGTGATATTGTGATTTAAGGTTATATTTAGCGTTGATTAAACCATCGGCTTTCATTGCTGTTCCAGTATTACCATCGCTCATATCCCTGCCAGTTGAAATTCCTGCATCGGAAGCCGTAAAAACACCCAATGGTTCGTTCGATCCATCGCCATTCAGAAAGGCATTTTCCTCAACAACCGCAAACTTATAGGCAAGCCTGCTTCTGATAATTGAATTAACAGGAAGAACCGCAACCCTTAGAAGCTTTTCAGAGACCCTAATCCTCTTTGCAAGTGGATGTGGGAATAAGGCGCGCTTCTCAAAAGACAGAGTATCATCCTCAGTCCCTGTCAAAATTTCACCTGTCCAGGTTGGATCACTTACATCGTTATCCAGAGCTGGAAAACCAAGACTATCCGCCTTGGGTACTGGCACGATGGTTGCCTTTTGGCGCATAAAAACCAGGTTATCGAGTTGCATTAAAAGTTTTGCAATGAATTGTTCAGGTGTTACAAGATAACCACCCTTGATATCCTCATCGGCCTGCAATGCTCGTTGTTCCTCACGATTAAGGCCCTGCATACCCTCAATTAAGAAAGTATCAAATGCTTTACCATATTCAGGTTGGGCATATCTGCCCTTTGTTCTTTCCCTATACCCCCGAAAAATATCTCTGTATTCCGTTCTAATAGAATCAAGACTGGGTAAATCATCTTGTGTCTCATTATCGCCTGCTTTCACAACAGGATCAGGTTTGATGGCCGCCTTTGGGACAGACTTCATATACTCATTCCGCTCATCGATCTTCGTTTGCCTGGTCACATCCGCTTCCTTGTCCGCTTTCATCTTATCTAATTCGCCGGTCATGGACTCAAAATCCTTATCCATTTTGTCCCAATTTTCCTGCTCATCAGACGTGAAAGAACGATCCTCTTTAAGAATCAAATCATTGAGGCCCTTCATGTCCTCCCATAATTTGTTTCTTTTTTCATTTATATCGTCAAATTTCTTGTTATCCATTTTCTATACCTCCATAGCCATACTTTTTTGTTTTAATTGAAGTTCTCTTTCCCTTTTTAGAGCTTCTTTTCGGTTGGTCTCATCCGCTGAATGCTCATTTTTTTGGTCGCTCTCGACCTTTGGTTGTAATTCCCTCAGTGTTTCTATGATCGTATCGATCTCGGTACGATCCTCTTCTGTGATTTCTAAACCATGCTCCCTTTTCACAAGAACACGGGAGATAATACTCAAATCTAACCCTGCATTTTCAAGTAATTCCCGGGTTTGAATCTGTGTTGATTTATAAGCCGGAAATGTTACAGGTGAAATATCAATCAGCTTTACTTCCTCAAGAGTTCTAACGGGCATTTTTTTATCCTGATCATCCCATGTATCCCTTATTGCATGAAAGCCGAAAGACATCTGATTGACATCCTTGCGATCTATTGATGCCATAAGATCATTCGCCCAGGTAGTATCGGGTGGGTCAATTTCTATCTTGAGTCCCCTTTCATCCTCTTCAAGTCTCAGGGTTCCGCTCTTTGTGCGGCCCAATACATAATTTTTGTCATGGTTCCAGAGTGCTCTAATGTCATCTTTCTGAATTGTATCAGCAAAAGCACCGGGTGCAATCTTTTCCTTGAAACCATATAAGTCCTCACTTAAGGAATTGAAAACGGCTGCATAGCCTGTAAGTTTTGGGCTTTCACCTTCACTGCCTTTGTTATATCTTATTTCAACGAGTTCAAAATCTCTTGTTTCCATTTTCATATCCTCATCTTTTTTTTCTTTTTTTCTCCATTGCGAAAAGCAGATAGCCAACCTTTGATCATTATCTCCATACTCCTTTTTCATAGTCTCATTAGACATACATCGTGAGATAAAATCGTCTTGCTTCTCATTCTTACGCGGTTTTGGAAGTGGCATTAATCTATAATAACCCCTATAATTAAATAAAAAAAGCCCTACTAAGGCATAAACCTTAGCAGAGCTTCATTTCAATCTGGCTTGAGCGTCTCTGGTATTTATTTAATTTTTATTGTCTCTTCCTTGCTAATACTCGATATCCCACCTCTGAAGAAATTTATTACTATTTTGCCGGTTTTCTTCCCAGCAATCCATTCCTCTATAAGTTTAATTATTGCTTTCATAGAATAAATCAATTAATCATCGTTTGTCAAGCTTTTTTCTTTCCACTCAATAAAACAATATCTAATCCCTCAAATTTCTGCCAATAATCTGTCCGAATCCTGGAAAGAAATTTTCTTGCTATTATTTTTTCATCCTCGTGATTAATTTGCACCGTGAAAATTATTTTCTGTTTTTGTGATATATGATCCAAAAGCTCATTTATCAATTTAATATCATAAACCTGGACTAAAAATTCAAGCATAAGAATAATATCAAAATATTTAAGCAATTTATAGGTTCGCTCGCTGAATACATCGCCAAGATCAAATTTATATCCTGGCACATACTCACATGCTGCCTTGACACGGCTTTCAGCCCATTCAATACCTAAATATTTACCCTCAAATCCGGCTATTTGTAAAATTTTAGCAAACCGCCCTGTACCACAAGCAAGATCAATGATAGAATTATCTATATGAATCAAATCAGCTACTCTCTTCCAAAGATATCTTCTATCGCTTTTTTCGACAGAAATCATAAGTTGTGTAGGCATAAATAAATCGTAAGCTTTGGCCTGGAAGTCACGTGGTAAATATTTGGGCATATCTGTAAAGGTTACATGAGCAGCAGCACATTTTTGAAACAATTCACATTCCTTACAGTGAGCAAGGGTAACAATTTCATAATTTTTTTTGGGGCAGGATATTATCTTTTCTTCAAGATAATTTTTCTTTAATCCAAACACCTTGCTCCTTTCTGATAAACATAACTTATTCTTGACTCACGAAACAGTTACAGCCCTGGTGCAATGGAGGGTGCCGCTTAGAGCTAAATATCGACATCGGTTGATCTACCCCTTCGGGCAGTAAACTTGTATTTCCAGTTACAAAAAATTGAGTCCTGCCGACAACGCGCCCTTCAAATTCTTTACAGAAAGGGCATGCCTTCGCGCGGGTATGCCACACAATTCTCATTCCAGCACCAAAGATAACAAAGCTTGCAACAGCCTCACCCGCCTGCATGATTTCCCTATCTGCTATCTTTGTTGGTCTCCTCTCTGCCCACTCATCAACCCGTGTATTCAACACTTCCGGCAATTCCTTAATAGCGGTCTCCTCTATCAAGCTTTTCAACTGCCCAATGCTCGAATCAATATGCCTTTGGGAATATCTCCCAAGATAACCTCTCATAAAACTTTCAAGCTCTGCGGTTAAACCCACATCAACCCCTATGACATTGGCAGTATCCTCTTGAATTGCCTCTGCAAAAGACCTCAATACCTGCATAAATGATTTTTTAATATCATTTTTGAGTCCCCCATAGAACTCCCCAACCCAATCCTCAAAGCTTCTCAGGTTACGCTCCCCTAAATGCTTCTTGATTGCCCGCTTCAGGGCAATAGTTTCCTTGTTTACAACCCTCTCAGCAGCGGATACGAAAAGTCTGTGATATGTCTTTTTGATTTTGTCTCTTCCAGCCGGAGGTATTGCTCTCTCTTCCCTCTTTTTTTCAGGTTCAGGTTCTCCACTACCACTCTCAAAAAAGGTTATCGGTTGCATATTGACAGGTATGAAAGGAACATTAGCCAGAGGATGGTCAATGGGGTCCTCATTCTCCTTTGCGAGAATTCCATTTATCGTAACTCCGCCGATCATAAACATATTTTTGTAAAACTCTGACCGTGATTTTGCATCACCCCTCAAAAGACCATCCACGTTATGTTCAAAATAATACTTTCTTCTTTCTCTTTGGGTCAATAGTTGTGCCGATAAATTTTGCTCAATCCTTGTAAGCCAGGGTCTCAAAGAATATGTAACAAATCCTCTTGTTAGCTGGTCAACCCCAGTCCCCCAACTTGTTGTCTTCTCTGTATGTTGAACCATGTGAAGGGGAACATTGAAAATTCTGCATATCTCCTCTATCTGAAATTTTCTCAATTCTATATACTGAGCTTCCTGGGGGGGAACTCCTACGGTTACAACATCCATGCCTTCTTCAAGGATTGCTACTCTATGCTTTTTCTCTAATGACCCATAAGCTTCCTCCCAGCCTTTTTTAAGACTTTCCTTTCCCTTATCGCCTAACGTCTCAGGATGTCTTATAATTATCCCTGGGCGTGCATCATTACCGAAAAATCTTGCCCCATATTCCTCTGCCCCCAATGCCAAACCGATAGCTTCCCGTGCTTTTGCTATGGGTGAATAGCCAGTGATACCATCAAATCCAAGTCCCGGGATATGGAGAACATCACGTCTTGAGAGTATAATGTCACTGCCACTCTGTCGATGGTATGTATATTTAAGCTTTCCTTCTTTCCTTTCCACCTCCATCTGGTCAGGTCTCAATGGCCATAACTCAACAACCCTACCCGCCTGGTTATAAACAATATTAGAATACCAATTACCCCAGCTTGTCAAATGAGCAGTGGATACTTCACGGAAAACCATGCTTGTCATTTCGCTATTAGGGTGTGAATGTATAACATCATAAAGCGGATGGTCAACCGCCTTTTCCCTGCCCTGTTTTGTGCGTCTATAGAGATGGAGAGGCAAAGAAGCAATGTTTTCAGAAAGGATTTTGATGCAGGCATAAACGGCTGTCAGGGTTAGGGCATTCTGCTCATTTATAGTCTTGCCTGTGTAAGAAGTCATGCCGCCACCAGAGAACATATGCAATAACTGCTCATGTGGCGTGGCCGGATGATATCTTTTTTCTGTCTTTAAAATGCTGGTAGCTATTCCCATGATTAACCTTTTCTGGCTCCTATAATCCCTATGGCAGTTAAAACAGAACCCACTACAACTAAAGCAAGCCAAGGGATCTTGACCCAAATACCCCCTCCCAGCATCAATAGGCCGATTAATATGATTATATCAATTTTATCGAAAGTATTCTTAAGTTTAAATTTCATACCCTAATTCATTCATGAGTCTTATATATTTGCTTTTTCCCGGCTCCTGGATCTTGTGCAGAATTGAATTGTACTGTTTTGACTTATATTCCTCAACTGCCTTGATGTGCTTTTCTGTAATCTTAGTTCGCTTCAAGAGAAACCATGACTCAAGAAACAATATATATTTTTCGGGATCATCTAATAAGTCCTCGTATCTAAGTACGATTCCTTTTATGTTCTCACAGCACCAACGCCATATACAGGCCGCCCTCGTTTCGGGATTCCATTTTTGCCAATGCTTCTTACTTTCTGAATCTATATACCAGATCGCTCCATCCTCTGCCCAATCCAGTACAACAAAATCATTGCCATACCAACCCCGCCTCATAGCAGAGCAGATAACATCATTACCATTTCGTATTATTTCGATGAATTTGACTCCCGGGAATGCCTGTTTTGCGCTGCCAAAAAGTGGTTGAAACTCCGGGGTCTTGATAATGAAATATGGCTTCTCTTTCTTGATATATTTTATAGCATCCTTGCGTCTTGAAAGATTAGGCCACGGAGTCAAAGAATTCCGGTAATGTAAAATACAACTATCATCTTCGATATTGAGATTGATATTTCGCTTCTGGATTAAAGGCAAGAAATAATCTTCCAATAATGTAGCTTTTAGAAATTCAATATGCCTGAGTGAAAATTGAGCCAGGGTTGGAAGAAAGAACTTGAGTATCGTGGGCTCAAAAAGATAATAGCTGGGTTGCATGGAGCCAAGAAGTTTGCCAAGGATTGTAGTTCCGCTCCTGCCCACGCCTGTGATAATAATTAATCTATTCTGAAATATAGAATCATAATCAAATGGTATTTGATACATGATCACTCATTGATTTTCTTATCTCATCCATTATAGGCCTCGTACCAGTTCCAAAAAATGATTCCGCATCAAACTTTAATTCGCTTGCTGTAGGTCTTTTAATGCCATCTCCCATAGCCATTTCAACATTACGAATACATTTGACCATTTCTCTCAATTCATTGGGTTCAAGGCTTGCTTTGTGATCCGGACCTTCCATGTTTCTATCAAGGGTAAAATGCTTTTCAATTATACTCGCACCCATAGCAACAGCGGCAATAGGTATTTCTATCCCGCGAGTATGATCGGAGAGACCAACATTGCAATTAAAAATTTCTTTTAATGTTGCCATTACACTTAGGTTTACCTCATTAAATGGTGAAGGATAAACAGTTGTGCATTGAAGGATTGTAATATTATCACGATCTCTCTGTATCATAATGAATACTGCTTTATCTATTTCCTCTATCGTACACATTCCTGTTGATAAAACAATTTGTTTGGGTTTTATTGAACTTATTTTCTTTAAAAGTGGAATAACAGTCACCATCCCACTGGGTATTTTCCAAATATCCATACCACATTCATTAAGAAAATCTATACTCTCAAAATCAAAGGGGGTAGAAAACCATGTAATGTTTGATAAATCACAATAACTGAATATCTCCCGCCATTGATTCCTTGTAAATTCCCATTGTCCTTGATCTTTAAATCCGAAAGATGTTTGAAACTTTATGGCATCAACCTTGCATTCAGCAGCAACATCAATCATCTGCAGAGCGGTAATTAAACTTCCGTTGTGATTAATCCCTGCCTCAGCGATTATAAAAGTTTTTCCCTTTGGCATTTTGGCACCTCCTCCTTTATAAATTGTCCTGAATTATTGCGTTTTATTTCTTTCCTATGATAAAAGTTCTTCTTTTTTCAGCCATTCTGTGTTGTTATCAGAGGAATAAGAAAAGTCCTCTGGCACTTTCCTCCCTTCAAAGTTTTTCTCCCAATAGGGATACGTCACGTAATATTTCTTCTGCTCATAGGTATGAAAGGCATCATCATTTAGAATCATATCCTCGTGGAGTTTTTCGGCTACCCCTTTCCCCACACTCACCATCTCTATACTTGGATTGATGGCAGTTACAAGATCCGTTATTTTAAAACTTGGCATTCGAGGGCTGAATATCTCCCCCCCTTTCATTTTTTTCAAAACCTCAAATGCCAAGCTAATAGCTTTTTCAAGTGAGATCATAAAACGAGTCATCCTGGAATCAGTTATTGGTATTTCCTTTTTGCCCTGATTTATAAGATCACGGAAATACGGAATGACCGAACCCCTGGACTCTGCAAAGTTTCCGTACCGTATCACACTGAATTTGGTGGATTTTGGGCTATAAACATTGGCCGTTATAAAAAGCTTATCAGCGCAGAGTTTTGTCGCCCCGTAGAGATTGATGGGATTGACTGCCTTATCAGAACTTATAGCCAGGACTTTCTCAACATCCATATCTATGGCAGCCTCTATAATGTTTTGAGCACCATAGATATTAGTCTGAATAGCTTCAAACGGATTATATTCACAAACGGATACATGCTTTAAAGCTGCCGCATGTATCACACAATCAACATCTGCAAATGCCCGATATAGCCTTTCTTTGTCTCTTACATTTCCTATAAAATATCTAATCCGCTTGTCGGGATCTGCAATGTTGCGTTGCATCTCAACTTGTTTATACTCATCACGAGAATAGATTACTATCTTTCTAAATGGTTTGTCAAGAGCTTTTTTTACAAAGGTCTGCCCAAAAGAACCAGTCCCTCCAGTAACCAAGATTGTTTTGCCTCTCAAATTAACTCCTTTAAAAAAGATTCTTGCTTAATTCTAATGCCTCTGCAGCAGAAAATCCTTGCTCCTTTAATGCATCAAATTTGATTCTTGTTAATTTTGCCATCATAGGAATGAATTCGCATTGCGTAGCAAATCCCTTCTTAAATTGACGAAAAGCCTCTTTGTTAACAGAAAAATTTCCTTTTCCCTCAATCGAAATCAACTTTTTCTCATCTGCCATTTCAAATTACCTCCTTTATCTCCTTACAGACTTCGGAAATATTTTCTATACCATTTAGTGTGCTTGATGGTAAACACAATCCATGCTCATAAATATGCGTGGCATTAGGTAGATCCGCCAATGGCTTAAATATTCGCTTTGTGGGGATCCCTCTCACCTTTAGTTTTTCCTGCAAATCTACTATATTAATATCATCCGGAAATGTGCAAGCCGTCATCCACCAGCTCGGATCACTTCCGGGAGTCGCTTCCTGGAATTTGACCAATCCATTAAGTTTCTCCCTATATATCCTATTGAATCGTCTCTTTTTTTTAATGAAATATGGGAGAGACTTAAGTTGTGAAAGACCAAGGGCGGCTGATAAGCCAGTCATAGAGTAATTATAACCAATGCCATTATAATGACCAGGATTAATTTTCTGTCGTATCCTATTGAGGTTAGTACCCACCAGAAGGCCGCCTCCGCCCGTGGTCATAACTTTATTGCCATTGAAGGAATAGCAAACGAAACCCTCATGTCGCTCCCTGCCCCCAAGGCTTTCGGCTGCATCAATCAACGGAGCATAATCAAGATTGATATTCCCATATAAGTCAACCGGTAAAGCTAAAATTTTCTGTCTGGGTAGCAGCCATGTATCTACATCAACATCTGCCACAATGGGCTTTGCGCCCACATATCTAAGTACATTTTTGGTTGCAGGAAAGGTAAGAGCAGGGATACTAATCTCATATCCATATTCTATTCCTATTCCTAATTCCACTAAAGCAAGATGCAGGGCTGAAGTACCTGAATTAGTAGCTATACAATCATCAACACCCAAATATTCAGCCATTGCCTTTTCAAAATCAGTGACAAAATGACTATGTGTTGATATAGACCCTTCATCAAGGGCTTGTCTCACACAATCTTTTTCAAGATTGCCAATGTTAGGGGAATCAAAATGAATCATAAAACGGTTTCTGAATCTCCACCTTACCCACTTCTTTTAAAATCTTCACTATCCGTCCAGACACATTCCCACCTTTATAGGGATTCTCAATACATTTTAGTGATTCCTGAAATTCTTTGGAATAGAGTTTGTCAAATGCTGCTTTTATGCCCTCTTTAGTGGGCTCGCAATCAATTACAGAAGAGGCTTTAAGCCTACCTTTTTGTCTATCCCCGATGTTGACTGAAGGAACCCCAAGTGCGGGGCCGTCCATCAAACCTGCAGACGAATTGCCGATAATAACATCAGATTCTAAAAGAGAATTATGAAAATCTTTTCTCGAAAGAAAAAATTTCTCTTTGTCGGAAATATTTGCACTAGCCCAGCCAATATCATAGCCTCCTTGAATGAGCTCATATTCTATAGGCGTAGGCCCCCACCAATCTAAAAGGCCATCTCTCATTTCAGTCCACATTTGTTGCGTTAGTGAATGTGGGTGAAGTATAATACATATTTTTTTATTTTTAATCCGTTTTTTGCGCCCCTTCAATCCCTCCAATTCTAAAGCCCCGACAGTAAAAATCCTTTCCGGATTTTCCCCCAGTTGGATAACCCTTTGCCCGTAAATATCAGTAGATACAAAGTGTATATGAGCCATCTTTGTGATGCTATGTCTCCATGCATCATCCTGGCTTCCTTCTGTTAGCTCCCCTCCGCCGTTATGAGCTATAGGAATATTGGCAACATGGGCCGCAACCGTGGCAGCAAAAGTTTCAAATCTATCACCTGTTACAAAAATAAGATCGGGTTTTATCCGATCATACGCTTCAGCAAACCCTATAACCGCTAATCCTATGGCCTTTGATATGCCTATTGAAGTATCAGAGGATAGAAGGCATTCTATTTTTTCGGCTATTGGAAATTTAATATCATTAATCGTATAGCCAAACTCCGGGCTTAGATGACTTCCCGTAACTATCAACCTGAGATCGAAAAAGGGGTCATCATGGAGCTTTTGGATTAAGGGGATGGAATAACCGTACTCGGCTCTGCTACCAGTCACAAAACACAATTGCATATTTTCATCCAAATTAAAATAAATACTAAAATAAAAAAGAATATTGAAAATAAAAAATAAATAATCATTCCCACACAATCCATAGCCTCTGAAGCTATATAAAGAAATAATAATCCAAGGCAAAATAAAAAGGTTATCCTCAATATATCAATATCATATATAACCATATCAAGCAGTGAACCCTCCGTCAATGGGGATATTCACACCCGTAATGTAAGCACTTGCATTTGAAGCTAAAAAAATAACAGTACCAACTATATCTTGAGGTTTTCCCATTCTACCCATCGGTGTTAATTTACAATAATTTTTAACAAAAGATTCAGGTTGATTATCCCAAAGACCACCTGGACTTATTGTATTGATTCGCACATTATCTTTTGCATATTTAGCAGCCAAACAACGACTCATTGATATTATACCAGCCTTTAACCCTGCATAATCACTGGATACTGTCATATTTGTACCCTCATAAATCCAATATCTTGGAGCTACCATACCATATATTGATGCAATATTGATGATCGAACCACCGCCATTTTGAGACATATATTGTGCTAATTTTTCAGTATATTTTTGAAATAATCGTGCATGAGTCAAATAATTTTTAGGATAACTTGCATTTATGAATATATTGGGTGCAAATACCTCCACTTTTCGGCTTGTCAAATTACCAAGATCAAGACCAGTCTTTATATCAATATTTATTACCTTCGCCCCCTGAACTGACAACCCCTCAACGATTGCACTCCCTATCAAGCCAGATCCGCCTGCTACTATTACTGTTTTGCACTTGAGGTTAAACATTATAAAACCCATTAATCAAACCAGCTACCATCTCCATATCCTTATCATCATATCTGCTGTCAACCGGAATGCTGATTATTCTATCATAGAGTATATTGTCAGGTGCTTTAGGATGTTTAGGCCAATGCACCGGAAGAAAAACATCTTCCGTTTTAAGATATTCCCTCAATTCATCCCGTCTGTCTACAAGGATGGGAAAAAATGATGGGAAATCTGTTATGATAAACAACTTTTCACATTTTATCAAATCCACTAATGCTAAATAATTCGTCCATCTTATCTGTTTTTCATTTTCCAGGCCTTTATAGAAATTAAAAATGTCAAAAAGGCTATCCCGTGAAATGTTATAAATCTCTTTGGGATATGCCCGAGTATCTACAAATTCAAAGGTTGCCTTTATTATACTCCCATCGGTCAGGGGAGATATTTTTCTAAAGCTATTAAACCCTATCCAATGCTTAATACTTGGATGTCTTTCAACAATCGGTGAAAAAACACAATCTTCAACCAATATTAAATCACTAATTCCAGTATCGGTTTTAATCGGGTCCTGTCCAAAATAACGAATAACGTAAATTATATCATAATCGCTTTGTGTAAAGTTACTACTCAAATCTTTATATACATGATAAAATTTATACTTTACCCCCATTTCCTCAAACACATCTATAATCACGGGACAAAGAAAGTCGGGTAAGGCAAACTTCTTGTCCTTTAAAGTATGTAGTATGAGCCTGAGTGATGACCGCCCCAAGTCCGTGATATAGGAAAAAAGACCATCGGATTGTAATGGTATTTCACCGCCTATTTTTTTCATATCAATCTACCCGCTTAGCTAACCCGCTGAGGCTTTCAAGGTCGGGTTGTTAGGGCGCAGGATAGCAAATAAGCACGGTTGACGATCCTGCAATCTTACTGGATTTGGTTTATCATCTTCAAGTGCAAGCCATTGCGGTTTACCAGCATAGCTCAATTCTGCGCCCGCATCATCGAGGACAGAAATTGCCCGTACCTGATAAATCGGCAAAATAATAACACTCATGTTTCCACGTTCACGCTCGGCAATAGCCTTGCGGACCCACGCCATAACACCACCCGTAAAAGGCGGGTTTACCCAGTTGCACTTGCCCCACTCAATAGCAAGACCATCAAAACCATCAGGGCGTGGGTGTGGGCAAGGGTCGAAATCGAAATCATACTTGGCTTGCAGCGCATCCATCATGTCGGGGGGCGTCTTCCAATATTGTTTTTTGCTCATAATTTCGGCCTAACGGGTTGATCAGCAGTGCAGTTTTCGCATCCGCTGAATTAACTGATTAACCTTTTATTTTGACAATATATAATAAATTAACCAACCCAATAAAATGCATATTAGAATTGAAATTCCCAATCCTGCGCTAATCCAAATTGGTGAGATTACCCACCACCAGGACCAGGATATCGTGCCCACCAATTTTAAAACGATAAAAACTATGGTAAGCAACCCTGCAAAACTAATCCCTTCACTACTTGAGCTTGATAAGTCTGACATTTTATCCTTCTCCTCCTTTCCAAGATGTCAATCTCCTACCCTATTTTCTTAATAAGTTCCTCTCCATTAAAAATTCTACTATCTCAAAATCTAATGGTGTGTTTATGTCACAAAAAGTCCAGTCAGGCATAATAGAAATTCCAGCATTCAAACCCACATCATCCCTATTAGTTTCGTCTAAAAGATAATCTCTTGAATAAATATAGATATTAGCATTCTGTTCATAGACTTCTGGGGCTTGTTGGCGGCAAGATATATGATTCGCCTTCCATGTATACTTACAATACTCTACCCTTTTATCACTATCTCTTTCAAGCATGCTGAAATAAGGATTTTTCCGGGCCCTTACCACGCTTGAAAGGGAATCATACTTGCCCTTTATAAAGGTCTGATAGGCATTTTCTATATCTTGTGTCCTGCGGAGGGGGTTGGTAACATCAAGATCAACGACAACAGAATCATTTAATCCTTTCAAAATATGGCGAAGAACATCAATTTTTGGAGTATCATCTTTTGCTAATTCTAAGGGTCTTTTTATGCAGATTTTAACACTTAAATCCTCTGCTAAAGCAATAATTTGATCACTATCACTGGAAAGTATTATCTCCCCTTTGCCCCACCGCCATGCCTGTTCGATTGTCCAAGCAATTAATGGTTTTCCGCAAATCTCTTTCACGTTCTTCCCGGGAAGGCCTCGCGAGCCACTTCTTGCTGCTATAGTAATTAGGATATTTTCTGCCATTTAATGCCCTGGATGAGCCGCACTTATTGGTGTCTGCTCAATCTGCTTGTTAGGTTTCATCTTTCGAATACAATACATCCCATAATTTTTTAGAAAGCTCATGTCTGACTCTTTGTTGAGCTGTATAATCATCCTCGTCTACAACACGACCCTTAACAGCTATAATGCCTTTGATCATTCCGATTGCTTTCATCAAATCCTCTGCATCATCTTCACGGACATCATGAGCCAAAACAACAGTCAACGAATTAAATCGGTCAGTCATTTTTACCTCCAGATTTTATGTCTATCTAATCACTTGATAAGGTAATCGTATTTTTGAAAATCCCGCCTTGAATCTAAAAAGCGGACTCTCCTTACTCGCCCCCAATCCACCCCCTAAGTGTAACCACCGATACCACCTTTCCGAACCTAACTTTCTGACCTCATCAATTATTATTTTGGACCCGCCAGAATCAAGATATTTCTCCGGTGTCCCTGACAGATGATATTGGATTATATCTCCGCAAAAGAAAAATAATGCCCCGCTGATTAATATCGATCCTTTGCGGGCGAAAAGTAATTCTACCTGATCGCCCAATTTTTCCTTAAGATCAGAAAAATATTGCTCAGAAAAATAATAATAATCCTTCGCCCCATTACGTTTCATTGTATCGCAATACATGGAGACAAAAGAATCAATATCATTAAAGTCAATATCCTGGTAAAGCTGTATCCCCTTTTTCCATGCCTTTCTTATATCGTACCGATGTCCTTTAGTTATCTGTTTTAGCTGCTCTTCTTCTGATAGAGAAAGTCTAATAGCAACAGTATGACCAATATCCTCTATATCCGCAAGGCCATCAAAAAGCCAAGAGGTAGGGAATAGTGGATTTTGTCTGATCTCTAAAGACTTTATATCACGTTTTTGTAAAAAATCCAGAAAGGCATCCTGAAAATCTTGCCTGCCCTCTCCTTTCATTATGTTGGTTATAAGGCCAGGGTAGCCATAAGCCGAGATTATTTTAGAATCTTTTATCAATACTGGAAGACAAGCATTTTTATGTCTATTCCAGAACCAGAATAACCAAGCTTCCCCTTCATTGTTGTCTTGTGCTATCTTTTGATATTCTGGTAGGTGATATATATCAAACCCCCCACAATAAGATAGAGCTTCTTTCCATTGTACTTTATTTGCAACTGGTATTAGGTTATATGGCATTGTCCTTAAACGCTATTATTTTTCTAAATAATGGGGTGGCTTCGAATAAGTTATTCATCATTCTTGGATTGGATAGGTTGTTAAAAAAATATTTAAGCTGAGTGAGGTAAACCGAATCAGAAACTTGTAATAAATTTTTGCTGAAATGTTCATCTTTATTACTGCCAAAACACCTCAATAATCTTCTTTCTGTGTCGCTTCTCATAGATAAACTTATAATGGATATTGTCCCTGAAGCATGCCTCGTACTTAATTCTGCAAAATTTTTCTCATTAAATCCGTGTATTTCCTTTATTTCCCCGAATAAATATTCAGCATAATCTAGCTCATGTGATAATTCCAACAATACATCATCTAATTTTCTTTTGCAAGGCCATTTTTTAGAATCAGATTCGCAAATAATAAAACTATATTCACACCTTCTGTCCTTTAGATGATTTTTTGCCTCAATAATTTTAGGATGATGCCTCATGTCATAAGCCACATAGGTAGTGAGTTTATTCTTTTCGACTATGCTGAGCAATTCATCAAGACGGGTAGTGTTTACCCCTATAGGTTTTTCGATGAAAAGATGCATACCTCTTTCGGCACACCATATAGCTGTTTCGATATGCAGAGCAGAGGGATTGCAAATAAAGGCTACATCAGGTTTATATATATCTACCAAATCCCAAGAATTAATCTCAAAAGCAGAACTCTGAAAAGTATTACCTTTATAAGTGCGGAAAGCAGAAAGGCAAAAATCAAAATTATCCTGCAAGAGTTTGAAATGCTTCCTGCCTATAGAACCAAGACCGAAAAATAAGATTTTCATGTTAACCGATGCCCTGTATAGTCACAGTTCGCGCAATGAATTTCTTTTTTAGGGGGATAGCAACTCAAGAAAACCATAGGAGCACTGTCCCACAATTCAGCGCCACACTTAGGGCATTCTATACCATTAAGACATGGCCTATGTATTGGGTCTGGTTCTCTGTATCGTTCCGATATTTCACTATTGAATTCTTCTAAAGTTTTCATATCTTTCCCTTTCCTATATAATCGTTAAGCCCCCATCCTCGTACCTACTTTTCTTTTTACTGCCCCTCATCGCCCTGTCCAGTGCCATGATTAAAGCTACTATGCCATCAATCTTACCCTGCGATTCCGCCTTGTTAGGTTTTAAATTGCCTGCTGGGTCCTCACTCACCGCCAGATTATCTATCATCCATCTAAGTACAGGGTTGTTGCCGTGATTGATTTTCTTTTTAAGCACTCTCCCCTCAAATTCCTTCATTGGTGTTGCGAAGGATAGATAACCCATACCCATAGGAGTTATATTTAGCCGCTCATCTTCAAGCTCCATCATTATCTGGTAGCCCTGAAACAATCTGTCTATATTCATGCTATCCAACCGGAACTTTTCTGCATCCTTAAGGATTTGTGCTTTTACAAATTGATAATCTATGGCATTACCGGGTGTAGTTATCAGCCAACCCGCCCCCTTCCAGGCCTGATATTGATTTTTAAATCTATTGGTATCGTCATAAAGCTTCGTCTCCGGACACCATAATCTTGCAAGTACATCTATAGATTCGGAGTCCTCCTCATCTGGAAAGATCATAACCCAGGCCGTTATGTCCGATACACTGGAAAGGTCAAGCCCCCCAAAACATAGCCGCCCCTTTAGTTTTTCCTCTTGTATCTGTCTGGCATAATTTAAGTCCCAGGTATCAAGATTTAACCACCGGGAGGATTGTTGAGTCCAGACATCAAGATGCTTCCTTAAGAAATTGTTTTGCGCGGAGGGTATCTTCTGGGCACGTTTACATTTCCGCTTTAGGTCATCCCTCTTAACACTCACATCAATATTAGGGTTTGCTTTTATCCATATCTTCTCATCCGTCCAGTCATCCTCTACTGTGCCCGGTAAGCCTTTTTCAGATTCCTCCTTGGTTATTAATTCAGGCCAGTCCTTTTTCAAGTCTATGGTATAAATAATGCCGAAATAGGTTTCATCCTGTACGACACCTTTAAGTATCTGTTCTACATATTCGTGCTGCTCCCAACAAACAGAGGTCTTATCGTATCCCGCCGTTGTGATCGCAAATTGAAGTGGTTGCCTGCGCGCGCCCGTAGCGGTTTCAAGAATATCCCACATATCCCGTGTCTTATGGGCATGTAACTCATCGACAATAGAGCCGTGGATATTCAGGCCATCGCAACTATCGGAGTCACGGCCCAAAGGCTCAAACTTGCTGGCGGTCTCCTCGACACTGAGGTTGTTTTTGTAAATGGTTATCATGCTCTTGAGTTCAGGAGATTTCTTGACCATCCTTGTTGCCTCAGAGTGGGTGATGATGGCCTGATCACGTTTGGTCGCCGCTGTATAGATTTCCGCGCCTGGCTCCCCGTCCGCAAAGAACAAATATAAGCCGGTTTTGGCCATGTACGTTGATTTTCCGTTCTTTCTGGCCACCTCGATATAAACAGTTCGGAATCGCCGATACCCATCTGCCCTTTTCCAACCAAAAATACTGTAATCTATGAACTGTTCCCAAGGGGCAGGCTCAAATGTCTGTCCGGCCCACTCCCCCTTACTGTGTTTTAGGAACTGGAAGAAGTCTATTGCACGCTGAGCGGCCTCAATATCGAAGTAAAATCCCTTCTTTGGGAGGTCTTTTAGGTCTCTCAGGTGCCTTTCACATGCCAATTTAACCCATTTACAGGCTGGAATCTTGTCATTTAGGACATCTTTGACATACTTTAGAGCCGGATGTGTCATCATTTCATCACTATTAGCTTAGATTTTTTTGACATGAACTCCTCGAACTCGGTTTTCTTCTTAAGCGGTTTTATTTTCACCTTCGTCTGGCTTGAAGGCGTCATACCAAACTCAACAAGCCATTTTCTCATCTCCCCCATTGCCTTGTTAGCTATTGCGAGAGCGGGATGCTGCATCGGAAAGCCGGTAGGGGATTTTATCAGAACTCCATGCTTTCTTATCAAAACTTCAGCATCAACCCACCTTCCGTATGCCTGGCAGTAGGCAGCAAGGCCGGAACGATTGATATTGGCAAGCAACCCGATATCATAAAGCTCAGGGGTTATCCTATTCCATTCCTTTTCGGCCTCGCCGGTCAGATAGTTGGGCCGATTAGGAATTCCCTTCTCATACTCAGGTTCATCCTTATTGACTGCCCTTTTTCCTGGGTTTCCGTGAAGCTTGTTGAGTTTGCTTGGTATTCTTTTGCGTCCTTGTGTCATTTTTGATCCATTTATGTCCGCATTTCGGGCATTCGTTTTCCGTTTTATCAACCGGCTCGTTTTCATCAGGGATAGGATTCATCCACTGCGCAGGTAGATCAAGCCCCCATTCTATAAGCGGTAATGAGTCCCATTCTGCACTGAGGGCGTCCATATCCCAGGTGCCGAAAGCCGAGTTATCCTTGATTATGAATTCCCTCTTCTGCTCCGGTGTGAGCCCCTTGACAATCTTCACAATGCAGGTCTTTTTCCCGATCTGCTGTAATCCTCTGAATCTCATGTTCCCGCCGATAATCATTCCGTCCTCATCAACCACTATCTCCCTGAGCTTCATCATATCTGGAAATTCCTGAAGGAATTTGACGAGGTAGGCCATATCCTTCTCGGTGATGGTGCGGGGATTGTCTTTATTGAGTTTGATTTCTGATAGTTTTACGGTTTTGATTTCAGTTGTTATTTTTGGCATCTTTTTATTATTTATTCTTTCCATTTGGGTCTATAATACTCCCCTATTTTAATTTTGCGGACATAAAAGGTTTCCTGCCAACACGGTACATAGAAAATAGGCCCTATGCTTTTGACCTCCACATCCCCTCACTCACTTTTTTTCTGTTCGTGATAGGTTTCCTCATACTCAATCCCAAGATCATCCAAGAGCTTCTTATATACTTCTGCTAATCTCAAAACATCCCTGCCATTCTTAAGCGTTATAGTTATCACCTCATTGCCCCACCTAAACTCCACTTCAAATGGGGAATCAGTTACACCTGGTGCAGGCTCATAGTCTTTGTCAGGAACATCATTTACCTTCTTCATCATCACCCCTCTCTGACTCCTCTATCAAGAATTCTCCGGCTTTGGCAATGGCAATTTTGACTTTATCTCGGATAGCCTTCAAACCTTCCTCAAGATCATCCATCTCGGATACCTCATATTTATAAATACCCAGGTCAATCTGGTCTTCCCACTTTTTGCAGAAGGCCTGTACCGCCAGAAGAACAAAGTTATTTGCTGGCATCGTCAAACGCTTACAAATATTATTCACCCTTTCAATCATTGCATCGTCTAAAAATACTTTCATGGTTTCCCTCCCTTTACTGCATATCTTACACATGCTCCTGAATCGGTGGAGTTAAAAGTCTCTTGTTGGCCATCCCAACCTCACAACCTTTACACTCTTCATAATGGCCTTCTTCCCCTGAATATTCCAAACATCCACTCCTGGTCATTTGGGTTTTATTTAATGGACAAAAAATCGTTTGGTTTTCTATATCGATAGTTAATAAGTTGATAGCCTCGGTATCATCTTCTATCTGGGCTCTCTCCATACTATTACGAAATGATTTTCCTCCATCCGGATAGCCGTGTATCTTGATAGCTATCTTTTGTTTTAAAACCTGTTCCCTTCTTTTATAGAATTTTAACTCCGTAGCCGCACCGTCTTGACTTACATTACCTGCCCTCCAATGGTTTTGTGTCATCCTGATCTCTTCATACAATTTTGTTAGTTCACTCATTTGTAGCCTCCTTTAATTGTTTTAGTGCTCTATGCACCATTATTTGTTCACGTCTGATTTGGATCATTTCGGGGGTTATTGGAATTCCATCTCTTCCCAGCTTATTTCTAAGATAAGAGTCAGCTAAAAATTTTATACTTTTCTTCTTATATATCCTATTTCTTTCAGGGTTATTTTTACAATATTGTTTGCACTTTTCTATTACTTTATCAAAATTTTTTACATAATATCGTCCCCAGCTCTCTCTATATGCTTCAGGGTCTTTTTCACGATATTTTCTCATAGCTTCATTCCTACATACTTTACATTGACTACCTAATCCAGATTTAATTATTTTGCGTTTAATAAACTCCTCTAACTCCTTCCATTCCCCACATGTAGTGCATTGCTTTTTCATTTATTCAGAAATAGGCTGATCAAAAAATTCTAATATCTCTTTATTGCTTTGTTCATATACTTTTCTCAATAATTTACCATATTTTTCAAAACAAGTCGGGCAAAGCAATTGTTCTTTTCTTTTCTCTGCCCCCCAGCCGAGATTCCAACAATCATCCGAATCTTTATGGGTATCTTTTATAGCTAATATAGGCCAGCGATATTTATATCCATCATAATCCCACCCATCTTCTTCCCTATTTTGCTTTACAGTAGCTTCATTACCACACTTCTCACATTTAAGGTATAATGTTATCATTTATTCCCTCCCTTTCCATTTATTTATTCAAACTAAAAATATCATAATCCCTTATCGGTTCTCTTTTCTCAAATTCCTCTTTTAATTCTTTTAAAAGTACTTCCATTCTTTCCAGGTTTTTTTCTTCCCTTTCCTTTTTAAGCATTGAATATTTTGTAATCTTCTCTTGCAAATACATGCCAAGACCTAATCCAGCTATATGAATTAATACAAAATATACAATAATACCTACTTCCATCTCTCCCCCTCTTTTATATGCAACCTGTTATGACAGGCTTTACACAATCCCTGTCCATTATCAATCCTTCTATTTTTAGAGTTCCTATCAATATGATGCGCTACAGTTGATGGCTTTCTATTACACTCCTCACACACAGGATGGCGGTTTAATACCATTCTGCGCCACTTACGATGCCTTGTATCATATCCTCTCTGTACTGCTGTCTCCCTTGTTACCTCATATTGTTGGGAGACTTTCTTTTTATGATCAGGGCAATACCTGATACCGCTAGGGAGGATTTCGGAGCATTGAGGAAAAGCACATGCATGCTTAGGGCGATACGGACTCATTAATATAACCTCATTATCTGGCTTTTTATATTCTGCTTTTGATAGTTTGTTAATAAAACCATTTATAATAAATTTTCATAACCACATATCCAATAAGACAACCTAAAAATAGATATGTAATCCAGCTCACTAAAAGACAGGCTAATGGTTCATGTGGAAAATCCTCCAAACAATCTTTAACCATCCCGCTATAGCTAGGCATAGTCATATTAGTTTAACCCAACCTTAAAAGACGGCCGCGGCAACGTAAAAATGAATCTACCAGGTATGCCATAAGCCCATCTGAAAGTTACAATCATATAACATTTTGTTTTCTCTATTACTATCATTCTTTCCTCGCCTTAATTTGACACCATTTACCAAATTTATCCTTGTTTGTCAAATGTTTCCTTCCCTGGGTGTTCTAACCCGGAGCTATTACTTATTTTTATTTTAGTTTTGTTGTCTTGCTGACTGAGAATTTCATTTAGTA
>SDBU01000377.1_pt1 | contig 63324 bp, 99 predicted proteins | sample 2277071 | NCBI WGS metagenome assembly SDBU01 (sample SAMN10397929, study PRJNA504765) | marine sediment metagenome | isolation source: marine sediment core GS08_GC12, 126 cmbsf | place: Arctic Ocean: Gakkel Ridge, Loki's castle | collected 2008 | reverse complement strand
GGCCCGCAGGTTGATTCCCAGCGATTCGGCCGTCTGGGGATTGTAGCGGGCGAACTCGTCGACCAGCCCCCGGTCCTCGCTGGCCACGAACAGCACGGGGCGCTCGAACCGCTCCCAGTTCACTTTCAGCCAGTCGAGGTACCACTCGACCGGGGTAATGTAGTGAATCAGCCGGCCGTAGTCACCCCGGCGCAAATGCAGCCCGATGCGGGTTTGCCCGAGCGAATCGAGCCGGTTCACGGTCGGGGCCATGCGGTCGCGAAGCGCTTCGGTCGGTCGGAGCAGCCCCCGGAGAAAGTCGCGGTAGGGGCGAAAGTAGTTTATGTCATACTGAGCATAGCCGCGGAAGTCCCGCCCGATGGCCCCGGTTGTCGGCGGGCCGAATGGCTCCCCGCTCTTGAAGAGTCGCTCAAAGTACGGCGGCAACTTGACGGTTATGGGCGCGGGCTCGATGTCGAACAACTGCTCGCCAACCCACGGGGCCGTCTGCACGGTAAGGTCGTGCTGTTTGGCGTAGACGTGCAGGAACATGTACTGAAAGAGCTGGTTGGCCCAGCGGCCGTGTCGGCCTAACATGCTCATGGTTATGTATTTCGTCGTCATTGCATCGTCCGCAGCGTTCCCTGTGCCAGGTGTTGCCGCAACGTCAAGGCCAACCGCTCCTTGTCGGCCGGGGCCCGGTCGTAGTTCGAGCCCGACTTGTCGACGTGGACGGCATGGTCGTACTCCAGTTTTTCACAGATTTCCAGCGACCCGCCAGCCAAAAACCACTCGATGTTCAGGAGAACCGAATCACACGCGCCGTAGACGAGGTGCCAGTCCTCGGTCTGCCGCTCTTCTTCCGATAGGTTCATGTAGTTCGGCAACATCATGTCGAACCGCCGCACGCCGCGGAATCGTTCAAATACTTTCATAAACTCCAGGCGATTGACTGTCTGGTTGCCGGTGTTGATTGCGCAGGCGGCAATCAGGGCGTCGAAGAATCCTTGCCCGATCGAGTCGATGTCCCATCTCCCTACCAGCCGACGGTAATTGAACTGCGGTTTGGCAAAGCTGGCGCAGTACCACGTTTTTGGAGACCGCGGTAGACCAAACATCTTGTGAGACCGAGATAGGCTACGGATGTAATCGATATACTTGCCGTCCATCACGTTGTCTGAATCGCAAGTAATTACCCAGTCGTTGGTAGCCCGGGCGATGGCCTCGATCTTGTTGGTGAAGACACCCTGTCGCGTGTGATTGCTAAAGAGCTTGACCTTCGGTAGGCCCTGGAGCATCCCGGTCAACTCCTCCAGCCCCGCCGGGCCGTCGTTGACAATCACGATCTCGTCAACAGCCGGGTGCTCCCGGGCGGCGCTGATGCAATCCAGGAGCCGCTGGCCAAACTGCTGTGGCGCGGTAATTTCGTTGTAAGCAGTGATGGCGAATGAAAGTGGCATATCACTACACCTCCTGAAGTGGGGCTCGTTTACGGATGAAGATCAGCCCGTCGTTAAGCCCGTCGCCGATCACGGCCACCTCTTGGATGTCCGACGCGCCACGCATGATTTGGCCCCACTGTTCGGCAACCACATCCAGCATGGTGCGGTCGTCCCGTTGCGTCCAGCACTCATCGTAGAGGCTGAAGCAATCCTCGATGCAGTACCAGCCGCCGGGCTTGACGTGCTTCCAGAGCCCCTCGAACGACGCTACGTGCTGGGTGGCCTTGTGGCCGCCGTCGTCAATTACGAAGTCCAGGGGGCCCATAGCGGCTGCAACCCTAGCCAGGAAGGCGGCGTTCGACTGGTCGCCAAGGAAGCAATGAATACGCTCCTCGAAGAATGTGTACTCCGGGACAATGTCCAGGCCGTAGATTATCCCCTTTGGAAAGAAGTCCCGCCACGTTCGTAGCGACTGTCCTTTCCACACCCCGATTTCCAAGAGTGTGATTGGCTCGTTACGGAGGTGCTCGAACCGCCGTTCATAGTGCGGTAGGTATCTGTGGCACAATTTGTCGGTGCTGTTCAGCCTACCCAGTTCGGTCAGGCTCTTCATGGTTTAGGATTCCTTCAAGGGGAATGTCGCGTCAAACTTCGCCAGGTTTTCCTTGTAGATGTCGATGTACGGGCGGCCCATGCGGTGGGACAGGTAGGCGTCCGCATCCGGCTCCTTCTCAACCCAGGGCGCGTACCAGCGGGTGAAATGCAGGATGGCTGGTATCTCGTCGCCCCGCCAGCCGCGTGAAAGCGACGGCACGCGGGAGTTGTGTTCGTCCAGGCCCCAGTGGCACCAGCCCTTCTCGCCCACCTGCGCGAAGTGATTGTGCAACAGCAAGTCGATGATCGGCTCATCGGTCCCGCCCTTCGCCGGGTCGTTGCAGACGAAGTATTTCGCCTGAAGCGCACGAAGTTGTGCAACCGTATCCTCGGGGATGCTCGCTGGTTCGTAGAGTAAAACAGCCGAGTTCCACATCTTGTCCGAATTGAGGCTCGCGTTGACGAACGGGTACAGTTGGCCCATCTCCTCGTAGATTTCGGTGTGCGACTGCCACTCCTTATCCCAGATTTGCCACCCCATGAACACCGGCACGTCTTCGCGCATGGCAAGTACCCGCCTGCGGTTCGTGCTTTCCAGCGGCCAGTTGGCGAGTTGCTCGAAGAGCGGTTGCAGGGGGCGCTGCACAATGCAGTCGGCGTCCATGAAGAGTGCCTGGTCCCATTGGCGGAGATACGGAGCGAATATCTGGAACTTGGCCAGGAAGCCTCGGTCTTGCACCGGGAAAGCATGAAAGCCGCGCTGCCGGAGGTCGTGGACCCAGTCGCCCGCGTCGTCAGGAACAATCCACAGGAAGTCGCCGTCGTACTGGCCCTCGTTCCGACAGTTGACGGCCAGGGACTTATAATGCTCGGCGTACTCGTCGTCCGCAACGAACACGATTACTTTGTCAGACATTACTTAAACGCGTCCTTTCCGATAGCTACCACAACGGCAACTACAATAGCGACGACCAGCAGAATATCCATGATTTATTCTCCTTTGTTTGTTACTGGGAAGGTTTCCTCAAAGGCGGCAAGGTTTTCTAAATACAGTTCACGGCACACTCGATTCAGCCGGTGGTTGAAGTAGGCCCCCGCGTCGGGCGTCTTGTCCAACCACGGTGCGTACATATTCCAGTAGTGCAGGATGGCCGGCGCTTCATCGCCGCGCCAGCCCTTCGCCTCGTTTGGCACGCGGTTGCCTGGATCATCGAACGCGAACCACGTGCAGAAGTCCTTGGTAATCGGGGCCATCTTGTCGTACAGCACCAGGTTGTAGACCGGCTGGTCGATGCGTCCCCTGTTGGCCCCAAGGAACTCTTCGGCCGTGGATTGCAGGGCCGCCACGGTGCCTGAGGGAACCGTCTCGGGCGAGAAGAAGATGACATCGGCGGTGAGTATTTGCTTGTCGATGTGGGGGAATTGCTCGCGCATCTTGTCGTACAGTTCCGGGTGAGCTTCCGGCCCATCGCCGTAGAGGGCGTCGAAGTGCTTCCAGTTGTGGACGATACTCCCGTCGGACGAACCGTCGAAGAGGATGGCGGGGAACTTCTCGGCCATGCCGTCGCAAGCCTCGTTCAGGTCGCCCTGTATGAGAATATCGCAGTCCAGGCACAGCACCCGCTTCCACTCTTTGAAGTAGTCGGAGAAGATATGGAACTTCGTGAACATGGACCACGTGGCGTCGGGGGCTTGCATTACATAAATGCCGCGACTCTCCAGGTCCGGGGGGTTGCAATCCTGGGCGGACACCAGGCAGAAGTCACCTTGCCAGTTGCCGTGGCGCCGGCAGTTGACCATCAGGGACTTCACCTGGGGTAGGTAGGCGTCGTTTGCCACGATTGCGATTACGGAGTCACTCATAGTACAGGAAACTCTTCCTCGAAGGCTGCGAGATTTTCTGAATAAATTTCGTGACAAATTCGCCCCAGCCGATAGTTCCGATAGCCGCCCGGTTCCGTATTCGGCACCGGGCTGTCGCAAGTCTGCTTGACAATCCAAGGGGCGTGCCAGCGAGTGTAGTGGAGGATGGCCGGATGTTCGTTGCCGGTCCACCCGCGATAGTCCGATACAACGCGATTTGCCGGCTCGTCACTACCAAAAAAGCAGCAGTAGTCCTTGCCCGCTTCCTCTAGCCGGTGGTACAAGTGCAGGTTGACGAGCATTTGGTCGGCGTTGGACGGGTTGGCAACCTCGAACTCTTCATGCAGCGCCCGCAGTTTGTCCATGGTGTCGGCGGGTATACTCGATGGTTGGTAGAAGATAAACGCCATGTTGAACATGCGCTGCGTCACGTGCGGGAAGCGACGTTCGATTTCCTCGTAGACTTCCGGGTGGTCGTCGGCCTGTGGGTCCCAGTGTTTCAGCCCGCCGAGAATGGGGCTGTCTTCGAGGGCACAGAGGATCTTCGGCAGCCGGGGAGTCAGGTCGTCGAACACCGCCTGTAGGCTTCTCTGCACCATAATGTCGAGGTCGACACAAAGGGCCTGGTCCCACTGGTGGAAGTACGGGGTGAAGATGCAAAACTTCACCATGAAGTCCCAGCTTACGGCGGGCACTCGCAGGACGTGGATGCCCCGGCTCTCGAAGTCGGCGCTGTCGCAGCCCGCCGGCGAGATCATACAGAAGTCGCCAGTCCACCCGCCCTGTCGCCGGCAGTTGACCAGGACCGACTTGGCGTGGTCCTGGTAGCTGTCGTCGGCCACGAACGATATGACTTGGTTACTCATTCCACTACTCCGTCAATTCGTTTCTTCGCCCAGACGTGCAAGCACGCTCCGTATGCGTAGGTGCGGTACGTGTGGGTTTGTGCCAGGTCAAACAGGAACCGCATGAGGGCCTCGACCACGGTATCCATCTTTTCTTGCGTTGCCCCCCAGAAGTGAAACTCGGCAGCGAAGTAGGCTGAGTCGAGGATCACCTGCCTGGACTGGGGGTGTGTCACTATTCCGTACTCCCCGCCTTCAATATCGATCTTGACGACGTACTGCTCACCGCCGTGTTGATCGTAAAGCTCGGCCAACGTGACGGCGCGGCTGGCACTGGGCACCATGCCGTCGTGCCAGGAAGGGGCGACGTCGCTAACCACCGACCAGTGTAAAGGCTCGGCTTCTCTGGGTTCGTACATTTCACCCATGCCAATAGCCGCGCAGACTGGCAGGATATTGGGCCACCCCACCGCGTTCTCGCACAGCCGTGGGTAGCTCCACGGGTTTGGCTCGACGGCGATAATCTTGGCGTTGGGGTAGGTCTTGCGGGCGAACATGGTAATGCTCCCCACGTCGGCCCCGATGTCGTAGATCACGTCCGGCTCGAAGCCGAGCGTTGCCAGACGGTATTCGTCGGATGCGCCGGCGCTGAGAAATAGAGTAACTTGTTCTTCGTCAGTCATTGCGATCCCTATGGTTTAGTGAAGGCCCATGAGTACGAGCAGCCGAGTTCCCCGTTGAACTCGGCAATTTGCATCTGGGCCACGAATTCATCGACGGCTTGGTTGACCCCCGGATGTCCGGCATCGTAATCGTGCCCGGACGCCACTGCGCCAACGCCAGAACGTAGCTTGGGATAGTAGGCGTAGAGGTCTTTCTTTACCGACTCGTATTCATGGTCGGCGTCGAGGTTAAGGTAGTCCAGGGACTCATCGGGAATGTGCTCTGCCTGTTCCCAGGACAGCCCTCTCAGGATAACCGCGTCCCCACGTCCGGCGATGTTCTCCATGCAGTCCAGGTAGTCCTGTTCGCTGTGGGGCCAAAGGTCGACAAGATACACCTTCTCGAATAGCGACAACAAAGGAAGGGCGCTTCGACCGGTAGCAACTCCCACTTCAGCCGCATGGCCGGTAAGCTGCCGCGTCTTCGTAACGAGTTGAATAACCTCGTCTATGTGGGTACACGCCTGTAAAGTAAGAGGTGCCATTACGGTTTCCTCACTGCCCATGAAGGGTAGTGTTTCTCGTAAATGTCCGTGTCGCCACGGGTAACGAACAACTCCAGCCCGTGCTCGGCAACGAACTTATCGACGGCAGGCTTGACTGTAATGTAGTCGCCCACCACGGTGTAATCGTGGCCGGTGGCCCAACCGCCAGGCTTCAGCTTCGGCCACCACGCCTCTATATCCTGGTAGGTCTGAAGGTGGTTGGCGTCGAGGTGCCACCAGTCGAAGCACTCGTCCGCAAACGTCGGTGCCACTCGCTGGGAATAGGCTCGCAGAATCAGCACAGACATGTCGCACTGGAATCGCTTGCACACCTGAGCATACCTACCGTCTTGTGCTTCCTGGGGAATGTTGGCGGGGTCGTGGCCAGTCACTTCGACGGACTGGTATTCCCACGGGTCAATCAGGTAGAGCCTCTTGGGTTTGCACACCTCCAGTAGCACCTCGGAGAACAGCCCATCGGCCACGCCGATCTCGGCGCCCACACCACCCTTGGGCAGCGAAGCCATGAGCGACCGCCTGTCGGGCAGGTCTAACGTGATCGGTTCCGATACCATTCGATTGTCCTTTCCAGTCCTTCCCTCAGCGGTACGGTTTCTCTGCCGGGGAGCCACTTGTCCAGCTTGTCCAGGCACAACATTTGTGCTGGTATTTCCACCAAGTTGGCGGGCTTTCGCCATTCGTCGGCAACCGTGCCGTCCTCGCCCAGGAGCCCACAGATCATTCCCGCCAACTCGGCCACCGTTACCGTCTCGCCACTGCCCACGTTGAACGTCTCGCCCCATGGTTTCTTGTCCATGAGCCCGGTCACGGTGGACACGAAGTCGTCAATGTAAAAGAACTCACGGACAAACCTCGCGGCGCCAGTAGTAATCTGCGGGTATTGGCCGCGTAGCACTCTTGTGATTGTGTTGGGGATCAGTCGGGTCATGTTGTCGTCACCAGGGCCGTAGACGTTGGCTGAGCGGACAGTGAAAACCGGAATCCCGTAATTTTTGTGGTAGGCTTGGGCGACGTGCGTCACGCACGCCTTGGAGGCTTCGTACACGCTTTCGGGTTGCAACCTCTGAGTTTCCTTGTATGGCACTGGACCCGGGCCGTAGGCTTTATCCGATTCTACGCACAGGATGCCTTCGATAGTGTCACAGTGCCGTGCGGCCTCCAAAAGGTTCACGGTCCCAAGTACGTTCGCATGAAAACATCCGATGGGATCGCACTTGCAGTTGCGGACGATTGACTTGGCGGCAAGGTGGTAGATGTGCTGAATTTCGCGGTTGACAACAATGTCCAACATCCTCGGGTAATGTGTGATGTCTCCAATTAGGGGTCGCCAGCGAATGTGGTGGCGTAATGGCAGTTGGCTGTCATGCAGCAACCCATATACGGTGTGGTCACGGCTGAGATATTCTGCCAGCCGTCCACCGATAAATCCACTCGCGCCGGTAATCAGTATCTTCATGTTCGTCCCTCGGCCCATGTTTTGTAATCGAAGTCTTCCAGCCGGTCCGCCCAAACGTACTCGCCCAGCGACGTGCGGAAGTCGCTGAACCGCGTGATCCCCTGGCCAATGTCCGAGAGGCCGTCAATCTGGAACACCATCCCCGGGACGAACGCATAGCAGTTCAGGAAGGGCTGAATCTGAATCAGAGCGTGGTCGCTACCGCGCGACTGCGGCATGACGCTTTGCATCATGCCCAGAACGTGCGCAGCCGTATCGGGGTTAATCAGGTAGCCTTGGTTGCTGAATGCACCGTAGACGCGAAGGATATGCGGCACATCGGTCATCACGCAATCCTTATCCAATTCCGGATGCCAGACCGTCTCGTCTGCGTGGAAGGTTGCCCCGAGGAAGAATATGTCCCATGGGCGGTGGAAGTTGTCTTCGATGTACTGGAGGCGATCGGTAAAGTCCGAGCACAACATGGCATCGTCTTCAAGTAGCCCAATTACCTTCCCCGTCTCGGCAGCCTTGCGAATCACGGCGGTATGACTCAGCCAGTTCCCCAAAGTTTTTGGCGTGTGCTGCATGTTGGCAATGTCTTCTGGCGGGCCGACGTAGTCTTCCTTCCGTAGGGCCTCGAACCGCTGGGCTGTGATGCCCACCTTGGCCAGTTCAGCCTTGATGTGCTCCAGCCGGTCCGTGCGGTGGGACAGGTTGATGTACCACCACTCGATGTCCCGCCACTTAATCTTTGCCACTGTCGATCCCCTTCTTGAATAAGTCGGCGAAGATATTGCCACTGTCTTCTCTGGGTGGATGGGGGCGCAGGTCTTCCGGCATTATATCCGCTCGCACGCTTCTGTTGCGCCTAGTGAAAAATACATGGAAGCCACACAACGCGGCCACTTCCCTGAAATAGCTTCTGGTGGGCAGCAGTAGGTGGCCCGAATGCCAGACCTCTGCCAATCTCAACGCAAATTCACTTGGTGCGAAGTCCATGTGCTGCACCGAATATATCAACTCAGGGCAAGTGATCCGGCAGCAGCCGGCAGGCGTCAGTACGCGATAGCACTCTGCCAGGAAAAGGAATTGCTCCTGTTGCGATAGGTGCTCGAACAGGTCCTCGCTGTAAATGGCCTCGACGGTCCCATCGCCGTACGGCAAGGCGTGAGCGTATGCTCGTTTGGCGCCGGCCACACATGCTTCCTTGTCAAGGTTTTCCCACCCCGGCAGAATGCGCGGCCCACAGCCTACGTGCAATTTGAGATTCATGCTGCCGGCTCCGGTGGTAGCTCCGGTGCCGGTTCTGCCGGCGGTGCCTCCACTACGGGTGCCGCTATCTCCGCCGGCAGCGGCTCGACGACCTTGACTGGCTGCCCTTGCTCGTCCATGCGAAGGTAGCCGCCGTGCGGATTGATGCGGGCCAGGGCGTCCTGGGTCATTTCGTGAGTGGGCGCAATGCCCAAAAAGGCAGCGAGGTCGCGAATGAACTTCTCGGGCATCTGCATGGCACGCTCGTAACTGACCAGCAGCGTAGGGAGGGCCGTCTTCTCGACGAACTCCATGTTATCGGCCCACCAGTTTGCCGTCGCCGTAGCCAGATCGGAAAACGGCCGGCGATTTTCCGGGTCAGGGTGTAGGGCCTCGTCAAACCGCATCTCGCCGTCGATGCTGGCCGCCATGTCTCGACAGACGATAATCACTCGCGGCGAGCGCAGACAAAAGAACAGGGGGCGCATGGCCGTGAGAGCGGGCGGGTCTTTCCATCCCCAGATACTCCGCTCGTGATTTCTCCTGGCGATGTAGGCCATTTGGAAATGAGATTCATTCTTCATCTCCTGGTCTTCAAAGGTGAACTGGGCTAAGTCTTTTGCCGGGCCCAAGTCCACGCCCAACGCATGGACAACCGCCGCCACCATGGTCGTGCCGCCCCGGGGGACGCCGACGATCGGCACGGTCATAACCGATGTGGGCGGTTGCGGATTGAGGACCAGGCAGGGGCGCGGCTCCCCGTTACGTTGGAATTCGTAAGGCACTAGAAACTCCTGTTGAGAAAAAGGATGTTGTCCCGTTCGTAAATCCCCAACGGCTCGAAGCCCGGCAGCAAGGCAATGAGTTCTTCCTGGGTGGGTTCGTCCTTGTACTGTGGTGTGCGATGCGCTTCGATATAGAGGTAGCGTATCCATGCCAGGGTTTCCTGCGCGCCGGCAAGGAACGCTCGCTGAGCCCCCTGTATATCCATCCAGGAAAAATCAATCACTCCCTCGCACAGGTTCAGGCGGTGCCATGTGTCGAGTGTCACGCACGACACGGGTGCCCCTTTGGTGAAAGTGATCTCCGGGGAATGCTTCAGGTGCTCGGTCGGTTCCTGAAGGCTGCCCGACAGGTCCCAGTCTTCCCGGCTGCCGGCCTTGCCGCCCGAAGCATACCAGTCCTTGAGCCCGGTTATGTCCGCCACGGCTTGCTCGTAGAGCGTCACACGGCGATCGTCGCCAATCAACTTCCTGAACCTTGCAGCCGGACGGGGGTCGGGCTCGAAGCAGTAGAGGCGGATGCCCGGCATGGCTTCGAGGAACGTGAGGGTGTGGCTGTCGGGCGGGTTGCCGTCGTGACAACCTACCTCGATCATGGTCGGGGATTTGCCGACGAGGGAGCGAATGTCTTTGGCGGTGAGTCCGGCGGGGTGGTTAATCATTGACTGCTTTCACTTGCTCGGAAATCCACTGGTATAACCTTTCCATCCCGTCTTGCAACGGGGTGTTGGGTTCCCATCCCAGCAACTTCTTAATGAGCGTGTTATCGCTGTTCCGGCCGCGGACGCCCTGGGGTTTGGTTAAGTCGTAGTTGCGATGGATGAATCGCCCACCACCAATGCCCGCTACAATGTCGATGAGTTCGTCTATCTCCACTAGTTCGGACGAACCGATGTTGATAGGCTCCGTTACGTCCGACTCCATGAGCCGCCGAATGCCCTCGATACAGTCGTCGATGAACATGAAGGACCGGGTTTGCAGACCATCGCCCCACACCTCGATCTCGCCGCTGCCCTGGGCCTCGATCACCTTGCGGCAGATAGCCGCCGGGGCCTTCTCGCGTCCGCCCCTCCAGCTTCCGTGGGGACCGTAGACGTTGTGGAAACGGGCAACGCGAGTTTCTAAGCCGAAGTCCTCGGTGAAGTGCCGGCACATTCGCTCGGAGAACAGTTTCTCCCAACCGTATCCGTCCTCAGGCATGGCCGGGTAGGCGTCTTCTTCGCTCAGCCCATGCCCTACGTCAGGGTGGCACTGACAATCAGCAGCGTAGACGCAAGCCGAACTGGCAAAGAAGTACCGCTTGACTCCGGCGTCCCGGGCTGCCATCAGCAGGTGGGTGTTGATGAGCACGGAGAGCATACAGGCGGCCTTGTTGTTCTCTATGAACCCCATACCCCCCATATCGGCGGCAAGGTTGTAGACGTGATCCATGCCAAAACAGGCTTGACGGCACGGTTTCCAGTGCCGCAGGTCGGTGTCGCGCCAGCACCAGTTGTTTGCCGCCTCGTGAATCTGCCACCATTCTGCTTGGGGCTTTATGTCCACCGCCCGGACTTCGTGCCCTTCGTCCAGTAGATCCCGAACCAAGTGGCCACCGATAAAGCCGCCAGATCCGGCTACCAGGCATTTCATTCCGTTGTCTCCTCAAAAACCTTCTTCCACCCGGCCCAAATAACGTCCGGGTCGGACAATTCCGCTACTCGCTCCCGGGCCGCCCTGGCTATTTGCAGCCGGTAGGGCTCGTTGTTTGCCAATTCAGTCGCCACCTCGGCCATCTGTTCGGGCGAGTCGCACAGGAAGCCCGTCTGGCCGTCGTGGAGCATCTCTCGCACGCCCCCGTGGTTGTCGGTAATGACGGGCACGCCGGCCGCCATGGCCTCCAGGACGAAGCGGGGCCAGTTCTCCGGCGACTCGCCGGTTGGATGGATCACCGCATGGAGGTGCTGGAAGAACTCCACGGCCGGTTCCGCCCGCTTCTTGAGCACCGTGGCCCACACGGGTGGTTCTCCGCAATGCCTGCCGATAGGGCCGGACCAGGCCATGATGCGAGCCCGCACGTTGGGCACGGGACGGTAGGCGTCCCATAGTTGCGGCGAGAACTTCCTCAGATCCGGGCGGCTGATGCGGCCTGCCCAGAACGGATCGCCCGGCGCGTGTGGCCGCGGGGCAAAGGGAAACTCGGTGGGATCGAAGGCTCCGTGGATCGGATGACATCGCGTGTCGGGCACCTCAGCCAGCAGGTGGGCGTACTGAGTGAACTGAAAGCTGCTCTGAAACACGTACTTATCGCATTGTTTACCTGCTTCGTGGAATCGTATATCCTCAAGACAGGGGGTAGACATACAAGGCACGTATACTAGCCGGCAATCCTGGGCGTGGAATTGGTCGGCCAACTGGAGGAGGTGAAAATTGCCGAACGCCACGACCGTCGAGCCCCGGGGCAGGACGAGCTGCGCATCCGCCGTCTGGGGCATGACCAGCAGGGGGTGGCCGTTGACGTTGGTTAGTGTCTTGCAGCCGATGTCGTCCAGCCGCTTGCGCCATACCGGCCTGACTTTCCAGACGGGGAGCATCGCCACCTCGAGCCCCCGGGCCCGCCAGAGCTGGACGGTGGCGAACAATTCAACGCTCGCCCCGCCCATTTCGTCGGGGTAGCCCAAAACGAAGACTGTCATTGTCTCTACCCCATGATGATTTCATAGGAAAATTTATCGCCGATGGTGCCGGAGAACTTGATGTCGCTTTCTCCAGCCCCGGTGCCGGTCAGAATGTCGTCCAGCGCGTCCTCGAACCGCATGACGATCACCCCGCCTGGCGGGACGGGGACGCTTCCTCCAGCGCCGAACAGTTCGTAGGGATCGGCATCGCCGCCCGCGACCGTGATGGCTGCCGTGTTGTCCGAATCGGCCTGGACGCGGATTTCCTGGACTTTCAAGCCGCTGCCATCGACGGCAATGCCCTCGATGTCCGTCAGGTCCGTCAGGTCGATTGTCCACGAGGACCCCACTAAGGTCACGTCATCGGCGGCGTACTCCGAGCCTGGCGGCGAACTGGTGGGTGTGTAGGTCTTGTCCGCCGGGTTCAGTGCAATCGGACCGACTGTCGCGCCGGAAGTCGCATCGTTGCGAAGCGTCATCGTGGGCTTGATCGTCAGTGACGAAACGGCCCGTGTCAGATAAGCCATGGTTTTCTCCTATCGGAAAAGGGGTTACTTGGTTTCTTCTTCGTCGCAGCCGTTTAGGATCAGCCGCGCTATCCAGTGCTCCATGTGCCGGCACGAGGAGCCGTAAATCCCGCACGCCTTGCCAGTGAACTGCTTGCAGCCGCCGAAACAGCGGTCCAGGGTAGCGGCCATCTGCTCCGGTGTTTGGGTGTTGCGGCCCGCCTGGACGTGTACGGCGATCATTTTTTCAATTTCGGGTCGTGTGATTTTCCTGGGCCTTTGTTTCTTTTCCCAACACAACAGCCGGTTCGCCACCTCGCCGGCCCCGTCTTCGTCGCCCAACTCCATGAGCCGGTCGAACTCGGCTATCATCGCTTCGCCGGCCTTGGGACAGTTTCTCCTCGCTTGCTTGTGGTAGCTCCAGCCGCACTGCGGGCAGACCCATTTTCCGTTTCGTTGTTCAAGGGGGCAATCGGTCATACTGTACTAACGAGACAGGTTGCTCCGGCAGATATGTCACACTGCCACCCGAGCGGTTGATGAGTAAAGGACAGAGGCTCATTGGCGAGATTCATACAGTCAACTTTGGAACCGTACACCTTGAAAAACAAAGCCCAGTCTGCACGAACAGCATCCCAGAAAAACACCCAAAGCTGGCGAGTCGTACCATAAACGTTCAACTGTATAAATGAAACATCGCAAATTCGCTCGGGGAAGGTGTATCGCCAAGCGCACAACGTACTGGGATCGGCCCCTGAGAAAAACTCATCAAGTATATACGTGCCGTCTAAACTTGCGCACGATCCGCAACCATCTTCCGCAACGTCAGCAATGACTACTTCAAACGCACACGGTGCATCGCCGATACAATGCTGGCACGTTAACGTACAGCCACAGCAACCACACGGCCACCACCCAAACCGCAACGGCATCGGAACCCACAGCCCCGTTCGCCGAGCGGTGTAAGCCAGGAAGTCCAACGGGTCGCGCGGGAAAATCATGGGCACTCAATGTTGTAGGGGTCTACGATCTCACGCCCGTTGCCTTGCCGCAAACGTCCGAGGCCCTTGGACGTGTCCGTCGCAGCACCGAAGATACTGCGGGTGTCCTTTACGACGCCGCTTTCGCTGCCGGTGTACGACTCGGTAGCCGGGTCCCATGTCTTATGAATGGTTGCCGACGCCTCGCCGGCCGTGGTGTTGTCCATGTCTTCCGTTAGGGTGAAGCCAACAACCTGACTGTCTTCTCCGCCTCCTTCGCCCCCAAACACCTGCGTGCCGAACTCGTCCTCGAAGAAATCCTCGCCGGTAACTTCACGGTTGCAGCGCCGGACGAGCTTGTTGTACTCGTCGGCCAGAATATCCTCGCCAGCCGCTACTTCGTCTATTGGGTCGACCATGACTACAGGCTAAAGGCCGTCGTGGGGTAGGGAGCTTTTAAGTTACCGTCGCTGTCATACACCAAACCGAAAGTTCCGGTTTCCGGCCGCCACAGGCGGTTCCAGCCGAACCCGTCGTTGTATGCGTAGGAGCAAACGTGCGTCGCGTCGAACAGCGTGATGCCGGCGGCAGACAGCACCCGCCTGACCACGGCGCCCCGATACAGCAGGAAATTCGCCGAGAACGAGACGCCCAGTATCTTTGTCTCTACGGTGTTGTTGTTGACGTAACCCGGTAGCGTAAGCGCCGCTGCCGGGACGGCCGCCGCCCGGTGGTAGCGCAGGGTGTAGGTTGCCACGGGAATCAGGCGACTACCCGTGCCTACCGGCTTCTCGCCGGCGGTGTCCCAGTACAGCCTGTCACCAGCGAGCTTTACGCCACTGACGCCGGGAGTCAGTCTCTCCGACACCAAATTGGCCGTTGACGGCCCCAGCGTCGAGTAGTTGCAAGTCAGGATGGCGTTCTCATAGCTGATCTTGCCGTTACCGGCATCGCTGCTCTTGGAGTTGCGTTCCGGCTCCATTTTGATCGTGTCGAGAATTGCCCCGCTGGCCGTGTTGTAGGGGAAGATCGAGTCGGGGTAAGTGTCCAGTTCGCTGGCCAGGGCGTAGCGGTCGTTCCAGGCGCAGCGTATCTTGCGCTCGTATGCCGACCCTTTCAGGACGTAGAGTTCCTTGGGCCAGCCTTGTACTTCAAAATGCGGAGTGGTGACTGTCATGTGATTACCCGAATTTACTGCCAACCTTTTCCAGAATGTCTTGCAATAATCCAATCGCCTCGTCGGCCTTTGTAGCGAGCATCTGCATGGACGTCGTCAGTTCGCCGAGATCGCCGCCGGGCATGTCCGGTGCCTGCGCGGCAGCCGGTGCCCCCGGGGCCTGGTCCTCGAAGTCGAAGTTGTCCAGATCGTCCGCAGCCTGGGCCGGGGCCTGGTCCTCAAAATCAAAACCGCGGTGTTCGTCTGGCGGCGGGAGTTGCTGCCGGGCAAAGGTGCCCGGTTCGTAGCCGGGGGCTGCGCGGGTGAGGGGTTCCAACCCCGCTTTGTCGCCACCGGCCGCTTCCCGGGCCGCGTAGCGCCCCTTGAGCGATAGGTCTCCTTGCGGGAGTTGCGGAGCGGCTTGCTGTTGCTCTTCAACCGGCCGTTCCAGCAGTTCGTCGGGTAGCGGCTCAAGCCCAACTGTCCCCTCGTCGAGGTCCTGGGGCATTGCTTCTAGCGACAGGTCAGGCTCCGCCCCAGGGGGCTCAGTGTCATCCGGCGCCACGTCAGGCTGTTCGGCAGGCGAGGGCTCTGCGTCCTCTGGCGCCACTTCAGGGGCCTCTGTGGGCTCCAGGGCGTACTCTTCCAACTCCGGGGGACTCTCGGCCTGCTCGGCACTCTCAGGCACAAGCTCAAGTTCCGGGTACGAAAACTTCTCCATCTCCGTGTCGCTGGGCAAGCTATCCTGTACGCCAACAGGCAGATCAAGCGGCTCCGGGGCCTTTATCGACGGCTCCGGCAGTTCGGCCGGCTCTGACGGCTCCGTCAGTTCAGGCGGCTCCGAGAGTTCGGCGTCCTCTGTCGACAACTCGGGGACCGGCAGGGGCGGCTTCGCGGGGGACTCTTCGCCAGGCTCCAGCGGCAAGTCCTCGGGGCGCTTCTCGTCCTCGGTGGGTTTGGTATCTTCTTTTGCCATGGTTTCCTTCCATTACGGCCACCAGAGGGCACCGGCGGGTGTGGTGATAGTTCCTTGGGCGCCGCCCGTGAACGCGGTCCACTCCCCGGCCAGGTCGGCTTGGAAATAGCCCCCGCGTATCGGCAACAACGGTGCAACCAGGGTCACGATGCTCGATTTCATCGTCCAACTCAGACCACCGCCCACCCCGAAGTTGATCGTTGCGATTGCCGACTCGTCCGGAAAACTGGCGTCCTTGGTGTAGATCGTGCATTCAAACAGGGCGTCCTTGTTGCCCTCATCCCTCTCCGTGCCCCCGCTAGTGCTGGAGGTGACGGCGGGGGGATTCTTGCACATCAGCACGAGCTTCATTTTGCGAAGCTCCGTGCAGCCAGTCAGGTCGAGCGTGCAGTCGCGGGGGCCCGACGGCTCCGGAATTGAGCCGTCGGACGCGGTAACGTCCCCGAAGGATATGTCACCCGTGGCACAACTAAACTGGTTGGCGAACCTGATGAACTTGCCGTCTTCGATGTCCCACGTAATCTCCGTGCGGTCCAGGATAGCGCCGCTGGCGGCGCTCTGTGCCCCCTTGCCGTCTCGCGTGTTTCCCTTGAACTGAAACACCTCGCCAGGCAAGACGCTCGGTGTGTGGCCGTAGCCCGTGTAGATGCCTCGCCAGTCAAAGATGCCGGGGCCGCGAACCACGGCTCCGCCGGCGGCTGAGCATTCCGCTTTCGCGAGCCTGCTTCGTCGTGCAACTTTCCAGAAGTCCACACACGGCTGGCCATTGACAGCCCCTCCTCGTCCGGAAATTATCTTTTCAGACATGATTATTCTCCTATGGTTTTAGCGTCAAATTCTGGAACCACATTTCAACCTCGCCGATCCAGACGGTAGACCAACCCCGGATACGTTTGTTTTCACTCGTGTCGTCCAAGGCTGCCTGCGATGTCAGTAGGTCGCATCGCTTCACAAACTTACTCTCGTCTTCGTCCCACTCCAGGGCCTCCAGTGTGGGCTCCCAGTCGGCGAAGGCCCGCAATACCTCCCATTCAACATCGTGCAGGGAATCGAAAGCCTGCTCTCCCGTGGCAATCTGTACGTGGTACTGCTTGGAAAGGCTGACTGAGTTCGATGTTCGGTGCAGGTTGCACTCCCCTATGTGTTCCCTGATCCGCACGCGAGGGTAGTCGCCCGCCTGCGATGCCGCTTTCTCCGGGGCGCGGTTGTTGTACTTGATCCTGTTACCTGCCTTCACCAAGTCCGCGAAGCCGCTATTGGCCTCCAGCATGGTCCATAGCGCGTCGCTCACTTGGGTAAGAGGGTTTGGCATTACAGCGCGTTAATCCTCGTCTTGCCGGTGCGGATGTTTTCAAGGTCCCGCTCCGCTTCCAGTTGCAGGGGCGTCAATTCGTGTATCGCCTTGCCCGTCTTGGGATCAAAGTCTTCCGTGCCCCGGGGTGTACGGAGCCAAACGCCCGCCAGCGTGGCCGCGATGTTCACGATGGCCGTCGGGGTACTTCCCCCTGGCGTGCTCAGCGAAATCAGGTAATGGCTGGTCCGCATGGCGTCGTCTATCTTGTCGCTGGCCACGGCTATGGCTTGGGTAATGTTGGCGCTGATCGTGCCGGCATTCTCATCGTTATCGAGATCTCCCCATGTGGCGACGTTGGTGGTTCCAAAGCGGCGCTCAATGTCGCTCCTGCTGCAATAAGTGCTCATAATCCGTCCTACAGGTCATCTACAACGTAATGGTCGCCTATCGGTCCGCCCGAAGGCACTACCGCCCCGTCGTTTTGGTTTGTCATTGCCCTGGTCCCCATGGCCAATATGCGGGCTTCCATCTCTGCCGCGGCGATGGCGTTGCGGTCCTCGAAATGTTTCACCCGGGCGAGGTGCTTCTCACACGACCGCATGAATACGTTGTGCAGCGAGACGCCGAGGTCTATCGGGCTGGAAACGGTGTACTTCACGCCGCTGCGGGTGGTCGCTACGTCGTTGTCCAGTGTTAGCGAAGTGGCCGAGGCGACCGCTATCACGGAGCGTTCTTCCGCGAAGGGGTACTCGCCTTCCAGATCCGTGGGGCGGTTCGAGGCGTCACTGCCAATTCGGAAGATGGCTCCCAGCATGGAGTCGCTGAAGGCCGTGCTGGTGCCCGTGACGGTGGCACCAGCGGCCGTGACGGCTATCGTGCCGACGTAGTCGTTGGCATCGTAGCCCGTGTGGCGCAGTTGCCTGGGGCGACGGCTAAAGATGTAGTCCAGCGTCCCGCTGGCACTTGCGACGGGGTACAGATATAAGGCCAGGGAGCCGTGAAGGTCGGGCACCTCGCCGATTGCGTAGACCCGGGGCGGGCCGGAAGCGTATGCGCTTCGGTAAAGACGCAGCATCTCGGTCAAGCCGACGTCCGACAGTGTGTAGCCCGTGTCTTCTCGAATCGGCCCCGTGAACGAAGCGAAATTCTCCGGCAGGATGTACCACTGTGGAAACAGGCTGTAGGAAGTGGAGGCCACGTCCTCGCCCGGGTTCATGGTCACGTCAAGCGTTATCACGGTGTCGGACTTCCGCGACTCGACGTGCGACAGCAAACTGTCGAACCGCACCACCGCGTCGATGCACCACGTAGGCCAAGTGGCCCCGGTCAGCGTGAGTTGCCGTTCGTAGGCCCCGCCGGTGTGGTCGTAGACAACCGTGCCCGTGCTCTGCGGTTCCCGCAGGTGGATTCGCCCCGGCCGGGTCAGCGTAGGCCAGTCGCAGAGCGTGGGGACTTCCATGTAGGCCGTGCGGATGGCACCGCGTATCATCTGCTGAGAACCGTCCTCTCCGCGCGCATCGGCAAAGCGGATCAATTCCTCAATCGCATCGGCGTATGTGAATAGTCGTGGCGCTGGCATAGAACTACTTGGGTTTGCGTTTCACTTCCACCGTTCCGTGGCAGGCAATGTCGCGTTTCTCACACACTCGGCGGACGTGGCCCTTCAGATCGGCAGTGGGCACGAATGCGGCCGGGTCCCCGCACCTCTTGGCGAGCGACGGGGCGTAGTAGTCGGTTGCCTTGGGTTCGTAGCCCTGTTGGCGAGCCGCCGTGACGACCCGGTCAAGCTCGGGCTCGTTGTCGCCAAACTGCGACCGCAGTGTCCCCACCCCGGCAAGCATCGTCGCGTTGGTACGAATGGACGGGCAGCCGATCACGCGGCGCAGCTCGGACTTGCGGCAGATCGGACATTCCCTCAAGTGCGGCTCGTCCATGCGCTGGAACTCTTCCAGTTCGCTTCCGCACGCATCGCAGGTGTAGTCATATAGCGGCATGGTCACCTTCCGTTTGCCCCTACCGGGCGCTTGGCTTTCGCTAGTGTCAGTTTCGCCCGCTCCATTTTCATATCCAGGGCGTGTTTTTCCCGATCATGGCGTAGTGTTTGCTCGTGCTGATCCTCGGAAAACTCCAAGTTCTCTTCCTTGGCTTCCATTTCCTGGTCGTGCTTATCCTCTTCCCGTTCCACTTCAGGGTCAGGGACGGCCTCTTCCGGCGGTGGCATGCGCGGCCCCATCATCAATCCGCTCATGTCCTCCTCCATCCCTGTGCCGAGTTTTTGGTGCAAGGCGTTGAGTTGGCTGGTGTCAGTGGTCAGATCGGCGTGCTTGTCGAGTATCTGCGACAGAGCCGGGTAGAGTTGTTGCGCGTTTGCCAGGTCCTTCTCCCGGTTGGGCTTCTTGGCCGAACCGACTTCAATGGTGCAGTCGGTCTCGCCCAAAATGGCCTCGGGGTCGGCGTTGGTGAAGTGCTGCTCGAAGAGGTACGCCCCCGTCTCTCCCATCAGCGACAAGACATCCTTGCCGCCGACGCCGCCGAAGTAGGCCGCAATCTTCTCTATCGTGGCCGCCTCGGTGAGCCATTCCTCCACTTTGGTTGACATGTGGTCCGGGCGGACCGACAGTTTCTCGCTCTTGGTCCGCACGTCCGTGGCTGTTCGGGACGTGGCTTTCGGGGCCATGCCGTAGAGCATGTCGGCCAGCCCGATGCGCTTGTCGAAGGTGGTGAAGAGCAGCTCGATGATCTTCCAACTCTCGAACTTGACCTCCGGGCGGTCAAGGAAGGACACCATCTTATTGATGTCCTTCATAACGTCCGGAATGCCCAGTATCGTCAGGCCCTCCTGCTTGCGCAGACTGGCCGTGATGTCTCTCTCGGCGGACTTCAGCACGGCGACGAGTTGCGTGCTGTTGGTCCAGACTTGCTCGACAAGCCGGCTGAAGATGATGTTTGCCGCCGTCAACTCACCCAGCCCCGGTGCCATCGGTGCAACCGGCCAGACGCAACCCGGTTTGCGGTAGAAGTCCAGCATGGCCACGGGCCAACGGCTATCGGCCCAAGTGGGGATCGGCCAGGCAAACATATCCGTGACTTCCTCGTCGGAAGCCTGCTGGACCTTGGCCCGCGGCGCGTTCAGTGGAGCGTCGTAGCCGTTGGCCACGACGATATAGGCGTAGTCTCCCACTACGTCGTCAAAGGCTTCCTGCATCACCTTCGACGTGCCGGTCAGGCGTGTGCCCACGCCACCGAGGCTCCAGATTTCCCACCACGTAGAAAGGTCAAACGTGCGGCCCGCCTGCCGGTGCAGGTTCCCGACGGAGTTGGCGCGGCGTGCCCCCTGGGCACCGGAGGACTCCAGGCCGCTCTTTTTGTCACGAAGGGCGCCGAACGGTAATCCAAACTTTCTCTCGGGAACCCAGTGCGGCGTAACGTGCTTGCGTGCTATCCAGTGGGCCTGGCCGAACTCGGGCGACTCAGCGTCCGGGTCAATCAGCATCCGGTCCACCGTGTCGTACTCCATCATGGTAAGCGTTTGGTTGCTTCCCGGCCGGCTGTAGAGCTTTGCCCAAAGAAGCCCGCGCCCCTTTATAAGCGCCTCCGTCACGGCGTTCTCGCCTGCCTGCTTCAGCCCGCCGTTGGGTTGTTCCCTGGCCGTGTAGTCCAGGTATTTCTCCAGCCCGGAACAGCGGGTCTTGGCACTGGCCTTGCGAACCTCCTCCATCATTTGGGCCTGCTGATAGATTGCCTGCACGTTGGGGTCGTTGGGGTCGCCGAAATCCAAGGGGCCAAACTCAGTGGGTGGGTGCGGACGCACATTGCGCCGCGGGTTGCGGTTGTAGATCAGCGGCCCGAACAGCGCCACCAGCTCGAAAGCCTTCTGTAGGCAAATCTGGAACTTCGGCGCGATCATCTCGCCCTTGCCCATGTACTGCCGCTGGTACTTCTGCGAGAACATGAAGTTCGCGGCACCGGAATAGAAGTGCATGCACTGGTCGGCGGTGTCCTGAAACAGGGTACGCTTCTGCTGGATGGCCAACTCGATCTTCTTGAGCCAGCCGGTCACCAGGGGCTTCATAAATTCCGGGTTGCGTTCGGCCACACTACACCTCTTGCTCTGCCGGTTTCATGTTCCGTAGGATCGCGTTCACTTTCTGGTAGGACCACTTGTCGTCCGTGGTCTCCGTCAAGTGGGCGGCAATCTCGATGGCGCTATGGCCGCCAGTGGCCAACTGACCGATGAGTTCCTTCACGTCCAGAACCGGCTGGTCCTTTGGCTCCACGGTCGGGATCGTTACCCCCTGGGGTGGAGGCGGAACCGGCGGCTTGTCGCCCGGCAGGTAGTCCCAGCAGCCGTTGTCCTTGGCGTGATTGGGCCGCTTGACGAGAAACGGATCGTCCCTGTGGCGGACGCCGGACTCACACTGGCCCCTGGTCCACATTGGGCCGAAGACGGTCAAGCTGATGATGCCGTTGGTGCCGTCCTCTGTCACCAAGGCAATGCGGGGCGCCCTATGGGTGTCGCCGCCTTGATACCAAAAGCACACGCGGCCTGCTGGTACGGGAGTCGTAAACTTGTCCATTAGGTGGGTCTCCTATTAGAACTCGGGGGAAAGGGGTGCCGAGCCGGCACCCAGGTAAATGGTGTCGGCGCCGGGTTGCTTCTTGCCGCGGTTCTGTAATGCTTCCATCGTCAGGATGGCCGGGTCCTTGCGGCGCTCTTCTGGCGGCGGCAGGTAGTGGCCCGGCTCGGAGGCAGCAAGGTAGGCCAAGGCATCCATCAAGTGGTTGTCCCGGTCTTTGATCTTGTCCGTGGCGTCTTCGCGCGACACCATCCGCTTGTAGGATCGGAACTCGTACTGGGTGTACTCCGTGGTGTCGCGGAAAATGCGGAACTTAGTAGTGCCGTCCTGGCGGGGCTGGAGCCACTTGCGAACGATCATGTTGCGGGCAAAGATGTCGTCGCTGCCCTGCATAAACCCGCTGTCGGTCAAGCGGCTGCGGACGTTTGCCTCACTGAAGGCTTCGGCCCATTGTTGGGCAACGGTCTTCCCGCCGGTTTCGGTCTGCCGCCCAAAGCGGGCGTCCATAACGAAGGCGTGGAACCTCCGCTTTCCCATCTTCGTTTTCAGTTCCTTCACCGCGTCGGCCGGCGTGGCTCGCTCCATGTAGAGTTCGTCGTACACGACGAAGAGGTCGCCAATATCCAGCGGCGGCGGCACGGCCGCGAATATGATGCCGATATGGGCAAAGCCGGGGTCGATGCCCAGGTAGTGCGTCCAGTCGTCCGGCACGCGGTAGTTCGTTTTGGCCAGCACCTTGTCGAGCCGGTCGTCTTTTCTCTCGTTGCAAGGGACTCCGTGCAGGTCAAGGTCAAACCCGGGGAAGACCAGCGAGAGCCCGGTGAGGAATTCACCGCGATCACGGGCGCGAAGGACGTGTTCGCCTTCCGCCCGCCAAGCCTTACGAAGTTTGCGAACGACGTCCTTCTCCATGTGCGGGTTCTTTGAAAACTCCAGGACGATTTCAAAGACGTCTGGGTGTTCCAGGTGTGCGTCTGCTTCCGCTCGCTGGGACATTAACGCCAGCGCGTTGTTGTCCGCCCACGGCCACGCAGACCAAATGATCTTGCCGTCTACGTCCGCACGCCGGGCCTGCCATTCCTGGACGTGCTGGGGGTACACAATGTCCTCGTCGATCCAAATGAGGTCCACGGCAACACCTTGGCCGGCGATGCCGCCTGAGGGGAAGGCGTAGATTTCCGTGCCATTTGTCAACCGAGCTAACGAAAAGACCTGCTCACCCTTGCTCTCATAGGCAATGCCTGGACCGTCCGCCGTCGGGGACTTGTTGATTGGGCAGAACCGCTCGGGTATCATGCGTGGGTGTGGCTTGGTCTGCTTCTCTCTTGCTGCGTCCCTGGGTTCCCACGGTCGCCATGCCCGAGGAAGGCCGGTTACCTCGTCTTTTATGATGCGGAACTTTGTGAACACCCCGTTTGTAAAAAGGAACTTGAAAACACGGGCGAGGTGCTTTTGGTCGTAGCCAATGATCCAGATAGTGAGGGGACGGTCGCGGGGATAACGGAAGGGCAATTCCTTTCCGTCGGGACCCGTCAACGGGATACCGGTTGCCGCCGATGCCACCTCGGCGGCTGCCAGGACGGTCTTGCCGCTACGGTTACCGCCGCGTATGATTCGCTCCCCCGCTTCAGAGAGCAGGAACGGCAATTGCGATTCCATTGGCCGGAACAGCCGCAACGCCTCCCCCTCGCGCCGGCGGGCCTCGGCGGCGAGGCTGCGCAACCGCTTGGCAGTCTGGGTGCCCAGTGCTGGTTGGCTCATTGTGCGGGCCCCTCCAGCGCGGGCGGTATCATCGCGGCCTTAACCAAATTCAGTAGTTCCTTACCCAACTCTTCGTCCGTCAACCTGGCAACGTCCGGTGCGGAGTCGCGGTGCTCTGTGGCGCTCTTGGTGAGCCGTGCTATCTCCTTGAATTGTTCGAGCACTAACTTGGTGCCGCCCTTGTTGACCATGGCAAGTTGGATTTGGTCATACCACATTTGGCAAAAGCCCTTGGCTCCGCCAAACAGGCGGTGCATCTCGGCGTTGATCTCGGTGATGTGCGGGGACTCGATGTACTCGCCGCGGGCCTCCACGGCCACGCGCTTCGCCATCGACCGTACTCGTGCGATGTCCGCCTCACTGGCCATCACGGATCCGTGTCGGCACGTCCTGCACGAATCGAATACGGGCCCGTCAATGGCGTCCTGGTACTCCGTCACCAGCCGTATCTCGCCACACGCGGGACAGGTGCGGTCCAGTTCCACGGTTACGACTTCAGGCTCTAGCGTGGCTATCTCGTTCATGCTCTCTCGCCATAAGTAAAAAACCGCTGCTGCGGCGCTGAGCCCCAGCAGCGGCCCCGTCTGCACGTGCAGCGACCCACCGAACACACTGGCTGTTATCCGAACGTCGCTGCGCCCAGGTCGATCAGCTTGGCCGCGTCGGTTTCGAGATTGGTGCTGGCTTCCATGGCCCGGCCAAGCGAGTTCGCCAGGATGTTCCCCAGGTCGCCGTCGATGACGTCGGCGGCCGAAAACGTCAGGATTTCGCCCCACGGTGTCAGGCGACCGCCGTCGGCGTTCTTGATGAACAACAGGTCTCCGACTGCAGTCAGAGGATCCGCCGAGGGCGTGCGGTAGTAAGCCGGCCCTTCAAACAGAATCCAGCAGAGGTCGCCGTTGCGGACCCCGCCGGAGCCCAGCCGGTCGTCAATGATGCCGGTTGCCGGTGTAGCCCTGGTGTAGACTGCATCGAAGCGCTCCCCTTCTAGGCCAGCGGACGGCACGACGGCGTAGCCCGCGTAGAGCGTGCTGCCGCTCACGTTACGCTGGAGCCGGGCCCGGGTGACCCTTCCGGAGCGCAGCTTTGTCGGGTCATTGATGTCCGTGTCGAGGAAGATGGCTTTCTTTCCCTCCAGGTCGATACCGGCGTAGTCGGCGGTATCGATGGTTTGGTCCGGTCCGTAGAAGGTCTGCCCTCGTTCGACCGGCGCTACTGATTCAGGACTCATATGCCTGTCTCCTTGTGTGTGAAATTAGGTGACGGCGAACGGATAGAGCTTCGCCATGTGTTTCGCCGAGAACGTGAAGTTGCCGAACGAGAAGGCATTGAACAGGTAAGCCATCGCTCTCTTGTCAAGGTCTCCCGGACCCATGGTCTGGATCATGTCGGGCGTGATGAAATCGAGCTTCAGGTTGTCGATAGCGACCATGTAGCCGGTGTCTACCGGCACCCCGTATTCCGATTGGATGCCCACGCCCTCGAAGTTGAGCACGTCCGGGAAACCCAAATCGTCGGCCTCGCGGTGAGGCGTGAGGATGCGGATCTTGTCGTCGAAGGCGGCCTTGAACTCCGTCATCATTTGCCCGGCGAGCATCAGCAACAGGGTGTCGCCATCGAGGCCGCCCTTCTGGCGCAACCACTGGGCGGTACGCCGAACGATGGGGATGCTCTGAGTTGCCCAGTCGGCGGTGCCGGTGCCCCAGCTAGTCGAGTCCGTCTTGACGCAGAGCGGACTGTTGTAGTCGAACTCGGAGTCGCCCGAGCCTTCCGGCCAGTCGTAGCCGAACGCGGCGTTGGGCTTCGTGCTCAGGGCGCTTGTCCAGTTGCCCCCTTGGTTCAGGTCCGTGGCCAGCTCGTGGTACGTGTCGTCCGGCTCGGCGATGAGGTCCGCCGCGACCACGGTGCCGCCGACGGCGAAGAGAGTTTCGAGCCCCTCGAATCGCTGTTCATTCCCGGCCGCCCCGCCGTCGATGTACATTTCCCCGCCGAACTTGTTTTGCATCCCCTTGAGGAGCTTGGGGATGATTCGCTCGTAGCGGTTTACCAAGTTGTGGGTGGAGCCCGCCAACATGGTGTATTCCTTGATGGGCATCGCGTCCGTGGCGATGTAGCCCCGCCAATTCATCTTGGCGCGCTTCAGGTAGTCATGACGTTCGTAAGTCGCCTGCCCGCCGTCGCCAAACCCCTGAATGGGCGGCTCTTTGTAGTCCAGGTCGTATTCGCTCTGAAAGGAGCCATCGACGCCCGTGCTGACGAGACCCCTTGCGTTGAGCAAGGACATCCAGAGCCGCTTTCTGATTGTCTTGTCCAGCGAGCCCTTCACGAATCGAGGGGCTGCCGCGGACACAATTCCTGACCAATGCTCGGCCATCGGTTTCTCCTTTAGAGAGTGACTCCCTGGGCGGCCGCTTCTTGGCGAAGAATCTCGCCGAAGTTCGCATCAGGGTTTTGTTGGTGAGAACCTTCGGGGGCCGTGGGGTCGGGAACTGAGCCGGCTCGGTTGTCGTCCTTCATGCGGTTAAGAAACCGCTGCTTGACCTTTCGTGGAACCGGCAGTGGGGGAGGAGAGGGTGGGGTGGCGGGCGAGGCAGGGGTGGACTCGCTGAACCGTCCGCTCAGTTCGTCACGTTGCAGGCAGATGTCGAGCAACTGCCGGACGGTTGCCGGATCTTTGATACCGGCCGTGTCCAGCATGGTGGCGTGCTCGGCCATTGCCTGCCCTTTGGGGCTCAGCATTGGCTGGCCCTGGGCGTCGTAGAGCGTCTTGCCGCCGTCGTCGTGCTGGTAAAGCTCTGTCTCCTGCCGTTGCACGTAGGCGTTCATCTCGATGTCGGCCCGCTGCTTCGCGAACTTTTCGTCAACGTAAGTCCGATGGGATTCCGTGAGACGCTTTTCCATCTCGGCAAGACCGGGCGCAGAAGCCGCGTTGATAAGTTCCTGCGGGTTGCTGAAGAAGCTGGCGTTCTTCTCCGCGTGGAACTGGCGGTAGTTGTTCATCTTCTCCGCGATCGAAGCCATCTCAGGCATGCCGGCGGGGGCTTTGAAGAAGCCGCGGTCGTCCCGTTCGAGCGGCATCGCTTCCCATTGAGGGTTGTATTCGGGGGCGTTCCATTCAAACGCCGGAGCCGTGTCTTCGGACGGCGGGGTGGGCTCTGCCGCCTTCGCCTGCTCTGCCTGCCACTTCTGAAACTCGGTGAGTTGGCCGGCGTAGGGGGCGAACTGCCGGCCGATGTCGACGAAGGCTTGGTTCTTTTGAAGAGTGTCGATCTCCGAGAACATGGCCCCGGCCAATGCCTCGTCCGTATCGAACCCCGAGGGGTCGATGCCTTGCTTCTGGGCGGCGTCCCTCAGGGAGAAGGCGGATTCGGCCGAGGGCTCCGGCTGGACGGGCGGCGGTGGAGCAACGGGCGGGTCCTGGTTGACGGGCGGGTCGGCGGGCGGCGCGGGGATTACCGGGTCGGGTTGGGAATTGCCGGCTGGCGGATTTGTGGCCATGAGATTCGTCCTTCTTGGGTCGGGTGACGGTGCGCTCTACCCGAATTCCTAGAAGGACTCCCCATAACGGAGAACAGCGTTCCCCCTGTGTTGATGCTGTTTGGAGTAGTTTGGGTGGTTATAGTTGCAAATAGAGTTGTGAAAAAAGCCCCGGAGATTCGCCCATGCGAACGGACGCGATACTCAAAGAGACGCTCGTGGCATTCAAGCAGGGAAGAAAACTACTCGCCCAGAAAGACGCCCCCGGGCCGTCGCTGTCAACGCTGAACAGGTGGGCCATGGAGGGGCTGACGAGCAAGAGCGACCCGGACGGGCCCGCCATCACGCTGGAGTATTACTATATCGGCGCGCGGTTATTCACCAGCGTCGAGGCGTTCAGGCGGTGGTTGAAGAAGATCAACTGATATGCACAATATCTACGGCTACATTCGCGGGATTCATTCCTACGAACTCCCGAGAAAGCGTGACCTGTTGACTCAACGCCTGGCAATCCGCCGCTACTCCCGACGGCTACGGGACCTCTACCCGCACCTGACGCCCCCTGAAATCTATTCGGACGTGGGGATGCCCAGGGCTGGCCAGAACATTCGGTCCCTACCCGGCGGCCGGGAATTGCTAATGAAGATCAGGCGGGGCGATCATTTGGTCATCGGCCATTTCGGTCGAGTCTTTGCTACGTCCCGAGATTGCCTGCGAAACCTGCGTATCTGGCGGCAACAGGGAATCACCGTTCATTTTGCGCAGAAGAACCTGCGAATGAACGTGAACGCTCCTGGCGGGCAACTGCTGGTGAGGATCCTCGAAGAGCTTGTCGACGGCCACGTACTGAGACTGCAAGAGGCCATGACGGCGAGGAAGCGGGCCAAGAGGCAGAAAGAGATCCTGGCAGAGAAGCGGGCATACCAGGAACGTCAGTCTCTCCTGGACTTGTAGAGAGCCCCCCCGCAACGGTCGCAGTTGGGCTTGTCGCGCCGCAGGTGCTTCTTGCGAACCCACTGCGGCCTCTTGCACTCCACGCACTCGCAGAGGACGTAGCCGCGTTTGTTGTGACCGCCTTTGCCGGGCATGGCTACCACCGTCTGATAGTCTCGGGGGACTCGGACACACGACGCACGGGTGTTTGGGCGGCTCCAGCCGGGCGACGGACCAGTACGTCCGAAGTTCCGGCGGAGCGGCGAACGGGGACGTCGGTTGTGGGTTGCTGAACGACTGGCAATGGAACGACCGCTTTCCAGCCTAACACCAATGACACAAAGTCGACATGTCCCGCTGCCATTAACTCACACTCGTTATGGGGTTGGCATCAGCATCGGTCGCTACCGTTTTGCTCGCGTGTTCCGTGGTGCCGTCCGTGCGGTTGATGGTCCAGGTCGTGCCGCTGATTGAACTTTCCAGGCAGGCCAGCACTATTGTGCAGAGCGAATGTTCGTCTGCGGTCGCCTCGATGTTGCTTACGCTTCGACCTAGTATCACATCAGATACGGCGTTGCGCTCCTCCTCTGTCAGCGCCATGGCATCGCCAGCCACGGCAAACCCAGTGGCCGTAGCGCAGTCTGTCAGCGTGGAGCCGGTGCCGAGGGCGGTCACTACGGCAGCAGCGTCGTGGGTACTGAACCCAGTTGCGGTAAGGCAGTCCGTCAACGTCGAACCAGTTCCCAGAGCGGTAACCACGGCAGCAGCGTCGTGGGTAGAGAAGCCTGTCGCTGTAGCGCAGGCCGTTAATGTCGAACCAGTTCCAAGGGCTGTTACTACAGCGGCAGCATCGTGAGTAGAGAAGCCAGTTGCCGTTTTCCAATCCGTGTCACCCCGGTTCCGAATAGCTTCGAGCGTATCTGTAGCTGCCCACGTTGCACCTTTGATTTCGGTAAAGGCAGCAACCATTTCGGTGTCTGTCGGCCCGTCATAATTGTCTAGGGCCTTACGCACGGCCAGTGCAATCGTGTTGCTGGCATAAACCGTCGTTCCTACATCTGCCGCGAACGTCGCGTTGTCGATCGCGCCGTCGGCGATGGAGGCCGCTGTGATACCGCCCGTATTGACCGTATCGATCTTGCTGACGGTCGTACCTGACAGGTCTTGCGTGCTGCTCGGGTTGCGGATCTGCGCCCAGTTGATGCCAATATAGCCGCCACTCTGCTGAATGACGAAACCTGCAAGGTGACTCACATCGACCTTGCCGGAGGCCAGGGCGAGTTCACCAGCCGCCGTGCCATCCACAATACGGATTCGCCCATTGTTATCAGTGTCCAGTGCGTATGCCCCGCCGGTAATCTCGGCCTGTGTCAATGCACTGCTAATAAAGCCAACGTACATCCTATCAATCAGCAAGCACGCGTTGCCCGTTTCCTGAGTGTCTTGCTCGAACTTAATGAGTACATCGCCTATCGTGTACGCTACGCCCTCCAGGGTGCCACTCCCCGGCGCACCGTTTGCGTGCGTTAACGAGAACTCGTGTGTCTCGTCAGACCCAGAATTAGAAAACAATACATGGGCGTCCCACGCCGCAGTCTGAAAGTTGTAGACGCTCAGGGTTGCCCCGTTAGAAGCCCCCGAAGGCTCGTCATAATAGCCCTCGAAGTGCAGATCGCCAGGCTCCGCCGTCGTGTCCGCCGGGGTGCAGAGAAAGATGAACTCCGCTCCAGCGCCGTCGTCGTCGCCGGTCCACCGCGTATTGTTCGAGGCGTTGGCGTTGGACAAGTCCTGTTGCGACCCCAGAACCACGGTGACGCTGGTCATATTGGCCTTGACCGCAAGCCCACCGGAAATCGACGCTCCTTGGTCTTGGCGCAGCGGGTAGGCGTCCCCGAAAAGGCCCGTGCCGTCGTACTGGTCTTCCAGGGCGATCGTGGCGGCGGCGGAAATCATCCGGTTGTCCAAGTCCAACCCACCAGCATCGGAAACTGGTAGCCCGCCGACAGCGTTAGCGGCTGCATTGGGCATTGCCGTCAATCCAAGGCGCACAGTGTCAAATGGATCGTAGGCTACCAGTTGAATGTACTCGCCGATCACAACCATACCAGTTACAGTACCATGAACCAGCACACCCGGCTCGCCGGCGGCGCAAGCAGCATCGGGTAGGTCAAATCTATAATACCCGTTCCCAATGTGTATAAAGCCGCCGTCCGCGTGCGCTGATGCCAAGAGGGCCAACGTCGCTTCGGTAATAGCCGTGCTCGCAGCATCCTCACGCCGGTACTGCAAGTCGATCCCCGCCGTGTTCCACACGACTCCCGTTTCGGGCGTACCATCGGTGGAGTCGATAATCCGAATCACTACACTTACGTCGGTCGTGCCTGCTTTGACAACTCGCATGTTAGCTTGCCCCCGCGTACAGGCCCTGTTGAATCATTTGAGGAAGGATAGTTCCCCCTAATGCCACCGCCGTCGCGTACACCCTCCGCCGCAGTTGGTGCTGGGCACCGGGGATGGCGTGCTGTAGTTGGATTTCGGAGGGGGCGAGGGCTCGATCCCACATAGCAGCAGCAGCTACCCTACCGTCAAATTCACCCGAGTCATTGGTCTGTCGTCCAACACGAACATTTTGACCGTTTCCGCCAACTACTCCAGCAACACCATTAGATTTAACTTGCTGCCCAGCAAACCAAATTGAGGCACCAGCAGGCGACAACCTGCATACGATACTATGCCACGTTCCCGTCGTAAACTCGTTTCCGGTTGTGTCGAGTGAAGTAGCATTATCGTAAAAGAACCTGATGTTGTTTCCGCTAAACTCGTTAACCTGCCAATCACCGGCATTGCCTCCTGCTTTATTCCCTGTAATTAGGATGTCGTCAAGAGCACTGGTGTTGGCGTGGCACAATAGGTGTACACTAAACTCACCAACAGCAGAAGCGAGCACAGCAGCATCAATATCAGTGTAGGAATCAGACCCATCATACACTACTGCCCAACCCTTCCGGGTTGCTGTCCAGGCATTTACGGCAGCTATGTTCACTATGCCACCGTGGTTACCGTAGCCGCTCCAGTCATACAGCGTCAGTCCCGTTGGCCCCAAGAAAGGACACCAACTTCCCCGCAATCCTTTCCATAAACCGGGATACTCAGATTCCGCAGCACTGCGAGCGAAGCCAGTCTTAAAACTAGGAATCAAAAGACTCATGCCGCCGCCTGAATGTCGCGGATAATCGGGGTGAGGGTAAAGTGGGATTCATCCATCGCCGAGTGCATCGCCTTTGTCGGACTGGCGTTGATGACGATGAGCGAACCATAAAGATGAGGTAGCCAAATCCTTCCGACGTCGGCGTCAATGTTGAGGGTTGCTGCCCGGAGGACCATCGCTCCAATGAACAGTAATTGTGTTTTTCCAGCCACAGTGTAGGCACCGTCGGCACCGGACGCTGCACCGCTGTTGCCGGTTCCTGCCGTGGAGTTTGGCGAGGCATTCCACCAGAATTCGACAGTTTCGCCAGCCGTTGGTGTTGCCACATGCTCGGTGCAAGCCCCCAAGACCCACTCAATGGGCCACGCGCTGCCGGTATCGGCGAGCGTCAACGTCTTGGCGGACTGACGCCCGGCGGCAGCAGCTACATCCGTACAGTCAATCTGCACCTCTGTCGGCGACCCGATAATCAAGCTATTCGCCGCTGTCGCCGGCGGCCCGGCTCCCGAATTGGGGAAATCGGTCACGTCTCGAAACAGGAGTTGAGTACCGTATTTATGCAGAACTGCTTGAGTAGTCATCGTTAATACCTCGCGTTTTCGACGTCACCCGGGGCGATAAATCCAAATCCCTCTTTCACACCCCAGCTTACAGTCTCAGTCTGCAACGCCGCCAAGTTGACTCGCGTCGTAGTGGCTGCCCCGAACATCGCCAGGAGGGCCGCCCTGGTGTTTGTTGCGTTGACTAGAATCGTGCCCATGCCGACGACACCTATGAACGTTAGTTACTGATCGGTCGTGAGTGCGTCGTACTCGGCTGGAACAGCAGCCTCGAAAAGCTGCTGGCCGGTCACACTCGCGACGTCCCGAATGCAATTGACAACATTGCACTGATCGGCAGCGACACTCGCGTCCGCGTCAAAAGCACCCGTAACGGGGTGCCCCGCCGATAGTTTGATTCCCAAGGCTGCATGGTCCACTACTCTTCTCCTCCGTTGTGTCGCCGGATTGCTTCTACGTTCTTGTCAATCCGTTTGAGAGTTTCAGTGGTGTTTAAGTTGAACTGCCCCTGCGCGCCATGGAACTTAGCCGTGTCCATCTCGACCGTGATTGCCCAGCCGACGCCTCCCAACGCGACCAGCAGAAGGCCCGAGAGTAGCCATTTCAACCAGGCGTGCCGCTCGTTGCACTGGTCTTTTGAGACGGTAACCATTCTGTTAGTCCTTATGATATTACTTGGTCCGTCTGGCCACTCGCCCCAGAACACAGCCTGTGAGCAGCATGAGAACTCCCCATGCGGCAAAGACCATTGGAACCCAAAGGGGGGCACTCAACTGAAGCGTTATGCCGCCGGCGACAAAGCTGCCGAGCGCCAACTCACAGAGGTTCGAGGCCACGCGACTTATGACTGGTTTGGTCATTTGTTACCCTTGGGCACTTGGGCTCCGCATGTCCGACGCGCCACCGTTGGCACCCTTGGCCGCCAGCGCGCCGATGACTTCGATAGCCTGGTTGCTCTCCAGGTCGTTCGGGTCGTTGATCCGCTTCACCACGGCGGTGCCGAAGCCGCGCTCCACGAGCTTGCCCATCCAGGGCAACGCAAATTTCAGTGCGGTCGCCGCTATCCCGGCCGGCATGAAGAAATACAGGGCGATGCTGCCCAGCAGCGTGACTGTCATCTCCCACGGGAACGTGCCCAGCTTCGACGATGGACGCACGGACGGAACCTTCGGCTGCGGACGCTTGGACTTCTTCTCACCCAATAGCGAGGACGCTATCGCCTGCATCTGAGACTGGAAGCTACGGTTCGCCTTCGACTGGGCGTCCATGTGCGACTGTAGGTCTTCCAGCGCACGCTCTACATCTTCAATGGACCTGAGTTGCGTCTGCGGAGTTTGCCGGGCCTGGTTTCCCCACGGCAGCCCGGGGAAGATGTTCTCGCCGTTGGGGTCCGGTTCGGCTTGTGGTCGACCAGAGCCAGGCGGGCAGTCGCGACAACCAGGCGGACGCTGGGCGCGGCGGCTGATGGGCATCGCAACCACGCTTGGCGGGGCTATGATCCGTGGAGGCGGAACAATTTGCCGGTTCAAGCGGGGTACTGACTGAGTTATCGGCACCAGCGGTCGGCGATTTGCGCTGCAAGGCGTGTAGGCTGGTCGGTCCAGGGCCGCTTGTTGCTGATACCACAACCAGTAGAACACGTCCACGCTCGTGGCTATCCCGCCCGTGTCGCCGCCCACCCGGGCGAAGAGAATACCGAGAATCTCGCTGCCGTCCTTATTGAAAATCGCTGAACCGCTTCGCCCTCCTGCCGGGGCTGGAATAAAATAGATCAGCCCTTCTTTCCGAGAGACTTCAGTGACGTGGCCGCGAAACAACGTGGCCCACGCGCCGTTGGCACAGCCCACTGAGAGAATCGTGTCGCCCTTCTGGACTACCGTACCGGCTTTGGCCCACGGTATCGGCCTGGGAGGCCCCCGCTGCCCAAAGGCTGACCTGGGGACCGTCAGGACCGCTCCGTCGGCACCTCTCCGCCTGCCTCGCAAGACAATCCTGGCGGGAATCTTTTTGCTGGCGTATCCATCTCGGTAGAATTCCGCCGATAGGCTAGACTGGCCCTCGACCACGTGCTCGCAGGTGGAAATATAGAGCTTCCCGCCAGAATCAGCGAAGACCGTGCCGGTGCCCCGAGGGCCGCCCCCCTGGTCGAAGATCCGCACGGTGGCGTCCAGCACGTCGCCGGTCGCATACCTGGCCGACAATAAAACCACGGCCGCGAGCAACATCACGACCACGACAGGGTAGAATCCCAAAGACCTGCGCATTGTTCTTCTCCTTGTGAATCAGGGGAGGGCATGTGGCCACCAGCGCCACAGCACCACCGCGAGTATCAACACCAAGATGACCGACACGGGCCACAGGGCGATGAAGACCGCACACACGGCCACTCGCCGCCAACTGGTGGCGGTGCCCAAGGTGGTGGCCGCCACCGTCAGGGCGGACACGCCTATCAGGTAAACCAAAACCAACCAGCACGTCCACGTCATTCGCGACACCTGTCCAAAAGCGTCAAGACCGACTGGACGGAATCCACTACCAGCGGCCAATCCGGCCCAGCCTTACTGACGTATATGGCCCACCGCAGCGCCTTTTCCAGTTCCACCATAGCGTCCGCTGCCTCGATCTGGCTGATCGGCTGCACATCGCCTGGGATGCCCACCAGCACCCCTTCGAGGAATCCGCGCACGTTCCAGCACGCCGGCATGAATTCCTCTTTTCGCCTAAGGATCTCGTTCTCCTTGACGATCGTCATCAGCGTCGTCAGGGAGGAAACCGGCAGATTGCGGGGATATTCAGCCATAACGAACCCCAAGCTGGAAACGGAGCACCTATCTTCACGCTAGCAGGCATCCGCTTCCGGCCCACCCTCAACGTGGGGGGCGGCCCGCTTCTGCTTGTCCCGGACGTACCAACAGATGAGACATGGCTCCTTGGTCACACTACAGCCGTTGTGAAGATCGCCGCCGGGGCACCAATACTTCGGAACCGTGCGGAACTCAGGGTCTTCCTCGCCGAATTCGCGGGCCCGCCGCTTGGGTTTCGTGGCGGGCTTGGCCGTGACTCGCTTGCGGCGCTGGGTATTTCCGGCCAGCCTGCGGACGGTCCCCCTGGATACCTTATTCCGCAGCATAATCTGCCATTGGGGCAAGCCGGCTTTGATGTCTTTGCGAATCGCCTCTTCGGTTTCAACGTCGATCATGTATTGCCTCCGTGCCTGCGCGTCCTCTCACTCAAAACCTCCGCTCCCTACTCCCCGCCCGGATCTTCTGACTCAGCACCCTCGCCGCGGACGGCGTCGATGTGTGCTTTCGCCCACCGGAAGAGTAAGTTCCACAATGCAACCGGCTTGAACATGACGCGCGAATCAAGTATTTGGATTTCGCCATCGGGGAAGCACACCCGGACATAAGATTCGCTACGGTCATGCTCCATGCCAACAATGTCAGGGTTCACGACCAGCGGTAGCTCGGGCTGGATAAGTGTTGGGATCTTGTTCATTGCATCACTCCCGGAAAAAGAAACGGAAACGAGAAACGGTTAGTCCTCTTGTAGTTGCACTAGGGCGGCAACAAGTTCCGGCACGGTCTCACCGCCCGGCCGCGGCAAGTCGCCGACTGCCTCGCAGATCAAGAGATATTGTTCGTCGATCTCTTGGAGCTGTTCGATCTCAGCTTCCAACTCTTCAATGCGTAAGGCCGCGTAGTCGCTATGCTGTTTTCCGTCTAGCCGTAGAATACCGACTATCTTCGCGTTCATTTCTGGTGTCGTGTTCATCACCCCCATCCCCGAGTACGATTCACGTTGATCGGCGAGCTGAATCCGGTTTATGGGATCGCAGGATTCATCACCGGCGCCTCCGTGGCCGCAATGGTCGTTACACATCGGACCTAGCGGCCCGTTGCAAACAGCGTCTTTGCCGCAGTTTTCAACGATACACTTGCGGAGGTGCTCGATCACGCGGTGGGTGAGTTGGGATGGGGTCATGGGGTTTCCTTCTCCGCCTCGGCGGCTTCGCGTATACTACTCCAACCACAATTACATGGTCGCGGGTAGGCACCTGCCTCATATGTGCAAGTGGGCCTATGGTTCCCGTAGCATAAAAGTGCCACTTGCAACTTGTCGACGACGTCTTGCAGCTGCTTGATCTCTGCCTTTAATTTGGCAACCTCCTGCTCGTTTAATCGGTTTATGTGATCGTAAAAGAATTGCTCACTCACTACCCACCTCCTGTCGCCTCGGCGGCCTCGCGTAACGGAATGAATTCGACTTCATCATAATCAACACTGAACGTGGAGCCATCTATCACGGTCAGATGGGATACGCTCAATGGCCGATCGGTGCACTTGCAAACACCACGGATCACGAGAGTTTCTCCCGTGCGCGCCAATAACCTTGGCGGCAAATCCTCACCGTCTTCCCGGATGTCGCAAAGCAAACGCACGTTTTGTCCCACGACGTAGTGCTTGTTAGTCATCTCAAACATTGCTTGGATGTACAGGCTCATACGGTTCAAGCGTCCCTTTGAATTCAGCAATCCACCAACCCCATGCGTTGCCGACGACCTGCGGTGTCATCCAGCAATTGGGATTCTTCCAAAGCAGATCAGGTTCACGCCCCCGCATCGTCGTGACGTAATCCCACACTCTGCGGGCCTTCCTCGGCGTCGGCCGTTCCGCATAGATTTTCATCTCACCGTTTCTTCCTCAGTCATCGTCCACCGCCAACCACCTGCCGATGAGCACCATCGCTGCGAAGACGACGGTGCGAACACAGTCTTCCATCACGAACCACCTTTCTCCGCCTCGGCGGCTTCTTCCTTGGCCAATACTTTTACACACCACGCGAGATGCGCCCGGCAGCGTAGGCAAGTTATTTTCTGCGCAGGTACGACTCGCATGACTGTGATGTCCTCAAACGGCAGGAGTAACTCAATCGAATCGCCGCAGAGGGTACAGTCAATACACTCATGGGAAACATGCACGCCATCTTTATTCTCAAGAAACCACATCTACTCACCTTTCTCCGCCTCGGCGGCTTCAATGTACGCAACTATCGCATCCCATACCTTGAGCACCTCTACTCGGTTGCGGCCCGAGCAAATATCTTCTCGGAGCCGTGCCCATTTCGGCATGTCCGACGAGGGATCGTGGAACACGTCGCGTATGGTTTCCGCAGCGTGAATGTTAAGCGGCATCATTCACCGCCTTTCTCCGCCTTGGCTTTTTGCCGGGCTTGCCGTGCGTCACACTTGGCCTCATCCCAACACACCCGCCGCTTGTTTCGCTTCCCGATAGGAAACTTACGGCCACACAAACGACAATGCACCCAGTCCATGTACGCGAAACCACCGGCGTTAAACCCATGATTGCCCATCACTCACCTTTCTCCGCCGCAGCGGCTTTCTGTCTTTCGCACTGTTGTTCTCGGTACAGCGCGAGCCTCGCATTGCTTTGGGTCCAGCATTGGTGCCAACAACGCTTACATCGTATCAAGGTACTGCTCTCGCAGTTCTTAATCACCAGCCAGGATGACCACCCGCACTTACATCGCGGCAACCCTTTACGTGGCATCACTCTCACCCTTTCTCCGCCTCGGCGGCTCTGACAGCGGGGCACTCGGGATTCGAGCACCACCAGTATTCCTTCCTAACTCGTGAGTCCCGCAGGACCGTGCGACCATGGCAGTGGGGGCATTTCCGCACACCAGCCACCTCACCACCTTTCTCCGCCTCGGCGGCTCGTTCCATTTTCAATTCCGCAACTTCGGCCAGTGTCGCCATGCAAGTACCGACAATCTGCTCGATAGGATGCCCCCAGAGACTCAGCCCTTCCGGTGGCGTCATGCGGGCATTGATTGCTTCGAGCACGCGCCCGTGAATCAGATGCGCGGTCTCTTGCGTCTGCATGGTCTGCTCGTGGAGTCGAACCTTCAGCCGCTCGATCATTGCCACTGCGCAGGCATGATGGCTATGCAGCCTCCAGCACTCGCTATTGTGGGCTTGCTGTTTCTTCATCACTTACCTTTCTCCGCCGCGGCGGCTTCGCGATACGTTCTTCTTGCGGTGGCCGACGGGACTTGCCGATTTTCACTTACGATCGCTTTTTCCTTCGTCGTTGCTTCTTCTCCGGAAACGGCAGCGCCCAGTTGGCAATCACCTCGTCCCAGTCGATCTCCTTAAATGTCAACTCCGCGCCGTACTGCCGTGCCGCCGCCTCGACGATCGCCCGAATCTGCGACTGGACGTGAGGTAGCCTTAGCGTTTCGGGATCGAATCGCCGATCAGGTTCTCCCTCCTCATATCCCGGTTGCGGCTTGTGCGGGTCGAAGTAATGTTCCCCGAGGGCCGTAGCCGGCCCAATTTCGCAGTTCCGGAGAAAATCGACGAACACACACTCCGCGCAAAATCGACCAGTTTGCACAGTCCCCTTGACAAACAAGTTGGCGCTCGGGTTGACCTTTGATACGACTCGGCACCGCTTACTACACCGCACGCAGCGCGCCACACCCGATGGAAGTGCCGCAAGTTGGTCCGCTGATCGTGCCATCACTCACTACCTTTCGCCGCTTCTGCGGCTTCGCGGGCCTGTGCCCAATTTGCCAGAATCTCACCCTCGTCCTTCCCGACGGCCTGCCCGCAATACGACCATTGCATCCACCCCAGTATCCGCCCACAACCTTGACAGCGGGGGCCGTATATCCACTTGCCAAGTCTGGCTCTTACCATCTTATAAGAGCAGCAATCGCAGTTGATATCGTAGATGTGGCCCAGCATCACTTACCTTTCTCCGCCTCAGCGGCTTCCTTGGTTTCCCCTCATGCTCTACGGATGAGATACTCCGGTTTACGGACATTCGCCTGATTCCTTGATTCCAACGGAATCCACTCCCAGGAATCGTACAACTCACGAATTAGCGGATGATCGCCGTAGCGGACAATGATGCGGGCTTTCTTGAACGAGTCCAGCGCGATGGCGAGGCGTCTCTGATCTGACTCGCTGAAGCGGTGAACGTACCCATCTCCCTCGTCCGGCCACGGCGCATCCACAAACAAGCCATGCTCTTCGCGATCCTGGAATCTGTCCAGGAAGGCGAACGCATCCATGCACACGAATTCGCACCGTTTGAACGCCTTGCCCCATTCGTCAAGGGCTTCGATGGCCGTCCGGTATCGCCGATTTGAGCCGCCTCCATTGGCATTCCAGCGGATGGGCAGGGCGCCTTTGGTTTCGTTCGGTGTGCCTGCCTCGCCCCCTCGTCCCATCCAGACGCAGACAAAATACCACAAGGCTACATCGGCGTTTTTCTCGTCGTTAGGCCATTTCCAGTTCCTCACGACTTCTTGGGCCTCGGCTAAAACGTCGGGATGGTAGGGCAACTTGTCCGCCCACTCGGCAAGCCAGGTTCTCCGGCTATCGTCCACGACGCACCAACATAGATTGATGATGTGCCGGTGAAGGTCATTCACGAGAATCTGCTTGGCCGTGAAGAACGGTACTTCGGACATGCCGCCAGCGAAGGGAACGCCGATGAAACGGCAGCCATCGAGTAGCTGGCCGAGCTTGTCGGCGTGTTCTGTGTTGGCTCCGAACCACTGGACGAAACGCTTAGACTTACCCATCGTCATCTCCTTGTCTTTCACGTCGGCACCTTTCTGAACGTCCCTGCCCAAACCCGCGGATTGCCCACCACAATCCAAGGCAGGCCGCGGTGTTCGCGTGTCTCCTGAATATCCTCCCACGGATAGGAAACGTAGTGGGGTGTGTCCAACAGGGCGTGTGCCCAACGGCCAGAGCAAAGTTTGGGTGAAGCGTTTATGGAATCCCAGAGTGTTCTAAATGACGCCTCTGGTGTGGATAAATAGCGAGGTTCGCCGCGCAGATAGCAACGGAACGCTCCGTGTCGATTCGCGTTTGGGATGCCCTCTGAAAACGCATCGACTGCACTAATCTTCTGCACCCGCTCGACTCGCACGTCCTCGACCTTAAGCGTGAGCCGAGACACCCACCGGGGCATGTGGATTGACGGTCGCCAACCACGTTGCTCGGATATCCTCGGCAAAAGGTCGTCTTCAAAGAGCAGGATATTTACAACGCTGGGGTGAGCCTTGTAACGGACACGCACGCAGGGGCGTGTTCTATACCTTGTCTTGCATGATACCTGCCAAGTCTCTCTCACCCAGAGCGTGTCGCCGGGGCCGCCGTAAGGGCAAGGCCACCGCTCTCCCGGCCACGACTGGGTATTGCGCCAGACGCCACTGGATTCACACCACGGGCCATTGGCGCTACCTTCCGGCTGCAGCTTCACCACCCGACGAAACATACCCTGCTCGTGGGCAAGCATGTTCTGGACTTCGTGCGGACGAGCCGGAAAACCTCTTGTTTTACTCACGTCGGTATCCTCCTGAGTTCGTCACCCTTCCGCGTTACCCACGTACTGCCAGTGTCCGGTGTTGATAGTACCAGCACATTAACTCTCGCCGTTTCCTATTCGTCCAGCCCATGCGTTGCTGTTTCGCCGTTACGCTGTTGGGAATCAGTGCGTCTAGCTCATGGAACCACATGGGGAGGGCCATGACGCCTAACGACTCAACAAACCTGCACCGCTCCCAGTCTTCATCTAGAGATCCCTGGAAACCGCACAGCACATAGGAGCGAATCTTGCTCACAGCGAGCCCCGCCCCCCGCAACCGCTCTACCGCGTCGGCCCACACGCCCCGGTCATGATCGTTGTCGAGAGCCAACCGGGCCACGGGCTTCTTGATCTCGGCAATCCGCTCTGCGTGGTACACCGTCAACAGCCGGGCGTCCAGTCCTTGGTTGAAATCTGCCCACCCGTGAACGATCAACCGATCAATCACACGATCGAAATGTTCCGGCGACGCTGCCAGCAGGTTGTTGTCGCAGAGTATCGGCAAGTCTGGCCAGTCGGGCAATTCACGGAAGTCCCCTTCAATTCGACGGACACCACAGAATCGGCAGTTGCGAACGCAACCCGTCGTCGTTCGCGTGGCTTGTGGGTTGATCCGCTGCAATACGCCCGACGCAAAGTCACGGACTTCCGCCCCCCCGAGCGGATAGTCAGGCATCAACCGCACCGCCGGGCCGCCTAAAACCCAGCGATCAGTGAACATATCGCGCTGCTGCACTCGTTCCCTTGCCTTGGGCAACAGCCAAGTAAAGGGTATGGATAGATACCCAGTCCGCCCGACGTGCCACTCAGTAATGTCCTTTGGCCACTCAGCCATTCTGAATCCCCCCCACTTTATCCACGTCCTCCCGCATTTCCTTGAACTTCACTGCCGCCACGTTCAGTCGCTCCTTGAGCTTCTTGACCGCCTCTTCCAAGGAAACGATCCGTGGGTCCTGATTGGCCTCCAGCCTTCGGAACCGTTCTCGCATCTCTTCTTCCATATCCCGGAGCCGGCGCGACAGAAACGCCACGGACAAATTCCGGTTGCTATTCAGTAGTGCCTGCACGTCTTCGATGCTGGCGGTTATCTGCTCGGGAAGTGGTTTCTGGTTGCTCACGTCGTTACCCTTGGGCGGCCGTGCCCTCTAACCAATCAATGCGTCAATCCGTAGTTGTAGTTCCACGACGTGTTCGTCGGCTTCCCGTAGCTGGTTGCTGAACCCATCGGCAATCTCGGCCAACTCTTCGATGCGTTCCCCCCGCCGGTCGTAGAGCGTCCGCAACTGCTCAATCTCATCGAGGCACTCAGTCAGCCTCGCATCGGGGCCAGTCGCCGGCACGTACTCCTGCCACTCCGTGGCCATTGCTCGCAGCTCTGCGATTCGTTCAGTGTTCACTCTTTCCTCCCTGCCGCCTCGGCGGCTTCACGCCACTCGGCTATGGTAGGCAAGGTCGCGTGCTCATCGTCGACGCTGCCGTAGCTCAAAAACTCACCTTCGTGGGGCAGGAGTCTGACTTGCACCTTCTAACCTTTATCGCGTTAGTTCTCGAACAATCTGGACTAGACAAAACACCACGCTACAACAGCTAGCAAGCATCACACAACTAAACCCCAAGACTAGCCACTTTCGTGTTGTCCGGTTGCCTTTCGGTAGATCAGCCATCTGTTTCACCTCCCTTCGCCTCGGCGGTTTCCCCATCCCTCCCCCCACTTAGCCCCTCACTATCCATAGGATCATATTGATGTCCTCTGTAAACTGGCTTCTTCTCCGCCTCAGCGGCTTCGTGTAATAATTTATTCACGATAAGATGCTGATCTTGGCCGGCATATTCGCCGCACGCGGATAATTTACGGCCAGCTAATCTCACGACCTTCTCTAGCCGCTCGATCTCTGCGTCCTTCTCGACGGCCGTTTCCCCGAGAGTCTTGGCGGCGGCCCGCAACTGCCTGCGAATCGCCCGCGACTCTTCCAAAAGGGCATAAACGTCCGCTATGTTTTTAGTCAGCCGTCCCACCAAGCCGGCGAGCACAACAGCGTCGCCGCCGTCGTGGGGACTGTCTAGCGAGTGCAGTTCATCTTCAGTTAGCTGCATGAGTCTTCCTTTCCGAGAAGCCGCGCTAGTTCGCGGAGGTTTGCGTGGGCTCGCCGGGCCGCCCTCGCCGTTATGGGGATTTCCACTGATGGCGGAACCTTGTCTGCGTGGATAACTGCCGTATGGCGGGGGCACGGCAGCGGATGACCGCACACTAGACGCGAATCGTCAACGTCAGGTTGCTTACAAGTTTTCATGTCTTCTTCCTTACATAATTCGTTCAGAATCCCCGCATGGGCAACCTCCGTGGCCTCCTTGGCTTCGTCCAGCGACAACCAGAGGATACCTCCGCAGTCCCCGCCAAGTTCCGCGTCATGGGCAGCGTACCACTCGATCCGATTCTCTCGCAGCCGTTGCTTGAGTCGCCACCAAATCACCCTGCCCGCGACGTGATACGGCGACCCAGCTCTCCAACTGGAATTGTCGTTGTCGTCGAACGTTTCTTCCCATACAAGGTTCATCACGCTTCCTTTCAGAGAACTAACCGCTGCCTCTGTCTCTCACTCAGTTTGGGCGTCCAGTATGGCGTCGGCAAAAGCCCATCGCCATTTAGCTACTATTTCAAGACGCTCTTTTCCTGATAATCCACTGCCGCATTGGGAACAACCAGTTTTTGCTACAGTAAGAGCAAACCAGTTAGGACAGGGCGGTGCCCGCGCCGCAAAATAATCGCGAAGCGACATGCCTTCGCGGCTTCCACCCTCTTCGACGAATCGTTGTGGAAACGCTGGACCACCATCTGGTTTACTCATTTCACTTCCTTTTCTAAGAGAATTCTACCGTTACCCCTACGTGGGTCGTTGCCACGTTGCGCAATTCCCCCCACCCACTCCGCATATTTAACGAGGTTCGCTCGACCGATCAAACGGTCCCATCCTCACGGGTGTACCTAACGACGAATCAGGGTTTCGCCGCAACCAGTCTGCCCCAGGATAGCCTCCCTGGAAACGGTCTTACCGGATTGGCATGGGTTGGTTGAAAGCCCGTTCCACGGTCGTTGTCGCCTCAGCGATAGGCCCCCGTGGCCGTGGGCCTTTTTGCCAATGTGGGCTATGTCACTCGTCCAGCACTTTGGCGTCAAATGGTTCCTCGAATAATTCCTTGATAGGGTTTGCCGCACTGCCGTGTTCCGGTTTCGGCATGAGGTGCATGCGGTATTTCACGCCACCGTAGATGATGTCCGTCCCCCCGGCCACCCGGATTGCGTCCACTAAACGTGTTTTCGCCGCCGGGACCGCCTTGGCGGCAATGGCAAGGTTGGTCCGAAGCTGGGCCTCGGTTTTCCGTGCTGCCAACAAGGCACTCACCGCGTTTCGTAACTTGTCGTCCTGGCTACTCATTACTTATCCTTCTCGGGCCAAGTGCCTTTGTAATTTGCTTCCCAGTATTGGCTGTCAGATTGTGCGCTCAGCAGCGCGGCCCGCAGCTTGCGAATCATGTCCACCGCCGAGCGGTGGAGATTGTTGTGCGTGTCAAGTGCCACCAGTATCTCGGCAGTCTCGACGTAAATGTGGTCCAGTGGGGACTTGTCCTCTTGTTTTTCGGCCGGGGTCGCAAACACCGGCACCAGCCGCTCTTTGAGCCGGTCGCGGACGTAGGCGAAGGCTTTGTGGAACCCGTCTGTGCCGGGATTGTAGTCCACAAGATCGGACAGCGCTTCCTTGTCAGTCATGGGTTTCTCCTTGGGTAGTAGGGCCTCCTGTAACCGGTCGATCTCTTTCTTCTGCATCGCGACCAACTCCCCTACCCCGTCGGGAAAGAGGCTGTGTGCCTTCCATTGGGCCTGCAATCGTTGTAATTTGGTCCTAGCCATGTTTTCTCTCACTTTCTCGCCGGCTTGGTTAGCCGGTGGTCAGTTTCTCCCAACGAGGTGTCGTCTCCTCGCACAAGCAGTCTCGCTTTACAAATCTATTGCGGTCAGCAAGGTGCGCCGGCAGCTTCTCGTCGGATGACAGTATTTCCACGTAACACGGCAGGGAACACACACGGCACTCCCACTTCTCTACTCGGACTGTCATTGTTTCTCGATCCTTTCCCACCACCGTTCTCGTGATCCGGTGGTCATCTCAGGGCATCCCGGGGAATATCTTTGAGTTTCCGATGGAAGTCATTCTGGCGTTTTGGCATGAAGGGCAGGTCTCTCGGTGGATAGTACGAGTGCCAGAATGCCGGCCGCTCCCTTGTGCCTGCCAGCACCGCGGTTTTGTAGCCGAATTGGGAGTACAACTGGTTGAAGGTCACATCCTTGCCATTCTTCACCGCGTTCCAGTAGAGCCCCGTCCATATCTTTTCGGCCTCGGGCGTCGGCTTGATTTTCCACGGTTTGATAGGTTCTCCGGTCACCTGCGTAAGTGTTCCGTCCGCCTGGAGAATCGGACGCGACGGTTTCCCGATGGCCAATTCATGCCCGCAATACTGGCAGACGACCAGCCTCGTGAATGCCTTATGGACCATGCCGCACTTCGGGCAAACACGGCCCATTGGTTCCCCGTCTTCCCGCTGTTTGGCGATGCGGTTCTTCGACAATACCTCGGGGTCGGAGCAGTCGAAGACTGATTCCCAATCGACGTTTACGTTGACCGAACCGTGTCTGAACCATGATCCGCCGTGGTCAATTACGAGGCACTTATCCTTGGATTCGTGCGTCCGCAGCCCCCTCCCCACCATTTGCAGGAAGGAACGGTACGAACCGACTGGCGTGGCCAGGATAATGCACTTGATTTTGGGCTCATCAATGCCTTCTCGGAGCACGAATCGGTTCCACAAAATGGGGATTTCGCCGTCCCGCCACTCCTGCATTGCCGCGTGGAATTTGTCGTCAGACTGTTTCCGGTCGTACATTTTGTCGTCGACCCAGAAGTCCTGCCCATCGACGTGCAGCGCCCGAATTCCGCGGCCGTGGCAGAACATGGCGGCCCAAAGCGACTCCTTGACACCCGGCGCGAAGGCCAGCGTGTGCGTCTGCTCGGGGTGGAGTCGCTGGTAGTGTTCGAGGATGTTTCCGACGATCCTGGTACGAATCTGGTCATTGCCCCCGAGAGGCCCCCACGTCCGCCGTGCGTCGTTCTCCGTGAGGGAGAGATCAACCTTTCCCTTGACCAGTTTGCGCGTGTCTAGCTCACTTGGCGCAAACCATGAGGCATAGCAGAGGATTCCCTGGTCTTGGAGATCGCGAGTTCGGGCGGCGACGATCAATTCATCGCAGACATTACACACGCCGAGGGGTGTTGCGGTGACTCCGACGATCTTGGCGTCGCGGTCTTTGTACTCGTTGATGAGTTCGGCCGATTCCCCAGTGGCCTGTTGGTGGACCTCGTCGACCAGCACCAAGTCAGCACCAACCCAATAGCTTGCTTCAGCCCGTCGTCGCGCCAGGATGGTCTGAATCGTCGCAATCTGCACCGGGGCATCTTCCCGCTCCAGAGACTTCATCGAGGCGGAGATAACGCCTACACCCACACCTTCATCCTGGAATACGTTCCGGGTCTGCTCGGTCAGCAGAATCCGATTGGTCAGCAGGAGCACTTGCTGGTTTGGTTCCAGCGCCCACCGTGTTAGCGCCACCATCATCAGGCTCTTGCCGGAACCTGTCGGAGCCGTCAGGCAGACGGACTTCGTCCCGTTAGAGATCGCTTCAATGGTCCGCTCAACGCCGGTGCGTTGATGCTCCCATGGCGGCCTTGTGAATAGGTGGTCGGTCACTCGGTGGCCTCTGTGATTCTTCGGTTCGCCAGCCAGCCCACCCAAAGTGCCGAGATTAGGGTGAACACCATGAAACACGGCAACATCAGGAGTCCCGCCTTACAGAACGGAACGCCAAACATCCACAGCCAAAACCAGACATCAAGAGACAGCACAACGGTAAGCGTAATGGTGATGATGAACCAAAACCAAAAGGCGCGGAGCGTCATTCCCGCTGGTTCGTGGAGATTGCACTTTCCATCTTGGTTTTGACAGTGAGGGTATTTCTTCCATCGTTCCCAATAGGTGTCAGCTTCGTATGTTATTTGTCCTGACACTGGATCGATTATTTCCTGCCGCGATCGCTTCGGATGCCTGCAACGCTGGATCAGTTGTGGATACTCACCTTCATATCGCGACCTGCAATGCGCGCATTCGACACAGATCGTCATGTCAGGCTCCTCGGTTCTCGCGTAAATAGGTGGTCGGTCATCATTTCACCAGCCACCAACTGACATCGTCGACCATTGAATCGATAGTATCTGCCTGCCGGTCGGTCATCCGGCCTTTTTGCTCTACCCACCTGAGGATGCTGGTTGCTGTTCGCTTGGTTCGTTCATCGCCCAACTCGTCGCATCCCGCAACGATCTGTTTGACCTGCTCGCGTATCCGTTCCAGCCGAACAGGGCCGACGCGGAAAGTTCCCTTCATCGCTTAACTCCAATTTGCTGGTGGGGCCAGGGGCTGCGGGTGAATAGGTCGGTCACTTCTTCACCCCCATCCATTCCGTCATTTCCTCGGTGGCCTTCTCTAGGAATTCCTGCACCGCTTCATGGTGCGGGTCGTGCTTCTCACGGACCTCATCGGCGATTCGGTCCACCAGTCGTACTAGGGGGCCGATTCCCTGCTCCCACTGCTTGAACCAATGGGACCGGGGGAATTGCTTCCGGGGCTTGCCGCTATTCACCCCGCCAGCCTTCCCAGTTGTCCGCTGACGGGCTTTCGGGGGCGGGGGCGATTCAGAATCCGTCTCGGGCTTCGAGGCCGTCTCAGGCGATTCCGAGGCCTTGGGTGGGTCGGAATTGGGGTCCGGACCGACATCCGGGGGGTCCGGTTTGCCGGGAGACTCAGGGCGGGCTGCTTTCCGGGCTGCTTTCGCGGCCCCATCGAGGGTGCCCTCAAGCATCAAAAGCGCCGACTTCTGTGCGCTTTTGAGCTGCCCAAAGTCCTTCGCAAAGGACATGTAAAACTGGGCAGTCCTTAGACTTGCGTCGAAAATCCGCTCGCACTCAGTTTCCCACCCTCCGTGGGGTATGGCGGCTTTTGCGGCCAGCAGCTCCTGCCCCGTTTCCAGGGCGTGTTTCGACGCCTCTCCGAGGTCTTTCTGCACGTAGCCGTGCAAGATGTTCGCCAGGCGGAAGTGGTCGTGGACCTCGATGGGTAGATTCGATTTCTTAGGCATGATGTCTCCATGCAAAGAGAAACCCGTGGCTTCGGGCTGGATGCGGTGACGAGCCGACTCCCCGAGGGGAGACCCGAAGCCACGGGCTTCTGATTGAATGGTCATGTTGTTTCGTCGTAGCATCCACGATTTCGACCCTACCGCAATTCGGACTCCGGTGTCAAGACCGGTTTGCTCTTAATCCTGGGAACCGGGAATGGCCGCGAATGTAATCCGATCCACAGGAATCGAGGTCACATCGTGCGTCGTATCGTCTTCGATCACGCCAACCGGAAACGGCCCCGGACCTTCTTCATATTCGACGTGATTTGTGGACCAAAACAGTAGCGAGCCACCTTTCCACGGGCCACACTGCGGGGCGCATCCCGAGGGGGTAATCCACTCGCGATACCAGCACTTACAGCCTACTCGTTCTTGGCTATCAGACATCGTTTCGTCCTCCTATTCCTGGGAAATCATTCGTTCCTCTGCGGCTTTCAGCCGAGCCTGATACTCAATTCGCATGTCAACCAGTTCCTCGCGGGTAAAGGAGCGTGTGGTGTGCTTTAGCCTTTCCAATCGCGCGACGGTTTCCTCTCCGCGGACGGCGAGCATCCACATTCGGAATTGCTGCGGAGAGCCGCCTTGAAAGCGGTTGCAGTGGGAGCATTGCGGAGCGACGTTTGACTCCTCGAAGAGAATGGAATTCCTCCGTGACGCGAGGAAATGCCCGGTGTGCATTCCTCCCAGCCCGCTACTCCACGGGCCGCGCTTGCCGCAAGTGACACAAACACACTGCCCGACGTTACGCCATTTGTGGGCCAATTCGCCGTCCACGATTGCGGGAGTCCAACCATCCGGTTGTGCAGCCGCTTCGGCCCGAATCATTCGCTGAAAGACTGGAGCTACGAAACGATTCACATACGTCCCTGTGGTGTATTCCCGCGCCTTAGTCAGCATCCGTTGCCGGGCGTTCGCGGCCTTCTCTTGGTCCGTGAGTGTCATTCCTCGTCCCTCCAGTGGCTCCACGTGCCCCGATCACGCCGCCCGACGTGAAACCACAACACACACAGGCTCCATCCGCCTGTGGGATAGCGGTGAAAGTGCAAGGATGGCCGCACCCAAGGCGGGTCGAGTCCCACCGCCCAGTCGCCCCACAGCGGCAGGCGATAGACGCCGGTACGACTTCGCTCAATCTTCATTCGTCCGTATCCCGTGTTAATACCCAACCACCGCCAAAATCCGTTTATCGTCCCCCTCTGCGAATCCTTCGCCTTGCGTTTCCATAGCTCCCCGCGGTGGCTGGGCTGTTAGGCCCACCTGCGATAACCTCTCCCAAGTGAAGGCGTTGTCAAGGCGGATTCGATTGTCCAGCCGTTCTTCAATCGCGCCTCCAGGGCTGTCGGGTGAATGCCGAGTCTTGCGGCCCAGTCCGTTAGGCACATGGTTTCCCCGCGGCACGTTAGCGTTCTGGTATCGCAGCGATTGCGAGCCTGTTCGTGTCGCGTGGCCCACCGGCAGTTGTCATTGAAGTAGCCCTTGTCGTTGTCAATCCGTTCCAGCGTCAACCCATCGGGCTTCTCTCCCATGTCTTCTAAAAAGTGGCTGAAAGACCGCCACCGTTCGCAGACTGTAATGCCGCGCCCTCCGTAGCGAGCATAGTGTGTGCTGCTGGGCCTCAAGCACCGCCCAATCATGTCTTCCCACGTTTTGTAGGTGGGGGATCGCGACATCCCGTGCTTATTGCGGGCGCATCCGCACGACGTAGTGTTGCCGTTACGCAAGTTCGGTAGTTGGACTACGACTATTGACCCGCACTCGCAAATGCACTCAACCCGGCGACTGACTTTTCCGCATGGGCTGGTATGTGGTTCGGCTTCGGTGATAATCGTAAGTTGACCGTACTTGGCCCCTGGAGCAATCTGAGTTCGCTTGACCATTTGTGCTTTCCTCAAATGGAGCGACCGAAGGGCGGTTGAAAGCATGGCCTGCGCAGATTGCGCGGACATTCCGCCCTCGGTCGCATATTTGGTGGTAGCCATGCCTTCAGTGACCATTGTATCACACCCTAGTGTGGCTTGGCAAGGGCAAATTGGTCTTCAGCGTGACCAACTGCCGCGTGACTTCCAGCTTGGCCTCGAATTCAATCAATGCCTCTCGTTTCTTCGCTTTGAGTCGCCCGTCGTCAGCCTTGGCCGCTTCTATCGCTGCCTCGACGGTGCCGAATGCCTTGAGAAGCTCGGCGGCGCCCGTCTCGCCGATGCCGACCACCCCCTTCACTCCATCAGTGGTGTCACCCATGATGGTCTGGTACTCAGCCCACTGGTCCGGCCGAATTCCCGTGGCCTCGGTGTGCTGCTTCGCGGCAAGCCACTTGTAATCCGGCAGCATCTCGCCCGACGTTTCATCCTTGGTCCATTCAACGTCGAGCAATATGTTGCAGTGGTCAGAGAGACACTGGCGGACGTCCTTATCCGGGCTCAGGAGCGTGATGCGGCCCTCGAATTGGGCGGCGAAGGAGGCCATGCAATCGTCCCCTTCCATGCCTTCTACTGAGAAGCAGGCGAACCCGTGGCCTTCGAGTAGCTCGCGGACCAACTGAAGCTGCTGGACCAATTCGGGATCTTTCGGCGGACGATCCTTGTACTTGTCTTCCCATTCCTTGGTCAGTTCCTTGCGGTGGTTGCTGCGAGAATCGAAGCAGCAGACCACATCGCTGAGCCCCTTTTCCTTGAGCCTGGCGACCGTCCGCTGGAGCCATTCCGAGACTCGCACGGCCGCTTCCACGCCTGCCCCGGAAAACCAGTGGCGGTGAAGATGGTAGTTCACATCGACGGCCAGCAACCAGCGGGGCCGATTAGCTTCCGCCCGCTCTTCCTGGTCGGCCTTGCGGGATTCGTCTGTAGTCACTCCCTCGGCAGCCTGGAGGCGAGCCTCGCGGTCAGGCTTGCGCCCGTATATTTTGTACTGGGTATGCGTTGCTTCGTACTGCCTGTCCTCTTCTCTGGGATAGAGTTGGGCCACTCCTATGTACCGCTCGATCATTCCGGGGGAGGTGTCCGGCGGGAAGACTTGGCTGTAATTCTCGCCCAGCTTGGCTTTTGCAAACCGGGCCAGGTCGCCGATCAGCCATGGCACATCGCGGGCAAGTTCGCAGAGATCCTTGCCCCAGTGTTCAGCTTCCTCAAGGGTCATGTCCTTGCAGTCGAGGAAGCGCTTGCGCATTCGGCTGGTCATGGAATCATTCCTTAAAGGGCACATCGGCATCCGGTCCGCCCGGTTCGGTGGTTTCCACGATACGCTGCCGGCACTTCTCCATCGCATCCCTGGTCCAGCAAGTGTAATCCGATAGGGGGAATTCGCCCACGACGGAAATCACGAAGCGGCTGAATCCCTCCCGTAGGTCTTTCGGATTCTTGGAATCGGGGGCGAACTTGTCTTTCCATGCCCGTTTCAGGGCGTTCAGGGCGTCCAGGCTGATTTCGTGCTCTTTCTCCTTGGGCAAGGCCCATGCCGGAAGCCCTGGGGTCTTCCAGTAGTACGCACCCCCGCCGTGTTTCTCGGGGAGCTTGGCGTACTTCCACTGTCGCGAGCCTTTCGTGGGCGTTTCGGTTACTTCGGCGAATGTCTCATCGAGGTAGTAGAGGTAGCGACCGATTCCCCACTGGGCACCGGCCCGCTTCATGGCGCCGGACCAGCCACCCTTGGCGGGCTCGATGTTCGTGGGCTCGGCAACGTCCCACTTTGTGACCCATTCACCGACGAGGATACTCAGTCCGCAGGCGAAGGCCGATTTGCCGTTGATCTCGATAACCCTCGGCTCCTCGTTCCGCCAGTTCTCAGGCCCGCAGACGTCGTCGAGCCGTTTCTGAATCGCTCTGGCCGTGATGTAGGCCAGCACCATGCAGAAGATGCCCTTCTGGCCCATTCCGGCGCGGGAAACCCGCCACTCGATGTCTTCGAGCGGGAACGGCTCTGCCAGTTTTGATAGGTCAATGCTCATTCCGAATCCTCCTCGTAATAGTCGGGTGTGTCGTCCCCCTCATCAAAATATCGTAGCGTATTCGTCGACCCGCACCGCGGGCACGACAGCGACAGCGAGTTGTCGAACCATTCGTGCTGGCAATCGCGGCACACGTGTTCCAGACAGGCCATTGAATTCCCCCGTGTTAGTCGTCATCGCCGAGGTAGACCACCCGCAACTCGCCGTCATCGACCTGGGCACCGAAGAGATACAGCTTCTTCTCGACGGCCAGCTTATGCAGGTTGGCCCGGTCGGCCGGTTGGAGGTCTTGCCATACCCGTTGCGGAATTGGAAGTAGCCCCGGCGATTCGATGTGTGGCAGCAGCTCGCGGAGCGTGAAGTCAACGCGCTCGCCGTCCGACAACCCGTTGACTCTGTCAAACGCCGTCCGTCCGCGTTTCGGATGCTGGACGAATAGCCGCGGGTTCCCGTCGACCAGATGGATTTGTAGGTGCTGCGTGTGAAGCGATGCGGCCAAGGCGTCGAAGACTTGCCCAGCCTTGTTCTTCGCCTCATCCGACTCCTTCTCGGCCTCCGTGGCGGCGTCGCGATGCGTCTTCGCCCTCTCCTGATTCTGCTTGCAGTCGCGGATTCGGATGCCCTGGTCGTAGGCAACGGTCGCAGTCTTGACGGATTCATGGGCCTTGGTGATCTCCGATTCCTCGGGGTAGGCGACAGGCAGGGAAGCCACTGACATCAACCCTTCCACCGCGGCTGCGTGTGACTTGGCGGCCTCGCATGTAGCACTGACCGCAAGATATTCTGCCGTGCAAATATCGTGGGCGTTGCGGGCCTTCTCCAATTCGTGTTCGAGTACGTCGACGCGAGACGAGGCCTTTTTGCCTTTGTCGATCGCCGCTTGCCGGGCGGTCTCGGCCTTCTCGGCGGCCGGCCCGGTGTATTTTGCTTCAATTGCCGCCAAGCGTCCCTTGGCTGCGATGGCCTCCATCTCCTTTGCCACTCCGTTTGTTCGGTTGTCCGTCAGGGTCTTGTGTGTGTCGCGGGCCTCATCGCGGATGTTTCCAAGTACCATCAGGTCGGACGACTGGCTCATGTCCAACCCCTCGGGGACGACTTCCAGCGGCGCCGCGTGGCCCGCTTCCGCCTCGGCCGTGTTCTGCCACCCGCGGGCGAGCTTGTCGAATACCTGCTTCGTTCGCGTGGCCAGCAGGACGGGATCATCCGTCTTCTGGACCCCCAGGGCGTCAAACACTGCCTGCCCGCCGGCGAGATCGTAGTACAGCGCCGGGTCGGCCTTCGCCTCGGAGAGCACGGCCAAAGCTTTAATCGCATGCGCGTCGCGCACTTCCGCCGTCTTCCCTGGGGGGTCAACGAGATCGGTGAGGCTGAATTTCTCCGCGTCGATCGTGTCCAGCGCGAAGTCGCCCTTGCGACGTTTCCGGCCGCCGATCGGCGCGACCGCACCGAAGCCCTCGATCTTGCCGCTGAGGGCTCCATCGTGCAGCGTCACATCCACCTTGTGGCCAGACAGCCAGTCGATGGACGAGATACACGTGGTCTTGCCTGTACCACGAGCGCCGCGGAATTCGTAGGCTCCTGGCCCCGGTGAGAGGTCGATGGAAAACGTCCCCTCGATCGGGCCGGAATTAGTTAGGTCAATTTGCGGCATGCGCTTTCTCCTTTGTAATAAGTAAGTTGAAAGGTGGTTTAAGTGATTTCCACGATCTTGACAGGGACGATCGTTCCGTCGTCGACCATGTCCGCGAAATGCCGTTCCGTCAGAATCAGGCATACCTCGCGAGTCTCTGCCAGCGTCGACCACGCGAAGGTGCCGATCTTCGACTTGAAGATATACCCGGCCAGTTCAACGGGCTTGGGCGGGGTGGCTACCGCAGGGCGCACTGGTTCTCCAAAGAAAGCTAGGAAGGCTTCAGCGGTCTGGATTACCTGCTCCGTCGCGCCGGTGGTGGCACTCCCATGAAGGCGAAGGGCCAATTCCAGAGCGTCCATCCGAGCATTGGGAAGCGACATAGTAAACTCCTTATCTCTTTTCTAAGGTTTGAAAACGCCCGCCCTTTTCGGTCCTGGCGGCGGGCTAACCAGGGATGCCGGGAAGGTAGTACAACCCGGCTCACTGTCGCGACACAACCTTCCTTATCAAAGTGGCCCCGGCAGGGGTCGATACCTGCACGCCTATAGCCGACCATCCCTCCCCGGCCTGGGCTGATCCCATCCGGATCTAAGCGATGTGCGTTACATTCCGCCACGGGGCCGTATTCATAACGGATCACCACTCCGCGTGTTCCTTTCTTGTCTGCTAATCCTTTTGCTGTGCTCTGCAAGCCTTTCGCCTTGCTGCACTTTGCAAGAGTTGTGACCTGATGCTTACCCGGCAGGTCGCGAACCGGGTCACAGTGATTCCTCGATATCCAGCAATCCCTGGTAGAACCCCAGTAGATATTCTCGGTCCCCTTCAGCTTTATTAAAACTATCCCATGCCTCTTGGCGCTTCACGGCAAGTTCACGAGCAAATTGTTTAGAACACTCATCGAAGCCCTTCTGCCATATCGGCGTCATTTTCATCATTCACCTCCTGCCGCCTCCGCGGCTTCGCGGGTGCTCCAGAGATCGTCCTCGGGCGTGTAGCCCTCGCCGTCGTGCCCATTGCACCACCAGCCGTCGCAGCTAAATGAGATCGCCAGGACCAACACTCGCTCGACACCCTGGGGCGTGATGATCCAGTAGTGCTCATTCGGCACCACCGACACGCCGTCCGCTGTCTTGGGAAGTTTGCCGACGATGGCCTCCAACCGCTCGATCTTCTCGTCATAGTCCCCAATAATCCCGTCTCTCTCTTCGAGCCATGCATACATCTCCCGCTGCTCGGCCAGCGACAAGGGCTCTTGGTTTTCGCAACGAGCCAGCAACACGTTGAGGTCATCGTGAAGCGGTCGGTCGGCGATGGCTGCCAACTCTTCAATCCGCTTGCCCCGCCGGTCGTAGAGTTCCTGCAACTGGTGAATCGCGACTTTCGCTTGCAGCAACACTTTACCAACGAAAAACGGACGGTCCTGGAGCTGCTTGATAGCCTCGTCGATGCGTTTGGTGATCGTCATCGAAAGTACTGGTTTAGACACGGCTTCTCCCTTTCGATCTCCCTTACCCCCGCGCCCCGCCCGGCGACAAGCTAGACGGGGCGCGGGGCAGCGAAGGTGGTTCAGGTTCGCTCGACCAACTTGACACGGGCGACGCGGCCGCCTTCCGTAACGATGTGCTCCTGTTGCTCAGCCGACTCTTGACACGCTTGTGGGTCCAGGCGGACGTGTGTCTCGGGGAACATCCAGCCGCCCGCGCCAATGAAGCACCAGCCGAAATCACACGACGACGGCTTGTGGGGCTTGGCTGGGGTGTCTGCCTTGACATTCGTGGTAGAGAATACCTTGGGCTCGGGCGCGTAGTGCGCTGAGAATGGATCGTTGTTAGCCATTCCATTTCCTCCGTTGTTGTTAAAGTCCACGCCGCCTCGGCGTCGTGCTTCGGCGGCGGAATCCGTCACCTCAACCTTCCTAGTCGAGGGCCTCCGTGATTCCTACGTCTCTTATTTAACTCGCTTCGGCCGCACAAGCGGCTTCGGCCGCACAAGCGGCTTCGGCCGGATCTCGATCGGTTTGCACTGGCCAGGCTTGAGCGTGATACCGAGCACGCTGGCAATCTCGTCTTCACAAAAGTTGAATAGTAGCGTGTTGGTGTATTGGTCTGCGTCGACATAAAACTCGCCGTCCGCTTCGTCCCACAAAGGGACGTGGTTCCATAACTCAACCTTCCCGGCCTCGTCGCAAGTCAGCCATAGGGTTACGCATCGTTTAGCCATGGGGTGTTTCCTTTTCAGCTTTGTCGAGCAGCTCGTCCATGTCCCGCGTGACAAACGCCACGCTGTCGCGCATATAACGCAACCGTTCCCGCTCCAGGGCCAGCCGGCTTGCGGTTAGCGTGTTCGGCAGTGTTTGTCGGGCGAGCTCTTCGGCCGCTTTCAAGAGTGAGTCGAGTTTGTGGATCTGGTCGTCAATGGCTTGATCCCAACTGGCGATTTTCCAGTGCGTGACGACAACATCGTGCCAAGGAACGCCGCAGTGGATAGTGTTGCCAATGCGCGTCCCCGTCATCGTGCCGTGTGACTCAGTCAAGCAGAGCACAGGTATTAGTTCGGGCGGTGACTTGTCGGCAAGACTCGTCCAGGATGTTTCGATGGTTGTGCTCATGCGTTTCTTCCTTCGGCCTTGGCAATGGCGGCGAGGGCCTTGTCGCGTCCGCACCTACACGGTATGTCATGCTCGTCCGCACATTCAAACCAGTTCTTCAACGCCTCCAGCATGTCGTTGTGGCAGTGGACGGCTGCGTCCAGAAACTCCGCATTCGCCTCGACCTCTTCGTCTGAGATCTGCCCAAATGATTCCAGCCGGCCGATTTGGGCTAGCTTCCCGTCACGGGTTGTAGCGTTGATTGGCAGGTACTTGCCGCCGCCGATTGTCCACGGTAGGGGGGTGTGTTCGGCCATCGTCTCGTTCTCCCTTTCGTTCTGGGGTAGTGCGGCCCGGTAGTCGGCCCAGCGGGGCAGCGCTGAGAAAAAGAAACTGCGGCGGGCCGGATCGAGCCGGCCTGTGGGCTGTGACGGGCGACCGGAATCCGGCCACGAGCAGGTACTAGCTTCCGGTATTGACAACAGTTGCGCCGTCCCCATGTGCCTGACGCACACCGCCGCCGCAGTTTCAGTAGAGAAAACACCCCAGCGTGGCAGCGAGAGAGGACTAGCTTGGCTGCCGTGCCGGGATCGGAACCGGCCGCTGGGGATTGTGAAGCTGACCAGCAGGGGTCTCGCCCATGGTGGGCAGGGTTGGTCCGCACTGTTGCGCCCCTGCTGGTCAGCTTTGTCGAGATGAACATGGTTAGAGTCCCGGCGGTCTGCCGTGCCCTATTCCGACTGGCTGCAATCGGAAGGCGGGGGGGTAGTTGGAGCCAGAGTCGGCAGTGCTGTCCAGCAGCGAATTGGACCGTCCTTGATCTGCCCCTTGGCAATCAACTCTTGGTGATACGAGACAATGCGGTCCCTAACGAGCGCATCCACTTCCTCTCGGAGTTCTTGGTCCATGTTCAGAGTCCTTTCGGTAGGGAGAACGGTAAAGAACGTTGACAAATGAAAAAGCACGGCCGGCACTGGGCCGACCGCGCAAACGAAACGCCCGCCGGACGGAGGACACCGCACGAGCGAGCGTTTTCGTGTTCGTACAATTGAAGTAGCATTTGTGTCCTCCGTTCGTGCTCAAAGGATAGCTTATGCCCTGGCCCCGCTGCCGTCAATAGGTATTCTGAAGGAAATTCCAAAATGTGCCCGCCCGCTAGTTCACCCCAGAGACGGCCGCGACACTTTCTGCCATCGTGGGGTGGTGGTGGCCTTCTGCCATGTTCCAATCAATAAACCGTTCGCATTTCATGCAGAGCACTTCCTGGGAACCGTTTTCCTTTGGTTTCGCAATAACCTGCCAACAGCCAGACCACAGCCTGCCGCAAACTGCACAGCCACCCAAAAGTCGCCCGAGCCAACTTAGCGGGTTACGGTAACGGAGGTGGGAAACGTCCCATGTACATTGGCCGACACCCACTCTTCTGCCGCTTTTGAAGTGGTGGTATTCCAGGGCTGTAGTTTCCTTGGCCTTGGGCTGCGCTTCCTTGTTCATGGGTTCTACCTTTCACTGGGGTGGAAGTGGTGGAAGCACGTCCCGGGCGGACGGCTGCCGGGCTATCCGGGGGTCAACGTAATGTCGTAGGGTAGTGCGGGCGTGATCGTGGCCGGCCTGCTGCCTGGCCAGTTCGATACCGCCGCCGGCCGCGGTGTAGCTGAGATTGCTCCGCTTGAGCTTGTAGAAGAGGTCATTGTGCTTACCGGCGGACAACCCAGCCCCTTCGACGATCCGGCGAAAAACCGTGAAAAACCAGCGGCGCTTATGTGGCCAATGCCACACCAGTCGGTGGTCGGGGTGCAGTATCTTGGCAATGGTGGCAACGGTGTCTTCGCCGAGCGAGTAGAGCCGCCCCGCGTCAGTTTTCGTGGTGTCAGGCCGGACAAGAAGGGTGCGGTGGTCGAGGTCGCAGTCCTGTTGTTCTGCCTGCAGCAAGGCGCCCACACGTTCCGCCGTCTCCCATGCCACTAGCACTAGCGACGTCCAGAAGTCGGCCGCCGGCACCGGTCCCACCTTGCCTGTTAGGGCGCGGCATTGGGCCACCAGCCTGGACACCTCGGACACGGTCCATGCCACGGGCACCCGCTTGGGCTCCCGCAGTTTAGGCACATCCCGGGGCAGATCATCGACCAGCCGCTTGCGCCAGGCACACCGCCACAACGCCAGTAGCTTGGCCCTGTGGCTGTTCACGGTGGCCGGGGCGTCGGTCTTCAGTCGGTGGCGCAGGTAGCGGCAGATCATGTCGTCGGACAACCTGGCAAGCCTGACGTCTACCCCAGCCCATTCGACAAGGTGCTTCACGACCGACTGGTATTCGCGAGCGGTCCGCGCCCCGATATTGAGTTGGCCGGGCAGGTAGACTTTCTCCAGGAATTCCCGCAAAGTTTGCTGTCGCATGATACTAGGTGTCCAGTTGGGCCCGGGCCTTGGTGTCAGTCATTCCAGCGTATCATGCCATTCTCGCAACGACCGTAACGATGGCACTTCGCGCAGAGGACCAGGACATTGCCGTCCGCCACGATCTCGTGTTCACACGGCCCGTCACGAGCAGATTCCTCTGCGGGTTCGGCCTTGGCAATGGCGTCGCAAATCATTACGTAGGTTCTGCCCCTTCTTCCGTCTCCGAGTCGTGGGGCGTACTCAATCGCCGCCTTGCACGCTGCGAGTAGATCGTCGTGGGCATTGAGGGCCCGGGCAATGAATTCGGCGTCGGCTGCATCGCCGGCCGGCTCAATGAACGGCCCTTCCGCGTAGGCGAAGAAGTCGGTTGGCTCCATACAGATCACCACGCCGGCCACGTCTTCGGCGGTCCAGTATTCGGTCCCGTCCCATTGGTCTTTGCCAACTTTGTACGGTCCTGGTGTATGGCTCATAACTCAGTTCTCCTCCGGAATGAGGCTCTCGACAGAAACGCCGACAACCCGGGAAACTTTCAGCAGCATGGGGGCCCTGGGCACGACGCCACGTTCCCACTGCGACCAGCGGGTGACGTAAACGCCAACTTTGTCCGCGGCAACCTGCTGGGTCATGCCAGCGGCCACGCGGGCGGCCTTGATACGGTCGCACATTCGTTCCATGGTCTTACCTTTCAGTTGGGGGGGTTCAGTTCGTCCGGAATTGTGCCGGCCGCGTCAATTTCGCCGTCCTCGGACACGGCAGCCACTCGCCATCGGCGCACATACGTTTCGGCGGCCTCTTGCTCTCGTGGGCTCAAAAACGTGAGCCATTCGTCTTCGATTGCCGTCTGGGCGGCTTCACGAGTTGCATGGGGGTCCGTCGACGAATCGTCCACTTCTCGCCCATGCAACAGGCCGGCGCCTTCGTAATAAGTGTCGCCGACGCGCCAACGCTTCCCGGTTTTCATGGTCTTACCTTTCGTTGTGGTCAGAAAACACCCAGGCTGAGCGCCGCGACGATCGCGGCTGCAGTCAGCACTAGGCAGTCAAACAAAATTGCCTTCATGGTCTTACCTTTTGTTGGGGGTGGGGTTGGTTACGGTTTCAGTCGCCCCGCTCCCGCTCCGCCGCGCTCACACCGCGGCGGGTGGGGGGAGGGTCAGTTATTCGGCCGGGTATTTGGTTACACGCCCCTGGCGGCGTGGGGTGAGGGCTATTCGCCGCAGTAGAAGTAGGCAGCGTAGGCCATGAGCACATCATTCTCCGCGCCGAGGTATTCCGTCCAGGGCTTGAACCAGTCCTGCACCTCCAGCTGGGCTGATCCCGGCTCACCGTGCTGGTTCAGATCGCCAACGATTCGGACTGCTGGCCCCCCGGTGCCAAGCAATAGCTCATAGCTCGTGGTCTCCCACTCGCCGGCCGTGCGCTCTCCGAAGATCCGCAGGGACAACGGGTCTTCTTCGATCCGCATCCGGGCATCGTCTTCGTCCTCGCAGTCGCCGCGGGCCTCTTCCAGCTCGGCCAGCTCTTCGGCGTCGTCCGGGTTCTGTTCGGCCCATTCCTCGTCGCCTCGCTCTTGGTTGGTGGGGTCGAAATCGTCGCGTTCTCCCCGCAACTCTCCCAAGCGGTCCCAGTCCACCTGGGCGGCCGCCACCATTTCAGCAATGGCGTCAAACGACGGTTTCCCAATCTCCTCCACCCAGTCTCGTTCGGTCGTTTCGGTACTCATCGTTTCACCCTTTCCGATTAGATGTCCACCGGCTCACAGTCGGCCGGCCCGTCGCTACCGTGCCTTCCACGGTAGGCGGGGGCAGGTCGTCAAGCGGTGCCACACGGCGAGATAATGTCTAGCGTGGCAGTGTGTTTGTCAAGTTGAATTGCTGCTCGGGGGTGGTTGTACGTCGCCGGCCCATGGGTCTCGACGCTGAATGCGTTAGCGTGCCGTTCATCTTCCCAATCCGCTGCGCTGTTGCGGTAGCCAAGCCGGCGAATCAACGCCTGGCAGTCATCCAGGTTGTTGCAGTGGTGGTGATCGGCGGTCAATGTCCGTCGCATGGTCTCAATTCTCCCGTGTTAGGTGGTGGTGCTGTGGTCGTGGTTCAACGGTCCATCGGCCAGCCGTCGCGCCGTAGGCACTTGACGGCCACCCGAATACGGTCGCTGTAGCCCTCGACGCCGGACAAGTCGGTGGCGTAGCTCAATTCGCCGTGGCCCGATCCCTCGACAAGGACGGTATTGTCGGGGAAGAGTCGATACGTCCAAAGTCCGCCCTTGCCGTAGGCTATCGCGGTTCCCTCTTGTATTGCTTGCGGCATGATTCAATTCTCCTCGTGTTTAGTTGGTGGGTTGTGCCCCTGGTCGTGGTCAATTCCGGTCACCTATTGGGGTTGGGGGGTTAGCGGGGCAATATCGACGCTCAGTAATGCCACAAGCCGGTCTTGGACGGCCATGGCTGCTGCAGTCGCAAGACTCCCGGCATCTTCCGTACTCCAGTCGGGGTTGCCGTGGCAATGAACTGCTTCAACACCTTGCCGGCGGGAAGCGAAGGGAGGAGAGACTCCAGTTCAGCCCGTAGCTTGGCCTTGCTGGGTTTGGCCTTCCCGTTGCCGTTGGGGAGTTGATCCTCAGTCAGCGGCCCCTGCCAGGTGGGCATTGTCGCTGGCGCTTGCCACGGCCGCCGGCCCGTCTTTTCCTCCCACTCGGCCTGGGTAAGCAGCTTTTCTCCCAAGTCTTCATGGACGGGCATACGGCTATCGACCGTGGCAATGAGCTGCAAGCCGCGGATCGGCCCGAAATAATGAAGCATATACCGCACGGGGGGCAAGTCACCAACGGATCGCCCCCAAGCACGGCCGGGGAAGGTGGTGCAGATCCGGCTCAGGTCTTTACAGAACCGGGATACTTTGGGGCTCTTGGTTCTCATGGTCATACCTCCATGGGTTCGGGAAGTGTCACTGTCCCCCGCCTCCCCCGGTGGGAAGCGGGAGCGGTGACACTAACAAGCCTTCCAGATACCGGTCATGCCGTTTGCGTGGGCGATTTTCGTGATGCGTGTTAGCTCTTGTCCGCCAAGTTCCGTCAACAGGCTGCCAGCATGTTCCCAGCAGCAATCCCCATTTTCTCTCTCGGTCCACAGCCCCTCAGGCAGGGCCCAACTGAAGTTGACTCTAGTGATTCGGTTCTGCTTGGTCATTGCCCTGCCTTCCGCAAGGCAACACGTCGGGCAATCCGGTCGATTGCGGCCACCAGTTGCAACCAGCCGACAAGGTCCGTCGCGCTGGTAACCCGGTGGTGGTGTTTCCGCCAGAGTCGAGCCCGGGCCGCGTCATACTCGGCGGTCCGGCGGAGTAGACGCTGGTGGGCTGTTGGGGATAGAATAGCCATTGTCTGAACCTCCCAGGGGTTTGGGCCGGCCCGTCGGACGGTTGCTCGTCGCGGCGGGTATTTTGTTGAACCACTAGCACTATACCGCAATTCGGTCACAAAGCAAATAGCGGCCACAAAATTCCCAAAACTTTGCGGCAATAGCGAAGGGGCGGGGAACGTTCTCCCGTGAACTGGACACATTAGAGGCATTTGCGCCATGTGCAATTGGTTTAATTCCAAGCAGCCGGCGTGATCACCAGCACACAACGCCTACCCCGCTAGGCGCAGAGCGATTCGTGTTCACCCCACACCCAAGGTGATCACCAGCACCGTGCCCGGCCGCACGATCAACGGCGCCGAGGTGATTGATTCCAGCACCCACCCACCACCAGGCAATAGCGCCGAAGGAAGGCTGAAACAAGCCTGCAATGGGCACGCCGGACGGTAGGTGTGTAAGCGGAACGAATACAAGCAGCCGGCAGGATAAGGTATATTCATGCCAACGGGGTGCAAAACAGGCCAAACGGCCCGATCCGGCCTGCTTGTTTCGCCCTTGTTTCGCCCTTGTTTCCCGCTTGTTTCGGCCACTACTCCACCTTACTAGGGTGGCGCACTCATTGGCGTAACCATGGGCACGGCAACAGGTTGCGACGACGACACGCGCGGCCCAACACCCATGGCGACCGGGGGGGGCCTGGACCCTTTTGCCTCGGTAATAGGTATATCTACCCACTGGGGAGTTTCAACCCAAAACCGTCTGGTAGTCTGGGTAAGATACCTCGGGGCGTGATTCCGGGGTAGAGAAGGGCTGAATTGGTTCTGGCCGTGCCCCTGGGGCGTTATGATGGTGATATTGCGGGGAAGTTGTGCTGTGCGTTGGTGTTGGCGGCGTGGGCGACACTGAAGAGGTCTGGGCGTGTTCTGGGACGTTTTCGGTGCCGAGCGGCGTGAGGAGGCGAATGGTGGATAAAGACAGGTGTGTGTGTCATAAGGGTGAAATGGCCGTTTCACCTTAGTTCCGGTTGCTGTACGTTACGACTTGCCCCGCAGCGATTCGATGGCCAGAGTTGTTTCTCACGATGAGTGGGCGGACGAACTGCGGGCCATCGTCACATCCGCCGATCTCGATGGTCCACGAATCGGGCTCTGCTTGGCAGCACTCGCAGTCCAGCGGCTCACACTCACCGCGTCTATTTGCTTCAATTGCCTCGTCTCGCAGACGGATCATGGCATCATTGGGTGGCCCCCAGTCGTCCTCAGCTTTTGCCCCCCACGGCAACAGTGCCCCCAGGAAGCCGCCCACTGCTGTCAGGATAGATTCACGTCGGTTCATGGTTTCACCTTCTCGTTCCCAAGCCGCGTCAATTCATGCACGGTGCGGCTGCGGTATTGTGGCGGCACGGCTATTATCGGACCCCCTTTGTAGCGGATTCCGAAGTACGCCGGCAGTCCTGGCCCCTCCACGAGGAACCAGAATTGATCGTGTTCCAGGTTGTGCTCCACCGCCTTGACGCAGACGCCGTCTGGCAGATCGAGTATGTCTTTCAGGGTGTCGGCATCGACGGCAATTAGCACCTTACGGGGAAGCTGCACGTCCTTTTCGTCGGGTGAGTTCATCGTTTTACCTGTCCGCCTTTCCCAATCGGTCCAGTGCTGTAAACGCTGTCCGCACGCGGTAGCCCTTACCGTTTCGCCGTCGTCTTGTATTTCGCCGCCAAGCCGCCCGCGTCCCGTACTCGATGCACTGCGGCTCGTCGTCGCCGCTGTAGAGCCACGTGTTCGGCGGGCCGTTGATCACCTTGATTATCTTGCGGGCCACTCGGAGTTTCATCGTTTTACCTTCTCCAATCGGTCCAGTGCCCGAATTGCCGTGCCTTCACGGTATCTGCCTGGGCGTTGTAATTGCCTCATCTCCCGCCGTAAAGGTGCTCGTTCCACCTGGTGCAGACAGGTCCAGTAGTTGTGTTTCCGAATCCACTTGAGCCATGGTCCCGTCAATACCTTGTCCACTTTGCGGGCTACGCGGAGCTTCATGGTTTCACCTCTCGATCAGAAAAGCTTGAACGAGGCCCGACTGCGGATCGGGACCTCAAAATAGATCGGCTTGGCAGGATCTATTTCGTCGCAGGGTGTCACGAATGGGCAGTCGAGCGAGTCTTCCCACGTGGTTGCCTTACGGGAAAGCTGGTCGGCCTTCTCTTCGGGTTGGTT
>SDBU01000376.1_pt1 | contig 63390 bp, 65 predicted proteins | sample 2277071 | NCBI WGS metagenome assembly SDBU01 (sample SAMN10397929, study PRJNA504765) | marine sediment metagenome | isolation source: marine sediment core GS08_GC12, 126 cmbsf | place: Arctic Ocean: Gakkel Ridge, Loki's castle | collected 2008 | reverse complement strand
GAACGGTCAAGAATTGGGTAGAAGGCTAGACGGGCAACAGCGAAGACAGTCGAAAACTGGCAAAGACCAGACCAGATACGGAAGTAAACACTGAAGGTGTTAGGTAAGTATCAGGGACGAGAGGCTGTTACCAAGTCTACCGGAATGAGAAATCACCCAATGCGAAGTTCTGCTTTGCCAATTTGGCCGAACCGCCGGGTGCGGACCCGCACACCTGCACCCACCGCAGGTACGGTGTGCCCGGTGGTGTGGGAGGGGAGGAGTCGCGAGGCTCCCCCCTATCCCAATTCCAATAATACTTGGAGGAGAGTCTTAATTTGTAATCTATCGCCGCTTTGAATAGAATCACCTTTCACGTGTCGATCAGAAGCGAGATGCTTTCATGGATCGGTGTGAAGGTCAACCAGCGCATACAGATTGGATGGGTCGTTGATGACGGATCAGAACCCTCGAGGACATTTAACATCTCCACCCTGGCAGCCGGCTACCAGACTGGTCGTTGCTGTTTTGGGGGCTCTATTAGGCATCCTGCTCCTCTATCTTCTCAGGAGCCTGGTAATCCCTGTAATCCTAGCGTTTCTGTTTGCCTACATACTTCATCCCCTGACAAGTTGGGCGACGAATAAAACGCGTATACCAAGGGGCTTGGTCGCGTTCCTCGCGCTCCTGTTATCCGCTGTGCTTATTCTCAGCGTAACGACTGGTCTGGGGGTGGCATTTTCACAGCGAGTTGTCGATCTGGCTTCATATCTGTCATCCATCGTAGAGCAGCTTCCCGCCACGATCGAATCCCTGGCAAATCAATCTTTTAAAATCTGGCGTTTTGAGGTTGATCTGAGAGAGATGAATATTTCACCTCTCCTCACAAACCTCGCTTCATCCTTGAGCCCGCTGCTCACTAGAGCAGGTTCTTTGATTGGCTCGTTTGCCGTCGCGGCTATCTCTGGCGCCACGACGTTCCTTTTAATGATTGTGATGAGTTTTTACTTCCTCGTGGATTTTGAAAAACTCAGGCCTGCCCTGCAAAATATTGTTCCCGCTTCCTATCAGCAGGATTTCGACCACCTTCTCACCCAGACAAACCGGATATGGCGGGCTTTTCTCAGGGGGCAAGTGCTGCTGGGTGTGATAGTGGGTGTGAGCACCTCTGTTTTGATGACGATCGTTGGCTTGGACTTCCCCATCGCAGTTGGAGTAATCGCTGGCCTTATGGAGTTGATCCCCATGTTTGGTCCCGTCATCACCGGGATATTCGCAACTCTTATTGCCCTCTTCCAACCCTTGAACCCCTGGGGCTTGACGCCTTTAGGTTATACAGCATTGATTATTGGGATATTTTTGTTAATTCAACAGGTGGAGAATCTTATTCTCGTACCGCGCATCATGGGCGAGAGTCTGGACCTTCATCCACTGGTGGTTTTTATTGCGGTATTGGCGGGCGGTATCCTGGCTGGATTCTTTGGCGTTCTAGTGGCTTCACCTGTCGCGGCAACTTTGCGGCTCGGCAGCGGGTATTTGTATAGCAAGGTCGTCGAAATTGCGCCTCCTCGGATGGAGGTTGTTAAACCGAGCACATCTAAAGATCGACTTGAACCCTTGCGCGGCTGGATCACGCGTCTGCAAAACCGTTTTCAAACTGTAGAGAAAGAAGTAGAAAAAGAGGATGTTGAATGATTGAGTTACAGGAAGATTCACCGAAGTGGGGGGTAACGACCAAGGCACTTGTTGCCCTGGCAGTGATGATGATTGTGGCCGGGATGCTGGTTCGATTCCAACACGTCATTCCAATTCTCGTCCTGGCTCCAATCCTGACCATCATCATCGTCCCCGTTGTCCAGTTCATGTGTGTAAGGATGAAGATACCCTGGGGCTTAGCGGCGACAATCGCGATGCTGCTTTTCATCCTGCTCTTGACCGGCGCTTCGACGGTAATGGGTTTTGCAATCGTCCAGCAGCTCCAGGCGTTATTCCTTATTGTTCAACAATTCCTGCTCGATTTGCCCGCACAACTTGAACACCTGAGTCAGTTTACTTACCAACTCGGACCCTGGGTGGTGGAATTCTCTCAGTTTGATCTCGCCGCGATCGGTGAGCAGGTGATCGCAGCCATTCAACCGCTGCTTCGTGAGGTTAGCTCGCTGATTACGTTCCTCGCCACGGGTGTGATTGAGTCGCTGACTCGAATCATCTTTGTCCTGGCGATCACTTACTTCTTGATTTTCGATTATCGTCGTATCCGAGCAGCCCTGAAAAATATTTCAATCCCTGGCTATAAGCAGGATATCCAACGGCTCCAGCGAGAGCTCCTCAGGATCTGGCAGGCTTTCATGCGTGGACAGGTCCTTATCGTTACCATTACGGGATTTCTCACGTATACGCTCATGCAGATCATTGGCGTTCGATTCCCGATCGGTCTGGGAGTTTTAGGCGGAATCGCGAAGTTTATCCCTATCGTTGGCCCTGTAACAGCAGGGTTTATAGCTGCGCTTGTCGGTCTGTTCCAACCGTCGAATTGGTTTGGCTTAATGCCCCTGGCCTACGCTGCGGTCGTCGTGATTAGCGTCGTTATCCTGGATCAAGCAATCGATATTTTCTTGGTCCCACGCATTATGGGCACCACGTTGAATCTACATCCTGTCTTGATCTTGGTGGGGTTGGTAATAGGCGCTAGCCTGGCGGGGGTCATCGGGTTGCTGCTTTCCGCTCCTACAATAGCTTCATTCTTTCTGTTAGGGCGTTATGTTTACCGGAAGATGTCCGATCTCTCCCCGTGGGATCCACCGATCGATGTCTTGGCGGAGCGCACCACCAAAGAATCTATCCTCCTAAAAACCTGGCGCGCGCTTAAGGCACGATGGAATCAAAGCAAGAGCTCGCCGGATTGAGGGATACGTTTCTGTGTCGCCTTGCTCTTCCCCGTGATCAACCGCAAGCTCTCGAAATCTTGGAAGGCGTTTGGGAAGGTCGCGATCACACCCCGCTCTCGCCTTTTTCAACGGCGGCTCGTATACTGAGGGGGCTTGATCGCGTTTCTTGAAAGCTTTGAGGTTTTCAAACGATATCATTCGCAGGAGGTGTGCAGCGATGACAGAATCCGACGAAATCACAACGAAGATCTTATCAGAGACGACAAATTTCATCGTCTGGATGGCAGAAGAGCCGGATGGTGAAACTACCTATCACATCGAACTCGGTACTGTGACGTTGCATTTTTTCCGTGAGGAATGGGACGAGTTTCTAGAGGCGGTTAAGGCTTTATAGCAAAGCACCAGAGATTTGCTAACACGTTTTCCATTTTGGGCGCGGTTGACATAGACAGATCTCCATTCGATCCAAACAGATAACGCCCCGTAGAAACCAGCCGCATTTGTCAACGAAATTCGCTGGTGCTATTATCCAATTCCACGTAATTCTTGGTGAACTTGAATGCCACGACGTACAGAGTTGATTACTTGGGAAGAGGTTGAAAAGCTGGTTGACCACCTCATCCCACAATTTCAGATGGGATTCGATGCAATGGTGATCATCACTCGCGGTGGGATCATTCCTGGTGGATTGTTGTGCGAGGCGCTCAATATTGAGAGTGTTCTTACCGCCGCAGTAGATTTTCCTTTCGCTTCCAAGCTTGATACTGCGAAGCTCTTGGCTTGGCCACAGTTCATCCAATTTCCAGATGACGATCAATTAAAAGACCGCAAACTACTTGTTGTCGATGATGTTTGGGGTTCGGGTCGAACGATCACTGCTGTTCGCAACCGGATCGTTGCAGGGGAGGGGATGCCCCTCACCTGCGTCCTGCATTACAACCCTTACCGAAATCTATTCGGCCAGCTGCGTCCCGATTATTTTGCGGCAAGCACAGATGCCCATATTGTCTACCCCTGGGAAGTGGACCAAGGGCTGGACAGGGTGCTTCTCGACGAACCGGAATAGAATCTACCCAAGATCTTGTTTTTCCCTGCGTTTGAGTTGATTTATGTCAAGGAGGCCGCCGTCCGTATGGCTGGCTCTGGAAAATGACTGAAGAATGCCAATTATCATCTAAATAGCCTTGTTAATCGCCTGAAAACAGCCCCTGATTGACAATGCCCAGGTGGCTGAGTATAATGACATCGCGTTCGCAGGCCAGTGTAGAATTTGGTCTTTGCGAGATATTCAAAGGAGTGCGCCAGAGCGAGTATCCGATTAATAGAAATCGTCGGATTAACATGGTAGCCTGGTCGGTCTGGGAATGCGCTGACCAGGAGATTTCATTTAACCGGGGAAAGTAAGGATGACCGACGCGGTGGATGATCTAAAAGCACTTCTCGCGAGTGATGACCACTTTGCGGCCCCTGAGCGAGGGGATTTGCTGCAGGGTACTGTAATCGCTCAAGACTCTTATGGGTTAATCGTCGATTTAGGGCAAAAGCGTGATGGTGTTGTTCCGCAATCGGATCTTGAAAAAATACCTGAAGAGGACGCCCAATTGAAGATCGGCGACCTGGTTTCTGTGATGGTCATTAATCCGGTTGATTCTGATGGCAATTTACTAGTTTCAATTTCGCAAGCACGTGAAAGCGGAGATTGGACCAAGGCTCGGCGTGTAATGGCAAATGACGAGCTATTCAATGCAGAGGCAACCAGTTTCAACAAGGGTGGTCTCCTCGTACCCTTTGGTCACATCACCGGCTTTATCCCGGCATCTCACCTGAGCGGATTACCGCGCGGGCTGGATGCTGAAGAGCGGCTGAGCTATTTTGGTAAAATGGTCGGAAAGGAGATACCGCTTAAGATTATTGAGGTGGATCCTCAACGCAGACGACTCGTATTATCAGAACGGAAAGCGATACGTCAATGGCGGCAGGATCAGAAAGCGGATGTGATTAAAGCGCTAAAAGAGGGCGAGCATCGGATGGGAGTTGTAACAAGCCTGCGTGAGTTCGGTGCATTCGTAGATATCGGTGGCGCTGATGGATTGATTCACATCTCTGAATTATCCTGGAAGCGCATCGAAGATCCTTCGGTGGTCCTGGAGATCGGGCAGGAAGTGGAGACACTGATTATTCGCCTCGATACCGCCAACAATCGCATTGGTCTTAGCCTTAAACGGCTCGAGCCGAACCCCTGGGAATCGGCCAAGGATCACATCGAAGTGGGGAAGGAATTAGAAGGTGAAGTTACCGTACTGAGCGCGCCCGGCGCCTTCGTTCTTGTAGCAGAGAATCTCGAGGGTTTAATCAAGACGCCAAATGGTCCGGGGGATCTGACCCCGGGTTTGAAAGTGAAGGTTCGTGTCGTCGATTTCAATATAGAACGCGAACGGCTCGACCTCGAATTAATAGATCAAACGAGCTGATCCAAAGAGCTCGAGCGGGAGGAGGTGAGGGAATTGCCGACAGTTGTTGTTCGGCCTAACGAATCACAGGAGCAGTTGCTAAAACGCTTTCGCAAGAAGGTAGCGAAGAGTGGGGTATTGAGCGCGGTGCGGAGAAAGCGCTGGTTCATATCAAAGAGCGAGCTGCGTAGGATTCAACGTAAGAAGGCTATCCGGCGCTTGAAGCGCCGCCAGAGAAAGACGACGTCAAGACGCCGCTAGGCGGTGAAGAGAGCGGACAATCTACAGGAAGAGGTCTTCTCTCTGGAGGTGTGCATGACAAAGAAAGAAGAAAAAATCGTCATGGAAGGTACGGTCTTGGAGGCGTTGCCCGCAACACAATTCCGTGTTGAGTTGGAAAACGGGCATGAAGTTCTCGCATATCTTTCAGGCAAAATGCGTCGATATTACATCCGAATTTTGCTTGGGGATCACGTGCGAGTAGAACTATCTCCTTATGATCTGTCTCGAGGGCGGATCACATATCGCTTCAGGAAACAAAGACCGACTTAAACCTAAAGCCCATTGATCGCGTCAAGCCCCTCCGTTTTGCCCTTACGTCTCGATCTGCCCCGGTGAAAATCGGGGCAGATTTCGTTTAAAGATAAGCCCCCGCCAGTCCTTTTCGCTGCGGACATCTATTAACTCCAGGTCCGCATCTGCTGCCAGTTTCACCAAAGGTTCGATTTGCTCCGCAAGGATGCCCGAGAGGATGATCATCCCCTTTGGTTTCACATAGGTGGCCAGCCCAGACTGAATCAAATCCATCAAGACATGAGAAAGGATATTTGCAACAATGAGGTCGTTTTGTTGAGGTTCAGTTTGAAGAGTTTTAACTTTCTCGAGACTTCCAGGTTCAACCTGAATGTATTCAGCGACATGGTTTCTTTCTGCGTTCTCCCTGGTTGTCTGCACCGCAACATCATCGGTGTCCACTGCCAGCACATGGTTTGCTCCCAGTAGAACCGCGGCAATGCTCAGAACACCTGTGCCACAGCCGATATCGAGAATATTATCCCCGGGGTGTAGGTGGTCTTCAAGGCCTTCAAGACACAGACGTGTTGAGGGGTGAAGTCCGGTACCGAAGGCCATGCCCGGCTCAAGGACGATGACCTTGCGCCCACTTTCTTCGATTGTGATCCAGGGAGGGGTAATCAGCAAACGTTTGCCAATGAGAATCGGCTGAAAGTGTTTCTTCCAGGATGTTTGCCAATCCGCTTCTTTTAGAATCCGAAATTCAGGTTCGGGCAGTGGTTGGATCTGGCTGAGGTGCCAGAGGCCTTCTTCTATGCGCCGTCTTTGTTCATCTTCCTGACCGTCGATCGGTATATAAGCCTTAACGAGCACCTCTGTTGCGGCTGAAAGAGCGCCGTTGTTATCCGCTGCCATCTCGATGGCGACACCTCCCAACGCATAGCGGGATAACACCTCGGTGACTGCTTCGGCAAGCTCGCCGTTGAGAATCAGGGAGAGCTCGAGCCAGCTCAATCGGTCAGCCCTCCTAGAATGTCCTTCAAGGTGTCAAAGAAACCGTGCTCCCGTGGTCGGACCTCGGTTCCAAGCGATTCGGCCAGGCGTTCCATGATTTCGCGCTGTTCCGAATCCAGTGTGCGAGGGATCTCAACCGAGAGAATCACAAGTTGATCGCCTCTGCTGCTCCGATTCAACCGCGGGATGCCTTTTCCGCGCAATCGCAGAATCTTTCCGGGTTGTGTGCCGGCGGGAATAGTCAGTGTTTCGTCCCCGTCGAGCGTCGGCACAGTGATGTCAGCTCCCAAAGTTGCCTGCGCGATGTTAATAGCTAGCTCTAGAAGCACGTCATCGTTCCGTCGCTGGAAAAAGCGGTGGGGTTTGGTGTGTATCACAACGTACATGTTTCCCGGAGGTCCCCCATTTACTCCGGGCTCACCCTCCCCTCCCAGGCGTATTTGGGTGCCTTCGTCAACACCACCGGGCACTGCGATAACTTTCTTGACTTGTTTGCGTTCCAGGCCGCGCCCGGAGCAGTTCTTACAAGGAGTGGCGATGATTTGGCCTCTCCCACCGCAGTTCTGGCATGGGGCGACGCTAACCATCGAGCCTAAAAAGGTTTGTCGCATGTGACGCACTTCACCCGTGCCGTTGCATGTATCACAGCGGATCGGCGAAGTGCCGGGCTCTACGCCTGATCCCTGGCAAATAGAACATACAGCTTGTCGGGAAAATGTAATCTCTTTTTCGATGCCGAAAACGGCTTCCTCGAAGCTAAGCGTGATATCGTAGCGCAGATCGGTCCCGCGCCTGGGTGCATTTCGTCTTTGACGGCCTCCCATGCCGAAGCCAAAAAGCCCTTCAAAGATATCGCTGAAACCGAAGTCGAAATCAATGTTCATCCCCCTGAGCCCCTCATGACCAAAACGATCATAGGCGGATTTTCGTTCGGCGTCAGAAAGCACAGCGTAGGCTTCGTTGATCTCTTTAAAACGCTCTTCGGTGCCACTTTCCTCAGCTACATCGGGGTGATATTGTTTCGCTAGAGCGCGGAACGCATTCCGTATTTCATCGGGTGATGCGCTTCGGGATACCCCCAGAACTTCGTAATAATCTCGTTTGCCAGTCATAGATATTGGATAAGGAAAGGCGCCTTTAGGCGCCTTTCTGCACACAGCAGTATTCGCTTAGGCATCTTGAAATTCACCGTCAACGACATCGTCCTGGTCTGAGGTTTCATCGCCCTCAGATGTGCCGCCTCCAACTTGTGCCTCTGATTGGGCATGGACATCGACCCCTGCAGCTTCGATCAACTGGCGGAGATCGTTTGTTTTTTGCTCCACTACATCGTAACGATCGGCGTTGATATCTGCCCGCAGCCCATCTATCTTAGCTTGCAGGTCGGCTTTCGTTGATTCTGAGAGCTTGTCGCCGCTGTCGTGTATGGTCTTTTCGGCGGTATAGATCATCTGGTCAGCTCGATTCCGAGTTTCGGCGGCTCCGCGGCGCTCAAGATCTTGTTCGGCATGTGTTTTTGCTTCATCGCGCATCCGCGTCACTTCATTTTCAGAAAGACCCGAGGAGGCATGGATTGTAATCTGTTGACTCTTTCCAGTCGCCTTATCCGTAGCGCTGACTTTTAAAATGCCGTCGGCATCGATATCAAACGTCACCTCGATCTGAGGTAATCCGCGCGGAGCAGGCGGTATGCCTTGCAAGGTGAAACGGCCGAGCGACTTATTGTCAGCTGCCATGGGCCGCTCTCCCTGTAAAGTGTGAATTTCGACCTCCGACTGGTTATCAGAGGCGGTGGAGAAGACCTGACTCTTGCGTGTTGGAATGGTCGTGTTGCGATCGATGAGGGATGTAGCAACCCCTCCTAGCGTTTCGATGGAAAGGGTGAGAGGGGTGACGTCGAGCAGGAGGATATCTTTCACCTCGCCGCCAAGGACGCCAGCCTGGATCGCCGCTCCAATCGCAACCACTTCGTCAGGGTTTACCCCCTTATGGGGCTCGCGCTCGAAGATCTTGCGTACTGCCTCCTGAACTGCCGGCATTCGTGTCATCCCGCCAACGAGGATAATCTCGTCAATATCCCTTGCGGTGAGACCTGCATCCTGAAGCGCCTGCTTACACGGCCCGATCGAGCGTTCGATGAGGTCATCGGTGATTTGCTCAAGCTTAGCTCGAGTGAGGGTGACGTTCAGGTGCTTTGGACCTGAGGCATCTGCAGTGATAAAGGGCAGATTGATCTCGGTCTGAGTCACGGTCGAGAGCTCGATTTTGGCTTTCTCTGAGGCCTCTTTAAGACGCTGGAGTGCCTGGCGGTCGCTGCGCAGGTCGATTCCTTGATCACGCTGAAATTCATCTGCAATGTAATCGATAATGCGCTGATCGAAATCGTCACCTCCGAGGTAGGTGTCACCGTTCGTAGACTTCACTTCGAAGACGCCATCGCCGACATCCAGGATGGAGATGTCGAAGGTCCCTCCACCCAGATCGTAGACGGCGATGGTCTGATCCACTTTCTTGTCAAGACCGTACGCTAGTGCGGAGGCTGTCGGTTCATTGATGATGCGCAGAACGTCAAGCCCGGCGATCTTCCCGGCGTCCTTCGTTGCGTTGCGTTGCGCGTCGTTGAAATATGCTGGGACGGTAATGACGGCCTGCGTTATGCTCTCCCCGGTGAATGCTTCTGCGTCGGCTTTAATCTTGGCAAGGATCATGGCTGAGATTTCGGGGGGGGCGTATTCCTTTCCCCCAATCATGACGCGCACATCACCATTGGGCGCTTCAGAAACTTGGTAAGGAATGAATTGCAGACCGTGCTGAACTTCTCCATCGGAGAACTTGCGCCCCATGAAGCGCTTGATCGAAAAGATCGTATTTTCCGGATTTACAATTGCCTGCCGCCGGGCTACCTGGCCAACCATGCGTTCTCCGGTAGTCGGATTCTGAGCCACAACCGATGGGATCAGCCGGTTTCCCTCGGAGGAGGGGATGACCGTAGGGTCTCCTCCCTCAATGATTGCAACTACAGAGTTGGTTGTTCCGAGGTCAATTCCAATTATCCTTCCCATTACGGACTCCTCCTATTTGGCGACTCGGACCATCGCCGGACGAAGCACACGCTCGCCCAGTTTGTATCCTGGTTGTGTAATGTCGATGATCAACCCTTCTTCGTGATCGTCGCTTTCCTCAAACGAAACTGCCTCGTGAAACATTGGATCAAAGCGCTCGCCTTCAGCCTCGATGAGTTCGACGCCTTCCGCATCAAATAATGCCTGAAGTTTCTGCTGGATTAATTCAATCCCTAATGTCCATTCCTGGAAATCATCCGCTTCAGGGGCTTTCGCTAGCGCACGCTCGATATCATCTTTCACTCCGAGGAAATGAGTGATGATTTCTCCGGCGATCCGTACCCTGGCATGTTCACTCTCGCGCTGGGTGCGTTTCTTGAAGTTTGAAAATTCCGCGCGGGCTCGCTGCCATCCATCCAGGTATTCCTCGGCTTCGGTTTGAAGGCGTTTTACCTGTTCTTCTAAGGATTCTTCCTCTGAAGCTTGAGTGGAGTCCTCCATCTCGCGCACATCCGCGTCGATGACATCCTCCGACTGCAGCTTATCGTTGAGTTCTGAGACCTCAATTTCTTCAGCGGCTTGCTCTTCTTTGGTTGGTTCTTTATCTTTCATACTCTTGGGTTTTCTCCTCATGAGCCATCCTCACATCAAGTCTGAACAGAATTATGAATGGGAATTTTACTCGGCGAAAGTCTCAATCACCAACTCGCTCAATAATCCGGCGACATAGCGAACTGTTGAGATCGTTCGACCATAAGCCATCCGGGTAGGTCCTAAAACGCCGAGAGCGCCGATCGCGAAGCCTGGCGCGCCGTAGCGCGTCAACACCATTGAACAGTCTCTCAACTCCTCCCATCCCCCTTCGCCGCCAATCATAACTTGCACGCCATTGATGTCAGGGCTGAGTACGTGTGCGAGGACCTCGTCGAGAAAACCGCGCTCTTCGAGCAGGCGCAACGCGGGTCGGGCAGCTTCGGAACCAGCGAACTCCGGTTGCGCGAGGACGTTGGCGAGACCATCACGATAGATCTCCCCGGTCCAGACTTCGTCGGCGCGGGCCATCATCTCAGCGACCAAGAGAGAGATATCTTGCAGAAGGTCGGACTCGCGTTCCGAATACAGCTGGATGGCTTGGGCGTCCAGACCGGCGCAAAGACTTGTGATCTCGGCGGCCGTTATGGCGAGTTTGGCCTGATCCCAGACATCAGATAATGTGAGCATCTGCTGGCGCACATCGCCCCCTTGCAGGACGAGCACCAGCAGCACCTGGCGATCCCTAATGGAGATCAACTCGAGGTGTTTGAATAAAGCTCGTTCGGGCCGGGGTGTAGTAACGAGTGATGCGACGCGCGAGTGCTGAGCCAGGATGGAGGCCGAAAGGCGTAACCACTCATCCATGTCAATCGGCGCCTGGTGGAATTGGTGGCTGATCAAACGTTTCTCGGCCATGGGGAGCTCGGTTTCACCGAGCAATCGACGGACGAAGTAACGATAACCAGTTTCCGTCGGGATCCGGCCAGCAGAAGTGTGAGGCTGACGGAGATAGCCCGAGTCGGTCAGCGTGGCCATATCGTTCCGAACGGTCGCCGAGCTTACCCTCAGACTATAGCGGTCAATAAGGCGCTTAGAGCCAACCGGCCGGGAGGTTTCGGTGTATTCCCGCACGATGAGCGCGAGGATAGTTTTTTGACGATCCGTGATTGATGACACGGTTTTCCTCATAGTGTTAGCACTCTCGGACCGAGAGTGCTAAACAGCAATTTTTTGATGATACCATAGCCGCAACCAGACCGTCAAGAAAACCAGGGTAGCCTAGAAGTACTTTTTTTCGAACCCGCATAGAGAATTGCCGCCAGGAGGGGCATTTCTTCCCGGTTTCTGTGCAGTAGAGGTAAGAGCAAGGCAGCCAGAGTTGTCTCTGGCCTGAGTAAAAGATTCTTCCCGAGGGGTTGACTTTTTAAGTCTGCCTCGATAGTATCGGCACCATATCTCCTTAAGGAAGTGAATGGGAAAATGGCGAAAATTGTTGAAATAAGCGATGCGACATTCGAAACGGAAGTTGTCAAGTCCAGCGGGATGGTCCTGGTGGACTTCGGTGCGGAGTGGTGCCATCCCTGCAAGCAGTTAGATCCAATCGTTGAGGAACTGGCCGAAGAGTGGCGGGAGAGTGTTAAGGTCGGTAAGGTCGATATTGATTCGAATGTTGACAGTGCGATGAAATATGGGGTCATGGGCGTTCCGACGTTGATCTTGTTTAAAGATGGCGTGCCGGTTGAACGGTTGACGGGTTTTGTACCGAAGAGGCGTATTCTCGACAAATTCAGCCCTCATATTTCGATAGCAGACTGATTGGGGAAGGTATTGACGCGCGATAGGGCGCGACATATACTGGATTTTAATAAATTAGAGAAAAGCGATGAAGAGGACGAGTAACCGTCGTAACGTCGCAACAGAGAGCGGGGATGCTGAGAAGCCCGCGCGGACGACGACGGATGAATGGACCTTGGAGCTGTTGGGCGAACGGTCAACGCCAGGAACCAGGCGAGATCCCAGTAGTCCGAACCGGTGTGGCCTCCGTTATCAAGGCCGGCAGCCTTAAATATACGTTCTGGAGGTTGCCTTAAGCGAGAGCAGTTGCTCTAAGCGGGGTGGCACCGCGGGCTTTTCAACGCTCGTCCCCAATCGGGATGAGTTTCTTTATTTAAATGGGATGCAAAAGATCTGCCGAGATTATTACACCGGGGAAGGAAGAAGGAGAGAAAATGACTAAGAAGAGGATACTCACGGGGGACCGCCCAACAGGGCAGATGCACCTTGGACACTATGTTGGCACGCTCGAGAATAGGATTCGGCTGCAGGATGAGTATGAGTGCTTTTTCATCGTCGCCGATCTGCACACACTTACGACCCAGCCCGATAAGGAATCGATTGAGCAGATCGAGGAGAACACCATGCAGATGATGCTGGATTACCTGTCTGTGGGCATCGATCCAGAAAAATGCACAATCTTCCTTCAATCGGCGGTGCGCGAAACCTGCGAATTGAATCTAATCTTCGAAATGCTCGTGACCGTCCCTAGGTTGGAACGCGTACCAAGCTTAAAGGAGATGGCACAGGCAGCGAATCTTGAGCGCATGCCCTTTGGCTTACTCGGATATCCTATCTTGCAGGCAGCAGACATCCTGCTGCCGCGCTCTAATCTCGTACCGGTGGGCAAGGATAACGAAGCACAAGTCGAGGTCTCACGGGAAATCGCGCGACGCTTCAACAATCTCTATGGTGAGGTATTTCCCATCCCGGACGTGATGATAGGGAACGTTCCGACGTTAGTCGGCACGGATGGGCAAGCCAAGATGAGCAAGTCGTTGAATAACAGCATCTTCCTTGCTGATAACACGGAAACCGTGAATAAGAAAGTGCGAGGGATGTACACAGATCCCAATCGGGTCAGGGCCGACATCTCCGGCCGTGTTGAGGGTAACCCGGTCTTTATCTACCACGATGCCTTCAACCCGGACCTGGAGGAAGTGGAAGATCTCAAAGCACGCTATACAAAAGGGAAAGTCGGTGACGTTGAGGTGAAGCAAAAGCTCGCCAAAGCGATAAACGATTTCCTCGACCCCATCCGTGAGCGTAGGGCGACGTTTGAAAAAAACATGAAGCAGGTGGAAGAGTATTTGATGGAGGGGACAAAACGGATGCGTAAGGAAGCTGAAGAGACGATGGCGCTTGTGTATGACGCGATGGGGATGTATCGACCTATGTAGCTGTATCGGAATAGATCGTAACAACATTCGATTGAATCTCTCCGCGGGGTCATGTCAGGATGGCAGGTAAGGCTGGCGCTCCCTGGAGCGTACCGAAGAAGCCTGGTGTATAATCGCGACGTTGTTGACGATCCCATCTATTGAAGGTTCAGTCCATGGTTAAGAAGAAAATCCGTGTCTTGATCTGCAAACCAGGTCTTGATGGTCATGATCGCGGGGCGATGGTTGTAGCGCGTGCGCTGCGTGATGCTGGCATGGAAGTGATCTACACAGGTTTGCGGCAGACACCAGAGATGATCGCCGAATCAACATTACAGGAAGATGTAGATGTCGTAGGACTCTCCATTCTCTCAGGGGCGCATATGACTCTGGTTCCCAAGATCGTCGAGCTTATACACGGTCAGGGTCAAAAAGATGTTGGCATTGTCCTCGGGGGGATCATCCCCGATGAGGATGTTATTAAACTTAAAGAACTGGGTGTCGCCGAGGTGTTCGGACCTGGAACGAACACACAGGAGATCATCCGCACCGTATTCGAACTTGCCGGTGTAGAGGCGAATGACATCGACTGATCTTATCCTTCAAGGCGATCGACTTGCCTTAGCACGACTCCTCACACAGATTGAAAATGAATCGCCGGAAGGGCTTGAAACCCTTGGAGCGCTATACCCTCGCACAGGGCAAGCTCATATTGTGGGGATTACAGGCGCCCCAGGTACGGGTAAATCTACTCTCGTAAATCAACTTGCACTCCACCTGCGAAAACAACCGATGCCCGACGAAGACACCCCTCCGCGCGTGGGGGTTGTCGCCGTCGATCCGAGCAGTCCATTCTCAGGGGGCGCGATACTCGGCGATCGTATTCGCATGCGGGATCTCGCCGGTGATCCGGGGATATTCATCCGCAGCATGGCAAGCCGTGGCGCGCTGGGAGGGCTGGCGCGCGCAACGGCTGCGGTTGGATTGGCTCTTGACGCTGCTGGCTTCCAGATTATCTTGATTGAAACTGTTGGCGCAGGTCAGGCTGAGGTTGATATCGCCTCTAACGCTCACACAACTGTCGTGATCGAGGCGCCGAGCATGGGAGATGCCATTCAGGCGAACAAAGCGGGGATTTTAGAAATCGCCGACATCCTCGTCGTAAATAAGGCTGATTTACCCGGCGCGGATAACACCGTCGCTACGCTCCGTCTATCCCTGGAGATGGCTGGCTCAGCCAACGCCCATGTCGCCGTTGAAGATCAAACCGGAGGCGGGAGAGTTATAAGATGGGAAATACCGGTGCTGGAGACAGTTGCGACCAAGGGGGAGGGCATGCCGGATCTGGTTGATAAGATATACGCTCACAGGGAATATCTAACGACCAGCGGGGGGTGGGAAATTCGGGAGGGCAAACGGATCCGCTCGCAGATGGAATCGCTATTGCGTGACGAGCTTGTTAAACGCTTTCTAAAAGGGCGACCGGATGGGCGATTTGAAGATACAGTTCAGATGGTGGTTGATAGGGAACGATCCCCCGCGCAGGCTATTGAGGAGCTATTGAAGGGCGAGAAATTGTGATCTTCGGCGAGCGGATTCGTCTTCGAGCGGTTGAGCGCGAGGATCTTCCCCGTTTCGTGGAGTGGTTCCATGATCCTGAAGTGAGAGCTGGGATCTCGCTCTTCATGCCGCTGAGCCTTGTTGAAGAAGAACAATGGTATGAGGGGATGCTCAAGCAGGACCCCATCGAGCACAGCCTGTCGATCGATGTTCATAAAGGGGAGGAGTGGACCCATGTTGGTGGCTGCGGTTTATTTGATTTCGAGCCGCAGTCCCGACGAATGGAATTAGGAATCATAATCGGCGAAAGATCTGCCTGGGATCAGGGCTTTGGAACAGATGTCGTGCGCACGCTTCTACGCCACGCTTTTGAAACGCTAAATCTCAATCGAGTGGCTCTGCGAGTGTTTGAGACCAATTTGCGCGCCCTCCAAGTTTATAAGAAGATAGGCTTCATTGAAGAGGGTCGGCTGCGTCAGGACCATTTCATCGATGGTCAGTATGTCGACGTGGTGATCATGGGCATTCTGTGCGCGGAATGGAAGAGCATAGAGAAAGGCGAGGGCTAGAATGGGAGATCGATTCGGATATGGCGACATCAAACTCTTTTCAGGATCGGGCTCAACCGCCCTGGCTAAAGAGATCAGTGAGTATATCGGGGTTCCGCTGGAGGAGTACGATCTCGTCCAATTCCCAAATGAGAACCTCTTTATCAAGCTGCGAGGCAGCATCCGCGGTCAGGATGTGTATCTGATCCAATCGATGGGTCTTCCAGTGCATCGCAACATCATGGAGATGTTGATCATGGTCGACTGCCTGAAACGAGATTCCGCAGGTCGTATCACGGCAGTTTTTCCTTATATGGCGTACGCCCGGTCCGATAAAAAAGATCAACCACGAGTGCCTATCACCGCGCGATTGATCGCAGATATGATTGAGGTTGCAGGTACCGATCGATACATGACGATTGACCTCCACGCAGGCCAAATTCAGGGTTTCTTCTCCATCCCCGGGGATGTCCTAACCGCCTTCCACATTCTTAGCGACTACTTCCTCGAGAAAGATATCCAGAATGGAGTAATTGCCACTGTCGATCTGGGCTTTGCGAAAAAAGGTCGCAACTTCGCAGAAAAGTTAGGGCTTCCGCTGGCCTTCGTCGAGAAGCGCCGCCAAGGAGACCATCCACGCGCGCGTTCGACAACGATCATCGGCGATGTTAAAGATCGGGATGTTATCCTGGTGGACGATGAAGTTCTGACAGGAGGTTCAGTTTGTGAAGCGGTGGATATCCTGAAGGAAAATGGTGCAAAGGATATTTATCTGAGCTTCACTCATGCGCTGCTCATTGACGCCGCCGTCGATGAACTCAAAGAAAAGCCCATCAAAGAGATTGTTACGACGAATACCCTACCGATCCCGAAAGATAAAGTTCTTCCTAATATGACGGTACTATCCGTGGCCCCTCTGCTTGGTGAGGTGATCATCCGAGCGCACGAGGGGCGTTCGGTAGGGGAGCTTTTCAACGAGTAATTTGCGCCTCTGATGGGTCCGCAGTTTATGGCCAGGATTTGGTGCACCCAAACACGGTTTCGTTTGAACTCCACCCGTTTAAACGCTTATTCTAGAGTTCCCCATTCGCCTGATTCGGATCATTATCTAGAAGTGCATAACCTGCATTCGTCCACCTCACGATGACGTGGGAGGTGTACGGGTCTGAAACTCAGAGATAAACGGCAGCCAGGCGGAGATATCTTGGCCCTGTTTCAAGCGGTGGTAATAATGCCTGGCGAGCTCCCCTTGTTGTTCGCGGTTAAAATTCGCGAGTCGATCGCCTCGGGCAAGTGCCTTTCTTAAGCCTTGCTCAAAACCGTAATCGTAGACTTCTGATCCTCTCCGAAGGTGGGCCCATAGTACCTGGGGTAAATAGGCTAACCAGAAGTGCTGATACTGCCAGACATGAGTGAGTTCGTGGATCAACCAAGCCATATTGTTTAGAGAAACGGTGGGATCAGCCGGATCACTCGTAAGCAGACGTTTAGGGAAGTAGAGCTTATTCCCCAGTGCGACCGCATTAGTAGTTGGCGCTTCGTTTCTCGAAAACCAGGAACCGATACGACCTACCCAGTTAGGCCAGGCAACTTCCTCGATGATCGCCACCCGTTCGTACGCAATTGAAGCGCCGAATACCAACTGCGCTTCGATGCTCTCATGTGAACTCAAGCTACGCTGGTGCACGGTTTTTCTCCCATGAGAAGATAGCTGGATAATTTGTAACCAGTGCTCCATATTGTTCCAAATTAGAGTGCTGGGGTCTCCCCGCTTAACATTACCCCAAGGATTGGGTTATCGAAAGCGCAGGCCAGAAATTCAAGGATTTCTTCAGGGAAATGTTGCGATGACCAGAGTGGAAAAAAATATTATTTTGACACGAATCCATTACCCAGGATGATGACTTTTAACCCTGGTCCGCTCTCGGGCTGCAGCGAGTACGTGTGCGTTAAGGCGCTTTTTTCGCCGAGAGCGCTTCGGCGATGTCTATTGCGGATACCTTCTCCCCCAACCCTTTGCTGCGGATCGCATCGTCGAACATGATCAGACAATAAGGGCACGCGGTGACGACCACGTCTGCCTTCGCCTGGTCAACGGCTTCTGAAAGACGGAGTTGATTGATGCGTGTATTTGGATCGGTCTCCATCCACATATGCCCGCCGCCACCGCCGCAGCAGAATCCGTTTGCTCGGTTGCGCGGCATCTCCACCCTTTGCAATCCCACGACGCTATCCAATACCTGTCGGGGCTCATCGTAGATCTCGTTGTAGCGTCCGATGTAGCAGGAGTCATGATAGGTGAAGGTGCTTCCATCGGCTTGCGTTTTCGGCTGCAAACGCCCACTGGATACGAGTTCAGCGAGCAGCTCCGTATGATGGATGACCTCGAAGTCGGCGCCGAAATGAGGGTACTCGTTTTTGAGTGTATTAAAGCAGTGCGCGCAGGCCGACACCACACGATTAAAGCGTACATCTTTGAAAGCGGCCATGTTCTCTTCAACCATCACCTGGAAGAGATGCTCGTGCCCCATCCTGCGTGCAGTCTCACCGCAGCAACCTTCAGCGGATCCCAGGATGGCGAAATCGACGCCCGCTTCTTGAAGTAATTCGCTTAGAGCACGGCCGGCGGGGTAATTTCTGCTGTCGTAGGCGTAGGCGCAGCCGATGAAAAGCAGGATGTCCGTTTCATCACCGGGTTGGAGCACGCGTATTCCTGCCTCTCGTGCCCAGGGAGCATGCTCCTCGCGGGGCAGTCCCCAGGGGTTGCCCCGGCGCTCCATTTGCATCAAGGTTTCACCGATCGACCCGGGGATATCTCCAGTGGTAAGCGTCATGTAGCGCCGCATTTCCACCGCCGCGGAGACAGGATCGATGAATAGAGGGCATGCATGCAGGCAGGCGCCGCAGGTTGTGCACAACCAGGGGTACTCCTTATCAATAAACCCACCGAGCAGCGGGTCGGACGAATTCCCATTCTCTCCCATTAAGGTGCTGTGCATGGACGCTTGAAGCATGTCGATCAACTCTCGCGGCGAGAACGGCATACCGCTGATCGTGGCTGGGCATACGTCCTCACAGCGACCGCATTGCGTACAGGCGTCAAATGATAACAGGGAGACCGATGGGTATTGGGCAATCTCGCCCGCGCCCAGGACCTCGGCGGTCTCCAAGTCTTCGATCGTACTCAGTTCTCCTAAGGGGCGAAAAGGTCTCAGGATGATGTTTAAAGGACCCGTGACGATGTGCCTGAGTTTTGTAAAAGGAAGGCTGACGAAAAAGAGAAAACCCACTGCCGAGTGTGTCCAAAAAAGGACGGCGTGGATGGGGGCATTCGGGCCGACGGTTACACCGGCGCTGGAAAGCGCTTGCGCGAGAATACTCCCGATTGGGCTCCAGTTTTGCCATTCGGGTCGGGTAGCAAGGAATCGAACCGCCTCTGAAAAGAAACCAAGGAGCGTAATCGTCATGAGCAAGAGCAGAGTGTATCCATCTTCCAGCCGGTTCTTGAGATAAGCAGGTCTGAAAAACACTCGGCGGGCAAAAGCCATTAGAAGCCCGATGATGATCATCCCGCCACCAATATCCATCACCAACTCGAACCAAAGTAATGCAGTGCCACGCGGCCAGGGAAGTTCAATGGGCAGGAAAAGAGGGTATTGCAGCAGGTTGATCACGGTCCCGAGGATTTGGATCATCATTCCCCAGAAGATCAGGAGATGCATCACGCCGGGATAAGCGCGCTTGAGCACCCTGTCCTGGATTATGGCGTGAAGCAAGATCTCTCGAATCGCTCGCGTCCAGCGTAAAGATCCTCGTGTACTTTCTGGCTGTGTTGAAGATGGTGTCGGGTCTGTGGTCAAGCTTCACCGCCTATAAGTATATTTCCATCTACGATCGTGACGCGTATCTCTTCAAGCGGGGTGGGGGGAGGGCCGCTGATGACCGAGCCATCAACGGCCTTGAAGAAGCCTTCATGGCAAGGACACTCGATCTTCTCGATCTCGGGGTTCCATTTCACGAGGCAGGCGAAGTGTGTGCAGACGGCGGAGTAGGCGACAATCCCTCGCTCCGGTGTATGGATCACTAACGCTGGGTAGCGGCCGAATCTTACGGTCTTGGCCTCTCCTACAGGGATCGATCCTTCACTCCCCACGGAAACCGGCTCTGTGGGCATTTCTTCCAGCTTAGAGGGCCAGAAGAAGGCGATTGCGGGCCCCGCGATTGCGCTCAATCCCACAGCAGCGAGCAGGCTGTTCAGGATTTTCAGGAAGCCTCTGCGGTGTACCTTCGCTTCGTTGTCTGTCATCGGACTCTCCGTTTTCCGGTAGACGGATGTGATATCTCGTCGGACCTTAACTCAAGGCTCCCATGATCGTAAGACTGATCACGATTATTGAGCCGACAATTACAATGATCCAGCGGACGTTTCGTGCTCGGAGCGTATCACTCTTCCGGTCGAGGAATGGCCAGATCACGATCAGGATCAGCCCGATAATGGGAATTATCACGCCAAGCGTTTTCGGTACGTACTTCAACATTTCATAGAGAAAGAGAAAGTACCAATCGGATTTTACGTGGTCTGGCGTGACCATCGGGTCGGCCGGAGGCTCAAGGCCGATAGGTAACATCGTTCCTGCGATCCCCACGAGGACCATCAACGCCAGGATAACAAGAACGACTTTCGCCTCGGTCCAAATATGGTCGGGGAAGAAGGGAATGGTTTTTTCTTCTGGACTGGATTCTCCCTCAGTCATGCTTCCTCCATGAATTTGACAATTACAGTGGTCGATGGATGCCCTGTCGGCGAATCATCAGGAAATGTATGCCCAGCAGCCCCAGGGCGCCGACGGGTATCACTAGAATGTGCAGCGCATAGAAACGGCTCAAAGTGACCGCAGAGACATCCCAGCCACCGCGTAGGAACACGAGAATAAGGTCGCCAATCTGGGGGATGCCACCGGCGATCTCGCTTGAGACAGTCGTTGCCCAATAGGCCCTCTGATCCCATGGCAGCAGGTATCCGGTTAGCCCAAATCCGAAAGTGAGGATGAGTAGAAGCGCGCCCGACACCCAATTGAGCTCGCGCGGCGCCTTGAAGGCGCCATGGATGAACACACGCACCATGTGCGCGACGACCATTACGACCATGGCATTCGCCGACCAGTGGTGGATAGCTCTAATGGCAGCGCCGAAGCGGACTTCAGTTTCGATGAACTGAATGCTAGCATAGGCTGCTTCAGGTGTTGGCTTGTAGTAGAACGCGAGCATGGTGCCGGTCACGGCCTGGATGATGAAAAGAGTGAAAGTTATCCCGCCCAAGCAGTACATCCAGCGGGTGGAAAACATGGAAACCGGCTTGTCGAGAATTTCACGCATTGGTTCGACGATCTGGAACCGGTCGTCAATCCAGTCGACCGCGCGTGCCCATAGTGGTTTCCAGGGCTTCCGGGTAATCCATCCGCTGCCTGTCCGGTAAGCTCCGAGGAGAAACACCAGACCACCGAAGCCAGCCACAGTCCAACGGGCCAATGGGGTCCAGATATTGTCGATCGAACCGCTCAGGTGGCAATGCATACATGTGTCTTGTTCGGGGGGCTGTGGTGGAGCGGTTTCAGTGAAGTGGATAGATGCGAGCCGTAGAAAGGACGATGGAGGATCCTGGATAGGATCCACAGTTTCGCTCGCCTGAGCTTTTGGTGTCCCCAGGACGACAGCGATGATGAGGAAACATGTTATCAAAGTCAGGACGACGAAGGCATGTCGGAACCGCCTCATTCTCACCTCCGGGTTTATCTTGCCGTTTTATCAAAAAAAAACGGAATACCGCAATGCGGGCATGAATTGTACGATATTTGACCAAGGGTGTAAAAGATAGTGAAAAGGCTCATATAGATAGGGGAGAAATGTCCTTCGCGCTTAGCAGCGTCAATAAGAGACGCCGCTAAGCGCGTAGATAGACCACTGAGCAAATAACCATATTTTGCACAAACACCCATTAATAACGCTTGACGTTAATAACGTTAAGCGTTATTATGTTATTTGTGATTAGGAGTTTTGCGGACAAGGAAACTGAGAGGATCTTCAGCCGTCAATTCTCTCGAAAGCTTCCTCCGGAGATCCAGCGAAACGCACGCCGCAAGCTGGAGGTCCTCAATGTTGCCAGAGTGCTGGATGATCTGCGTGTTCCGCCCGGAAACCGCCTTGAGAAACTCGTTGGTAATAGGCAAGGACAGCATAGCATCCGTATCAATCAGCGCTGGCGGATTTGCTTTGTATGGAGACGAGGCGATACGTACGATGTTGAAATCGTCGATTATCATAGGGAGTGAGCGATGAAGGAAGATAAGCTAGAGCCAATCCATCCTGGAGAAATCCTCCTCGAGGAATTCCTCAAGCCTATGGGGATTAGCCAGTATCGGCTCGCAAAGGATATCAGTGTGTCCCCTCGACGAATTAATGAGATTGTCCATGGGAAGCGTAGGGTATCGCCTGACACAGCGTTGAGGTTTGAGCGTTTTTTTGGCTTGTCAGAAGGATTCTGGCTGCGGTTGCAGGCGCGCTATGACCTCGAAGTGGAGAAGGATCGTCTTAACGAACGCCTCGAGAGCGAGGTCCGCGTCTACACTCCAGCTGGCTAAAGATGAAAAACTAGAAGGAAATGAAACCCGCGCCTGAGCTCGAGATGGATAAATTGAGATCTAATCGGTTGCTGCCGCCACTTTCTCTTTGCGAGACGATCGTATAAACATCAACGCGAACATCGCTGTGGAGACCAGGCCTATGATACCGCCGGCATACCACACCCAATTGGGGTCATGATAATCCATAACCAGACCCGCTAGCAGAGGCCCGATTGCGAGGGGGACTGCCCAACTGAATCCATACAAAGCCATGTAGCGGCCACGCATATCCTCTGGCGCAAGGCGAGCCACGATGGATTGTGAAATTGGAGCCCAGAGCATCTCTCCGATGGTAATGATGGCCATCGCCAGCAGGAAAAGTCCATAGGTGGCGACGAAGCCATAGAGTGCGAATCCGATGGCGTTCAGGAGTGCCCCCAATGTAATTACGGCTAATTCGGGATACTTTGCGTAGCGGCGCGTCATATAAAACTGAAATAGCACAACCATGCCCGCATTTAAACTCAGGAGAGCAAAAAAGGAGAGAGAGGAGAGGTTAAACATCTTTGGATATTTCATCTTGGTCTAGCTGGATTTGAATTGACACTCGGGTTATCAAACGGGTTGTTATACTTACTCGGAGCGTCAGTAACGGATGTATGCTCGCGCTCCGACTATCTGTTTGTCGTGGATGATGAATGCAGGCTGTGCGTCTATTGAATCCCACATAATTAAGGTAGACGGGGTGCTGGAAAAATCATCGATGGATGACAACTTCTTGAGGAGTTGACATGCGAAAACCGATTATTGCAGGAAACTGGAAGATGAATTTGGGCCGGGCAAAGGAGGCGTTGGATTTCGTGCGTCAAATTCGCTCGCCCCTTTATGAGATCGAAAACGTGGATCGCGTAATCTGTCCGCCCTTCACCGTCCTGGCGGCGCTGGCGGAGGTGATTCAGACCAACAAGATCGGCCTCGGGGCACAAAATCTCCACTGGGAGGAATCGGGCGCACATACGGGGGATATCTCAGGGCCCATGATCGCCGGGTTGTGCCAGTACGTGATCATTGGGCACTCCGAGCGGCGGGCGATTGGCGGGGCGGGAGAGAGTGACGATGCGATCCATAAGAAGGTCCAAGCCGCCCTCGACCATGGATTAACGCCGATCATCTGTGTCGGTGAGAACCTGACCCAGAAAGAGGCGGGCGAGACGCAGGCATTCGTGGGCGGGCAGGTCAGAGCAGCGCTCACGGGGCTTGATCAGAATCAGATCTCCAGGTGTGTTCTTGCCTACGAGCCGATCTGGGCCATCGGGACAGGGCAAGCGGCGACAGCGGTCGATGCAAACAGCATCATTGGTCTTACTATTCGGGGGGCGATCGCTGAGACTTTCGGGGAAAGTGCAGCCCAGCAAGTGAGAGTGCAGTATGGGGGCAGCGTCAACGCGGGGAACATCGCGGAGTATATGTCCATGCCGGAGATCGATGGGGCGTTGGTGGGCGGCGCGAGTTTGAAACCCGAATTCGTGGAGCTCGTTAGACAGGCATCGCTCACTTCTTGAACCCGCCTCAAACCCGTCATAAGAGTAATCCCGGGGATTTCTGGCCGGTTTTACCGGTTCGAGATGACAAGAGTGGAATTTCGATGAATCGCCAGCGAATTCCTGGAATAAGTATAAAAAAAGCGCTCGATCCTTGGACCGAGTGCTTGATGTACTCTCGAATATTCCAAAAAAAGGCGGTTGCTTATTCGCCAGCTAGGCAGCTATGGACACCTCATCCACAATGCCGACGATTACGGCTCGAATAGCGCCGGGGTCGAGGTCAAGGATTTGCCTGGCGCCATTCCCCTCATCAATCACCAGCACTGTGTCGCCAGGACCAGCTTGGACGACATCGACGGCGATGTCGTAGTACCCCGTCTCGTTTCCTTTCAGATCCAGCATATCTACGAGCAAGAGCTTGCGCTTATCGAGGTGATCGATTTTTATTGTGGCGACAACATTGCCGATGACTTTTCCGATGTACATCGACTACTCTCCCTCGTCTGAGCTGTACCAGCGTGCGGTCGGCTGGTTACGGCGGGGACCGGTTTCCATTTCGACCTCATCAACGATCCCCGTGATCGCCAGATCTATGGGCACGAACCACTTTGGCAGTGCTTGTGAGCCCTCGCGGCTGGCGACCATGAATACGAGTTCGCCAGGTCCAGCCTGCTCGGTTGCATCGGCAGCAATTTCGAATTTCCCCGTGGGTTGCTGGTTCTCATCCAAAACATGGACGACCAGGAATTTGATCCCCTCCAGGTCATCATATTTTCTCGTGGCGACAACCGTTCCGACGACGCGTCCAAATTTCATGGCTTTTCTATCACCCGTGTGCGAAAGCGAGTCGCATCTCCAAGGTTGTTCCACATCTCCGAATGCAGTTGTGGGATCACGATTTCCCACACGAGCATGTCAGGGCTTTCAAGAGCGCCCACGCCGATTTCGACCGCTGCTTCAACATCGGCAACGAGACCGGAGAAAAGCACGATCCCTTTCCCTCCCAGACCATCGGCGAGGCGAACCTCGAGCAATCGAACTTCAGCGCCCTTGATGCCCGCATCGGCGGCCTGGATCGCAGCCGCAACGGTCTTTGTCTCGATCACGCCGAGCGCATCCTTTTTCTCGGGTACCCGTCCCCCGCCGATCGAGCTCACGACCTCGCGGTGGACCTGGGGCAGGTAGACGTAGTCGATGATATGTGATCCGCCCAGGTCGCGACCCTCGGCGAGAGACTCCTCTACGTCGGCAACTTCGCCCCCGATCAAGACGAGGTACTTTCCCGGCTGGACGGTTCCGGTCTTGATGAAATAAATCGGGGCGCGTTTGACCATGCCGTCCGCGGCATGGATGCCGGCGGCGATGCTGTCGAACTCGACAAGTGCGAGTGCCGGCTCGAGTAAATTCCCAAGGGTACCTTTCTTCTTAGCCATATCGTTTTACACAATTCGGAAGGAATCTTTCAACACGCATCTGCGGACGCGGCTGAAGCTGATTGGATTGGTGATCCCCTCTCCGGTCGGGCTGGCGATCGTATAGGAGCAAAAACCCTCACCGCCGAAACCTACACCGGCAAAAGAAGGACCGTTCTTTACGAAGATGCTGCAATCCATCTCCCGCGCCATGCGGCTGAGGTTATCAAGATTCTTCGAGTGCATGGTGGCCGTGTGCCGGAAACCATGCTCGTAATGTTTCGCCAGGTCGATGCCCTCGTCGGCATCACGCACGCGCACGATGGGCATGATGGGCATCATCTGCTCCGAGGGTACGAGCGGGTGGTCGTGGGGCACTTCTACGATGATCAAGCGGATTTCATCGCCGACTTCGACCCCGATCTCTTTCAGCAGAACATTGGCGTTCTTGCCGATGAAAGCCTTATTCATCATCCCATGCTTTCCTGGGGGTGGAATCTCTATGAAGATCGATTTCATCAATAGGTTAAGCTGCTGCATGTCGATCTCATAGGCGCCATGGGCGCACATCGCGCGCTTCAATGCATCGGCGACAGAATGGACGACGAAGATCTCCTTCTCGTCCGTGCAGATGATATTGTTGTCGAAGGATGCGCCGCGCACGATATCTCTGCCAGCCTGCTCGATATCGGCGGTTTCATCCACGACCGCGGGGGGGTTTCCGGGTCCAGCACAGATCGCCCGTTTCCCGCTCTGCAAAGCCTCGCGCACAACACCAATCCCGCCGGTCACGGTGAGCAGGTTCACATCTTTGTGCTTCATGAGCTGCTGTGCGGTTTCAATGGTTGGTTCTGCAAGGGCGCAAACCAGATTTGGCGGACCTCCAGCTTCAACGATGGCTTCATTGATCAGCTGCACGGCGTGATTGGAGCATGCTCTCGCGCCGGGATGTGCGTTAAACACAATGGCGTTTCCGGCTGCGACCATGCTAATCGCGTTGCAAATCACGCTTGAAGTCGGGTTGGTGCTGGGAATGATGGCGCCGATCAAGCCGTAGGGGGCATATTCGACGAGTGTAAGTCCCCCGTCACCGCTCCAGGCTGTCGGGTCGAGGATCTCGGTGCCAGGGGCTTTGTTCGCATTCACCAGGTTTTTGTCGATCTTGTCCTCATAGCGTCCCATGCCCGTTTCTTGCCATGCTTCATAGGCGAGGAGCTGAGCGTTTTCGCGCATCACGCGGCGGATGTGTTGAATCATCTGCTCGCGGATGGAGAGGGGCAGCTCGTTTAACTGCTTATATGCCAATCGTGCGGCGGCGACAGCGTCATCAACATCCGCGAAAAGGTTGTCGCCATGGCGCAGGACAGGCGCTGGCGGGGGTGGCTGCACGGGATCTTTTGGCTCCGGCAGCGGTCCATGCCGCACGCGTTCCCCTTGCTGAAGTTCGACCATAACCTGTTGGACGATGGCGTCAATTCGTGTGTCGTCCAACATCATCCGGCCTCGGATTTGTCATACTTCACGACGCCATCGACTTCGAGGACATCAACGATGGCCATGATCACGCCGTCGCAAGGTCGATCGCGGGTGAATTTCGTTTGCCGGGCGGCGCTACCTGTGGCGTACAGCACGACTTCGCCTAAACCTGCGCCAACGGCGTCCGCAGCTACACGATAGCCGCCAGTTTCCTTGCCCTCGATGTCTAGCTGCTTGAGCACAAGAAACTTGAGACTCGCGAGGCTTTCCTCTTTCCGAGTGGCGACAAGCGTGCCAACAACTTTACCTAGTAGCATAGGGCACTCCCTTTCGATGACCGTTGGGTTCGGGCAAAACGATGCTGCTGACGGGGAAGCAAGCCGTATTCCAGGTGTGGTCCTGTCCTGCTCCGCTTCCACGAGGAACAAGTTCTCGATTCCCCGTCAAGAGTTTTCGAATTGCCCTCAGTACACGATCACCAATGTCGTCGGTCAGTGCAGCGTGAGTTTATCCCTCTGCTGGTTGCCGACCGAGCGGCAGTGTGACATCTACGTTGGCATGCGGGCGCGGGATTACGTGGATGGCGGCAACTTCGCCGACCTTCTCTGCTCCGCGTGCGCCAGCTTCAACAGCAGCTTTAACCGCTGCGACGTCGCCTCGCACGACGGCGGTGACGAAACCTCCGCCGGTCTTCTCGTACGAGACCAATTCGACTTTGGCAGCCTTCACCATCGCGTCCGCGGCTTCGACCATCGCCGGATAGCTTTTGCATTCGACCATGCCGAGTGCTTCAGTCGTGCCATATTCTTCTGCCATGTGATCCTCCTGAGGAGCAAGATTTGCTTTCCTAGATAGATATTCCCGGCTCAATACTTGGACAATCCAGTTTCACCTGGCGTGAAGTGAATTTATTCACGGCTTCTTTGGTAACCTTCTAGCTCACATTTTTCGTTTCGATACCATTTCGCGGCCGCTTACGCCTTCGATTGAGGCCACCGCCGCGCTGTATCCGGCCATGATGTCGCGCTCTTCGCCGCCGAGGTATACCCGACCGAAGCTCCCGAAGGCGCGCACATCAAGGATGTTAATATTGGCGGCTTTCTCCGCTTCATTAGCGGCGAGGGCTGCATAGCCGGCGGGCTCCACTTCCAAAACATACAAGGTCTGACCGGCTAACAGCATATGCCCGTAGCGCATGCGGTTGATCAGCTGGACCTGGTGGGCGTCGATATTGCGGATGATCTGACTGGAAACGACGCGCGGTTTTATGCGGTCCGATTCTTCCAGACCAAGCGCTTCGAGAATTGCTGCGCCAGCTGCGCGAACCTCCGACTGGTCGCTGTGGTGCACCTCGAGCAGACCGAATAAGCGCTCCACAATTTGCATACCCGGCCGCACTCGCGTTGCTTTAAGGGCAATGTCGGTGATGCGATTAATTTCAATGCCAGGAGATATTTCCACCCATAGAGATGTATCGTTAGGGAGGGGGAGAAATCCCTTGACAACTGTGCCTAAATAGCCGGCATGCTGCAACTGCAGATTATCGAGAAAAATGTATGTGCGTAGGTCAACGGTCATAGATGATCCTCCTTCTAGTTTCCGTTCGTGGATTCCTGGGTAATCTTGACACTTGCGCTGGCGCCGATGCGCGAAGCGCCGGCGGCGATCATTTTCTGGGCATCTTCGAATGTGCGGATGCCACCTGCCGCCTTTACGCCGATTGAAGGTCCAACGACCCGGCGCATGAGAGCGACATCTTCAGGTGTTGCGCCACCGGGCCCGAAACCGGTGGATGTTTTTACAAAGTCTGCCCCCGCAACTTTGGAGAGCTGTGAGGCGATGACTTTCTCTTCATCCGTCAGCAATGCAGCCTCGATGATGACTTTTAGAAGCGCATTTCCGGCATGACACACTCGGGCGATGGAGGCGATGTCGCGCTCGACGAGTTCGTAATCGCGGGATTTCAGTGCGCCGACGTTGATGACCATATCGACCTCGGTCGCCCCGTCGCGGATGGCTTGTTGGGTCTCGAAGACCTTAACCTCCGTCGGCGTCGCGCCGAGCGGAAAACCCACAACTGTGCACACGGGCACACCGCTTCCCTCGAGAAGCTCTGCGCAGAGTTTTACATTCGTCGGATTAACGCAGACCGATGCAAATTGATACTTGCGGGCCTCGTAGCAAAGCTGGGCGATCTGGTCGTGTGTCGCCTCCGCTTTCAGCAACGTGTGATCGATGAAATGGGCGACGCTTGTGTCCGTCGGCGCGATGCCAAGCGTGCTGGCGACGCGGTCAGCGCCTGCGGTGACGACAGGATGGACGTGGTCCATATAAGTGTCGGGGCAGATGTCTGGTGCGCGTGATCCGCCGTTCTTGGCGGAGGGCATCGCCTGGTCGTCCTGGATCAAGATCAGGACCTGGCGTGTGATTTGCTCGATGATGCGTTCGATGGTCGCATCATCGAGCTCTCTTGTCTTTTTTACCTGTAAATTCATTTCCATTACCAACCTAGCTCCTAGAATTTAATATGATTACTTTGTGAATCGCCGTTCGATCTGCATGATTTTATCCACGCGTCGAGCGTGTCTTCCACCGCCAAATGAAGTCTCCAACCATGTTTTCACAATCTGCTTCGATAGATTCGCGCCCAGAAGCCCTGCGCCGAGTGTCAATACATTCGCGTCATTGTGCTCCCGGCTATTTGCGGCCGTCGCCTGGTCGTAACACATTGACGCCCGAACCCCGGGCACTTTATTCGCCGTCATGCATGAGCCAATGCCTGCTCCGTCGATGATGATGCCGCGCCAGGCGCGATCGTCAGCTACGAGTTGGGCCACGGCGAAGGCGAAATCCGGGTAGTCGACTGATTCCGCGCTGTTGGTTCCGCAATCGATGACCCCGTAGCCGAGCTCTCTCACAAATGTTTTCAAGCTATCTTTCAGCGTATATCCGCCATGATCCGCCCCGATTGCGATCATTTTTTCTCCACCTGTACTTGGAGCAGGGGTGGGGACCGCAGCCTTCGAGGGGGATGCAGCTTGTGATCCTTTGAGCATTTTTATTCGACGTTCCATGGCGGCTTGCCGGGCGAGGGGCGTGACTATAAATCCCGGTGGAATTATGTATTCACTGCCAAGGGGCAAGTCCTTGATGTCCAACTCCGTCACTATTTGCCCCGTCGATCGCTGCGGGGGCTGGAAACTCCTGCCGATTTTTTCGATTCTCTCCTTGTTTACACCTGACTCAGGAGTGATTGCGAGCGCTTGTGAAGTCGTAGAATCACCTTCAAGGATCGCGATGTGGCGATCCATTGCGACTTGGCGTGCCAGGGGAGTGACAATCGTGCCCGGCGGGATCGTGAAGGATCCACCAAAGGGAAGATCTTCGAAGTCCTGTTCGGTGACGAGCTGGTCTGCCTGTCGTTGTGGCGGGTTGAAATGTCTCCCTGCCGCCTCAATCTTCTCAGTGCTGACCCTTGAATCTGGAACGATCGATAGCGCATGTGAGCTGGGTTCGCTATCCTTGATGATGGAAATATGGCGGTCCATCGCCACTTGGCGTGCAAGAGGGGTGACTATTGAGACTTTTGAAACCCTGATTTCTCCCCCATAGGGGAGATTATTCACATCGAGTTCAGTGATCAAGCCGCGCGGCGCGGTTCTTGAAAGCGTTGGGGCAGGGTTTGATTTTCCCAACGTTCGGTATACAACTCGACTCACGAGATTTCGGATTTTTTTCTCGTCGCTCACGAATGCCTTCTCCTAAACACTGATCGCCAGGTGCGCGGGGCAGGGTGCCACCGATCACTTCGCGCTCAGATCAGGAACTCCTCTTCTTGCTTGATGCCCATGGCCTCGCGCAGCTTTCCTTGGCCTTGGAAGCGCAGGATCTCAACTTCAAAGCGTGACCGGTCTCCCCGGAACAGCGCATGGAAGTATTCAATGGGTGTGCCATCCTCTAAATAGCTGATGCTCTCGATGCGGATAAGGGGTGATCCAAGCTCGATTTCCAAGAGGTTCGATTGCTGCTCGTTAGCGCCAACTGCATCGATCAACCGCCGACCGCGCGCGATCCTCAGTTCATACTCCTTCTCCAGGTATGCGTAGAGTGACTCTTCAGTGAGGTCCGCGGAAACTAGCTTGCGGCAAGGTTCATAGGGTAAGAATGAGGCTACGAGAACGACCGGTTCATCCTCGACAAATCGCAAGCGGTTTATCTTGATTACCGGTGAAAGATCTTCCAATTGAAGGTTGGCAGCGATTTTTTGAGAGGCGGGCAAGATCGACTGTTCGAGGATTTTATCCGCCATTTTTAATCCCCGCTCGGTCATATCTTGATGGAAGCCGACGAGTGAATGCACAAGGCTCGTGCTGCTGATCTTCGGCTCGGCGACGAAAGTGCCCTTGCCTTTCTCGCGCAGGACCATGCCCTCGTAGGTCATTTCTTTTAGCGCCTGCCGTACGACTGTCCGGCTAACTCCGAAGTGCCGGCAGAGTTCCGGTTCACCCGGGAGCTGATCACCGGGCTGCCAGTGCCCGCTCTCGATTTGCTCGATCAGGGCATTTTTAAGCTGGAGATAATAGGGTAGGGGGGAATCCCGATCGATGGATATTCCCAACTTTACCGGTTTAGAACTTCTTGGCGTCATCGATGCTCCGTCCCTATTCTGAATGCACCTGTAATACCATCATTAACTACATGTAATCTTGTCATTACAAGTTGAGCAATTCTATAGGGTTTGAGGATTAATGTCAAGTAGTTGGTTTGGATGAGTAATTATGTAAAGCTTAAGTGGGGGCGTATCTGGATGGAGATAAAGAGAGCGCGGTTCATCAGACTTGAAAAAACCATGGTCATTAAAAGAAGTGAGGTCGTGAGCGACCTCCATAGCTTTGCGATGAAGTGAGGTTTAGAAAATACCCAATAAACTGTCGAGACTCCAGACGGCGCCCGAGGCTAATACAATAAGGATCACCTCAGGAACGATCATCGTAAAATTCTGACCCTGCTCGCACTCTGTGTTGCGAATGCTGACATTGGGGTTCGTGCAGCATTTGAGAGTGGATGAGTTGAAGTTCTCCAGCGCGGAAGCGCTGTCAAAACAGATCCACGCGGATATTACAAAAACAAGATAGGGTCTTTCCAAAATGGGGGGTTCGGTAGATGGAATTACCATATCTGAAAAAGTCCGAATTTGAAATACACAAATACAATAAGTCTCTGCTTAACTCCCCGAGGGCATCTCCCGCGCCTATCTATTTAATTAGGTTTTCCATCTTGTGGCACGCGAGTTCGATGCGGGGGCAGCAAGCATGAACCAGCGATCCCGGGGCACAATCAGGATGATCGCTGTAATACTTTAGTGTGGCCTTTCCGTCAAAATCACAACTGGCAAGTCGCAGCGTTAGATTTTCCGGGGCATCCCCGAAAGCTGTTCCTGGCAATGCGGCAATCTGAATCTTGTCGAGCATGTGCTTAGCCAATTCTTCGCTCGTTTTAACACCCTTGCTAATGAGTTGATCCCGAAAAGAGCTGAAGTTTGGGTAAAGGTAAAATGCCCCTTCCGGATCAGGATACTCAATGCCCATAGAGACGAGGACATCACGCACGTATGATGAAACCATGCTGTGGATTTTGGTGCAGGTTTTAATATATTCTTCAATTGCCCGTTCGTTTGCAAATGCTTTGAGCGCTGCAAATTGTATCGGGGCGGATACAGTTGACCAGGTTTCACTGGCTATGCCGACCATCGCCTCAAATATTGAATTGAGTGCCTTCGGAACGAACGCGACACCTAATCTGTATCCCCCCAACGATAAATGCTTTGACAATCCGCTGGTGACAATGGTTCCTTCTGTGTAGAATTTTGCGATGCTGGTGTGGTTTTGCTTGTAATTTACCAGACCGTAGATTTCGTCCGAAATGACAAGAATGCCTTGTTTTCTACACACATGAGCTATTTGCTCCAGCCTGTCCGGGGCCATGGTCAAACCGGATGGGTTGTTGGGGTAATTGAGGATCAGTTTTCTTGGATTCATCCCCTTCTGTCTGGAGACCACAATGGTTTCCTCCAAACTTTCAGCTGTGATATGGTAATTATCTGTAATGGTGGTGGGGATTTTTATGATGGGATCGTCGATGAGCACAGCTTGTGGTGCATAACTTACCCACGAAGGGACTGGAAGCAGCAAATCGCCTTCAACTGCCAATTGAATATCATAGATCAGTTCTTTGCTGCCGGGTCCTACGATAGTCTTGAAATCATTGGCGTCAAAGCCAAATTTCTCAGATAAATAATGTCGGGAAAGTTCTCTCAATTCGGGAAGCCCGGCCGAGGGCAAATACATATTCTTCTCTGCACTATCAGCTAAGGCTTCTTGAATTAGTGGGTGCGCGGGAAAAGGAGATTGCCCAAAACCCATGTGAAGCACTTCTTTGCCTTGCTCGCGTGCAGATCTAACGCGCTCGTTGATTTCAAGTGTGGGGGAAAAACGAATCCTGCCAACATTTTTTCGGATATTAAAAGTGAATTCTTGAGTTTTCGGAGTGATCATCATTCAATATCTCTGTATTAGGCAGTAATATTGTCCCCGGCGATGAGAACTTCCACAGGGTAGGATGCTAAATCTTTGCGAGCATTAGCATCGAGTTTCTCATCTGTAATCAGGCGATGGATTTTCTCAATTCCAGCAACCTCATAATTAGAAACCGTCCCCCACTTGCTGTGATCTGCCAAAATATAGACGGGGCCACGAGTGCGTCCCATCATTGTGCGCACGACCTCAGCCTCCGCACTCGTCGGAAAAGTACAGCCATATTTAGGACTGATGCCGTCAACGCCAATGAAGGTTTTATCAGCATAGACTTGCTTGAGATTATCAACGGCAAAATATCCGCCCACTGAATGGGAAATTGGCTGGTATAAGCCGCCCAGCAAAATCAGGTCAAAACCGCGCTCATCTATTTCCATCGCCGCAAATAGATTGTTTGTAATAACTATAATATTCGCGTTGGGGCGGATATTACGGATAACTTCAGTCGAGGTCGTGCCACCATTAATAAAAACAATATCCCCATCTTCGATCAAGGATGCAGCTAATTGACCAATCAAGTGTTTCTCATGGGGACTGTCATGCAGCCGTTGATGATATTCTGGCTCTCGTGATAATCGTTTACTGAGAACCGCGCCGCCATGAGTTCGTTCAAGGAAACCAGTTTCTTCTAATCGCTCAAGGTCGCGGCGGATGGTAGCTTCCGATGCTTGCAACATTTCACTCAAATCGGCAAGGCGCGCCACTTTGTGGGTTGACAAATATTCTTGAATTCGCTCACGTCTTTGAGCTGGTATAAGAGATTTGCGCATAAAAAAACAACTTTCAAGGGAGTACGAACTGCCAAAAATGATAGAATTTGAGCGGTTAGTTGAGAAATGATAGCAGAATTTGAAACTATTTGCAAATTACTTCTTTTGTAGATATAATGCCGATGTCATTCCATTTTCAATATATTTATCAATTCGCGCAAAGCAAGCAAAAACAAAAGTGAAGCCAAACAATGAATCTGACTATAGAAGAAGCAATTGCTCGCGTCCCGCAATGGACTGACGCTACGGACATAAAATCATCCCCTCTTGCTGGCGGTATTACCAATGAGAATTTCCGCATAGATGTGAACGGGGATGTTTTTGTTCTCCGCATCCCGGGGGCAGATACTGAATTACTAGGCATTATTCGCTCAACTGAATGTGCCGTCAGTCAGGCTGCAGGGGAAATAGGCATTGGCCCCGAAGTCTTTTACGTCATCGAACCGGAGGGATACCTCGTTACGAGTTTCATCGAGGGACGCTTGCCTTCGCCTGAGGAGCTTGGTCAACCCGAAAACATCCGCCGCGTCGCTGACACAATCCGCCGAGTCCACAAAATGGATCCGATTTCTGCAACATTCTCTCCGTTCCGAGTCATCGAAGATTCAGCCGGGACTGCCCGTCGATTCAAGGTCGACTTTCCTGATGATTTCGGCTGGTATATTGAGCAAATGAACGCGGCTGAAATAGCCCTGCTAAAATCCCCCTCTCCTCCACGACTTTGCCACAACGATTTGCTCAACGCAAATTTCCTCGATGATGGTCAAATCCGCATTCTCGATTGGGAATACGCCGGCATGGGCGATCCCGTTTTTGATCTGGCCAGCTTCTCTGTCCATCATGGTTTTTCAGACGAGCAGGATCGCTTGCTGCTGGAATGCTATTTTGGCGAAGTCACTACAGCAAACTGGGCGCGGATTAAGTTGCTGAAGATCGTTTCCGATTTACGCGAGGCTATGTGGGCGATGGTGCAGATCGGCATCTCAAAACTTGATTTTGACTTTCGTGGTTATGCCGACACATATTTTGCTCGCACAGGGCAGGGGATGCAGAAGGAGGAGTGGCAACAATGGCTCAAGGATGTTTTTTAGGCAGTAAAGCATACCGTTCCTTCCCTTTTTTTAGTTCTTTTTCAGTGCAGTCAGGAATTAATAATGATTGAAAACTTTAGCTGGTTGAACAAGTGGTAAAAGTGGCATCAAAAGCACAATTCCCCTTTAACCAATTGTTCGTATGGGAACCCAATGAGGAGGTTATAAAACGGAGTCGTCTCAAACGATTCATGGATGGACATGGGCTGGATACATTCGAAGAATTAATGGAACTTTCTACCACCGATATTGCGTGGTTCTGGGACGCGGTGATGGAAGATTTGGGCATCGAGTTCTACGAACCATACACACAAATTGTAGATCTGTCACAAGGGATTCAATGGCCCAAATGGTGTGTAGATGCCAAGCTCAATAGCGTTCACAACTGCCTCGATAAGTGGATAGGAACACCAACCCAGGATCGAATTGCTATTTATTGGGAGGGAGAGGAAGGCCATACACGTCAGATGACGTATTGCGAAGTATTCATCGAAGTCAACCGAGTGGCTTCAGCCTTGCGAGCCGCTGGATTGGGAAAAGGTGATGTTATCGGGCTCTACATGCCGATGGTGCCTGAAATTGCGATTGCTCTATTGGCTATTGCAAAAATTGGCGGCGTCATTCTACCTCTTTTCTCTGGGTACGGTTCTGGCGCCATCACCACTAGGCTTGCGGACACTGAGGCTAAGGCTATATTCACAGCCGATGGACAGTTCAGGCGCGGCAAACCAAGACCGATGAAAGTAACCGTTGATGAAGCGTTGAACAATGTCCCATCTGTCCATAAAGTGATCGTCTATCAGCGTTTAGACACCTACACTTCTCCTATATCGGGGAGCGGTTTGAGCGAAATCAAGGGAATTGATGTACCCATGATACCTGGGCGAGATGTCTGGTGGGATGATTTCGTCGCCAATCAACCATCGGAAACTCACACCGAGCGCACCGGTGCCGAAGATCTGTTAATGATCATTTACACAAGCGGTACATCTGGGCGACCAAAAGGAGCAGTTCACACCCACTGTAGTTTTCCCATCAAGGCCACTCAGGATATGGCTCACGGCTTCGACATCCAAGAATTTGACACCGTGTTCTGGATGACCGACATGGGTTGGATGATGGGGCCGTGGGAAGTGTTCGGTACACTGACATTGGGCGCCAGTATGCTTCTTTATGACGGTGTTCCCACCTACCCCGATATAGATCGGGTGTGGGGGCTGGTAGAGCGACATAAAGTCACCTGCTTGGGAGTTACACCAACTTTTGTTCGTGCAATCATGCCTTATGGAGACGAGCCGGTTAAACGCCACGATCTAAGCTCATTACGAATCCTGGGCTCGACCGGAGAGGCGTGGAACCCAGACTCGTGGAACTGGTATTTTGAGACCGTTGGAAACAGCCAGGTGCCAATCATCAACTACTCAGGCGGTACAGAAATCGGAGGGGGCATCGTTTTAAGCAACGTTCTGCGACCAATTAAGCCGTGTTCGTTTTCTGGTCCACCTCCTGGGATGGCTTCCGATGTTGTCGATGAGGCTGGTAATCCACTGCGGGGCGAGGTGGGAGAATTGGTGGTACGTCAACCATGGATTGGAATGACGCGCGGTTTCTGGAAAGATCCGGAACGCTACATTGAAACATATTGGAGTCGATTTCCCGATGTCTGGGTTCACGGTGACTTCGCGGCGATTGATGATGATGGCCAATGGTACATACTGGGTCGTTCGGACGATACGATTAAAGTGGCAGGAAAGCGCGTGGGTCCCGCAGAGGTAGAGAGAGTACTTGTTAATCACAGTGCGGTTTCCGAAGCGGCTACCATAGGTGTACCAGATGAGATCAAAGGTCAGGCTGTAGTCGTGTTTGCAGTACTTCAACCCGGCACTGAACCGGAGGAGGCCTTACGCGAAGAGCTGGAGACGCTTGTAGCGAAGGAGATGGGAAAGCCGTTCGCGCCTAAGAAGGTGTATTTTGTGAGTGACCTACCTAAAACCCGCAATGCGAAACTCATGCGGCGGGTCATCCGCGCTGCTTATCTAGATGAACCCCCCGGCGACCTGAGTGCGCTGATGAATCCAGCGGCGGTGGATGAGATACGGGAAGTGGGGTGAAGCAAGACATGTTAAAGTGAGAAATCTAAAATGAAAGTGCTTGATGAGATTATTTAAAAGAGTCCCGATTATTGCCGGAGGTGTTAGAAAACCGAGAGTAGCCTTGTTTTTCTAAAATTACTCAATGGGTGGCGCCACCTGCGCTTGCAGAGCGGCGTAAGTGTACGGTGAAAAGCAGCGCCTGTGCCATCCATGAAAAAATAATGGCAAATTTTGTAAAAAGGAGAAACCGATGTCAATTGTCACCGCAAAAGAAATGATGTTAGAAGCCGCCGAGGGCAAATATGCTGTTGGGGCGTTCAACATCACGAACCTGATACAGATGGAAGCCGTTCTCGAGGCCGCCACCGAAAAGAAGGCGCCTCTTATTATTCAAACATCAGTCACGCCCTCCAAATTCCTGGGTCGGGATGTTCTCGTATCTATCTATAGGACCTTGGCCGAGTCTGCCCCCATCCCGATTTGTTTGCACCTGGATCACAGCACCAGCATGGAATATTGCAAGCTATGCGCCGACGCTGGTTACACCAACATCATGATCGACGCCTCCAAGCAAACCTACGACGAGAATATCCGTCAGACCAAGGAAGTGGTGGATTACTGCCATGCCATTGGCAGCATCTCTGTCGAGGGTGAGTTGGGAACGGTTTCAGGCGTGGAGGATCAGGTAAAGGTAGCAGAAGATGAAGCCGCCCTTTGCCACCCGCAGCAAGCCGTTGAGTTCGTCGAGCGCACCGGTGTAGATATTTTTGCTCCGGCGATCGGTACAGCGCATGGGGTCTATAAGACGAAAAATCCAAAAGTAGACTTTGAACGCCTGGGCAAGATCAATCAGATGCTCAACGGCAATGGCATTAAAACACCGCTGGTAGTGCATGGCGGCACTGGCTTGAGCAATGAATACGCGGTCAAACTTGTTGAAATGGGCGGCGCCAAATTCAATGTCTCTACCGAATTGAAACATGCCCTCATTGACGCCACCTACAACTATATCTCTGAAAACCGGGAGCAGTACAACCCCGGGAAGATCGATGTCGTTGTCAAAGAGGCCATCCGGCAGGTTGTTGCCAGGTGGATCGATACGTTAGGAAGCGCAGGAAAAGCGTAAAGGAGAAATTACACGATGAAACCGATCCAAGACTACTTCGTTCCCTGGGTAAAAGACATCCCTATGTACGTTTCGGCGCATATTGAACTGGCCTGGCGACAGCCAGAACTGCATCGCATGATGTCTAACGAGAACCCTCATCCCCCGTCGAAGAAAGTACAAGAAGCAATCCATAAGTACGGGGATTTCGCCAACCGCTACCCCGATCAAGGTTTGGTTGTACGCTCAAAGTTAGCGGAAATCAACGGACTGGGTGGCCCCGAAAATGTCATGATCGGAAACGGATCGAGCGAAGTTTTCGACAATATCTTCAGGAGCTTTCTCCAGGTCGGAGAAGAGGTTATTCAGCACACCCCGTGCTTCGGCATCTACAAACTGCGCTGCAATATTCTCGGCGGTAAACTCGTCTCTGTTCCGATGGTGTACGAGGACAAACAAATAAAATACGACGTTGATGCTATTCTGGCCGCAATTACCGATAAAACCAAGATCATCGTCGTCGCCAACCCGAACAACCCCACCGGCAATTTCATGACTGCCGAAGACTTCGTCAAGATCGCTGAGACGGGCATACCTTTCATTGTTGATGAAGCCTATATTGAGTTTGCTGGCCTTGAAAAGTCGCAGGTTAGACTGGTCGAGAAACATAAGAATGTACTTATCACGCGCACACTCTCCAAAGCCTACGGCCTGGCCGGAATGCGCTTTGGATACGCGCTAGGGTACGAGGGAGTTATCGGTCAAATCTCTGCGGCGTTACTTCCATGGAATGTAGGGACGATCCCAATGTGGGCCGCGTTGGCGGCACTTGAAGATGTCGAGGGGCTGACAGAACGAGTTGAATATAACAACCGCGAAGTGGCATATATTGAGGACGCGCTCAGTGACATCCCTGGTTTCATCATCTTCCACTCCGCCTCTAACTACATCCTTTTCGACGGGACGGATACTGGAAAAGCGGGAGATGATTTGGTCGCCTTTGCTCAAGAGAAGGGCATCATTCTCCGCCCGCAATCCCATATGTATGGAAGAAATGGTTGGTTTCGCCTGACCCTAGGCGTCAAAGAAGAAAATCGCATGGCAGTTGAACTCATTCGCGAGTTCTACGTTTAGTCATCCGACAATAAAGTGGATGGGGATTAATTTCCCTGTCCGTTTTTGAGCGGAAGAGGAACATTCCAATGGCAGAAATAAAAGCAGTTTTTTTCGATCAGGATGGCGTCATCATCGATACCGAGCGAGACGGGCATCGTGTCGCGTTTAATCAGACCTTCAAAGATTTTGGCTACGATTTTGAATGGGACGTGGGGTATTACCACGAGTTGCTGCAAGTTGCTGGCGGCAAAGAGCGCATGAAACATCACCTGCACACCCAGGGTTTTGGCGTAGAAGTCAAACCTGAAGAAGTAGATGAGCTCATCATAAGAATGCACAAACATAAGACGGGTGTCTTCGTCGAATTGATAGAAAGCGGAGATTTACCGCTGCGCCCCGGCGTAAAACGGCTGATGAAAGAGGTCAATGACGCGGGCTTAATTCTTGGTATCTGCACGACATCCAACGAACGCGCAGCGCAGGCTGTCGTTGGCGGGATGCTCAGTGAGATCAAATTCGAATTTGTCTTGGCTGGCGACATCGTTGATAACAAAAAGCCTGATCCGGAGATCTATAATTTAGCCCTAGAAAAGACCGGGGTAAAACCCGAAGAGTGCGTGGTGATCGAGGATTCGCGAAATGGTGTCCTCGCCGCCGCAGCCGCGGGATTGAATATCGTCGCTACCACCAATATCTACACTGCGAGCGAGAATCTTTCTGATGCCGACATTATTGTCACATCTCTCGGCGATCCCGACGGAGAAAAAGGCACACTGAAGAAGGGAGGCGAAGGCCTCGACTACGACGGTGTGCTCAGGCTTGACCAATTGCTGGTTTACTTCTCGAAGTAGCACCTAACCAGCCGGAGCCAAACATCACTAATGATCGGCGGGGTTCCGCGGGGATGCTTGATGCATGGATGGTGTGTTTGCATCGATTCACTTTACATCTTGTCCAACTTTGTTTCCCCATTTCTGAACCATCTCAGAAAAGGCGATAAACATGGGGAAAATATGTTTGATTGTTGCACGATTTTAGACTATGATAAATGAGTCTCTTGAAAAAGAGTTTCCACGAGACTCCTCAAAAAAATGAAGATGTGTTGGATACAGCCGGGACGAAAACCCGGCGTTTATATCATAATGTGACAATTAAATAAGGAGGTGGTTTTATACGCGGCAGAGAAAGTGGAAATACCATAATGTTTTCCGATTTAAGGTAATCACTATTAAAGGAGAAGACGAATGTTTAGTAAAAAAGGATTGTTGCTCATCACGTTGTTGCTACTCTTTGCTCTGGCGCTGGGCGCATGTGCGCCAGCCGAAGAAGCAACTCCCGCCGAGGAGGCCGCACCAGTCGAAGAAGCAGCACCTGCCGACGAGGCTGGTTGCCCCGCTTCGACGGTGGCCAACATGATGGGACTGGAAGGCGATTTTCCTTACCAGTTCGAGTTATCTGAGTTCGAAGCGAAGGCTGGCTGCGAGCTAACCTTCAGCGAAAACCCGGACATCGCCGCCTTGAATGCCGAACTGAACGGTGCGGATGCAGATTTGCCGCCCGTTGAAGAGCGGTTGCCCTCAGAGCTGTTGGTCATACAGCCCTATGTCGAAATTGGCACATACGGCGGCCGTCTGCGCGGAATTTCCAAATCTCCCGAAAGCGGCACGTCGGACTTTCTGAGCACCCGTCACGTGAACCTGTTTCGCATGAGTGATGACCTGATAACCATTGTTCCTGAAGTTGCCATGGGATGGGAATTCAACGACGACTTCACCGAACTGACCGTCTACCTACGCGCGGGTCACAAATGGTCGGACGGCGAACCCTTCACCGCTGCGGATATCGAGTTCTGGTTCAACGACATCCACCTTAATAAGGAATACTTCTCTGAAGTTTCTAGTTTCTGGGTCTACGGTGGCGAGCCAATGGGAGTTGAAGCAATTGACGACACCACAGTCAAGTTCTCATTCAATGCTCCGGCCCCGAACTTTGTCACGTTTTTGGCCATTACCTACAGGCAGCCCTTCCAGCCAAAACATTTCTTGAGCCAGTTCCATCCGGACTACAACCCGGAGGCTAATGCCAATGCTCAAGCCAATGGCTTTGACGATTGGATCGGGCAGTTCAAACTCTACTACCACGACTGGAAAGACACCTATCATCCATTCGACGGTCCTGAGGGAACGAAGTTTGCCGTTCCAACGCTCGAATCACACGTCTTGGTTGAGGAGTCACCCGAATTCCGCCGCTATGTCACCAATCCCTATTTCTTCATGGTGGATACAGCCGGCAACCAACTGCCCTACTATAATGAATCCTACGAGATCTACAGTGAAGATCTCGAAGTCCAGATCCTCAAGCTCATCAATGGCGAAATAGACTACCGGAACCAAACCCTCGAGTTGGCGAATTTCACTGAACTGAAGACAAACGAGGCCAACGGTTACCGCGTATTCTTGCCGCCATCCATAGGCGAGACCGTCTTCTATGCTTTCAATATCACCCATCTTGACCCCGAAATGGCAAAGATTTACGGTGATGTCCGCTTCCGCCAGGCTATGTCGTTGGCAATGAACCGCGAGGAGATAAATGAAATCGCCTATCTCGGTCAGGGCGTGCCCCAACAGGAATTGCCGGTAGATGCGTCGACAGTGGACTTTGTTTCCGATGAAGCATTGTACCAATTCACCCAATATGATCCTGCTGCAGCCAATGCGCTGTTGGACGACATGGGTTTGACTGCGCGCGATGCGGATGGCTTCCGACTGCGCTTCGATGGGAGTCCTTTTGTCATCCTGCTCCAGTTCGCACCGCAGGGTGGTCCAGTCGAGACTCACGAATTGGTGAAAGGGTACTGGGAAGCAGTAGGTGTTCGGGTCCTGGCTAAAGAAGTCAGTTCGGACTTTTACCGCTCCACCAGCAGCGCTAACGAGCACGACCTCGCCACCTGGCGGGGCGCCAGTGGCGCTACAGCACTCAACGCCGAAGTGATGTTCCCTCCATTTGGGGATTATCTACAGATCCGAACCGGTGTCCAGTGGAACAAGTGGATGCTGAGCGACGGGGCTGAGGGTATCGAACCACCTGAGGATATGAAGAAGCTCTACGATCTGGCAGCAGAGTGGAAGACTTACCCGCTTGGTTCTGAAGAGAACAGCCGTGTTGGCGCTGAGATCATCAAGATCCATGCTGACAACCTGCTGTCCATCGGTGTCATTGGGGCTGTGCCGTCGCCCGTGTATCTCAATAACCGCGTTGGTAATGGTATTGAGTTCACGGTCAAGTCTTACAACTACTACTGGGCTTATGCTTTCCGACCCACCCAGTGGTTCATCAACGAGTAAGCGTTAACGAGCATTACTGAGAGGTAGAGGTACTAATTGTGCCTCTACCTCGCATGCTTTACAGATGATGGAGATTGGAGATTAGAGACTAGAAAGATTCAAAATCTCCAATCCCCGGTATCTATAAGGAGAAAACCTATGCTCCGTTATTTTTTGCAACGTTTCCTTTTCATGATCGTCACTTTGTGGTTAGTGTCGGTAGTTATCTTTATCGTCATCGAGTTGCCCCCGGGAGACTATGCAGACCGCTATGCCTACCGCAAGCTAGCTTCTGCTGGTCAGGCGGTGACAGAGTCAGACATGATAGCTTTGCGCCACCAGTTTGGACTGGATAAGCCGCCCATCCTGCGCTACTTTAGATGGATCAGCGACATCGTGCTGCACGGCGATTTTGGTGATTCGTTTCTCTACAACGTGCCCGTCCGCAATGTGATAGGAGCGCGTATCTGGTTGACGATGGCTATTGCGTTGACCGCCATTTTGTTGACCTATGCCCTGGCCATTCCCATCGGCATCTTTTCGGCGATGTATCGCCATTCCTTCGGTGACTACCTGGCTACCTTTATCGGCTATATAGGGTTGTCACTCCCTAACTTTATGTTGGCGCTGGTATTGCTCTATTTCAGCGTGACAGTGCTCGGCAGTTCCGCCGGCGGGCTTTTCTCGGCCGAATTCGAGGAAGCCGCCTGGAGTTGGGCGAAGTTTGTGGATTTATTCAAGCACCTGTGGGTACCGGCAGTGGTTCTGGGTACAGCAAACACAGCTTTTCATCTCCAAACCATGCGCGCCACGATGCTCGATGAGCTGAATCAGCTATACGTGGATGCAGCCCGCGCCCGGGGCATCCCGGAATGGAAAGTCATACTAAAATACCCGGTGCGCATCGCGCTGAACCCCATTGTCAGCTACCTGGGCTTTGACCTGGGAAAGCTCGTCGCCGGCGCGCCGGTAGTGGCGCTGGTGCTGTCCTTACCGGATGCGGGCCAATTGTTACTGAATGCATTGCTTCAGCAGGACATGTTCTTGGGCGGGGCGATCTTACTGATGATCAGCGCCATGATTGTGATCGGAGTTTTCATCTCTGACCTTATGCTCGCCGCCCTGGATCCACGCATTCGTTTAGGAGAGACGTAAATGACCGCTACGACGATCCCTGAAGATAAACTGACCGACGTGGTTTCAACGTCCGACGAGGAAAAACTCAAATATTTCACCGCCGGCCAGTGGCAACTGGTGTGGTGGCGATTCCGCCGCAACCGGCTGGGGCTGCTCGGCGCCGGCATACTGTTTATCTATATCCTTGTCCTAATGTTTGCCGAGTTTCTGGCCCCTTATGGAGGAATGACGCTTGATGTGGGGTATATTCTTGGCCCACCGCAGGTCGTCCGGTTTTGGGACGAGAGTGGTTTCTCCCTGCGACCCTTTGTCTACGGTGTGACTACGGAGCGCGATCCGGTGACGCTGGCGATGATACCCACAATCGATACTTCCCAACGAATACACCTTCGATTCTTTGTGCGGGCTGAAGAATATAAGTATTGGGGTGGTAATTTGATCGCCAGCGACTTGCACCTGTTCGGCGTGGATGAAGGCACCATCCACGTCTTTGGCACTGATCGCCTGGGTCGAGACATCTTCTCCCGCATTATGTATGCCACCCGCACCTCGCTGACGCTGGGGGTAATAGGCGTATTTATCGCCTTCGTTATGGGCCTCATCCTGGGGGGAGCGTCCGGGTACCTGGGAGGTAATATAGATTTCTTCACCCAGCGCTTGATCGAGTTGATCCGTTCTGTGCCCGACATCCCGCTTTTCATGGGATTGGCGGCAGCATTACCCCGAGAGTGGCCTCCGGAGCGAGTGTATTTGATGATCACGCTCATTCTTGGATTTTTAGGCTGGACCACGCTCGCCCGGCGCATCCGCGGCAAATTGCTATCCCTCCGCAATGAGGACTATGTTATCGCCGCCCAGTTGGCGGGCGCCAGCAGCGCCCGCATTATCGGCCGCCATATGTTACCCGCCTTCACCAGCTATATCATCGTGGATATTGTGGTTTCCTTCCCGTACATGATCCTGGCGGAAACGGCCTTGAGCTTCGTTGGCCTGGGGCTTCGACCGCCGGTGATCAGTTGGGGCGTGTTGCTCCAGGGGGCGCAAAATATCCAGGCCATCGAGATGGCACCGTGGCTATTCTTCCCGGTCATTTTTGTGGTGTTTGCGGTGTTAGGCTTCACCTTTTTAGGTGACGGCCTGCGCGATGCAGCGGATCCATATAGTTAATAGAGGCAGGAAAATTCTATGAGCAATGGAGCAAAACCAATAGAGCAAGATGCCTTGTTGGATGTCGAAAACCTCAGAGTTTCCTTCAAAACGGACGAAGGGATTATCCTTGCGATTGACGGGATTACTTTCTCTGTAAAACGTGGGCAAACGCTGGGGATTGTAGGTGAAAGCGGCTCGGGTAAGAGTGTAAGTATGAAATCTGTTATGCAGCTGCTGCCTAAAACAGCCATCATTGACGAGGATTCCTCAATCGAGTGGTATCGAGACAATGGCGAAATTACGGAGATCACACAGCTTCATAAATTCGGCCGCGAGATGAGGCAAATTCGCGGTGGGGAAATCGGTATGATCTTTCAGGAACCGATGAGTTCATTTTCGCCCGTGCATACCATTGGCAACCAGATCATCGAGGCGGTTTTAGAACACCGCGAGGTCAGCAAGCAGGAAGCCCGTGAGATAGCCATTGAGATGTTAGATAAAGTGGGGATTTCTAATCCGTCGGTGCGCATCGATCAATATTCATTTGAACTGTCAGGCGGGATGCGGCAGCGGGCCATGATTGCTGTAGCGTTGTCTATGAACCCGGCGCTGCTCATCGCTGATGAACCCACAACCTCGTTGGATGTGACTATTCAGGCGCAAATCCTGAAATTAATGAATCAGCTGCAAGAAGAGCTTGGGATGGCAATCATCTTCATCACGCATAACTTGGGTGTTATTGCCCAGGTAGCAGACGAGGTAGAGGTGATGTACCTGGGGAAAATTCTGGAGCGAGGAACGGCAAAAGAGATTATTCACCAGCCGCAGCACCCTTATACGCAAGCCTTATTGAGAGCTATCCCGCATCTGGATCGTCTCGGGGAGCGCTTGACGGCGATCAGCGGTGATATTCCCAATCCGTTGGAGCGCCCGGCAGGATGTCCTTTCCACACCCGCTGTGAACAAGTGATTCTTGGCCTTTGCGATGTTCAAAACCCGAGTCTCACCCGACTCAGCAGCACTCATACCGTGCATTGCTTCTTACACGAGGAGAGAGATGTCTGATATCTTACTTGAAATCAAGGATCTTAAAGTACACTTTCCCATTCGCAGCAGGCGCCTTATTGGCTCAGTCACGAAGTACGTGAGAGCAGTTGACGGCGTTAGTTTTTATGTCGAAAAAGGGGAAACGTTGGGTCTGGTTGGTGAAAGTGGATCTGGAAAAACCACCGTGGGCCGTTCCATTCTGCGGGCGATCGAGCCGACAGAAGGGCAGATCACCTTTAATGTTGATGGTCAAATGTTGGATTTAGCCCAACTCACGGACAAAGAAATGCGGGTATTTCGCAAGCACATGCAGCTGATCTTCCAGGATCCTTACTCTTCATTGAATCCACGCATGACAGTGAGGGACATTATAGCCGAACCCCTGGTCGCGCAAAAACTGGCCAAGGGCAAAGAAGTGGATGAGCGCGTGCGCGACACAGCCGCGCTTTGCAAGCTTAACCTGGAGTATCTGCGCCGTTTTCCCCACGCGTTCAGCGGTGGGCAGCGGCAGCGAATTGGCATTGCCCGCGCCCTCATCTCCAAGCCACAGTTTATTGTCTGTGACGAGTCGGTGTCTGCGCTCGATGTGTCCATTCAAGCAGAAATTCTCAATTTGCTAATGGACTTGCAGGTGGAATTCGGGCTTACATATCTGTTCATTGCCCACGATTTGAGCGTGGTGGCGCATATTTCCAAGCGTGTAGCCGTTATGTATTTGGGGCAGTTCGTTGAATTGGCCCCTACAAAAGAACTCTTCTATGCGCCGAAGCATCCTTATACCGAGGCTCTGATGTCAGCGATCCCGGAAGTGGATCCAGACCAGGAAATGATTCCCGTTCAACTGGAAGGCGAAATTCCAAGTCCGGTAAACCCACCGTCTGGCTGCCGTTTCCATACCCGCTGCCCTTATGTACAAGACTTATGTAAGACGGAAATACCAGAGTGGCAGGAAATCGAACCGGGACGTTTCGCAGCCTGTCATTTTACAGATACGCTTACCTTGAAAGGTGTTGATTCACTGGGCACAATGGGTGTCGTGGCGTAACCTGAGTACGCAAAAAAATGGAGAGAGCGTTCAATGGCTAAAAAGAACATTCTAATTCCGCTTACGAAATCGGAATCCAGCCAAAAAATCTTGCAGCAGATAGGAAAATTTATCCCTGCTGAAGACAGCAAGCTTATATTGTATTACGTAGCTAAACCGCCTAAAGGGATGGGGTTCGCGGCCCCGGATTACCGCTCCGACTATGCGCTTGAATCCGCTGGGACTCCTTTGGGGCCTGAAGCCCATCCGATTTTCTCCAGTCAAGAAGAAGACAGCTTACAATCTGACGTGGAAGTTGCTTTACTTTCTGTTACAAATGAACTAAAGAAACAGGGATACGATGTCTCCACCCAGGTTTGCTTCGGGGAGGATTGTGTTAGCGAAATTGTGCGCATTGTGAAACGTGATAAGATCGATTTGGTGGCCATGTCTACACGGGCGCGTGTAGGGATGTCGCGCTTCTTCTTTGGTGACGTTGCTAAAAAAATCATGCAACAGGTGGATATTCCCGTTTTGCTGATTAACCCCAAGGGATAACTTTAGGGCTGATGCACTTAGAAAAGGAAGAGCTAATAAAGGGTGCGAACGTTGATTCACCCCCACCCTTTTTTTGTATTTTCCCCTCGATTTGCGTAAATCCTAACTTGTCACATGAGCATTAATCCATCCAGCAAATTCTCACTGTTTATCAACATCAATTTACCAAAAACTGAGCCGATCGTTTTTGACGCAGAAATCGCTCGAAAATTGTGTAATCGCATTGCCAACATCCGCTTACACGCCCATACCTATTCCCTCATCCACAACCTGACACACGGGTCGTTCAAACCAACCAACGCCCTAGAATTTGCTTACCAGCACGAATTGCACGGTCTAAACATACACGTGGACGATGGGGGAGAACATAGTCTTACTCACAGCACCCCAAAACAATTAGCCCAGTTTAAAGCTTTCGCCAAACGGCTCAATCTAACCATCCACTTGGAAACGAGCAGCACCCAGAAACCAGACATTGACAAGGTTATTCAGATAGCCAGAATGTTGGATGCTCAAAACATTCGGGTCTATTCGCGCTATGAGGGTGCTTTATCGCAGGTTATGGCACGGACGGTTTCTGATCTAGTTTACATGTCTGAACAGGCAGATCGGTATGACTTGTTTTTCGATTTCGAGCAACACGAGGAGTTCAAGTCTACGGAAATCGTGCAGATGCTTAAAGAAGTTGATCACCCGCGCATCCATGCCTTGTTCGACTTCACGAATATGATCAACGCTCATGAGCAGCCCTTGCCTGCCTTAAGAATAATGGCTCCCTATACACGTCAGGTGCACCTTAAAGGCGCCAAAATAACCAAAGAGGGAAAAGGTTACGGGCAAGTGGGGGTGGTACAGGGTTCGGTCGATGACGAAATGCCCTACGCGCGTATGTTGTATGAACTGCTGATACTGGGGGAGATAAATCCTCAAGTGATCTGTTTTGCGTTGGAGCAAGAGGCGAATTATTATGCCCCAGCTTATCGTCGTGCGGATGAAGGCGAGGATCCGATTATCCCGTATAAAGACCCCAGCGAAACCCCTTATAATGAAGCGGATGCAGATAGGATATTGCTGAACGAAAGACGCTGGGCGAGCAACCAGGTAAATTTTGTCAAAGGTTTGCTGGCTGAAATGCACTGGCTGGCAACCCTATATCTTGAAAAAAAGGAGATTTCTCATAATGCATAACAAAGTTGTTTTGGTTCTTTCTGATGCCTTGCGTTACGACACCGCCGTAGCTGGAATGGGTTTTCTGGGGCATTTAGTCGAGATCAAAACCGCCAGTCTCTACAAGGTGATAGGCGAACTGCCTTCCATCTCGCGCCCAATGTACGAAACGGTTCATACCGGGCTGCCGGTCACAGAACACGGAGTGGTTTCCAACCAGGTGGTTCGTTGTTCCGAAGTGCCTAATATCTTCCAGGCCGCGAGAGATGCCGGGAAAACCACTGCTGCCGCGGCCTATTATTGGTTTTCAGAGCTCTACAATCGTGCCCCTTACGACCTGATTGATGACCGTGAAGTGGACGACGAATCCTTGCTGATCCAGCACGGGCGCTTCTACGTTGAGGGGGATTACCCCGACGCCGAGTTATTTGCCATGGCTGGGGCGTTGGTGCGGAAGTTTACGCCCGACTACTTACTCATTCATCCGATGGCGATGGACATCTTAGGGCATAAGTACGGCTCGGATTCCAGAGAATACCGGAACCATGCCGTTCACCAGGATATGATGTTGGCCAATCTGATCCCCGAATGGATGGAGCGCGGCTACAACATTCTCGTCACCGGCGATCACGGCATGAACGCAGACCATGGACACGGCGGCACCACACCCGATGTGCGCGAAGTGCCGCTGTATCTCATTCGACCCGGCGAGCCCGGAGAAGGAGATACCGGAGATGTGCTTTCCCAACTCCAAATCGCGCCGACGGTGTGCAAATTGTTAGGCATCCCCATCCCAGAGACGATGAAACAACCGTCAATTATTTAGGAAAAATATTTGCCATCGGTAAGAAACATTCAGAAAATAGCTGTCTCACTGTAAGCCCGTGGTTCGCGAAACGTGAAGATGTTTTCGTCACTTTTTACGAGTCTCGCTTCACGCAATTTTGGGCGCTTATTTTTTTGGAATTCTTTAAACTGAGCAGTTACTCAGGATAAACCAAATGGATACGGAGGACACGATGAGTTCCATGAAGGTAGCCGTGATGGGGGGTGGTAACGCATCTCACACCATAGCAGCAGATCTGACCCTCAAAGGTTTGACGGTCAATATGTTCGAGATGGAGAAATTCGCACACGCCATGAGAACTGTTTTCGAGACCCGCGAGATCGAGATGTCGGGAGTGGCCGGAACCGGAAAAGCCAGGTTGAACCTCGTGACCAGCGATATTCGAGAGGCGATTGAGGGTGTAGAGATCATCTTCATCCCTCTGCCCGGGTTTGCTGTCACCCCTTACGCACAGATTTTAGCCCCTCACTTGGAGGAAGACCAAATCGTGTTGATTATCCCCGGGACCCTGGGGGCACTTGAGTTCCGGTGGATGCTTTGGTCGAGTGGATGCCGAAAAAAAGTGATCGTTGGTGAAACAGGTGGGATGCCTTTTGCCGCCCGCGTCATAGCTCCTGGACAAGTAAAGACTTTCCATGTCAGAGCGATAGTTGCTCTTGCAACCATTCCCGGCAATAAGGGCAAACTCGTATATGACAAAGTGAAAGGGTTATACCCATTTGCGCTGCGGAAGACCGTGATCGAGCCTGCATTCGGCCACCTGACTCCTCTTCTTCACCCGCTAGGTTCCTTGCTTAATGCCGGACGCATTGAGAGGTCCCACGGAGAGTTCTACATCTACGAAGAGGGGATGACACCTTCGGTTGTCAAAGTGATTGAAGAAATGGATCGAGAACGGCTGGAGATCGGAGAAAAACTGGGGATTCAATTACCGACGGGTGTGGAGATGATGGTCGAATCTAAATATGGCCCCCAAGGAACGCTCTGGGAGTCGATCAATGGCAGCGCCGGCCTCACGCCGGTTAAAGGACCGACTTCTCTCGAAAGCAGGTACATCACAGAAGATATTCCCTATAGCCTGGTTGCCTGGGCCAGTATAGGCCAATTGGTGGGCGTGAGTACCCCAATCATGGATGCTGTTATAAATATTGGAGGCGCTATTATGGGAATGAATTGTTGGGATGAAGGAAGAAATCTAGCGAAGATGGGTCTGGAAGGACTGACTTTAGACCAGACCCTGACCTATCTAGAGAATGGTAAGCACCCAATGTTAGGAGAGTACATTGTCTAAAGGATCAGGTTTTGGAAAAACAATCTTAATTGGAGATCAATTTGTGCTGGAAGAAGTCCCAGCTATTGTCTCAGCAATTCCTTTTGAGACTGTTGCCGAGGTAGAGAGGATTGATGGCGATGGCTGGGTGTTAGAAGACAACCGCGTCGAAGTGCCTGGCTACAAAGATAAGAAAAAAGACCAGCAGACCGTCTCTATCAGCAGAATCCTCGAAGTGATGAATATCGATGCCAAGAAAACTCCCCTCAAGATCACCTATGGGGGTGCGCTGTTAGCCGGCAGCGGCGTAGGGGCCAGCGCAGCCAGTTGCGTCTCTCTAGCCCGAGCATTGAACGCCGAGTTTGGTCTAGGATACTCCATCGAGCAGATCAACCATGTGGGTTGGGAGGGAGAATTTGCCTACCACGGCATCCCCAGCGGCGTAGACAATACCGCTTCAACCTACGGCGGCCTTTTGCTTTACTGGATTAAAGATGACGAAAAGCATTTCGAAAAGATCGCCGCCAAAAAACCGCTCCACATTGTGTTGGGCAACAGTGGTGTCACCTCCAACACCGCTTTGTTAGACGACTACGTCGAGCAAATGAAAGATAGCGACCCGCCTTTGTTCAAATCCCGCATGGATGCGATCACAGCCCAGGTGCATGAGATGCGGGCTGCCCTAGAGGCCGGTGACCTCGAGAAAGTAGGCGCTATTATGACGGCCAATCATGAGATATTGATCGAAATGGGTCTCTCCCACGAGATATTAATTAAGCTGTGCAACATGGCACTGGAGATGGGCGCCCATGGCGCAAAAGTTACCGGCGGCGGCAGAGGCGGCTACATGAATGCTTTGGCTCCCAACAAAGAAGTACAAGGTGCCATCGCCGCGGCCATGGAAGCAGAGGGGTACAAGGTCATTCTGACGACGATAGGCGTAAATAAGTGATACGCGATAGGTGACATTGGTGAATTAGCCATCACTATTATGCTTAACGGAGCAGAACATGAGTAAAAAGGGCTTCCTCGAAGAAATCAGAAAAGGTATCACCCGAATGCGCGCCGCCGGTTCAGACGTCACGCTCGTTCACCACAATGATGCCGACGGCCTGACTTCCGCAGCCGTGCTGCAAACCGCGCTTTCACGAGCGGGGTTTTCTGTTCGGCGGATTTGCATCGAGCGAGTGCATCCCCCCATTGTGGCCCGTATTCACGAAAAGTTCCCCTCCACCATCTTCTATGTAGACCTAGGGGGGCAGGCAGCCCCTATTATTTCAGATGCCAACAACGGGAGGCGGACCACCCTCATTCTGGATCACCATCACCCAAATAAACCTACCGACTCCAAAGTCCTCAACATCTCCACAGAGTTTTTTGGGTTGTCAGGCGATATGGATATCTCCGCCTCTACTGCGGCCTATTTCTTTGCTTTAGAGCTGGATGCAGATAACCGCGATCTGGCTTATGTGGGTGTGCTGGGCGCCGTGGGGGATGAACACGACCGGGAGGGGAGCTTGATCAAGGAGAACCGTGATGCCCTCATGGATGCCGTTGAGCAAGGTCATGTGCAGATCGAAGTAGATGCTGGAAGGAAAGAGCAGTATTCCCTGACTCGTTTTGGCGATCCAATTCCGATGGCGCCTTTGGCGATATCCGTGACGACTTTTGGGGGGGTGGGCTATTATTCGGGCGGGCCTGACCTTGGGGTGCAGGTGTGTTTAGAAGGGCTTTTCCCCGAAGCGCAGCAACGGCTTGATGAACTTCGCCAAACCCAGAAGATGGCTTACCAGGAAACGACTGCGCGGCTGATGCGAGATGGATTCCGAGAAACAAAATATATCCAATGGTTTACGGTCGGAGACGATTTCTCACCGATGGGCGTAAAAGTAATTGGCGAATACTGCTGGGATATCCGCAATGAGGGTTTTGTCGACCCGGAGAAATACCTCGTTGGCTTCCAAAACATGGCTCCTGAGATTCCAGGTTTAGGCACATTCGATTGGTCTCAAACTAAAGTTTCCATGCGCCTCCCCACGTCGTTAGAGAGAAAGATACTGGCCAATCGCACCATGCCGGGATTGGCATATCTTGTTCCCGAAGCGGCCAGACATGTGGGCGGTTCCATTGATGCCTGCCATGACTACACCGCGGCAACGATCGTCGCTACCGGCAGGGAGGAAGATTTGATCGTGGCGATGGACAAATTGGTGCAGGCTGAGCTGTCGAGCGAGTAAGAAACGAATATGTCAAAATATCTTGGTTACATTTTCGATTTGGATGGCACCGTTTATCTGGGAGATAAAGCCATCCCTGGCGCTCCGGAAATCATTGCCGAGTTGAGACAGCGCGGCTGTGGTGTCGCCTTTCTCTCCAACAAACCCTTGCAGCCGCGCTCAGTCTATGCCGAGAAACTGACTCGTTTGGGTATACCAACTTCCACGGACGAAGTGATCAACTCATCCCTGGTGTTGATCCAATACCTGCTCCGAGAGATGCCTGCGGCTGCAGTCTTTGCCATTGGCGAAACACCATTGCTGGACGAGCTGGCCGCCGCTGGTATCTCTCTCAGCGATACACCGGAAGAAATTGACGTGGTCGTCGCCAGCTTCGACCGCACCTTCGATTATCGTAAACTGAATATTGGCTTCCAGGCTCTCCGTTTGGGAGCGCGCTTCTTCGCCACCAACGCCGATCGTACCTGCCCCGTGGACGGGGGCGAAATTCCGGACGCAGCCGCTGTAATTGGAGCATTGGAGGGGTGCAGCCATCGAAAGGTAGAACTCATAGCAGGGAAACCATCTTCCCTAATTATGGAAGTGGTTCTTGAACGGTTGGGCCTTCAGGCAGTCGATTGTTTGATAGTAGGAGACCGCTTGGAGACCGACATGCTGATGGGGAAAAATGCTGGTATGGCAACCGCGCTGGTACTCACCGGAGTCACCCAACGGGATGACCTTGCAAATTCCTCGGTGGTTCCAGACTTCGTGCTTGAAAGCATAGCCGAGATATCCGATTTACACATCCGCACCGATGAATAGTGCACATACGATTTGAAATGCCCCGCGAGTTTACCTACAGAGACAAATAAGGAACAGAATCCGATGCAAGACTTCAAAGATGACTATTACAGCTTTCAAGAAGGCGCGAAACGCTTCGACGATGCCATGAAAGGTGTCCCCGACCGGGTTCCGGTGTATGCACAAATGCACGAATTCGCCATGAACGAACTGGGCATCCAGGCTAAAACATTCTATACAACCCCTGAAATCCTCACCTCTGCCACCCTGGAGATTGCAGAGCGATACGGGATTGATGTCGGTTTTTTAGATTACGATGTCTACAATATCGAAGTGGAAGCACTGGGGCAAAAAGTGCTCTTTTTCGAGGATCACATGCCTGATGTTGACCGTACCGCTCCGTTGATTGCTGGCCCCGATGACTTGGATAAAATACGAACGCCGGACTTTGACACCGCAGGGCGCTTTAGCCAGATTATAGAGATGCACACTATCTACGAAAAATTGACTGGTGTGACACCGTCGCTTCAGTTTTGCGCGCCGTTCAGCATGGCGGCCAATATCCGCGGGATCGAAAATTTGATTTTCGATATTCTATTAAGTCCGGACTTCGCCAGGGGACTTTTTGACGCGATCGTCGAAGAAGTGCTCGCGCCCTGGATTCTGTACCAGAAGAAGCATTTCCCCCGCGCTACCAGCATTAGCGGCTCCGATGCATTCGCTTCGCTGCCGACTCTAAATATGGAGATTCTCGAAGAGTGGGTTGTGCCTTACATCCTGCGCTTGCGAGAGATCTGCGGCTCAGATGTGTACGTGCCCAATTGGGTGGGAGAAAAACTCCTCAAGAAACCAGAAGACATGCTGGCGCTTAAGTTACAAGTCTCCCCCGGTTTTATGGAGGGGCAAGACCCTGATGTAGCTGATCTTGGTCCGGCGTTCTACAAAGCTTATGCCGAGGAACACGATGTGCCCTTGGTATTAGGTGTGGGAGCCAGCTTTATGGCTTCCAGCACACCAGAAGAAATTTGCCAGCGGGTGAAGCATTATATTGAAGTGGGAGGGGAGAACGGTCGCTTCGCGCTCTACTTGTGCAACCTGGGTGCAACAACCCCAGCGGAGAACGTCAAAGCCGCCATCGAGACCGTTCATGCATATGGTCACTATAATTGAGCGAATTCGATGAACCACAATAACTTTACTTTATTCTGGTAAACGATTTCCAATCAAGCGTAATAAAAAACTCTCGCGTCTACTCTTTTAGCCAACGCTCCACGACAACTTCGGTTTACATATAAAACTCGACGGCATGTCTACTCTGCCCATGTAGAGCGTATAAAACTGTCTTTCCAGCCTACTGAAGGGAAAGAAGGCCATGGGTGCAGCCACATCAATATTGATGCCAACGTTCCCCGCCGGAACTTCATAGCGGAAACGGCGAGCGGCGCCCCCGTTGTCGCTACCTTACTGTCGGGAGAGATAATTCCCAAGATCGTGGGGTTCAGGAAATTGCCCTTTTCAAAGCCAGGTGAGGATGCTATGCGTCCATCCAGGCTGATTTCTGCGCTCTCTTGAAGACCACGATCGAGGATCTCCGCTCAACGCCTCGGTCTTTTTTCCCGCCATTTCTCGAAGAACCATCTCAACCTTCATCAACTGAAGTTGGCCGAAGCACACCGCCGATAGCCTGATGACCTTGGCCAATCACCAGGAAAGCGTGCGGATCAATTTCGGACACGACTGCCTTGAGTGTATTTACGTCGGATCGGATCACGGTGCAAAACAAGATCACGTGCTCAGCTTTGGTGAACATGCCCTGTGCAGACCAGGCTGTAACCCCCACGCCCAGGCGATTGAGCAATCCCTGCGCTATTGCATCAGCCGAGTTGGTCACTATAAAAGTTGTGCGTACAACACTTGGACCTTCCAAAACATAATCTGCCGCCAGACCAAAAACAAATAGCGCCATCAGGGAATACAGTGCCCTGTCCCAGCCGAAGACTAGACCAATGATCATGAGCAAGACGCCATCGGTCAGGATATACATTTGGCTGATGGGAACCCCGGTTTTGAGTTGCAGTACCCGGGTGACAATGCCCAAACCGGCGGTTGTGCTGCGTGCGCGATAGATTAAACCTGTGCCTACCCCGCCTAGCACACCGCCATACAAGGCATTGAGCAGCAAGTCGTCGGTTATCCCGGCAGGAAGCCAGCCCGCCAGGAAATCTACCCCCAGGTTGTACAGAAGAACAACATAGAGCGTGCGGATGAGAAAATTGAAACGCCCCAGGCGGTAAAACCCCAGGATCAGCATGGGGATATTCAGGACGAGCATGAGCAACCCAATTGGCCAGTTGGTGAATTTATTGAGGACGATCGCTGAGCCTGTCACCCCGCCTCCTGGGGAAATATTGGAAGGGGCAAAGAAGATATCAATACTGACGATCAACAAAAATGCGCCAACAGTCAGCATCAAGTAGTCTTTTAGAAACGACCGCCAATCAACGCCTGTGATCAGGATTTTTAATTTTTTTATCATTGCCAGAGCCTTTTCTGACCCCTGTCCTCGGGTTACGGGCGTTCGCCTCTTGCCAACCGGGAGTTTATGTCATTAATGAGACGGAAGCCTAATATTCTCCAAATCGAGCAACGGCTCGAGGCTGGTTATCTCCGGAACCGGTGTTTCTATCAATGGCCAGTTGCGGGATATCGAATGGTGCTTGAGCCAAACGGGTTGTATCCCTACCGCTTGTGCGCCGCAAATGTCGATTCTCCAATCGTCCCCAACGTAAATCGCATTGGCTGGATCAATCCCTAGTTTTTCCAGACATGTGAGGAAAGGCATTGGATTTGGCTTTGGGGGCATATCATTCTCTCCTGCTACGATGACAACCTCGAAAAAACTTTCGAGGTCGGGAAACAGTTTAAGGCGATGCTCTCCCGAAGACTCCTGACCCTGGGTGTTGGTGATTAAAGCCAGCCGGTATGCAACTGCCAGTTGCTCTATAACCGCCTTGGTCTCTGGGAAAAGGCTGGTTTTGGAATTAACCTTCTCCCAATAGTCATCTTCCTCCCCAGAAACGAGTGTTGCGTTCGGTTCCCGGTCGTAGTGCCGGTAGACCTCTTGCCAGAGAGACTTTCTGGAAAAGTTGGACTTTGAGTGGAAAAATTTCCGCAGCCGACGGTAATCCGCCAGAAAAGCCGGCCAGGATCCAAGCCCCAGGTCCTGGAAAATCCTGGTCTCAGCCTGCTTTTCAGCCAAGCGAAAACCCTGGGACGAATCGGCGAGGGTCTGACCAAAATCGAAGATAAGTGCTTTTATCATGGTCATATTTTCGACTGCCTGGCAGGGCTTTCCTCCACCAGGCAGTCAAGCTTTACGTTCAAGTTCTACATGCCACTTATTAATCTTTGCCCCACTTAGCAAAATAGTCTCCAAACAGGTCTTCATCGGTTGGGACGTACTCAGGGAACGGCTCGGACAGCCAGGTGTAGTTGAGGAAGTGCTTCCAGTTTACGTTCTCGCTGGTCATATTCCCGGCCCAACTTCCTCCACCCAGCGTGTCGGTGAAGGGATTGGCGTTGAACCAACTGCCACTATTAGCCATGGCATGGGGCATATTGCAATTGACTCTGCCGACATTAGCTTTGATGGCAAGTTCAACTTTGCGGTCATCACGTTCAGAGTGGATGGAAGCGGAGTGCCCTTCACCGGAGAAGCGGAGCATCGCCTTCATGCGTTCGACCATCTCGCTGAAATCATCCCATTTCCAGATTGTGAGCACGGGGGAAATCTTCTCGCCAGAGAAACGGTCTTCGGAGCCGGCTTTTTCGCCCAGAACCATCAGGAAGCGGGTGTTCTCTGGCACGTCAAGCTTCGCCATCTCCGCAATGTGTAGCGCTGTCCGGGCAACGATCTTGCGGTTTAAGTTTTTTCCGTCGGGCCACATGAGCGTGCGCAATTTCTCGCGCTCCTCCGTGCTACACATATAACCGCCTTCGGCTTTAAGGCATTCGACCATTTCATCGAAGATGCTGGTTTCCAGAGCGACGGCGTTTTCTGACGAGCAAGAGGCAGAGTTATTGGCGATCTTCGATTTGACGATCTTGGCAGCCGTGGCCTTCAAATCAGCTGTTCCATCGATAATGGATATCACGTTCCCTGAACTGACGGTGTGAGACGGTTTACCGGCGGAGTAAACCACCTGTACCAACGCCGCACCACCCGTCGCTACGACGAAGTCGCACTTAGACATCAACTCGCGAGCCTTCAGGCGGCTGCTGTTTTGTAGACACAACATCAGATCTTCAGGCGCACCGATCTTGCGCAGCGCCTTGCGTCCATATTCGACCGTAAGCGCAGAGCTGCCTTGGGTGCTGGGGTGGGGTGAAACGACCATGGCGTTACGGGTTTTCAGGAGACTCAACCCAATGCAGCAGACCGTGGACTCAGGATTCGTAGAGGGAACCACGTTGGCGATCACACCCATAGGCTTGGCGTAGATTCTCAGTCCCCTCTCTTTGTCTTCCTCCACCAGACCACAGGTTTGCACGCCTTTCATATCCCACAGGGTACCTTTCGTTTTGCTCTGAATTTTGGCGACTTTGTCTTCATAAACGCCAATTCCAGATTCGTCTACCGCGAGACGAGCAAGTTCGCGGGCTACCTCTGGTTTTTGCCACTCCCAAGCAACCGCAGCGACCATATCGTCTACTTTTTCTTGGGGCCAGAATTCAACCTCTTCGAAAGCTTTCCTCGCCCGCTGGTACAGTTCATCGACTTCCTGAATTTCTTCGGGTGTTAATTCTTTGCTTTTCGACATTTCCTTCGCCCGCTCCTTTATGTTTTTTCACTGGGGTCTTCTACTTCTTCGACGATGGCAAACCCGCTGCCGTGGAGTTTTTTCCTTTCTTCGAAAGCCTGCTTCCACGCCTCGAGGTCATAGGTTTGTGCGGTTTTAGTAATTTTGTCCCTATCTTCCAACGGGGGAACAGGCCGGTCTTCCGGGCCATCGTAGAATTCCTTGGGGGTTAGTTCCTGGCCCAGAGCCGTCATGCTTTCCCGTTCGACCTCTTCGATATAGTGAGCACCTGCTCCAAATGAGCGCGTAATGGCAAGGATGGCCCAGGTTGTTTCGGGCGTGAAGCCCAAGTCCATCATCGTGGCCCCGATCGCGCCAAGCATATCCAGGCTTACAGGGCTATCGCTGATCTGCTGGGTTGCTTTGATAATTTCTTTAGTGAAAGCAATATACTCACCCGACACGCCGAGTTTCTCGGCTCGCGCAAACATGCGTTCGGCAGCCGGGTCTTTGAGCATCAGATCCGAAACCCCCAGCGCCGGATCCCCTAAATGCTCCAGGGCAAGTTCCATAGCGACTTCTTCCATCGGCCTTCTTTCTTGCTCCATTACGTCCAGAGCATCGATCAGCATATTCCCAAACGCTGAGTACGCGCCGTACGCGTGGCCAAAGGCAAGGATGGAAGCGCCGCACGCCTGGGTAAGGAAGGTCTTCGAGCGGGCGACGATTCGGGACAACATAGCTGGAATTGAGAGGCCGTCTTCTAAAGCCAGGATCATGACATAGTTCAACATCTTTTCTTCTTCGATCAACGGAATCCTGGATTGGAAGTCAATGAACAGTAAATCCACAAGCCCGTAGCCCGCTTCCATCAACTCGGTTGTGTCGTATCCTCGGGCCACGATGCGGTGCATATTTTTATAGGCTATCTCCGAAACCCATCGGAAGGGTGGGCGGGTTGTGTCCTCCGGCATTGTGCCGTATGGTCTTTTCGAATAATCAAAGGGCAATCGGGGATCTCCTAAATTGCCAATCACTTTTTTCTTTAGATCACCCATTTTTTATATTCTCCTGATTCTTTTTGTTTTTTAGCATATTCCTGGCGTTCTTCTTGGCTGGGAACTTCCCGATCATCGGGACCGATGTACTTAATCATCGAGAGATCTAACATTTGCACCATCGGTTCGTTTCTGGATGCAGCCCAGGCGCGTCCCTTTTTCATATTGTAAAGGGCATGGGCTGCACAACTGTAGCCGCGGCTGACGCTCCCGATGCACCAGCCTGCGTTGGGTGAAAAGCCGATTTCCATGAGCGCTGTGTTAGCCGCTCCGACAACGTTTACACCTACGTAGCGGCGTCCTTCCCTGGCGCGGCGTTCATGGAAGTGTTTTTCGACAGACCGCTGGAGTTTTAGGTAGACACCGTCAATTTCCAATTCTTCCTGTTTTAGGTGAGTCGGTTCGGCCCGTGGGTCGCCATCGCGGTGCTGAGGCTGGCCCATCCCCATGACTTTCTCCCCAGCGTCCATGTAATCATCCACCAGGGTTTTACCCATCTCTTCAGGTTTCTTTCCTTCTTCCCATCCTTTCTCCAAATATTTGTTCATCATGTACCCATGGGCAGCCCCAGGGCCATGGACGCCCCCGAACGTCATGATGGAGGCTGCTACTGCAACGGGCAAATTGGGTCTGCCCGCGATCACAGAAATAGCCGAGGCCGCCGACGGCGACATGGAGTGCTCCATGAATTCGCCCATCTCGTACTTCAGCATCTTTTCTTCTGGGGGAGAAGGGATTCTCCCTTGAAACAGAATGAACATCGCATCGTAGAAAGAATAGCCCTCCTCGGCCAGATCGCTCAAATTGTAGCCTCTCAAGACGGTCTTTTCTTCTGTTTTGTAGGCGATGGCTGTTTTTCTTTTGAACAGTGGATCTCTATCCATAATCAATGATCTCCTTTTTAGATTTTGAGCGGTGATTTTAGTTTCTTCTTAGCTGCTGGCAGTGAGTAGGCTCACAATACTACCTCCATCATCTCTAAAGTCTCCCGGATAGCTGCTAAAAGTGCGCGAATATCAGCCGGAAAAATGTGCCCGATGCTACCGATGCGGAAACAATCGGCTTCGCTGACTTTACCCGGGTAGATGACGTAGTCCTTCTCGTTCAACGCCTGATAGAACTCTTCGAAGTTGAAGTTGGGGTGATCGGGGTAAGGAAACGAGGTAATGATATAACCTTGGTCCTCGGGTCTGATGTACTCTTCGAAACCCATGGCGCGCATACCGGCAATCAGCGTTTCATAATTGCCCCGGTAGCGAGCGGCGCGGCCATCGACGCCACCCTCAGTTTCTAGTTCGAGTAATGCTTGGTGAAAGGCGAGCAGCGCATGGGTGGGCGGCGTAAATCTGAATTGACCATTGGCTTCCAGCCCTTTCCATTGAGCAAGCAAGTTCAGGTTCAAGCTGCGGGCATAGCCTTCAGTGGCAAGCAGTGTCTCTTGTTTTGCCAAGATAATGGAGAAGCCCGGCACACCTTCGATACATTTATTTGCCGAAGAAACCATGTAATCGACCTCACACTTGGCCAGGTTGAATGGGATCGCGCCAAAGCTGCTCATGGCATCCACGAAATATATTTTTCCAAACTGGTTGACGAGAGATCCAATCTCTTCGATGGGATTAATGATGCCGGTCGTGGTTTCGCAGTGCACCGCCACGACATGGGTGATCAAATTATCCGCGGTTAGCGTGGACTCGATCTCTGCTAAATCAGGTGTACTGTTCTCTGCGTAAACCAAAGTTACTACATCAATATTAAGCGTCTCGGCAATCAACGTGATCCGCCGTCCGTAGGCCCCGTTGACGATGACCAACAACTTCCCATCGGGGGGCACCATAGACGAAACCACGGCCTCAAGGCCCGAAGTGCCACTACCTTGCATGATGATGGCTTCATAATCTCCTTTATGAACCTGGCCTATCTCCAGCAATCGATTACGAATATCTTTTATCAATTCAATGAACGTAGAATCTCGCGAACCCAGATCGCGTAACATGGCCTGCTTGACCGTTCGGCTGGTCGTCAGCGGGCCGGGTGTGAATAATATTTTATCTTTCCAGTTGGGGATTGCGGGATTGGGATCCATGTTTCTCCCTGATTTAGGGATTTCTACTACTCTAATGGAGCTATCTCGGTATTAAAGCGGAAGCGATCACCTCGATAGAGATCGTGTCCATACTCAAAAGGGGAGTCGTTATTGTCAGATGCCACTCGCCGTTCTAGCATCAGAGGGGCGCCAGATTCAATGCCTAATAACTCAGCCTCATAATCCGTCGCCGAAACTGCTTCCAGGCTTTGTTGGGAATGGTGCGGGACAACATCGTACTCGGTTTCCAGAATCTCATAAATCGAACGCTTCTCCAAGTCGAACGCCTCTAAATTTGAAAAACGATAAACCGGCATTGAGCATGCTTCTAACAGTACTGGTTCACGGTTGATGAGGCGTAATCGTTGGAAATAGTATATTGGCGCAGAAATAAGTATTTTTAAACTGTTGGCTACCGATACTTCAGCTAGCCGCCGCTCAAAAACAATAAGCTGAGCGCTTGCCTCGTAGCCGCGACTGCGCATACTTTCTGTAAATGGAGCTAACTTGTCCGCCTGTCGGTCGATCTTGGGTTTCGCCACGTAAGTTCCATCCCCAGGACGGCGAACAAGCAGGCCTTTATTATCAAGCACACGTAAAGCTGCCCTAAGCGTCATACGACTGACGTTCAGTGTTTTACTCAACTCTCGCTCGGAGGGCAAACGTTCTTCAGGTGCTAGATCGCCTGTTGTAATCCTCTCAAGCAAACTCTCGGCAATTTGGATGTAGATGGGAACTGCTATTTTTATATGAGCGTTGTTGTTTATAGTTGTTGGACTCATTTGTAATCTTGTCCGAAATTCTGATGTTTTTCGTACGCTAACGGTTAAATGGTATAGACCATTACCGACATCAAAAAGATAGCATAGAGAAATTAGACTGTCAAGGATGAGATCGTAGGTGAGATCGTAGGTTTGGATTTGTAATTATGTAAAGCTTAGATGGGCGTGTATCTGGATGGAGATAAAAGGAGCGCGGTTCATCGTACTTGAAATTACCATGGTCATTAAAAACGGTTCTCCTCCAAATTGTGTGAGGGACTCAGTGGATTTGCACTACCCAGCACTACTACATTCATAAATCGGAGGGGACGACCCATGTGTCAACCCGACGCCCTCATGCAACCTGTTATCCCCAACCTCCCGCAGGTTCCAAACCTGCGGGAGGTTTAACGCGCGTACCTCATAGCGCAAACTGCGCCTGCGTCCGGAAGCAGAGCTTCCGCATCCACATAGTGCAGAAGGGATGTAGGCAGACCCTGGTTAGATCAACAATAGGATATTGAGGTTCCAGTCGGAGTATGACGTGGTCTAAATGGGTTCCAA
>SDBU01000375.1_pt1 | contig 63525 bp, 64 predicted proteins | sample 2277071 | NCBI WGS metagenome assembly SDBU01 (sample SAMN10397929, study PRJNA504765) | marine sediment metagenome | isolation source: marine sediment core GS08_GC12, 126 cmbsf | place: Arctic Ocean: Gakkel Ridge, Loki's castle | collected 2008 | reverse complement strand
TTCTCTTTTAGAAGGCTTTAATGAGACCAGAAAATTAGCTCAAAACTACCAGAATATTGCTGAATTATATTCAAAAGCATCAGATTTTAAAAAGGCTATAAAATTTTATGAAAAGGTAATCAATTTTTCGAAAATCAATCATTTCTATGATTTGCTATCTTTCTCTTACCATCAGATTTGCGCCTCTTATGAAGAAATTGATGATTATAGCAAAGCACAAGATACTATCTTAGAGGGAGTTGATTTTTTTTTGAGCGTAGCGAGTGTATTAGAAGAAAAAAATGAGAATTTAACATTAGCTCAAGTTTATCAAATTTTGAAAAATCTCTATAAAGCTCTAGATGATGATGACCAATATACGAATTTTTCTAAGCGAGAAGCCGGAGCTTATATAGATTTAGCAGAAACAGTCGAGAAAAAAGCAGAAAATTACCATAAAATCGCAAGATATTATCGTGGTGCGGGTTTGTGTTATAGAGAAATAAAACATAATTTAATTGAATGTGCGTCTTGCTTTATATTAGCTGGAAACTTTTCAGAGAAGACTGAAGATTACGGTCGGGCCGCAATGAATTTTTTTGATGGTGCAAATGTTTTTAAAGAGTTAAATAACTTAGAATTAGCATACAAACATTTTATAAAAGCTGGAGATAACTATTGGAAGGTTGGGAGTATAAATGAATCAACAGAAAGCTATTTAAACGGGTATGATACAGTCGTAGAGGGAAATTTGGAGTTTAATCGATTTGGTATCTTTAACCAAATTATTAGAGGATTAAGTAAAATTGCTAAAGAAGGCTTAAAAAACAAACAATTCTATACCGCAGCAACGTTTATATTAGAGAGTATAAAATTCTATATGCAGCTTGATACAGCCAAAGATTTTCTTATAAGAGAAATGATCAACAATGTATATCGCTATTATTATAGAGCGGCAAATTTAAAAAATGTTGGATATTCTCACATCGTCCTTAGTTATGTTTTAGCTTCAATATCATGCATTTTAAATGGAAAATTGGACAAGGGCTGGAAAATTATCAGTGAGATTGAAACAGAAGGAAACACTGTTAAGAAATATAAACAAATCATAAGATTAATGATCGAGCAAATTTCAACAGGTAAAGAGGTTGATCTAGATATTTTTCCTTATAATTTAAGGAGATTAATCGAATCCTCAGAGGAAATCATGTATTTATTAAAATTATTTAAAGGCTTCAAACAAGGATAAATTTATTCATACTTTTTTTACATTTTTATAGAAAATCCTTTTTGCTAGATGACAAATTTAGTAATATATAAATAACCAACCTATTAATAACGTTATAACAAATAAAATAAAATCTACTATAAAATTGTGAATAAGAATGAATAATAAAACTAAAAAACTCACAGTAGCTTTTATATGCGTGATCTTGATTCTTGGAATTTTTGCTCAAACTAATAATTTAGCATCTAGCCTTGCAGTTGCTGAAGAAAACGGAGATTCTCCAGAAATGTCTAATTATAACGAAATTTATGATCTAGGCGGAGGAAATACGATGAATATTCTTTCAGATGATACCGCTGATAATACCCTTACGACATTAGATACCGGTACTGATTCGCTACCTATTGATTCCACATTTACAGAAGGACCTTCTGGAAGTAGTAAAGCGGTAATTAACAATTCAGTTGAAATTTCTACAACTACTAACAATAAAACAATTTTAAAAGACAGAGAAACAGGATTTAATGTAACAGTGGATAATGGTTTTAATCCTCACAGTGTAGAAAATATCGAAGCGTATGGTATCGAAGGATATAGTAATGTAAGCGTGTCAGCAACAGCTAATATGACAGAAGGATTTATGCAACATTTTGAGGTTTGGGAAGACGGAGCAACACCTTGGGTTGTTATTTATGATTGGGACTACGCGACAGATGTTACGTGCTTAACTGTAACTTATTTAACCACATTGTTCTATATTTATCAAGCATGGGATTGGATAGCTATTGACTTGGGGCCTGCTATATATAATATCTCGACAATTACAGGCCAGATTTCCTTTAATGGAATTCCTACGGGATTTGATGTAGGTTCAGGTTTAATTCATGATATTATACTTGGAATCTCATTAGTAACCTTCAACGATACTATCATTATAACCGATGGAGTTTTTGAAACTATTTTGGTTTGGACTGTTTTCGGGTTTGATGTCGCAATTTATCACTTGTTCCTACCATTAATAATTTTATGGCCTTCTTTGTGGGTAAGTATTTCAATATTCTGGGGTTACTGGTCTTACATATTCTATTTATGGATTTTATATGAACTGTTGTTTATAATCACATACCCTGATTATGACTATAAGATTGAATATTACTATACTTACATCGTAATTGTATGGATATATCTACAAATCACAATATGGTACTCTTACTACTACATTCACTGGGTTGTAATTTTTTGGTGGAACTGGTGGATCATAAAAATACAGTGGTGGTTTATAACCATAAACTTTGTCTGGATTTTTATTGATTTCATTATATGGATTGAATATTACTATCTATCCTGGCATTGGATTTACATCTTCTACGTTCCCACACCGGTATTACCAAACATTTTACAAATCGATATCGTTAAAACATTATTTACAAATACTACGTTTGATATCACAATACTAGTAAAAGATTGTTGGGATAATCCAATATCTGGAGCTACGGTTTATGGAACTTGGAATGGTCTTTCAATCGGAACTGTAACCGATAATGGAGATGGTACTTATGATTTTACATTATCAGCTATTCTGGTGAGCCCGCTTCAACCTGGAAAATGGCTCAACTTAACTGGTAGTAAAATGGGGTATGCTGATGCAAGTCATGATACTGAGATTGCAGTAGATCCAGAGGCAGTAAATAAACAATCTACTCCCCCTATAGATGATCCTACAGATGAAACTCCATATATCCCAGGTCCTAGTATATTGTTAATTGGCATTGTTTCATCGTTTGCTATAGTAGTAGTGGCAAAATACCTGACAAAGAAGCAAAAGATAATCAAACACTAATTTAAAAATTTTCCAAAATTTTTTTTTATTTTATCCTTGTTTTGTTTCAACTTACTAAAAACCAACTTATTTAATTAAGGATGCAGTTTGAGGTGAATCAAAAAATTGTTTTGAGTTTTGATCTTGATTTTACTCTAATAAATAACAAACAGGGAATCATAAATTCATTCAACTTCACACTGAGGAAGTTTAATCTTCCTGAGTTACCTGAGATAGAAATTGAAGAAATGATTAGAATTCCCTTAGAAGAAATGTTCGGGAGAGTTTCAGATTTAAATCCAACGCAATTAGCCATAGCGTTTCGTAAATATTACGTAGAGATAGATATTTATCAATCATATTTATTACCTGGGATAAAAGAAAAGTTAGATGAGTTAAGAGTTAAGAAATTTACCCTTGGTATTATAACTTCAAAAAAGCAAGAAATGGCTGAAAGAATTATCAAAATTTTACAAATTTCTTCCTATTTCAACTATATTCTAGGAGAAACAGAGGAAATAAAAAGTAAAACAGATCCTAAAATTAAGAATTATTTGGACGGAAAATATCCTGGTTTTAAATTCATTGTTATAGGTGACCATCCAAAAGATGCTAGCCTTTCATTAATTTTAAAATGTCCATTTATAGGGGTTCTAACTGGTTTTCATTCATCTAAATCATTAGAAGCAGTTAGAAAAAAAAAAATCGTTGTAATAAACAGTGTTAAAGATCTATCGATCGATATGATATATTCTCTTATCTAAAGCTTTTTAAAAAGTAGTTACAAAACCATATAGTATGATAAAATAAAAAGAAGGTAAAAAAAAATCATTCCTTATCCCAAGATGCATATTCTTTCATGAATTCTTCTGGTTTCCACTGAGTATCCATGAATTTTGGAATTCCCGAACTATCTCTGGGTCCTACAACAACAAAAGCATTAGCTTCATCTTCTAATGAGCCTGATACTCGAGCAGCCATCCCGGGAATTACTAAGATTCGATGATTTACTTTCTCAAAAGGATCAAATTCTTTTACTGCCTCACCAATACCACTTGCATTAAATTGTCCTCCTGCTACAGCGCTTTCTATCCCGATTCCCTCTGTGTCTACTACCAGAAGCCAGCAATTAATGTTAGCTCCTTGCAAATCTTGTTCAACAGGTATTTTAGTCATTCTATAATTGCTAGTAACAAAAATTGGTGCCATATTATCGGGTTCTCCAATTTTATAAATTCCTGCATCAACAGCGGGATATATCCTAGGATCTGAAAATATACTCTGGCGCAGAGTCATTAAAGCTAAAAGTGCCCAAATCTCTTCTTTCTTCTGGCCTGTATGTAATACGATTAAATTCGTATCTATTGATTCCATAACTGCTCCCATGATTATTTCTTGATATTGGTGTTCCCACATCTCCTTTACATCCTCACTTTTTAATTTGCTCCAATAAGCTGCTGGTACACCCATTACCGGCCAGCCTGCATTTACATCCCCTTTATTTATAGCAGCAGTTCTTAACTGCATTATGTTATCGTAAGTAAATGAGAGATTTCCCGGGCCGAAAAATGTTCCCGTGTCCAATACTATTTCTTTTACCCCTAATTTCTGTAAGGTTGCACTCAAAGACATTAACTCATCTAGACTATTTGAATAAATAGCTAGAGGTAAATTATTCTGAACAGCAAATTGTCCAATTTGTTCCCAAGATTCCCTTGTTGCAGCATATAGCAGTGGCTTTTTATCCTTTATTTCTTCTGCTGCCCCAATTAAATTGTCAGTATTAAAGCAACACAACATAATTGGTAGAGTTGTGGTTTCAGTTATTTTCTTTGCAGCTAATTTAAATTGATCTTTATTTCCTGAAACATTTCTTAGAGCAATACCGCTGAGAGTTAATACATCACCCATTCTTTCTATAGTTAAATCAGTAAGGTATTTAGTAATAACTTCTAATTCTGGGTCATCATCAGCAATTTCAACAAATATAGCGGTCTCATTGTAAAATGTCAGCTGATGTCTCATCAAAATTTCCTCACCACCTATCGTGCAAGCTCTCTCTCCAACACCAATTGTTACTGGTTTTTGAGGGGGAGTTATTAGTTTTATAAGTTTAGCCCTATTCTTGGCTTGCTTAGGATCCTGCATCAAATGAGTACAATCTTGAACCTTTATCTTCCTTTCTAAGATATCCGTTGCAAACGCCATGCACGTATCATAACCGCAATCTTTACAATTACTTTTATCTAAAACTGAATAGATTTCCAAGGGGCTTGGTCGAGTCAAATCTTTTCAACTATTTTATTTTTTTTGAAGTTTAAAATTTAAATAATAACGTGTACTCTAATTGTAAATTTAATTAAAATGTTATTAATGAGGTATTTAAGATTCTCTTGAATAGTTATATAATTCAAAATTCACTTGAAGAAAGTTGCTTGAAAAAGCAAGAAAAAAAAAAAGATTTTTTCAACTAATAGTAATCTGTTTTTGACGCTAGTAGTGCGAAAAAACCATACCCAATAATATTTACGACACAACTGATAAGTAGATAAATTAAGATCACATTAAATTCTATCGATCCATATGTTAAAGCAATTACTCCTTTGAGGGCTGGGCTTAAAAGAACTCCAATAATAATTCCTACAGTGCTAACGACAGCTGTTAATAACCAACCTAGGCAACCTTGAAGTTTACTTTCAGCAAATTTTCCTGCTAAAATACCTGCGATTATCGGTGCAAGAAGGTTCCCTAAACCTGTTATTAGAGGGGTCATGTTACTGTAAATTATAGGTTCCACAATAGCCATTTCCATATTAGTTGAGGGTACGCTAGTGATTGATCCAAACAGATAATATATAATCATTAGTGGTGCATTTTGAATTTCAGTCATTAAGGTATCAAATCCAGCGAAAATTACAAAATACAAAATTGAAAAAATAAAATTTAATCCAACAAAAGCTACCAAACTTAATAAAAAGGCTTTACCAAATCCCATTTTTTTCAAACTCGTTTAAATTGTTCTTTCTAATCATAACTAATTTTGATATAGAATGAAACTTAATATGATATAAAATTATTAGTTTTTTAATTTTTGGTTCCAATGATGATATAATCAATTTTTTCGTATTCAACGCTCAACTTCTTGTTATTAGATATTATAAAATTCAACTTCTTAAATTAATCCTTAAATAAGCGTTTGGAAATGAAATTTAATTTTTCTATTATTTAACTAAATTTCTCTAGTTTCTTAAACTAAATTTGAATTTGAAAGTAGGATCTTTAATAAGTATCAGAGCCTAACTCCAAAATTTAAATATTTATATTCTCTTATTATATTGATGAATTAATGAGAAGTAATACTAAAAAATTTGTACTTGGGAAACTAAAACACGATTATTTAGATAAATTGATTTCAGATATAGAAATTGATGACGAAAGAGTAATATTGGGTTCCAAAATCGGAGAAGATGCTGCTGTAATTGATATACCTGGAGATAATTACTTAGTTGCAAAAACGGACCCTATTACATTTGCAACCGATGAGATTGGATATTATGTAGTAAATGTAAATGTGAATGATCTTGTGTGTACTGGTGCAAAGCCAAAATGGTTTCAATCCACCATTCTTTTACCTGAGAAATCCACAACCTCAGAGCTCATTGAAAAAATATTTAAGAATATACATACCACCTGTAAGTCTATGGGAATAACTGTAATTGGGGGTCATACAGAAATTACATCAAAGTTCGATAGACCTATAGTAATTGGAACATTACTAGGAGAGGTTGAGAAAGATAAACTAGTTCTAACTTCTGGAGCGACTCCAGGAGATGCTTTAATTTTAACTAAAGGAATCTTCATAGAAGGAACTTCCATCATTGGACGCGAAAAAGAAAAAATATTATTTGAAAGAGGAATGGGTAATGATTTTATTCAAAAATGCCAAAATTATCTTTTTGATCCAGGAATTAGCGTCTATAAGGAAGCTCTTCTAGCAAATGAAAATTTTGAGATAAGTTCAATGCATGATCCTACTGAAGGTGGACTTTTTACAGGGATAGCTGAAATGGCAATAGCATCCAATACAGGTGTAATTATTGAAAGAGATATGATAAATAAAAGTCTATTACCTGAATCTTTGGAATTAAGTAAAATCTTCGATTTGAACCCTATGGGCACAATATCATCTGGTTCACTTTTAATTGGAGTAAAAAATGAAAGATTCTCAGACTTAATTGATTTATTAAGAAACAATAACATTAGTGCCGAGAGAATTGGGATTTTTGTTAAAAAAGAGAAAGGTTTAAAGATTAAAGATAAAAATGGAAAATTAAATCCTTTATATTATTCTGAAACTGATGAAATAACAAAAATTTTCTGAATTGAACTCTCAAATGCTCAGTAATTAATAATATTCTGCAATTTAACTAATATTTTTATTTTCAAATGGTTATTTTATTAGTAAGTATCGTCTTTATTTTTTTTATATGGTAAAGTTTCATACATAATAAAACAAAATCTCTGATGAAATTTGAGTAAGAACAAATCCACCCAAATCTTAGATGCCGACGAACAAGATGTTAAAAGAGTAGGGTATAACTTTCAGTTAGAGACAAAAATTCTACTTGAAATTTTAAACATAAAAAAGGATGATATGCGAGAGTTTCAAAAAGATATTAGTTTAAAATGGGATGAATTTAATAAAAATAATAAAAACAAGGTTATAAAGAGAACTTTTACAACCTTTTTCTATGACAATTTTCACCATTTCTTTGGATACTTTCTCCAAAATTTTTTTGGATTTGATGAAAATTCCATAAAATTGACCAAAAAAGAAAAAATTTCAGATGATTTATTAATATTGGAATATGACTATACACTGACTTCCGTAGAAGATAAACATTTAAAGGATAATTCAAAAAAATTCGATAATCAATTATATGAAGGGGTATCCTCTCCTATGAGATATCTCTATTTTCTCGTCAGACACTTAGGGATGATTATAAGAAAAACCATTCAAGAAAAAACCTTCATTTTACTTGATGCACTTACCATCCAGAAAGGGGAAAAAAATAATATTTTGAATTTCATGATTCTTATAAAGGATAGTAAAGATGAAGTCTTCCATAGCTATTATCAAATGGTTCTTTATTATTTTCTTAGACCTTTTGAAGAAATCCCCGAAAAATATTTTAGAAAATTATTAGAAGGAAGAGAAAAATTATATCAGCTTGCTTTAGAAAAGTATCCCTTTGCAAAAGAAAAATTGGTTGATCTCTTATATTATTTCTATAAAAAATGTACTATCCTACAAAGTTTTTCACCATTATTGGATTTTTTTAATTTTGTTGGCGCTAGAGTAGAAGACTCTTTATTTTCTAAGGTTGACATTATTAAAAAAGAGTATTTAATCAATATGGACGAGTATAGTGATACAAAAAAAAATGTTATAATTGAATTTTTTGATTACCTAGATAAAAAATCAACTCTCTATTCGACATTTCAAGCAAATAATCTCCCATCTCCCCAATCTCAATTAAACCTTTTTTTATTGTATATGAAATATTATCTGGGAAGTGGGCTTGAAGTTTTAGAAGTAGGTGACCTCCTTTTTTTACCAAAGATTTTCAAAACCACTCTTAATGGATATAACAAGAATGTAGATGACGTCATAGGTACAAATTCGATTAATAATATCCAGAATTTTTTAAATTTCCTCTATGCTCTGTCAAACATCGAATACATTAATCTTTTTTTCAAAAAAATCTTTAAGAAAAACATATCTCAACTGAATTATGGTTTTTTCAAGACGTTTTTAAGAAGTTTTAACTCAAATTTTATGTTAAAAATTAGTCAAAAAAATAAGGTACTTCTTGAAAATCCTGAAAATTCCCCACTCTCATTTAATTTACTTGTAGAAAACATGTGTAGAATTCTGTATGTGTTAATAGACAAAATATTTCTCAAAGAAGATCCAAATGATGCATCGAAAAACTTTATTGATCCTAGGAGTAGGTATATTGGTAAAAACATTGCATTACGTGTTCTTGAACTGTTTGTATTCCAAGATATAAATTATAGTGATGATATTTGGCCTGATTACGTAATTAGTTTAAATAAAGACAATATTATAAAGGAGGTTAAAGAACCATTTAATCTTTCAATTCCAAGCACTTCCTTTTATACTGATGAAGAATTAACCCAAATAATGCTTACATATAATATAGAATCATTTTCTGATCAGCAATATTTCGAAGAATGGTTAATCCATGAAATAATTATTCCATTGAATGACTTAATTTTGAATATTAAAAACTCTGTAGATGATCCAGCAAATGATATAGAAGTTTACGAAAAGTTGAGCGAGTTTTTTCTAAAGGATGTTGAAGATAAAGAAATGGTTAAAGATTATAGATTTATATGTCAACAGCTTGCTCCATTTTGGAAAACTCTTGAAAGATCTAAGTAGTCTAGGTCTTTTTGTTAAATCTGTTATATTTGAAAAAGATCTTTAAATTTAAAGAAATTTTTTTCTATATCCAATATAGGTAAATTTGAAAAAGTATTAGTGTTAATATTTTTTGAGCAAATTATCCCAGAAATCAATTTTACATTCTTGTTCAACTGCTGTTCAATCTCGTCCAGATTACGTACACATAAAGTTGTGGGATGATCTAAAGTCCTAAAACCCTCTGTCAATAGAATATCTATTTGAATAGGACCCTGACGTACCCAATTGACTATTTTTTTTAGATTATCTTCATTTACATTTAAGAATATACCATAATCGTTGTTATTATTTTTGATTATGGAATATGATGCTCCTGATTCTGTAAATTTATAGGAATCTTTTCCTTCCTTATCTATTTGATGATGTTTAATGTTTTTCACTACAGCAACCCTATAACCCAACTTTGTTTTGAGTAAGGTTATCAATTTTCTAATAAAATAAGTCTTTCCTGACCCCGAATATCCAATAACATCAATAATTTTAATAATAATCACACGATTAAATATTGCCTACAATTTGAAGATACTTATAACCCATAATTTTAATATTAACCAATTCAATAATAAACATTATAATATTTTACTATTTAATATATATTTAATTAAGATTTTTCTTATGAGTTCTAAGTAGTAATTCATTTCGATGAGTAAAAAAAAAGATAGAGTCGTTTTTGATGCCAATTTCTTCATATGTATGCTACAAATTAGAGCCCGGAACATTTTAGGGAATTTAGAAATAGCTGCAAATGAGTTAGGTTATGAATTCTATATCTCGAAGGTCGTATTTAATGAAATTAAAGCCCCTCATACATATTTAGACAAATTACGACAAATTTTGAATGTAGAAGAAATTCTCCCTAATCAAATTGAAGAAGTTAAGAATGACTTAAGTAAATATAAAATAAGGTTCCCTGCACAAGACCCTGATCTCTCACTTGTTTATATCGCAAAAAATCTAATTAATAGTGAAGATTTATCGCCCGTACATCTCGTAACAGACGATTTTAAGCTCGTAAAAAATACTAGTATGCTCTATAAAGGAAGAATTAATATTTTGTCTCTCTCGAGTTTCCTTTTAAAAATACAAAGAACGACAACCACTTCTAAAACAAGGAAATACTTTAAAGACATATGGAGGAGAAGTTTAAATTATACATTGTCTTACATGATCGAGCGCTCGAAAACTTATCCCGCTGAGCAAAAGATTACATGGTTAATTGAAAAAGCGATAACGGTTACTGAAGACTCGATCTTATCTCAAGATCTTGAATTAGAGAATCCCGATGCTGGCATGAAATTTGAAATTGGTGCTTCTCGATATTTAGAAGAAATTAGCATTGCTGAAAAATATATATCAAATCAAGCTCTCTCAAAAAGTGAAGAAGAACAAGTTTCGAGTATTATAAAATTTCTTGAAAATTTAAAAATAGCCAGAGAATATGTAATTAGAGCAAGAGAGGCAATAGTCAAAAGCGTCTCAAAAGAAGCCGTAAAATACTTGCAAAAAGGAAATGAGTTTTTAATTTCTTTGCTCCAAATTGGTTCTGGACAACTTAAAAAGATGAAGGATTATGACATTATTGAACAGTTAATTTGCTCTGAGATTAGTAAAATGGAGTTTTTACGATCCTTTTTACTTGTATCCCTTGGTAGAATAAATTCAGCCATCAGTTCACTTGAAAGAGCTGCACTATTTTCAACAATTATTCATAACTATAAAACTTGTTTAACTCTCAATTATATTAAAGCTCTGATCTATATTTTTCATGGATTATACAAAGATGCTATTAGACAATACGATTTTACTGAGGAATTAGCTGAAATATATAATGATGATAAACTAAAACTCAAATGCTCCATAGGAAAGGCGATTGCTCTTTATCTACAAGGGGATGATAGGAATACGGCAATGGCTATTATGGATGAAATATCAAGTATGGACTTAGACGAGAATTTCCTCGACGCTGTTATTGTATTCAGTGAACTTGGGGACTACTTTTTAGCCTTAGGTCAACCTCAAATTGCTGCAAATCTATATAACCAAGCTCTAGAAGTCTCAATCGATTACAAACTATCATTTAAAAGTGAGATTTTAATTGAGAAATTAAAAAGGGCTTATATTTCTACAGTACTACAGGGGTATTCTGCAGATGATATGGTTGACAAACTAGATCTCTTGTTAGATAAGGCTTATACAATTAAAGATGTTGAAAAATATAACGATCAAATTAAAAAAATTTCCAGTTTTAACAAGCTATTTTATACCCCATTTCCGTACATAACTGGTAAAAAGAGAGTTATTCCATATTCAAAACTACCAAAAGAACTTAAAGAAGACTACCTTGAGGTAGTATATTTTGAAAAAATTTCTGAGAATCAAGAACAAATCCTCTTTATCGTGTCCCATTATGAATTAGGCCTTCTCGGGATTAAAGTTAAAACGAGTGAGAATGTGACTGGAATTGCGGAAAATTACACTTTAAAAATAAAACCGACAGCTAAAGCTAAAATCTATGAACCTGATGAGACTTTAAAAAATGACTTCTTGATCCGTGCTATTATTGAAATTACACAGAAAGATAAGGTCGAAATTAATTATTCTCTTCCATCTTTCTTCAAGCAATTAAACTTGTAATATTATTAGAATAAACAAGAAACAAAAAATTTATAAATTTTAAATTTCTCATGGATATAGGATGAGGTTAAAATGAAGTTAGAATCAAAAAAAATCGAGGAGATTTATTCCAGTGAGGTAGCTAAAGAATATGGTTCATCAATGGCGCGTTTTGAACAATATAAAGAAAAGGCAATAAACGAATCATCTTTAAAAAATGGAGATATTGTGTTGGTATTTTGTTGTGGAACAGGATTAGATTTCTCTCATATTTTAAAGAAGATTGGTAAAGAAGGGAAAATATTAGGTGTTGATTTTTCCTCTGAAATGTTAAAAAAGGCTAAGGAAATAATAAGAAACGAAAAGTGGGAAAATATCGAGTTAATTGAAGCTGATATAACCAAATTTAAGGATAAACTTGAAGAAAAAGCGGACGTGGGTGTCTGCACTTTAGGAATGTCAATAATTCCCGATTTTAAATCGGCTTATCATAATTTACTCTCTAATGTTAAAGAACAAGGAGAAATAATTATTGGAGATATGCAATTAGCATCTGGTAGGCTTGCTGGTTTAAAAACTAAACTTACTATCTCTCTTGCAAAAAAATATGGTGGGACCTATGAAGGTCATCAAAATAGTCTAGAATTATACTCTATGATGAAAAAGGAATTGACCGATGTAATAAAAAGGGAGTTCCTTCTTAAGTCGTATTTCTATTGTATTGGGAAAAAAAAATAAATAGGTTCGGAGTTTTTCGTTTCAATCTACAAACGATCTAGCAATTCTCAAAGTATGTTTTAACAAGATGAGAGATTTTGACATGAGGATATTGTTAGCAAACTTTATATGATATAAAAAAGAAAATTAAATTATAAAAATAACAGAAAACCGAGAACGATAAAATGAGTGAATATTTGAGAAATCTAGATAAAGAGAGAGAGAGAACTACTGCTGCAGATGCAAAATATCAAAAAGCCATACGTAATGGGGGATCTGGGAGGAGCGGACCTGTAAATAAAAAAAATAATATTAGGATTTGCTTAGGGTTCATCGTGTTTTTGATAATAGCAATTGTCGCTGTTGTTGCCATAAATTTATAACAAACTTTTTGAGACAGATTCCATCTTCTTGAGGATCTACATTTTCTTCAAAAAAATAGTATAAAAACGAAGTTTTCTTATCATTTCCCCAAATAGTGAAACCTTAAAATACAGAAGGAACGCATTCAGTAATTCACAACCAATTAAAAAAAGTATATATGTAGAAAATCTTCTTACGATAATGATTGGTTTTTATTTAAAAATTTCTTGCAATAGACGCTTATCATTAAGATAGTCACAGTAATTCTAAGTGTTAGGAGAAAACTCGGAATGTATTAATGAGTCACGTTCTTCTCTCAGTTTTCGCTCTCTGGGAAACCGAATGTTGATGTACAGCGCATGAAATGCAATAGAACTTCTTCACGCTAGGAGTCTGTATGATTGTTCCCGTTTTTTTTAATTCTGTATACATCCGGGAATCAACTAGAGAAACTCTTCTTGTTACGGCTTTAGCTTTACTTCGCGCAACAGTTCGACCACACTTCGAACACTGAACTTTACTATATTGTCCTTTTCTAGAACCCGTTTTTCCGCCACTTTTTCTTTTTTTTGGAATAAAAATCAGCTTGTTTTAATTTTTTCTTAGTAATCTTCACATTTATCAATTGTTTAAAACTTAAAAAATTTATCCTTGAACTTGAAAAATTGCGAAAATAACTTCTATCTGAGATAGTTAGCCCATTTATTTATTTCATGTTCTTTAAAGCCTTAAAAGAAAAAATAATTCTTTGGAGGAGTGTATAAATTAACGAGAAAACAAATATAATAATCGCGATGAGAAAAATAGGGCTGACTGGGACATTGGTAATAATTGGGATTGGGGGAATCGTTATAGGGTCCCCAAATATTAAGAAAGTTGAGAAATAGAAAGTTAACTCAATAATAATAGTAAATATCATAAATAGAATGCGGTCTGCTCGTTCCATAAATCCTATTCCCTTCATATTTACACCTTCATTTTCAGCTCTGGATCGTGTATAAGAAATCATAATAACCAGGAATAAAATTATATAGCCTAATAAATAATTTACGAGCCCTCCATAAATTAAGCCCAATATGAACAGAGCGTCAGAAAGTCTATCTAAATTTGAATCTAAAAATGCTCCCGCCTGTGACTCTTTTCCTGTTCTTCTAGCAACTTCACCATCAAATAAATCAAAAGCACCCGCAATACCCATAATTGAAGGAATAATCCAAGCAAACCAAATTGAGAGATATAATCCCCCAAGACCAATCAATAGTGATGCAATTAGAAATAATATAAACCCTATAACTGAAATCTTATTAGGTGTGATATTATGCTTAATTAAAAATCTCACTGGGAGATCTATAAACCGACTTGATATTTTCTGCTGATTGATTCTTTTTTCTGAATCTTCTTTCTCATTCAATTCCTATAAATCCTAATATAGTATAATTTAGATTATTATTTTTGTAAAATTTTTTTCTAAATAAAAAATTTATTATAATGTGAATATGTGTAATTTTAATAATCGGATAACCGATGACGCTAAATAAGATTGACTTCCAATACTAATACTAGGTAGATTTAATCGTAGTAATTCACTTGAACTAAGAAATTTATCTTCTTGGCTACCAATAATAAATAATATATCTTTATTAGTTGGCAGTTTAGATTTTAGCTCAAGAAAATCTTTACCAGTTTCTTTTAGAACAAATATGCAGATGTTTTTTTTTTTAAAGTTTTCAATTGCCTTCGTCATACTCATTTTTGATGCTTTAATGGAATTTAAAGGATTGTTGTTTAATTTTTCCGTAGAATCTAACGCATGGAGAAAGCTCACAAAATAATCAGTAAGCATTAATTCATTTTTAGGAAAGTTTTTGTATTGGAGATCTCCAGGATTAAAAATAAAAGTACCATAATCCTCTAAAAATACCCATATTTCTACTTTTTTTTCAAAATCTTCTTGATTTAATAAAGCTGCTAAAATACATCTTGAAATTACATCTAGTCTCCCAGAAGACCCGGGTATATTTTTAATAGTGTAGTTTGAAATATCCACAGTTTCTGATTTAATAAAGAATATTAATTTCATAAACGACTCTCTGGGATTATTTTAATAATTTGAATAAGATGCTTTAATTTTTAAAATAATAAATATCTTAAATAATGAAATAGATCTTATCTAAAAAAATATGTAATATTTGGAATTTGAATGGATGATATTGATTTTACTATTTCTCTGCTATTAATGGCTAATTCAAGAACTTCCTATAGCAAATTTGCTGAAATGTTTAATATGAGCGTCAATTCGATTCATAAACGTGTGAAATCAATGGTTGAACTCGGTGTTATTAAAAACTTTAATGCCCGACTAGGTCCTATTAATTTTTCAAATTATACAAATATGCTTATTTTTGGAGTTTCAAAAACAAAAGATCCCAAATCAACCATAGAGAAAATTGGCGCACATGACTGTATCTATAATGTTACGCAAGCGAGTAGCAATCTCTTTTATATACATGCCTGTCTTGATAATATCAGTATATTAGAATCCCTTGTTTCATTCATAAGACAAATTGGACAAATAGATGATCTAACTGTGTGCATACATAGCAGTCCTATGGAGATTAATACTGAAGCTTTAGGAGATATTTCTCTTTCAAATTTAGATTATTTAATAATCCATTCACTCAAGGATAATTCACGAAAATCGATCTCGGACATATCAGATGAGGTGGGGGCTTCAACCAAAACTGTTAGAAGGCATTTAAATCGGTTAATCGAGAAGGGATTGGTTATTATAAGTATTGATTGGTATCCTGATAAAACGTCCGAAATTCTTTCTTTTGTCCAAATTTACTTAGAACCATCAACTACTATTGACAAAATTAGCCTAGTTAATGATTTGCGTCAAGAATTTGGATCTAAGATGATATTTTCATGGACCTTTGGAAATCTTCCTAATTTATTAATTACTTGTTTTTGGACTCGTATAATGAAAGAGCTTCAGGAGATAGAGACTAAATTAACCTCAAAAAGTTTTGAATCTGTCAAAATAACTGTATTACTGGAGGGAAAAAATTTTCCAAGTTGGGTTGATCAGTATTTGGAAGATAAAATAAATAAAATTAAAGCAGAATCTTCTTGAGCTAAAGAGTTTTTTAAAGTTCTAGGGAAGAGTATCTTATGGATGAAATTGATTTTGGACTGTGTATGAGTTTAGTTGTAAATTCTCGAGTTCCTTACAGGAAACTTGCTGAAACATTTAAAATGAGTGTAAACTCCATCCATAAGAGAATTAAATCATTGGTAGATTTAGGAATCCTTCAGAATTTTAACACCAAGCTAAGTTTGCTTAATTTTCCGAATATTGTTAATATAGTAATGTTTGGGAATTCGAAATTAGAGAATAAAGATGAATTACTCGATAAACTCGGGAAAAATGAATGTATCTTTAATGTTACCCGAGCAAGTGGAAATCTATATTATATTCATGCTTTTCTAAAAGACTTTAGTAGATTAGATCCATTGATTTCATTTATACGACAAGAAGGTGAATTCGATGACCTTACGATTGGTTTGGATAGTACACCCCCATCTCCCAATGCTCCAATGATATCATCAAAATCTAAGACTCAAATATGGGAAAAGGAACACATATATTCAGAGTTAGATTTTTTAATCATTAATTCATTGAAAAATAATTCCCGAAAGCCTGTTACTGATATAGCTGATGAAATTAAGGCAACACCAAAAACTATTAGACGTCACTTAAATAAAATGATTGAGGAAAAGCTACTTGATTTTTCGATTGAATGGTACCCTGATAAATCAGCCATAATCATGTCTATAATCATTTTAAAGCTAGATCCTACTCTTCATGTCGATAAATTAAAAATAATGGAAGAATTACGGCAAGAACACGGCCAGACCATATTATTTTCTTGGAATTTAAGCAATCTCCCAAATCAAATGTTGGTATGCACTTGGAACTACTCAATGAAAGAGCTTCAGGATCTAGAAACTTCATTAATATCTAAAAAATTCAATTCTGTTAATGCTACCGTATTGATTAAAGGAAAAATGTATCCTTCATGGAGAGATGTATACTTAGAAGAAAAATTTAAGGATATAAATGCAAATTGAACGTTTTTCTCTCAGATATAATATTTCGATCGGTAACTTTGCTAACCCTTTTATGTTAAAAATGGGTACTTAATATCAAAAATTCATTTATATACAAAAATAGGGGTTTATGATTAAAACTACTTAGAATGCGATTAGAAGGATTTTCTCCAAAAAGTGAATTTTTCAAAGGGGTGAGTTATCATATATATGGGTGATAAAAAGCCCATTTTTATGAATTAAAACTACCTATTTACCATCCATACACTTCGCATCAATATTATAAGGCACTTTAGATTTTTTAAAACTAACAATTAGAATAAAAATTATATAAAAAAGATGTGATAAAAAAAATGTCGAAAGCAAAAAGCCCTGAGGATATTATAAATCCAGATGATGAAAACGCAATTGTCATCGAAGGGCTTGTAAAGAGATTTGGTGATATTTTAGCCGTCGATGACTTGAATCTTGAAATAAAGAGAGGAGAACTCTTCGGTCTTTTAGGTCCTAATGGAGCTGGTAAGTCAACAACGATAAATATTCTTTGTGGATTATTAAAGCCAACAGAAGGGACTGTTTACATTGAGGGTTACGATGTAAGGAAGGATCTTAAAAAGATCAAGGAATTAATTGGTGTTTGCCCTCAAGAAGTAGCAGTTTTTAAATTTCTAACAGGTAAAGAAAATATTGAACTTTTTGGAAGCCTTCATGGAATGTCGAACAAGGAAATTAAAGAAAGAACTAAAAGTCTTCTAAAAATAGCAAATTTTACTGAGGCTAGTAAAAGAAAAGCAAAGGGTTATAGTGGAGGAATGGCTCGTCAATTAAATCTATTGATAGCCTTAGTTAATAATCCACAAATTGCTTACCTTGATGAACCAACAGTAGGGATGGATGCAAGAGCTCGTCGAAAAACGTGGGAGTTTATTGGATCTCTTAAAGAACAAAATAAAACTGTAATACTGACCACTCATTACATTGAGGAAGCAGAAGCTCTCAGTGATAGAGTCGGAATTATCGATTATGGACAGTTAATTGCTCTTGGAACTCCAAAGGAGTTGATGGAAAAGCATGATTCTAAAAATTTAGAAGAGGTTTTTTTGAAAATAACTGGTAGAAGAATAACGGAGGGAATTTAATATGGATATACGAAAAATCTTAGTTCTTGTAAAAGTACAGCTTAAAAAATTGTATAGAGAGCCAGCAGTATTATTTTTAATGGTGTTATTCCCGCTCATGCTTACTTTTTTCTTTGGATTGGGCTTTACGGGAATCATTCCGGATCCAATCGGTAACCCAACAGTAAGCCAGTTTGATATAATGGTACCCGGCTTGTATGCATTTATATGTATCTTTATTATAATGACCGTAGCTCAGACTTTTAGTGAGGACAGGGAAAAAGGACTTCTAAGAAGATTAAATACAACACCTTTAACTTCAGGAGAATTCATTGGATCTCATGTCTTCTCAAACACGTTAATTTCAGTCTTGCAGGTAGTTATAGTTGTTGTACTATCATTTTCTTTTGGATTTTCAGGGGACGTTAAAGGTTTAGGAATGGCGTTTGCATTAATGATATTTCTGTCTGTGTGCTCAGTCGGACTGGGACTTATCACTGCAACTATTGCTAAAAATCCTGGAGCTGCTACCGGAATTTCATTTATTTTTATAATGCCACAAATGTTTTTGGGAACTTATATTGTCCCTCCTACCCCTGCCACTCAAGTGATATCAATGTTTCTTCCTAGCGCTTATGTTACTGATGCGATTACAATGCTTTTTAATGGTGTTCCCTTAACAAATCCGATTATTTGGTTAAAATTGTTGACTGTAGCATTAATAAGTGCCGTAATTGTAATTGTTGGTATTCTAATGTTTAAAAAGTATGGAAATAAATGAAAATTTTATCCTAAAACACAATTTTTTTTTTATATTTGATTTTTTTAATTTTGTTATTCAATTTGTGAATTTAGCTACCTGTTATCAAATTTATACTTACTCCTCCAAACAAGCTATATAGTCCATACGTTATAGCTACTAAAGCAATTAAAATATTTATATATCTGATTAAACTTCTTTTTCTCATTGTTGCATTCGTTATATTTATCAATGAGCTCCATGATATCATTCCAGTCATTACACCTATGGAAAAAAAAACAATACCCAAAAGTAATAATAAGAAATCGTTTAATCCTAACGTAAACACTAGCAAAAGAAACAGTTCATCATTCGATGCTAATCCTTGAATAATACCAATTGAAATTATAGCATTTAAATCATTTTTAATCCATGAAAATTTATTAGGATTTAATTTAAATCCAATTATGTTCTTTTTTGAGAGAGGCTCATGTAGGATTAAAGAGTTTTCTACATTTTCTATATTATTTTCAGTGGGAGATTTAGAAAAAGTATTTTTCTCTGTTCTACTTAGCTTTAATTCATATAGTAAACCAAAAATCCCTATAAATATAAGCATTGATGCGACAATAACATCAAAATGAGTCAAGATCTTTTGCAAAAAAAAGTTTTTGAAAAAAAAAATTATTATCGTAATAAATCCAGCCGTAATCATATGACCTACAGCCCAAATTATTGATAATTTTACAGTTCTGGAAAACTTTGGTGAACGAATTAATATAGATGAAACTGCGATTACATGATCAACATCTATACTATGTTTTAACCCTAAAATAAAACTTGTAAAAAGTATTCCTGCCCCTAAAGTCTCTATTATTACCAAAATTTAAATTTAGAAAGTTAAAGAGTATTATTAAATTGTATTATAGTATGATAATTAAATATTACTAAATTAGAAATTAGTATGAAGATCCTATATAATGGCTGAGAACTTCTAAAATTAGAAATGAAGGTTGTGTTTTTTTTTAGAAGAAGGATGGATTAAAAAAAATGGGATAAAATTCGCTTAAATTTGTATTTAAATTTTGTCGCCTGAAACACTAACACTATCTTTTTCATCTAAAGGGTATACCGTATAAATCAAAGAAGTTCTCTCGTGTCAGGCATTTAGATTCTGGGCACATAATCATGTCTGCAATAAGGGTTGCTGACTCAAACTTCATTGCTTTGGTATTTACCTTTGCTAGGTTAAGAGCCCATATTGTTCTTGCATTTATTGATTAATTAACTCCGAATGTTCGCGTTTTTTTGCACTTCATAATCATTTTTTTTTCATATGAGTCCTCGAAAACGCATTTTTTTCATCATTGCTTACCCATAATTAATCTATTAACATGAGATTATAAAATTTTTCATTTGGAGAATGGGAAAGGTTCTTTCTTTTTAATACCTTTAATTTTGTCCTCTATTCTTTCAATAAGGCTATTCAAACTAGTAAAAAGAATTTTTTTTATTTGTTCATAATTGGCATCAATTTCAATATCGTTATCGTGAAATTCATCATCTTTATAAAATGCCTTGTAAACCTTTTCAGTTTTAAGGATTTTATATGATGTATCAACTAAAAAAGCATAAACTAGTTCACTTTCATATTCTTTTTTCATAATAAGAGAAAGCATAGCAAATTCTTTTTTCCCCCGAGCCCACTCTGAATCGAGTTCAAAATGGAAATTAACAATTTTCTTTTTTTTAGTTATTAGAATAATTTCAAAAAAAGTTTCGTCTATATCTAAGTCAAAAAATTTCTTTAGCTTATTGATGAGATCTCCCTCTAATTTTTCATCTGGATATGAGAGTAAGACACTCGGTCCTTGAATTCCATGAAAATATGTTAAAACAAGATGCAATTAAATAATCACCAGAAGTTTATTAAATTATATTTTAGCAAAATTTAAAATTAAGTCATTTTAAAAAACCTTCAAAACAAACAAATAATAATTAATTTTTCCAAGTATAGAAAGATTATAATCCTCATACAATTGTTAAAAATAAGAGATTTATAGCATGCCTACGGTATCTGATCTAAACAATTCTTTGATCTCTTTACTGATTTCTCCTTGTTCATCTTGTAAATACCGGTTCAATATTAGGGCTATTTTTGGAGCCCATTTTTTCATAAGCGCAATAATAAATCCTGTTTGAACTTTCTTGTCAGTTGTTAAACATAAAACTCCTTTCCCTACCTTCATTGAAAATATCATTCCTTCAAAATATTCAGTAATCTGAAAAGAAATATCACCATATCCTAGTATATACCCTTGTTCTTCACCTGCAATAAAAACAGCTCCCCCAATTGCGCCAATTTTTTCCACAGAAACTCCGTCTCTCTCTGCAAATGTAAATTTAGACTGGCTTAAAATAGTAATCCCAGTGTCATCAATAACCAATGCATACTTAAGACCAGGAGTACTATTTATAATCCCATTAAGAATTTTTTTTAATCTAAGCTCATCTTCAGTGAAGCTCAAACATTTATCAACCTATTTAGTCCTTTATCTAAAATGATCCTTCTTCAGAGGTTTAAAACTATTTATTAAAACTAAACAATAAATTTTTCTTACACCTACTTTAGTAAATGAAGATATTTCACGTATAAAAATTTACGTAAACTGTGTATTTTTCTACGGTTTATGATAATAAACTCTTCTTCATCGATTAATGTAGTCTAAATTCTTAGAAAAGCTCTTGAGATTTAATTAAATTCTTCAGAGGTTTTAGTCGACGTTTATACTCTTTTGATTTCTCTAGTAAAATTAATAGTCGGTAATTCTTGTTCTTATCTAAATCACGTTTAATTTGAATCATCTTTGAATCTTCTATAAAATCTCTCTTTTTTGTGATCGCTGATAATGCTAAAGTGTTTTCAAGGATCCAGAGTTTTTTTGAGATTTTACTAGCAACCGGAAAACCATGTCTATCAGTAATTATTCCTGCTACAAAATTGGGAAAATTTTTTTCTATTCTGTATAAGAAGTAATTTACCTCATTTTGATTTAGTATACTACCCAAATTCTTAACACCATTTAAAGTTGATATAATAAATAAAATAACAAAATTAAATGAAATAGTATGTTATGAAGATAATACATTCTATATCTAAGATTTAAGCACAGTCGGTCATAAGCCATCAATCCTTAGAGCTGTACTTCTGTTATCTCCAAGGATCTGTTTTGTAGAGTATCTTTTTCTCTATCGATACCACAATCTTTCTTTCCCCAAAAACTTGATGCACACGACCCGAACCTTGATTTAATGATCCATTTTGCACTTTTATAGAAATAAAGATCAGGGAAAAAAGCAGTTGATTCTAACTTCAATTGGAAAAAAGTCAAGAATTTTTATTATATTCTTAAAATTTATTTATTATTTATCTTTAAAGTTAGTCCGATATCCAGATTTTCTGCTAGCTCACTAAAACGATTTCGAACAGTAACTTCGGTAACACAACTAACTCGAGCGATATCTCTCTGGGTTCTTCGCTCATTCTCTAGTAAACAAGAAGCGTAAATTGATGCAGCACAAACCCCATTCGGACACCTTCCTGAAGTTAATCCGCGGCTTTCTGCCATTCTAATTATCCTCTTTGCGGTTTTTTGACAATTTGATGTCAACTCCAACTCAGAAATGAATCGACTTAGAAAATCCATCGGTTTCGTTGGATTTAAATTGAGTTCTAATTCCAATGAAATGAATCTAAAGGATCTACTAATTTCTTTTTTATCAACTCGAGCAACTTCAGCAATCTCATATAATGTTCGTGGTACTTTATACATTCTACAGGCGGCGTATAAACTAGCAGAGGCTACACCCTCAATGCTTCTACCACGAATAAGGTGGGCTTCAACAGCATCTCGGTAAATTTTTGCTGCACATTCTCTTAGATTTTTTTGAAGATCAAGAATTGAAGCCATTCTATCAAGTTCACTTAGAGCAAAAGTAAGATTTCTTTCAGTTGCATTCGAAACTCGGATACGGCTTTGCCATTTTCGAAGTCTGTAAATTTGCCCTCGCAACTTTGCTGGTATCTCCTTACCAAATATGTCTCGGTTTTTCCAATCAATCATCGTACTAAGGCCCTTATCATGAATCATATAAGTCATAGGAGCACCAGTTCGAGTTCTCTTCCTTTTTTGGTCGGCATCAAAGGCTCTCCATTCTGGACCTCTATCAATATGTTTCTCTGAATGTACTAAACCACACCCATCGCAAACTAACAAACCTCTATTTTCATCAAAAAATATAGTATTTCCACATTCAGAGCATAAATTATTTTCCTGACTAAATGTATGATTAAATATAGATTCTGTTTCTCTCCAACTTGATATAACTAACACCTTCTTAATTTAAAATAGTTATTGCTTGTTCAATTTATGTTGAAAATTGAATTTTGTATATAATTTTAAATTTGGATCTATTTGTTGATCAGGTAAGGTTTTTATTGAAATAAATGGTTGGTCAATTGGACCAAATATATCCTTCACATATCCAATTTTCTCATAATTTTCATCATAAACGGGATTTTTTAGAATCTTAGTAAGATTACTATTCCATTGCTTTGCTCTAAAAATCTGGTGTTTTTTAGATTTTCCAATGTAAAATAGGTTCAATTTAACCCAATTTTTTTTCAAGCGAGTATGTTGCTTGTTGATTAAAATTAAAATAAATGATGGTGGTTAATATTTAAATATACTGGTTTTTAAGGGAGAAAACTGTAGATATAGGAATTAAGGAGTTAATAAGCAAATCTAATTACTCAAATTAAGAAAATATCACAATAAAATGAATTTTAAATTATGAATAATTAATTTTCCACTAATGAACACATTGGAATCATATCTATTTTTTAGCGAAATTTAACAAAAAAGTTTTTGAAATTGATAATCTCTTTTACAATCACATTTATTCTCTAGCTGATCTAATACACTTAGATTTTGAGTTAATACAAAATTTTTTAGAATTTGTTTTGCGACTTTATTACATTCTTTTTTTAAGCAGTTATGGATTCCTCTCCTTGTTCCAGATCCAGAAGGATCGGATAACACTCTAATTTTATCCAAATCATTTTGATTCAGCGCTTTTTTTAATACTCTGAAAAGAGAATAAAACCAAGGAGGTCTATATTTATTGCGATACCAAAGAAATTCTACTAAAGTTCCTCTTTGAACATTTACAGGGTTAATTGATATAGTATTAATACCTAAATTAATTAATGTTTGAATTGATTTAATACAATCCTCTATAGCCCCTTGCTCATTAAGAAAAGGTGGTTTCAAAAGTAAATACGCTTTTACACCTATATTATTCTTCTTACACACATTCACAGCATGCTTGAAATCATTAAATAGCATACCTTTATTGATATAATTAGTTCTGATATAGTCTGTAACCGTTTCAAGTCCAATAGCAATCTCGATATACTTTTCTTTTAAATTTTTCCTTAGTTCTGCAATTTTTTCATTATCAAGATACTCTGGTCGACTCTCTATTATAAATTCTTTAACATTATCAATTTTAGCTATTTTTTCATAAATATAATTACGAGTTTTATTGGAAATTTCTGTATCATCAAAAAAACTACCAGAATTAAAGATTTTCATAACATAATTATCGTGATCAATAGAAACATCTTCAATTTTATTGTTTATTGCGTAATCAAATTGATTCATAATTTGTTTCTGATTAACAATTTCACAATTCGCATCTTGAACGTACCCACACATAGTACATCCACCATTCTCTCCCAATGACCAACTGCACCCTTTTGTTCTTAGAAGAATGGTAAATTCCTTTCCACTTTCATTAATTAATCTATCATTTTTTATCCAAAAGCTTATAGGTTCATTTAACTGCTTTGCATTATAGTTTTTTCTATTCTGTAAAGCTTTTTGTCTAATAGATTTTATTTTTTCAATGTATAATGAATTAGATCCATTAGAACTGCTAAATTTTTTCATATATCTCAACTATTCTTCCAGTTTTTGAATTTTTTATGAAATTTGTACCTACTAAAAGGGTTCCAGCTCCTATAATCCTTTTTTTATCGATATCAACAATTAACACATGCTCATTAGGGATCAAGTTTTGTCCATATTCTATGATACCTGGTCGAAATAATGTACTTCCACTTATTTTCTGACCGTTAAATACTATAATTTTTGATTTAATTAGCAAAAGTGGTAACTTTTTCAACCCTTTCATTTTAAGAAACACTTGTCCTAGAGAAAATCTGAATATCCCTAATATTTCCTGAGATTTTAAGTCGATTAGGTTTATATAAGACTTTGATTTAATTTTAATTGGTTTCAATTCTCCGTTAATAACATATCTTCCTATGCCTATTCCGAATTGGTAATCTAAAATTTTAACAAATTTTCTAATCCAGTTTTTAGATAAATAATTTACTTGTGATACATTATCAGCTAGTACAAAATCGTTAAAATGGTGATTTATTAAATTTTCAAATGAGGCAAGAGATGCTTTTGAAGTTACTTTTGATTCAATTTTTGAAAAGAAAAAATTGTGTGGTACCTTAGAATTGACGTTCTCAGCAATTTTAACATATTCTCCTTCAAGATGGCATATTACTGGAATAGATTTATTATATTTCAATAAAATTTTAATTAACATGTTAGACGTTATCTGGAGCTCTTCTTCATCCCATTCACCAGTTACAGACACATCATAAGAATTCACCGGATAAACGTTTTCTAATTGCCTGGGAATAGCTCCCAGAGGAGATGTCAATATTATTTCTTGAAAATTTTGAAATTTCGGAAATTTTCTAATCACTTCTAGAAATAATTTATGAGATTTAGATTGTGAATAAGGTTTTTTAGCGGAGCAAGGGAGTAAAATAATTAAAGTTGTCCAAGATTCAGGTTCAAAATTATTAATCAATCTGCCCCTAAATTCTCTAAAATCAGGTCTAAAATATGAAGATGGGCCTAGACATTTTATTAATTTATCTTTTTGGAGAATAGGTGTTTCATACTTGACAATATTAAAATATTCTTTATCCAAAATTTTTAAAATTGAAATTATTGAAATATCATCAAAAGAAGACTTTTCAACAAATGCTCGATAATCCTCCTGATGGAGATATTGTTTTATTTTCATCATGTAATTTCGTGTTGTAATTAAATTATGGAGACATAACAAATCTTTTTTTTCTGATGAAAACCTTATATCCTTCAAATTTTTTAATTTGGTTTTACACGCTACACACGAACAGGGGAAATAATTGACTTTATGTAATGGAATTAAATACTCTGTTGTGTCATATAAGTCTTTGGATGATAAATATAATAAATAGGAAGAATCAATTAAATCTACTCCTAAATAAATCAAAATTGGGTAAAATTTGGGGATTATCTTTCCCGAAGCTAAAATAACGAGGTTATTATCAAAATCGTTTTTGATTATTGATATTGTATTTAAGATATTTCTGACATTTTTAAAGTTATCAAAAATCTCCATCAAATTTAATAGTTTAATATTCATTTTTCCTTTAATTGTTGGAAAATATAAATTTATTAACATTGGGTAGTTAAAGAGCCTTATAGATAAACCAAAATTAATATTTGGGTGCTTATTCAAGATCAGAGCGGCATTCGAAAGATAATGCTTAACTTCTCTTTCCGCAAAGACTCTACCAATTGCGGTAGTAGGGATATTAAATGGAATAATAGCTAAAACATTATCCTTAGTAAAAATTTCTAAATTTTCCTCTAATATTTCTTTAAATTTTTCTAAAGTTCCTGGAAAGGAGAAAATAAATCCAGTGTCTTTAAACTTTTCCCTCAGGAAGCCAATTTGTAAAAAAATTTCTTTAGAAATGATAAATAAATCGTGATTTTCAAATTCTTGGATGAAACTGAATTGCTTCATTAAAATATTTTTGATTGGGATGAGAATATTGGGTGTTTTTATATAAAGCTTCTTTTCTTTGGATAAATTAACACGCCCTATTCTTGAAAAACCAATCCTATTTTCGATTAATTCAAAAAAAAAGGTCATATTATATATTTTCGCGTGTTATTTACTGAATTATATTTTTTCCAAATAATGAAATATTACTAATATATAAAGAATTTACTCAATTGAGAATGAATTTATTTTTAGGGTAAGTGATTTTAAAAAATGATAAAATTGGTGTTTGATTTTAGTTCATCTAACACAAAATTAGTATAGGTATCCTCAATTTCTTCTGTTAAATAAAGTTCTCTTATGAAATCTCCATAATCTTCAATTTCTTTTACACGAACAATTGCAAATAACCCATATTCCTCACCTATTCTAAATAAATAAGTAATATTCATATTCGCTTCTAACCTTATTGCAAGTTCATTATATTTAGAAGGATCTTTTGGTTTAATACGAAGCAGATATTTCCCTTTAAATCCTACCTTTTTTGGATTGAAATTGACTGTATAACTTAAAATTACTCTTTGTTGTTCAAGATTTTTAATTCTGTTGTGTATAGTTGACTGAGAAACTTCTAATTTGAAGCGTTTGTAAAATATATTTTTTATGTCATAAGTTGATATTGGTTTAAGTCCTTGGCAATCTTGTAGAATTGTTAAAATTCTATAATCCATATCATCTAAACCATATATATTTTTTAAATTAGATTCTTTTTTTCTGTTCTTATTAAATTTATCTAGATGATCCACCAACTCTCCTTCCGTAGATAAAATCGAATTCCTTAAACTAATCCCATTTGTCTTAAAAACCCTAATAGTCTCAATGATCTGATATTTTTTAAAATATGATTTTGCCATGATTGTATCAATTGTATTCAATATTTGATAATATTCTTCAGAAGATTTAAAGATAAATAATGCGACTAAAGAAAAATCTCCAAAAATTCCATCTAACATTCTTAATTGGGGAATTATCAATAATTTTTCAACTAATTCAGGCTCTTTTGGGTTAGTTTTAATTTCAAGTATTACATATTTTAAATTTATAGGGTGAATATTTGGATTGATATTGATAGTAAAATTAGTAATTATTTTTCTATCCCTCAGATTATCTAGTTTGTTGTGGAAAGTTTGTCGAGAAAACCCAATCTCATCCGAAATTTTTGAGAGAGTAAATTTAGTTTTTCCATTCATGTATTTAATAAATCGTTGGGTTTCAGACCAATTTTTAATGTTCATTAAATGATTACAATTTTCTTTTTTGTTATACGATAATTAATTAAATATTAAATTCCAAATATAAAAAATTTACATTTAACCAAAAATAGGTTTATTAATTAATTAAAATTAATAACTATAAAATCTTAAAAATGAGTTTATAATGGTAAGTTTTAAAGTAGCTGATGAAAGCCTTGCAGCCAAAGGAAAAGAGGCATTATATGTTGCCGAAAATAAAATGCCAGTAACTTCTAAGGTTATACGTGAAAGATTTGCTCGGGAAAAACCATTAGAGGGTATAATTATTGCTGGATGCTTACATATAACTAAAGAAACGGGAATTTTGGCAAGAACCCTAAAAACTGGTGGAGCTGAGGTCTATCTTTGCGGTAGTAACCCTCTGTCTACTCAAGATGCTGTAGCAGCTGCATTGGTGAAGGAAGGAGTAAATGTGTTTGCATGGCATGGGAACACGGATGAAGAATTTTATTGGTGCATTCGGGAGTGCTTAAAGGCCAAACCTAATATTTTAATTGATGATGGGGCAGATATGATTATTACAGCTCATAAAGAGTTCCCTGAATTAATTTCTGAAGGAATAATTATAGGTTGTCAAGAAGAAACGACTACTGGCGTTAAAAGATTTAAAGCAATGGAAAGAGCAGGTGATTTAAAGGTACCTCTGTTCCCAGTTAATGACGCAAGATGTAAAAATCAATTCGATAATGAACTAGGAACAGGACAAGGAATAATAGCCGCTATCTATGGATTGCATGTACTTTTCGCAGGAAAGGTTTGTGTCATCTGTGGATATGGTCATTGCAGTAGTGGGATGGCATTGAGAGCACGAGGGCTTGGTGCAAATGTAATTGTTACTGAAGTTGATCCGATTAAAGCACTCCAAGCAAAATTCGCTGGATATCAAGTTATGCCCATTGAGAGAGCTTTACCTGATGCAGACATAATTCTCACTGCTACCGGGTGTAAACATGTCATTACTCCGACAAAGGAAATGTTCGATCAACTCAAGAATGGTGTCATTCTTGGTAATCTCGGACATTTCGATATTGAGATCCCAACCAAGGAACTTTATGAATACGCTAAGGAAATAAAGCCCATTCGTAGTGATGTAGAAGAACTAATATTCCCTGACGGTAAAAAAGTTTATTTACTGGCTAAGGGGCGTTTAGCGAATTTAGTGTTATCAGAAGGACATCCCGCAGAAGTCATGGATATGTCGTTTGGCTTACAATCTCTAATATCCGAATATATTGTTAAGAACAAAGACTCCTTAAAACCAGGGATGGTCGACATTCCGGTTGATATCGACGATAGGGTTGGATTTCTTAAATTGCAATCTATGGGCATTGAGATTGATAAATTAACTGAAGAACAATATAACTACATTCATGGGTACCTTGAAGGTACTTAGTCAATAAAAAATCTAATTATTTTTTTTATTTTTAATTTAAATTTGTCAAAAAATCATCAATAATTATTAAACTAATTTTACTTTAATTATTTCAAGGAATTTAAAATACTCTTATTAGATCGGAGTAAATTTTAAAAAACAAAATTTTATTTTCATTAATTTTAATCATAAAAATCTCCAATTAGGATATTAGTGATATATGAGGTTTATTAATAAAGTACAACTCACCTATATTCCTTCAGATTACTGGAATGAATCAATAGGTGGTTTTGAATTATTATCTAAAGGACGAAGGCTTCCCAAAACTTCTAGCTTTTTTCTTCTCTGGATCCCTTCAGGTCGAACTGAAAACGAAGATGAGCTTTCTGAGCAAATTAAACAAATTTTTCCAACCATTCCCTCCAAAAAATTATTGACATGTAAAATTAACCTTGCAATACCTTTAAAAATAGAAAATGAAAAAAATAAAATTTTTTATGATAAATATTTTGAAGTTGCAAACCACCTAGGCAAAATTATGCCAATTTCACCCGCAATAAAGTTACTTTATCAATTGGATATGGCAAAAAGTACAATTAGAGGAATTAAAGATTACAGTAATTCTATTAAAACATGGGCTTTTCTAACAAAATTAGTTTTTGAGCTTTTAAATAAAGGTCAATTCATTCCCATTTTGGATAATACGGATGAAAATAAATATACTGGTCAATGGCGTATATTGCTTAAATCTAAAAATGAGAAAAATCGTTTTGATACCATTCTACGTAACAGCACTTGGCCAGCTTTTTGCCTCCCTCTAAATTTTTTCAGTGAAAAAGGGAAAATTAAAACAAACGGCCTTTGGCACCCAAGATACGTTTTTTCTATCTTCATGGATAACATAGGGGATACTTTAATTCGTTCGATATTAATTAAAAACAAGTTCCAAACATTTAACGAATATTATAGTACTGAAATAAATAATGAGGCAAATAATGAAACAAGATTAGGATGGGATTATAAATTCCTGAAAGCTCTTACTAGCGTGAATCCTCTTTTTACTGTTGAAGAATTTTATGAGACGATATTGCCCACACAAATTCGAAATTGGGCACAATCTGCCAGAGGTTTTACTTTAAAGCACGGATTCATGCTTAACTTAGAATTAGAATATCCCGAAAAACCTGAAGATGATTGGCCATTAAAATTTTCTATTTTATCTCATGATGGTTCTAAAATTTTCCCGATAAATGATCTTTTGAGAAAAGATAATGAAAAGGAAAATAAAATTCTGAAGTTTTTTCAAAATGATAGGCAATACTTGGAAACTATATTAAGAGCTTTAGGTGCCGCATCCAAGATATTTCCCCCCATTAAAAGGGTCTTTTCTTCACAAATTCGGAACTCAATCAAATTAACTTCAAGTGAAGTAATTGATTTTTTAAAATATCCTAAGGATTTGTTAATTCAGAGTGGATTCAGTATTGTTCTACCTGATGTTTTTACAATGCATGGGAAACAACGATTATACATTAGGTTAAAAATTCATTCAAATAAGAATAAAGAAAAAAATCAAGGTGTATCCTCAGTATTACCCTCATTATTTGATATTAAATCGATGGTAGTAAGTAAATGGGAAGTTAAAATCGGAGATCAGATGCTTACAGAAAATGAGTTCAACGATTTGTTAAGTTCAAAGGAACCCCTGATTAATTTTAGGGGAAAATGGATTATGCTGGAGCGTCAATTAATTGAAGACTTAATAATCACTAAGTCATCAAAGAAGTTAGGTTTCATGGAAGCGATAAAATTTGGATTAACAGGGAAAATTCAACTAGAGGATAATGGAAATGAATATGATGTAGTTGTTGAGGGAGATTTTAATGAAATGATTACAAATCTACAAAAAATTGATTCTTTTGAGGAAATCCCCTGTCCGAGATCATTTAACGGGAAGCTTCGGCATTATCAAGATGTGGGTTTGACTTGGATGGGAAACATGACAAAATACAATTTTGGACTGTGTTTAGCTGACGATATGGGACTTGGAAAAACTATCCAAATTATTGCTTTTTTGCTTTATCTAAAAGAAAAGTTCCCAAATAACCCAGGTAGTGTTTTAATTATATGTCCAACCTCAGTACTTTTTAATTGGCATAGAGAATTAAATAAATTTGCTCCTGATTTAGAAATTGTGCTTCATCACGGAGCGAAAAGAGTAAAAGACGCATCGAAAATTCCAGAGTTTTTAAAACCTCATCGAATTTATCTGACCTCTTATGGGACTATAAGAAACGACATTAATTTTTTAGAAACAATTAATTTTAGCGGTGTGATAATAGACGAAAGCCAAAATATGAAGAACTACGCTTCTAAACAAACTAAAGCAATTAATAGACTCAAAAGTCAATTCAGAATTTGTTTAAGTGGTACTCCCATAGAAAATCGTTTACTTGAGCTATGGTCACTATTTAATTTCCTTAATCCAGGACTTTTAGGAAGTAGAAAAGAATTTCAAGAGAAATATTCACTTCCAATTGAACGATTTCAAAATAAAGATGCAATTAAGAATTTACAGCTAATAATTTCTCCATTTATCTTACGGCGTATCAAAACAGATAAGAAAGTTATAAACGATTTACCTAAAAAAAATGAGATTAAGTTGTATCTTGAGTTAAACGAAAAACAAATTAAACTCTATCAAGAACTTGTTGAAAACACACTGAGGGATATTGATCAACCATCAGTTGACAAAAAAAGAAAAAGAGGATTAATATTAGGATTATTAGTTAAGTTAAAGCAAATTTGTAACCATCCATATCAATACCTAAAAATTAAATTATCACAGATTAAAAAAGAAGAAGAATTGAAGGAGATAATCTCTTTATCACCTAAAATGGAGAGATTATTGGAAATGACTGAGGAAGTAATTTCTAATGGAGAAAAAGTATTGATTTTTACTCAATTTACTCAGATGGGAACAATTTTGCATAAGACTCTTGAATTCAAACATAAATCTAAGGTTCTGTACCTTCATGGAGGAGTACCTGAAAAAAAGAGAAGGGTAATTGTTGACGAATTTCAATCAGAAGATAAAACAAGCCCTTCAATCTTGATTCTTTCCTTAAAAGCGGGAGGAACAGGATTAAATCTTACCCAAGGAACTACAGTCATCCATTTTGATAGATGGTGGAACCCCGCAGTTGAAGATCAAGCAACAGATCGCGCTTATCGAATTGGTCAAAAATCGGTGGTTAATGTGTTTAAATTTATTATGCATGGAACAATAGAAGAGAAAATTGATATTTTACTCGAGGAAAAGCGAGAATTGGCCAATAAGATTGTTTTGTCGACGGGAGAATCTTGGATTTCTGATCTAAATACTGAGAAATTAAAAGAATTATTGCTTTTAAATAATTAAAAATTTGAGGTAATAGAAATAGATAATCGAAAAAAAACTTTCTTGGAAAATAGAAGACTTCATAGAAATCGTCAATCTAAACCTCGAAGAAAGACTGATTATGAAAAACAACAGACTAGAGAGGAAGTCGAAAAAATTAAAAAAAATCTGCTTAATTTTGCAAAAACATCATGGGGAAAGCAATGGATTCTATCAAATCTAAATATTGGTCGCCCTTTCAGAATGCAAAGAGGATTAGACTATGTTAAGGATAGTAGAAGGATAGACAATATTTTAATTAATTCGGGTCAAATATTCGCAACAGTTCAAGGAACAGCACCCTCACCTTATCGAGTAAAAATAAAATTCACCCCAATTTTAGTAGAAGGATGGGAAATTATTCTAAACCATCTTAGGAATAAGGTGATCAATCTTATAGAATTGTTGGATGGATTCTTACCAGAAGATATTGTAGCAATTTTTGAAGAAAGCGGATATTCAATATTTCCAGAAGCCTCAAAAGACCTTGTAGCAACTTGTTCTTGCCCTGATAAAGCAGTTCCCTGTAAACATATAGCCGCGGTAATTTTGTATTTAGCTCGTGTTTTAGATTACAGTCCACTTTTATTGTTAGAATTACGAGGGATGTCTAAAAATGAAATTCTTAAAAATTTAAGTTTAAGCCCAACGAAAGAGAGGAATGAGAAAACAAACGAGTCTCATCCTCGAGAAAAATTAGATTTTATGTTTAATGTGCCCCATATATTTATCCCTGAATTAGTATTAGAACATAAAATCAATGGAACTGAATATAATGATATAAGTTTTAAATTAAAAAAGCCCGGGAAAATCATTGAAACTTTAGAAAATTTAAGAATTCCTCCCACTTTTACTAAAAAAGCTTTTGAGATTGTTTTAAGAGCAATTTATCACAAAATTACTTCTGAAACATATGAACTTTCTTTAGAACCAAGTAATTGATAGATTTATATTAGAAGTTAGTATTAAAAGCTCTTTACTTTTCAAGAATTTATATGGTTAAATTTGAGGGTATAATATTTCTTCAGCAGAAGAACTTTTATAAACTTCTTTTGCTAAGCTTCTTAAGCCTTTTATTCCAATAGGCTCATCTCCTAACTTATACGAATCCCAAATCTTTAAAGAATTAAATTCTTTTTTTATTTTAGAAGTAAAATTCAACTGAATTTTACGCATTCTAATACAAAATTCACAATGATCATTTTTGGGAGTAAGTAAATTGATATGAACTGCATGTAAATCAATATATTTCTTCGTGAGGGCTCTGGCTCTCTTGATTTCCTCAAAACTTGGTTTTTCCGCAATTGTAACAAGCCTTAATGACCCAATATCATGCATTAATTCTGTAATTCGTTCTCCCCGCTCTTCGAGATCTACAACCACTTTTAAAATTTCTTTACCTAGTTCTCTTTTTTTCTCATGGTCATCAAAGGGGTTAAAAATATTTCTAAGTACTTTAGAAAACTTCTTAACAGATTCCTTAATAGAGTTATAGAAATTCAATGAATATTTCAATACTGCTTTAACTTGATCCTCGGGAATTTCAAACAACGCAATCATATTGCCTGTAGGTGGAAAATCTGCGACTACAATATCAAACTGCATGAATCTTTGATTCTCAGCATCTAAAATTTTTTGAAAAAACATCGCATTTTTAAGAGCAAGAGGAATTGAATCTGCAGTAAAGGTAGTATCAATAAATTTTTCTATTTGGGGAATAAATCCAACTATAGGCATTTGTTTCATTAAGGATTTCATCTTACTTATTAAGTTATCAGTATATTTCTTTGCGTACTCATTCGGATCGGGCTCAATTGCCCACAAATTATCAGTTAAATGACATAAACTACTACCTATATCAGATTCAAATAGATCGCTTAAATTATGGGCTATATCAAAAGAAATTAATAAAATTTTTTTGTTTGGGAGGAGATCAGATAAAGTTAAGGCGGTCGCAGCACTGATTGTACTTTTACCCACTCCCCCTTTTCCTCCAAAAATGATAATCGATTCCAAGTTTCTCTCCTCATTTAGACAATTATGTTATCATGGAAACACTTGATTATATAACAAAAATAAATATCTCATAAAAAACTAATCAAATAATTTTCAGTTTCAGTTTGAATTTTATATAGCAAAAAATAAATACCTTGTATAATTGATTTTTATGATTATCATCACAATTTTTAGAAATATCATTAATATCAATCAATTATTTAAAAACATCATATAACTTAATCGATTTAATAATAATTTTAAAACTGATAATAAATTAACAAAAACCATTATTAAAATAAATCAAAAAAGTAAACTATTAAAATTTTCATTAGTTCAATAAATTCAAATTATTACCAGACATGAAATTATATTTAAGAAGTAGGTTTACAATTTAAAAAGAATAATAAATTTATTAGAATAGCATTTAATAGCTAAAGTTTCAAATTTATAGTTAGAAACTATTAGTTTACATAAATCTAATTTATATGATTACTCTACTTCTTTTTTATAAGTCAACTTAGATTTTAATTTATTGAAAACTAAGGAAAGAATTAATTAGATAAAGTTAAACTAAATAGGAAGTGATAAAAATAACATCTCAAAATGATTTTACTACAAAATATATCATCGAAGTAAAATTTACTATTAAAGGTGTTGTCGAAAAGAGCGATATAGTGGGGGCTATTTTCGGACAAACTGAAGGGCTTCTGTTAGATTTAGATTTACGAGATCTTCAAAAGTCAGGTAGAATTGGGCGAATTGAAGTAAATAATGAATCCAAAGAAGGAATTTCTGAAGGGAGTATTAAAATTCCATCCTCTTTAACTAGGAAGGAAACTGCTTTATTGGCAGCCACAGTAGAAACTGTCTCTCGCGTTGGTCCGTGCGAAGCTGAGATTTTTTTAGTTGAAATTCGTGACGTTCGTGAATCAAAACGAAAGAGAATCATCGAAAGAGCTGCTGAACTTTTAAAACAGTGGGATCAAAAATCTTTGGAACAAAGTGAGATTGAAGAAAAAATAGACACAGATATTAAACTTGGAGAAATTATAACTTGGGGCCCAGAAAACCTCCCCGCAGGACCAGAGGTAGAAAAAAATCCCGATATCTTAATTGTTGAAGGTCGAGCAGATGTTTTAAATTTGTTACGGATAGGTGTTAAAAATACTATTGCTGTTCAAGGAACTCATATCCCGAAATCAGTTATAGGGTTAGTAAAGAAGAAAAAAACAATTTCTTGTTTTCTTGATGGAGATCGTGGCGGTACCATAATTTTAAATGAGTTAATGCAGTTAGTTAAGCTAGATTATATTTCAAGGGCTCCTGATGGATATGAAGTTGAAGAACTAACAAGAAAACAAATGGTAAAATCATTACAAAATAAAAGATCAGTAAAGGATTACAGAAATCACGGTAAAAGATTTTCAAAAGAAAAAGCTTTTAATCAAAAGGATGGAGCACTTCATAAAATATTCAAGAAATTAAAAGTAAAAAATGAATCTGAAATAATTAAGGCTATTGATGGTATTGAGTCTAGTCATAGCATTGGATTTAATAAAAGTGTTGAAAAATTATTTGATATTCCTGTAGGTGAACTTTTTGAAAAAATTCGAGAATTTAAAGACACCAAATATCTATTGATAGATGGAATTTTAACTAATAGACTTCTTTCTCTCTCTCTAAATCTAAAGATTAAATTTATAGCATGTAAACATAAAGAAGAAGACTTAAAAATCCCAGAACAACTGATAGTTTATTACTTTTGATTTCCTTACTTTGAAGTAAAATAAGTTTAGTTACCCAATCAGGGGAACAATCCCTGCAAGGCAACTGAAAATATCAATTGTATGACGTACGAGAGTGCACCTAAGACAACAAGACCAATGGCACAAATCTTGAATGTTAAAAAATATTCTTTTCTTTTGGGCTTATTTGCGATCTTTAGAATTCTTTTTGAATTTTTTAAAAAATATGTTACTCTTCCAAAAAGTCCAGGTCCTTTTTTCTGACCTTGCCTTGAATACTTATCATATTTCGGGTAATTTGACACATTAAATGAAATTAAGAAGTATATTTTAAGTTTTCGACATTAAACGCTCTAGAAAGTCAATCTAATTAAGATCAAGAATATTTGAAAGAAACATGTCTCTATCGAAAGGTTTTAAGTCGTTATAGTTCTGACCATTACCATAGAATAAAATCGGTTTTTTTGTTTCGAAAGCAATAGATAATGCTGCTCCTCCCTTTGCATCGGCGTCCAACTTAGTTAAGATATTAGCGTCAATTCCAACACATTTTTTAAATTCTTTTGCTTGGAACAGTGCATCATTACCAGCAAGGCTATCACCCACAAAAATAATTAAATCTGGTTGAGCTACTCTGCATATTTTCTTCATTTCATTCATTAAATTTTTATCCGAAACTTGACGACCGGCAGTATCTATCAATACTACATTAATTTTCTTAGCTTTTGCATGATCTATTGCATCATAAGCAACTGAGGCTGGATCGGATTTATATTCATGTTTAATTGTATTAACTCCGATATTATTCATGTGTTTTGTCAATTGTTCAATTGCACCTGCACGAAACGTATCTGAAGCCGCAGCCACAGAAGTAATCTGATGATTATTAAGGAAATTAGCTACTTTGGCGATAGTAGTGGTTTTTCCAGTCCCATTAATTCCAAGAAAAATAATTACATATGGTAGATTTTCTGAATTTTTTTTTTTAATTTCGGTAATAAGGTCAATTTCTTTGTCAGGGGTTAATATTTCTGTGATAGTTTCCCTTAAAGTCTCAAATAATACATTTTTTGTTGACGTTAATCTATTTATCTGTTGGTCTTTTAAGGATTCAATTATTATGTTACAAATTTCTTCAGCGGTATCAACTGCAACATCATTGCTTATAAGTAGTATTTTTAAATCATTAATTGCCTCATCCAACTTTTGTTCTGTTAATGTTTTCTTGACAAAAGTAGAGAAAGCATTTTTGAGTTTTTCTAGCATATATTTCTCCATAAAAATTAGCAATTATTAAGGAAAATCTATAAAATATTGATCCACATGGGATTTACTTTTGAAGATACCCTCTCTGAAGAAGTTGAGATGTTTTTTGTAAATTTACATCTATATTCTGTAATTGCGTTTGTACGAATTGGATTTCTCTATCATGTTGGTCGATTCTTTTATCTAAAATTTCAATTGCCCCATCTATATCTTTTTCTATTATTACATCTTGAGTGACGGATAATAGTACCTTTTTAGGATCTTTAATCAAGGCTTTAATATTTGCTAACCCACCAACAGGCACTAAAATTTCATCATTTTCTTTTACCCCTTCTTTTAAATTTGCAATAGTCGTCTTTGTATTCATGATGTTTCCTCGAGAAACATTAAGAATTTCCAATTGATTCTGGAACATATCTCGCTGTTCCTTCAAAACTCTAAATATTTGTAATTGTTCTTGATAATTTTGGGGTGATTCCAAATCGATCAAATCCATGTAGTATATTCAAAATAATTTATTCTGATAGTTCCTTAATTAAATAATTTTGGGCTTCATCCAAAGTGATTTCTTTAATTTCTTGAATGGAAATTTGACGTCTGAAAATGCCAATGGATGTTATTTGAGAGAGCACCTTCTCGAGAGCATTCGCTTCTTTTAAAGCACGAACTTCCTTTCGGAATAAATATTTCTTATGATTTTTCATATAATTACCGATGATTCTAAAAATTTTAATTTCTGACATTACTTCTTACATCAGTTATTTTAAGGAAATTAAAAATTTATAATGTTTTCCAAAATATTAAATTTTGTTTTTTATCACAATGTAATTACAAATGTAAGATATTAGTGATTCGGACCATTTCAGGCCCCGTACAATCTACCCCAAAAATTCCACTTTTGTCGGTGACAATAGCTCCTGAGCTTAGGTATGGCATTCCACGGTTAACAGTTGAAACATCGATCTCATCTACTTTTAAAATTGAAGATATGAACTCAATTTCATCATCTGTAGAGATTGGATGTACTAAACAACCAAAATTATTAGCTAAGGAAATAGAACCTGGTAGATAATTATCAGCAAATTCGTAAACAACAGTTTCAACATTTAAAACATCCTCGATCTCTTTTCTGAAGTCCTTCAGTAATGAACTAATAATTGCACCCTTATCATTACAAAGAATTAAGTTACCAAAAGCATTATCAATAGACTTTAAGATTCCAATCTGAAACGAACTGTTTTCTTGCTTTAAAACTTCTTTTAATTTATCTAATTCATCATCATAAGTTATGTGAGGGATTATAATTCCAAATTTATTTGAGGCTATATAGACTCCTAAAAGATTTGAACTATTAATCGTAAGGGGATAGAAGGGTTGATCAAAAATTGACTTGAATTTTTTAAGTATTGGTTGTAGTAACGTAGGAGGATGAAGTATATAGGAATTATTTGCAGTTAAATATACTCCAATTACACTACTCCCATACACTTGAGATCTTAAAATCGCCATTAGAATTTGTACTTGATTAATTTGCTTATTATAAAAAATAAGATTGATAAATTCAGTTATATTGAAATGATTGTTTTTAAGCTAAATAGATAACACAAAGACCATCTATGTTTTTGGTTACTCTAACTTTTAACTTTCTTGGTGGTTTTTGAATACCCCGCTCCCAAATCTTCTCATTTACCTCCTGAGAAATTACTATTGATTCAGGTTTGAAATGGCGAGTTATAAATTCTCTGAGATATCTGATTGATTTTTTTGCCCATTTATATCTTGGTCCCTTTCTAGCTTTCGCAAGAGGGACTATATATATTCGCTCATCAATAATTTCCTCTTCTTCAATAACCTCTTCTTCAATTGGTTCAAGTTCTTCTTCAAATACTTCACTTATCTCGTCTGCCACGGAAACTTCATCTAAGCTAAATTCTTCAATCTCTTCGATTTTTTCTTCTGGTTCAGAATTTTCTGGTTCTGTTTCCTCTAATTCCTGTTCCAAGTCATCTAAATTAATTTCCTTTTCTTTTTTAGCCATGGTGCTTCAGATCTGTTTTTAATTTAATATGGTAAATCAATCTCTTTTAAGTCTAGTATTTCTCCAATGTCTATTGGAATAGGGACTTGTTCTAATCTTCCCCTGAGTTTTCTGTATTATCCAATTCGGTACCGATTTATTTTGTTTCATTTTTTTCCCTCGACGCAATTTGGTACCTAAGTTTTTATTTCTTGCCATAAATGTCAACCTTCTTTTTACTTTTTAATATTAAATTCTTTTTTTTTATCGAATGTTGATAATTGTTCTAATAACTTTTTAAAAGCACTATCTGGTAAGGGAGTTGCCCCTTTTAATCTTCCTGATTGGAAAAGCTGAATTAGTTGAACTTCGATTTGTCCTGCAAATTGAGGTCTCACTATCCTAATATTCTCTAATCTCTGTCTTCCCTCTGTGCTTAGAATCTTTCTCATTAATAAATATTTCTTAGATTCGAATTCATTTTGTTGGGTTTCAGCAAATTGTTGTTGAGCTGCTTGTTGTCTTAATTCATCTAATTTCCTTTTTCTTATGTTTTCTAGTTCATCATCATTACTCAATTTGAACCCCTAAAAATTACAAAATTCTGTATTATTAGTTTTTGCTTCTTAAAATACTGTGTGCTGTTCGTTCTAACAGACTGGTTCCTTCGGGAGAAGCTATTCTTCCTTTCTTTTCATTCATTACAATCAGTTTAGCTTTTTCTAATTGCTGAAGTCCTACTCTTATAATTTTCCCACTACCTTTAGCAGAGTGGGGTAACCCACTTCCCTTTCTGTTTTTTCCCCCATATGCTTTTCGAAGTCTACTTACTCCTATGGGGCCGAATTTTTTAACTTTTCTCAGTAGAGAAGCACATCGAATATACCAGAAATTTTCTGTATCAATGGGGGCTAATTCTTTAAAAAAAGCTGTTTTCCAGAATTCAGACCCTAACGGTGGGGAAATTTCGGGAAATTCTTTTAACTTTTCAGCGATTACTTCGATTAATTTTTCTGGTTGAATGACATAAATCGACATGTTAATCTTTAAAATAATATTTCTTTATAATATATAATACGTTTTTAAAGATGGAATAAATTAAAAATTTTTGTATTTTTTGAGTTCTGGGACTATGGATTACCAAGAAGAATTTAGAAAAACGTTAGTAACACACCCCCATTGTATTTTAGGCAAAAATGGAATTACAGATGAATTTATTGACCACATAATTAAATTATTGAAAAAGTATAAAGTAATTAAAATTAAAGCTTTAAAAACAATAGCAACAAGATTAAACATTAAAAAATTAGCTGTAGAAATCTCAAAATTGACAAATTCTCATTTACTAGACCTCAGAGGTAAAATATTTATTTTATCACTGAGCCCTATTAAAAAACTTAATTAAAACAGTTTTGTTGATATTCTAAATGACTAGAAATAAGAGAAATAATAGATTACTAATAAAAAGAATAGCAAAACTTCGAATGCTTTATCTGTTTCAAAAAGCTCATGATGTATTTCCTGAAAAAAAAGCATTAGCAAACAGATATGTCTATTTGGCTAGACGATATGCTCAAAGAGCAAGAATTAAAATACCAGATGAGTGGAAAAAACGTATATGTCATAAATGTAAAACATTTTTATACCCTGGTATAAATTATAGAATCAGATTGCATTCACATAAAGGAAAAGGTTCACATATATCCTTAACTTGCCTTGAATGTAAAAAAACAACCAGATACTTCATTAATCTGAGAAATTAAATCACCCTTATAAAAAAAATAGGTAGAAGTTCTAAAAACTATAAATGCCAATAATAATTATCTTAGCAGAATGTGGGCTAGAATTGATCCCTAAACAAATTAGGAATCATCCTGCTGTAAAAAAAAACCTATCATCAAGTTTATATTCTTCACAATTATTGGATAATGCTTTACATTTTTCCGCAATGAAAACCCTGAAGAATAAAGAGAAAAGAGGGCGTCCTGATATCAGTCATCTATGTTTACTCAATGCTTTAGGCTCTGTTTTAAATAAGTCTGGGAATTTAGAATTGTATTTACACACAATCAACAATAAAATTTTTAAGTTCAATCCAGAAATTAGAATCGCCAGGAATTATAACAGATTTAAAGGTTTAATAGCAAAATTAATAATTGATGGGAAGATTGAGGTTGGAGATGAAATGCTTATTGCTCCGGTCTCAGAAAATCTAGATGAGCTAATAAAATCTTTTAACAGTCCGAAAATTGATATATTCTCTCAGAAAGGAAAAAAAATAGAGGTTTTTAAATCAATATCATCTTTGGATATATTAGAAAACTATATCGCTATAATTGGAGGATTCCAAAAAACTACTTTCTCCGATGATATCTTAAAATTATCACATAGAATTATATCCATTTCACAATATCCTTTAGATGCATGGGTAGTTATAAGTAAGCTTATTAATATGTATGAACTTTCCCACAACATCAATTAACATTGCTAAAAGCAGAAAAGTTAAAAGAAATTAAGTACTTTATTATTTACTGATTTTAATCTAATAAGCATTATGCGCTCTTAGTATAGTGGTTAGAATCTCGGGTTTCCAACCCGAGGACCCGGGTTCAATTCCCGGAGGGCGCATTTTAAACTACGTGAAATGATGGTTTCACGAATAATACCCAATTATTTTTCGAAATGCAAAAAGTTAAATCTACAAATTTGTATGATTTTAGTGAAAAAGCGTCAGCTAAATTTTTTCCCATTTCCATTTTAGATCACTTTTTTAAATTTAATTGACGTTTTTTCAACTTTATCTTCATCATTTAATTTAACAATCTTAAATTCTTAATATTCTTATTGAGGATAACCTCTCAAATCATGGTAAGATATCGATACAAAGAATTTAAAACTATTTTAAACAAGATGAAATACCCAGATTCATGGTTCTGGGCGAAATATACTATAAATCCATATTCTGGTTGCCAACATGCATGTATATATTGTGATGCGAGAAGTGATCGTTACTTTCTTCAGCAGAATTTTGAAGATGAAATCATAATTAAGACTAATGCTGATAAAATGCTAGATCTTCGGATTAAACGTGCGAGAAATTTATTACCCGATGTCGTTGGACCTGGCGGAGTAAATGATGCATATCAGCCAATAGAAAAGAAAGTTGAAAATACAAGAAAAATTCTCCAAGTGTTAGCTAAACACAAATTTCCTTTAAACATCGCTACCAAATCAAAACTAATAATTCGGGATTTAAATGTTTTAAAAAAAATTGCCGGAGATTCTTGGTGTACTATAGGATTTTCAATAACAACTACAAATGAAGATTTAGCAAAATTTTTAGAACCTTATTCTTCAAAACCATCAGAACGTCTTGAAGCTTTAAAAACAATTAAGAATGAAGCTCCTAATATTCAAGTTGGGACTTATTTCATACCTATTATTCCATTCTTAGAAGATTCTGAGAATAATATGGAAGATGTCATAAGAAAATCTAAAGAAGCTGGAGCAGATTTTTTGTTGTTTTCTCCTGGGTTGACCATGCGGGATTCTCAGGCAGAATTTTTTCTTAAGAAATTAAAAGATAGTAAGTTTAGCAGCATTGTTAAACCTCTTCTGAATTTGTATAGAGGACAAATGCAACCTCCTTCGGATTATGTTAAATCCCTTCATCTTAAGCTATTATATTATTGTCAAAAATATGATTTAGCAATAAGAGTAAAAAGATGGATCCCCTCTGATTATCGTAAGTGGAATTACAAAATTTCTGAAATGCTATTAAATAAAGAATATACAGATTCCCTGAAGACTGGAAGACATAACAGAAATATGATGTGGGCAGGATTAAACTTGAATAATTTAAGAGAATCAATCATGGATGTTTACAAAAGAGGAGAGTTATCTAAGTTACAAAATTTTAAGCAGGAAGTTATTGATCTTGTTAAACCCTATTTAGATAAAACTGAAGATTTAAAACAAAGAATAGGATTAGATAAATTTTTATGAATAATGTTGAAAAAATTTCTAAGGAATTAAAAAAAATCTTAAAAAAAAATGCCCCAGTGTTAACTGATGTGCAGAAAACAAGAATCTATAAGATTTTAAATCCAGATATAGAAGATTATGTTATTTATGGGATAAAATTTGCATTACTTGAGCAAAAAGTAAAATCTACTTTTAATGCGTTTAGTTGCTCTTATAAAGAAGCAATTGAAATATTCAAAATAATGATAAGAACTAATATAGAAGAAGAAAAGTTTGCAGGTCTTCATTTCTTAAACAATTTTAAAAAACTATTTTCGAGTGAAACTATTGATTTATTTCGAAATGAATACGCTCAATACTGCCATACTTGGAGTCTCTGTGATAGCACTTGCGTTAGAGTATTAGGACCTTTTTTAAGTAAAAAAGGAAATGAATCTCTTGCAAAAAAAACCGTCGATGAGTGGTCAAACTCTGAAAGCATGTGGATTCGACGTGCTTCCATGGTAATACTCCTTAAACTTACAATGATAAAGAAAGATTTTGATGAGAGTTATGTATTTGAAATTGTAGAAAAAATGCTAAAATATTCAGAACAACCCTATATAGAAAAATGTATAGGATGGCTTCTTAAGACTTGTTCAAAGTATAAGCCCGAACTAATATACAACTACTTAATGAACAATAAAGAAACCTTCCCGCGCTTAATTCTTAGATATGCAAGTGAAAAATTACCAAAAGAAAGGAGAGTGTTTATCTTAAAAAAATAAAGGATTTTACGGTTTTTTAGATATTATATTTTTCTTAGCACAATTAAAATAATAAAAAATTAATTTATAAAAACGTTTTAGAAAAAAAATGTCAGAAGAAAATAATAAAAAAAGTAATGATAACAACTTAATTTTTGAGGAGATTGAAAACAATATTAAAATTTTATTTGAAAAATTTAATAATTCCCTTATTGTATTAGACGAAATAGAAGATTGGAACGGTGTGATCCAATTTAATTTAGAGGAAAAGTTTTATTTTAATATCTATAATTCGGGGCAACAATTAGTATATTTTAGGGGGAAAGCAGATAATCCAGATTGCTCTGTAATAATGCCTTCTGAAATTGTTAACAAATTATTTTCTGGAGATTTCAATATTATTATCTTTTTTGAAGCTATGATGAATAATAAGATGAAGATTAATGGATCCTCTTCTCATTTCATGAAACTAACTTCAATTATTGAGTATTTTGAGGATGAAAAACTCGAAGAATCAAAAGTTTGTGAAGATGATTGGATTGTTGAAGCTCCTGAAGATCATGATATGAAATCAGATCTTCTAAATCAAGCGGCTAAAAATTTAAAGAAACTGGATATTAATCGTAATAGTTTTTTAGTTGTTCGACATGGAGTTTTGGTGTTTGAAGAGTACTATGGACGTCGCAGCTATAAAATACGTCAACGAATGCATTATAACATAGCTTCAGTCACGAAAACAATCGCAGCATTGGTGGTAGGAGTTGCAATAACTAAAGGCTTATTTACTGTAGACGATCTTATTACTGATTGGATCCCTGACCCTGCTAAGGGAATCGTGCCTGGATCAAAAATTAAACATTTATTAACTCAAACTTCTGAAACTGAACCTCCTGGAACAAAATTTAAATATAATAGTAGGGATGAAATAAATACCCTAGGGAAAATCATTACCAAAGCGGCGGGGATGCCATCTAAAGATTTTGCAAAAGAAAGTCTTTTTGATCCCTTAGGTATTCATGAATACTCTTGGAACAAAGTGGTAGCTGAAAAAACTGATCTCCCTATAGGGTCTGGGATGAAAATTTCCCCAAGAGATGCAGCAAGACTTAGTCAACTCTTTCTCAGTAGAGGAAAATGGGATGGGAATCAAATTATATCAGAACAATATATAGATGAAATGATAAAACCTAGCTTCCTTGACGTGAATAGCGGTTATGGCTATCTCGTATGGCTAAATAACTCTTTGGGTAAGTGGAACAGACCTTTTAAAAATGGTACTGGTAGAATGATCCCGAATGCGCCGGAAGATATGTTTATGGCCACTGGTTTTTTTGGTAGATTTATTTTTGTGATTCCAAGTTTAGATGTCATAGTTGTAACCTTTGGAAAAAAATTTGTAATGGAGAGCCTGGATACAGCAAGGGAAATTTATAATATAATTGAACCTGCATTACCTTCTGAATAGGTTAGAATCTTATGAAATACAAGGCTATTGTTTTTGATTTATTTGGTACACTTGTCGATAGTTATTCAGTTCAAGGATACAACAAATTATTAACAGAAATGGCTTCAGCTCTCGAATTATCTCATGGAGATTTTTCAAAAATTTGGCGCAATACAACTTATGAGCGTTGTATTGGTATTTTTAAAACTACCGAAGAAAGTATAAGACACATTTGTAATATAATTGATGAATCCCTTAGCGATGAAAACATTAGGAAATGTGTACAGGTCAGACTAGAAAACACACGCAAAGGTTTAACTCCGAAAAATGGAGCTATTGATATATTAAATAATTTAAGAGGATTAGGACATAAGATTGGGTTAATAACCAATTGTTCTGCCGAAGTACCACTCTTATGGAAAAATACAGAATTTTTTCATCTCTTTGATGTTACTATTTTCTCCGCTTCAGCAGGTTTGAAAAAGCCTGATGCTCAAATATACAATTTAGCATGTGAACAATTAGGAGTCGAACCGACTGAATGTCTCTACATTGGCGATGGAGACAGCAATGAATTATCGGGAGCTTCTCAATTAGGGATGGATGCTGTTATGATACGTGATCCAAATGAGGTGGATCCTTATCGCTTAGTTGAAGTAGATTGGGATGGTCGGAAAATTGAAAAATTCACAGAAATAATGGATCTGATTTAATTTAATTGAGATTGGAATATGAGGTTCGTTTTTGCCACCTTTCTAAAAATATTTTTATGAGACTAAAAATATTTTTATGAGATTCTAGACTTTATTCTGTATCTTATTGATGATAATAATTTTTAATTTGTCAAAAATAAGATAGAGTTTAGGAAAATACCCATAAAGCCAATGTGGCGTAGCCCGGATGCATTAAAACTCCTTATTGTAGGGTAAGAACGCACCAGATCCAACGGGTTTACCGTGAAGGTGATACTGAAGATCTGGGTACCGTGAGTTCAAATCTCACCATTGGCATTTACATATTTCTCTGAATTTCTGGTTTTTTAAATATGAAAAGGAGAGAAACAATTAATATTCTCAAGGATGTTTTAGAAATATCAATGTCACACATTAAGACATATTAATTTCTTATAGTTAAATTAAAAATAAAAATAGGATGTTAAAACTTCTTAGTTTTATGTAGCTCTAGAAGTATAACATGACTTATGGTAATGGTCCATCTCCACCACGAAACATACTAATTATTCTTCACTTAACTATTTATATGACACCAAATAAAATTTGAATTGAATTTTTATTGGTTTCTGCATTGAGTTATTTAATAAAGAAAAAATCTGAATTAATGTCAACTATTTCTCATTATATTTTTCGCTTATTCTGGGAGTTATCTAGACGAGTCTCTTATTTTCAGAATTTATTCAGACTTTTACCGTTCTTTACATCATATTCTACTAAGAATTCAGCTGAGTTTTTTGGTGAGGCAATAGAACATTATCATTCTAATGAAATGAGATCAAGGTTTCGGATATACCAACATTGTTTGCATAAAGGTTTTAATGGTAAAATACAAGAATTTGATTTAGGGATTTATTTTCGGAAGTGGGATAATCTTCATTCAATTGAAAAATTGCTTATAACTACTTCATATGGGAAGATTCTTGATATTGGTTCAAATACGGGATATTATATTCCATTTTTGATGGAGAAAGGACCCACAACTGGAATTGAAATTTCACCAAAATTAATTAATTTAGCTCGTAAGGAGGGGATATATAATTGTATTCTAGGTGATTTTTTCACGTATAAATTCAAAAACAAATTCGACACTATCACTCTAATTGGAAACGATGTTGCACTTTCAGGAACACTATGGAGGTTAAAAAAGTTGTTAAAAAAATTATCAAAACTCTTAAACAAAAATGGTCAGGTTTTATTGTTAATCCGTCATATTCATACTTTAAAATATTGGCATGTGGTTTATACACCTCATTATAACGGTCGCTTTGGGATACCGGCTAAATATCTTTTCTTAAATTCTCAATTTTTTATAAAACTCTCCACTAAATACGGTTTTCAAGCTTCTATCCTTGGTAAAGATATCCAAATTCAAAATCCTTTCCACTTTATAAGGTTAATTAAAACTTCAAGGTAGCAAGGGAGGAGGAAGCCATTTCTATGCTTCGGCACTAATAGATCTTGACTATTTTACTTATAGTAGAGATGATAATCGTTTTGAAATAAATGAGGATCATTTTAATTGGTATTGAATAATGATGAAATAAAGAATTTGTTCTTAAATGACGCTGTATGCATTACAATAACGCTTGAAGAATCAATCTGCAATTTAGGGGAAACGATAAACAACAGTGAGAAAATTTTTAATAGAATAATGCAATTCTTTGAAGAAATTAAGTTAGTTAGAGAACTAAAAAGTTATAATATCATTAAAAAAGGGCTTCAAAGCTGAAAATCCAAAATTTATTGGTAAAGAAAAAAAGTATTAGTCTCTTTTTTTTTAGTGTTGTTTTTAATTTTCTAAATCAAAAAAAATCAAATGTCCAATCTTATTGAACTAATTCACCTAGTTTTGATCTTTACTTTATTTGGGCTCAGTATCGTTTTTTTCATAGCTCGGAGACAAGAGCGAGAAGCAAATAAATTAAAACTCCTTATTATCTTTCTAATAGTAATTTCGGTTATAATTTTTATCTCAACTTCATTATCGTTCCTATCACTTTCAAGTGAATTATTGAGGTTATCAGGAAAAGTACTTTCAAGCAATATTTTTCTTTTTTTATTGTGTTTTTCCATAGGATTATTTTTTTACACAATATATCACGAGGATGACGACATTATTGAACTTGAGAAACCCTCCTATTTTAAATCAAGGAAAGGTTCTATTAAAATAGGACGGACTACAGAAGGATCACATAAAAAATATAAATTCTCTCTTTCTCTTGAGGATCTTCAGAAACATATGTTTGTCTGCGGTTCTACAGGAACGGGCAAGACAAACTTTTTACAATACTTCTTGATTAATTTTACCAAACGATATAATATTCCTTTCCTATTGGTTGAATTCAAGGGGGAGTATCATTTTTTACAGAATGAAATAGACAATTTATTGATAATTAGACCTGGAGAAAATTTCTCAATTAATATTTTTAATCCTGAAGGGGTCCTCCCTGAAGTTCATGCAGAGAGAATATTTGACATTTTAAAGAGTGGGCAATTTTTAGACGAAAGTGCTGAATTTTCTCCACAGATGGAAAAAGTGCTAGTAGAAATTTTAACGTATGTATGTAAAAAAAAAGAGTTACAGAATTGGAAGGGATTTTATATGACTTGTAGAGCGTATGCTGATAAAAAACAACGAGAGATACCGATGTTAAGCCAAACTCTTATCAGTATAACAAATAGAATAAGAAGATTCTCTTTAGGTTCATTAAAAGCTTTATTTGACACAGAACATAATTTAAAAGTACGAGATCTTTTCACAAGAAACATATTAATTGACCTGAGTTCCATAATAAGGTTAGGCGGAGAAAAAAAGGATGCCCTATTTTTTCTAAACATGATTCTGAAATACCTATGGGATAAAAATCTCACCCACGGAGCTTATAATTTTAGTGGAATAAAGCATATTACCATAATTGAAGATGTTCAATACTTTGCGCCTAAAGATCTCTCAAAACAAACCAAACTAACAAGTTATTTAGAAGATATTGCATTGCTTCAGAGAGGTACAGGGGAATGTCTGATCTCATTAGCAACCCGTTCTGATATAAGCGAAGAAATTCTGGCTAACTGTGGGGTTCTAGTTTGTTTTAAAACTCATTTAGAAAGAGAAATATTATGTAAGTTATTGAATCTAGACTTAGAAAATGAAGATTACTTATCTATTTTAGATGTAGGTCAATGTATCATTCGAGTGAACTCAATAAAAAGACCTTTCTTACTAAGTGTGCCTTTAATTCAGAGAAAGTACCTTAAAATTTCAGAAATTAACCAAAATAATAAAAAATTGATTGAAAATCTGGGGAAGTCGTATAATGACAGTTTAAATGAACCAGATAAAAGGCATTTCCACACTCTTAAAAATTATGGTAAAAAGTGTATTCATTTAATAAATAAAATAAAAATTAATATTGAGAATAAAATGAGATTATTAAAAAAGAAGGACAAAAATAAGGATGAAAATTTCAAGCCTAGCATGATGGTAAATTCTAAGCAAAATTATAATCAAATTTTTGAGGAAAACCATTCTACATTAGATGAGGATTTAAACAGAGATAAAGAAGAGAGAGATTTCGAGAACTTAAAAAGATATATTGAAAAATTGTATGAAGAACAAGAAAAAAATAGGTAAAACCTTTATATTAGCCCTCAAATCATCAAGCGGATAGATGTAGGAACACCATAGATAACTATTAATGCGAGACCACCAATCAATACCTTATAAGATTTAAGTTTGGTGCGAAGAATTCTCTTATTGAAGAAAATTAAGTAAATTCCAAAAGTAAATGCTAAAATTGCGAAAAAAGATATAAGGCTGAAAAGGAAATAGAGGAAGGATTCCAATGGGTTAAATAAAGTAATCGCTTCCCAAGAAGTTGCGCGATTATAAAAATCTTCCATCCCATCAAAAGAAAAAAAAATGGGGGTTGAAAAAAGCCCAAAGCACCAATCCAAGAAAACTATAAGACCTTTTGATAAGAACCCTACTGCTAACAACATAGAAACCACAATACCTGTTCTTCCCCTTTTCTTAATATACTCTAAATTTCTCGCATATATTCTCTCATGCTCTTCTTTTTCCTTCGCATTGATCAATAAATAAACTCCCATTATTAAAAAGAATAAGAAGAACAGACAATTTCCGTTAGTAAAAATGAAACGGCAAATTTCCTGAAAACTTTTTAAAATTTTTAACAGGAAATTCCCTAACCCTTCCATGAAATCAGTAGCAGGTCCCCAATCAATATCACTCATTTAACCATAATCTAAATTAGACTATAAAAATTTATGAAAAATATCTAAATAGGGAAACCTTCTACTTCTTGTTTTTCTTAATCTCAATATTCCAAAGACTGAAATGAAAGGTTTCTTCCATGATAATTAAAAGAAAAAAAATATTTTGGTAATGTCTCAAGAGAGAATTAACAGCCTTTATGGTACAGTTCCGCCTGTTCCGCGATACATACAAAATACTTTCTATTTAAGTATTTATACAACACAAAAAATAATGAATTGAATTTTTATTGATTTCTACATTGAATAATTTAATAAAGATAAAGTCGATTATTTTGTCAATTATTTCTCATTATATGTTTCGTCTAATCCTGTTTCTCTCAAGATATATTCCCACATTTCAAAATTTATTAAGAATATTACGATTTTTCACATCACCTCCCTCTCGACACTCAATGCAACTATTAGAAATTGCGTTGGAAGATTATCATTTAAACAATATGAAATCAAAACTTATGCAATACAAAAATAGCTTACAGAAGGAATATAACGAAAAGCTAGAATTCGATTTGAGTATATATTTCAGAAAATGGGAAGATCTTTTTCCTATAGAAAAAAAACTAATCGATCTGTCATATGGAAAAATATTAGACATCGGTTCATGCACAGGTTATTATATTCCGCATTTAATGAAAAAAGGGACCACTACAGGAATAGAGATTTCATCGAAAATTAATAATATTGCCCGAATTAATGGTATAAATAATTACTTTTGGTTTTTGCTTATTGGATTAAATTACGGTTTTGGATTATTATTTTGGTATAAAACTATCTCTTATCTTGAAATGGGAAAAGCGATGATATTAGTTTCTTTTTCTAGCATCGTTTCTGCAATATTCGGAACAATTTTCCTAGGTGAATTATTTACTTATTTTAATCTTGCAGGAATGGTAATAATGATAATTTCCACTATTACCATAGTAAGAGAAAAGAATAAATTGACTGATTAATACAAGGGATATAGTTTCTTTCTTCTAGCATCATTTTTTATAAAGTCCTTGAATACTTTATTATTCTCATCAATAAACTCCCAAAACTCCTCATATAGTTCTTGAAGGTCAATTTTAGGTTTTAATTTGTTTTCTTGTTTATAATTTTTTTGATCATTGTTATTCATTTTAGAAGCAACTTTGGGTTTATATTCAAGATAATCTCCTTCCAAAATTAAATTCTCGAAGAGTTTAATATCATTTTTTAGGTCATCTTCTGGTTGTTCTTTTTTTTCTTCTTCAGACTTAATTTTTTCAAATTCAAAATCAACTTTTTGGTACGCACGAACCATAAAATTCTTATCAACAAAGGCTTGAAATTGGTGTTTGCAGACTAGTCCTCTTGCTATTGACATAGTTGTTAATCCTTTTGCTTGAGAAATAACCGTTTTAGGAAACTTTAAGCTTTTTTTTGTTTTGCAAACTGGACAGATAAATTGAATATGTGTAGAGTTATCCAGTGAATTTAAATCAGTTTTAGGAGCAAGTTTAGTGATTGCCATAAAAGCACCTACTTTTTATATTCAGAGATTAAACATAAAAACTCCTTTATAAATGTAAAGAGACTAAAACATAATGTAAAATATGGGAAGAAAGAATTTTATAACTAAATCTTATTAGAGTCGAATTTCAAATTCGTATTATTTTCATCAAGTTCAAAGTTAATTATAAGATTCGTAATTAAATCACTCTCTATCTTGATAAAATGTTTGCCAATCTTCAATTGTTCTAGAGTTTCGGGGTCTAGTTTGATTATAATACTAATACTGTCCCCCAGAGCTATAGTCCTCCCTTTTAATTTACCTTCGAGAATATCTTCTAATTTAAATGATTCTCCCCCATGATAAATTATAAAACGATCTTTTATATCATCTAAATTTATGGAATCCTTTGAGATATTTATTTGGTTATCATCTAAGAATAGTTTCACGTATTCAGAGGGGTTAAAGTTATTTATATCAAAACTATTTAAATTAAATTTTCCGATTTCAAAATTCCCAGGAATTACAAACGGAAGTATTAAATTAATTACTTTTAATTGAATCGAGTCAACTTTTCCATCGCCAGTTGTATCAAGTGTAAATACACTTTTTTTTGGTGGAAAAATTTTTTTAATTAAGATTTTGAATGCCGATAAATCAAAAGGAATATGTCATCACTTCACTGATTTGAATTTAAATCTTTTGTTGTGGAGAATATTAAACACTATATTTATTTTTCTTTCCTATTTTTTTACTGTATATTTACTTCAGAAATTTTGACCGGACGATTTTCTTCAAATGATCTCTGAGCAGCTATAGCCACTAGTGTATTTCTTAAGCCATCTTGTCCATTTGGGGATGGTTCTTCATCTTTGGTCAGATATTCTGAGAAAGCTTGTAATTCCGCAGCATAAGAATCCATAAATCTCTCTAAAAAAAAATAAGGGATGTTATCTTCATTTATTTTTTCAGCTGTGTATAGACGGACAGTATTCGTAGGTTCATTATCTGCAATAGCGCAACCTTTTGAGCCAAAAACTTCGACACGCTGATCGTAACCATAAACCGCTTGACGAGAATTATCAATTATACCAATAGCACCACTTTTAAGCTTTAAAATTACGGCGGCAGTATCAATATCCCCCGCTTTTCCAATTTCTGGATCGACAAGAACTGCACCAACAGCATATACTTCTTCTACTTCACTTCCCGCTTGAAAACAAACCATATCCCAATCGTGGATAGTCATATCAAAGAACATCCCTCCTGATCCTTTAATATATTCAATAGGAGGGAGTGTGGGATCACGAGCAGTGACTTTAATTATTTGCGGGGTTCCTATTTGACCCGAAATTACAAACTCTCTAACTCTTTTAAAATTTTTATCAAATCGTCTATTGAATCCGATCATAAGTTTTATTTTTTCTCTCTTAACGATTTCTAAAGACTCTCTAATAAGTCTCAAGTCGGTATCAATTGGTTTTTCGCAAAAAACATCTTTTTTCAAATGAGCTGCTTTTTGAATGAATTCTACATGCGTGTCTGTAGATGACGCAATTACGATAGCTTCAATTTCAGGATCGTTGAAAATATCATTTACGTCTTGAGTAAGTAATGGAACTCCTATTTCGCTAGCCCATTCTTTCATATGAACATCTATGTTAATATCTGCTACTACTTTTAACTTTAAATCAGGAATGTTTCTTATTATATTCGTAATATGTATTTTTCCCATTCTTCCTGCCCCAATTACCCCTACAGTAAATTGTTTTGCCATTATGTCTCACATACTACTTTATCTCTTTTTTCAACTATTAAAAAAATCGTATCCTAAAACTTCTAATGTAGAAACTTTTTTAAAGTGAAATATCACATATTTATTCACTCTTAAATTTTAAATCTTCCTTTACAAAAAAAAGTCTATAAAAAATGTGATATTTACTTATGAACGAACGTGAATCTAAAAAAACCTCGTTAAAACTAAAGCTTGCATTCGCCTCTGGAGAAGTTGGAGACAATATGGCTTTAAACACGTTTACTTTTTTGATTTTTACTTTTTATTATACTGTTGTAAAAATACCCACTCCTTTAATGATTTCGGGCTTTATTATCTGGGCTTTATTTAATGCTTTTAATGATCCACTAATTGGTTATCTTTCCGATAGAACAAAAAGTAGATGGGGCCGCAGGATTCCATGGATGATAGGTGCTACTATTCCACTCTGTGTTCTAGTGATTTTATTATTTTTACCCCCATTTACCTTTACTCGAAACCAATCAAGCTTTATATATTTTATAATAATTTTGATACTTTTTGATGTCGCTTATACTTCCTTCAACTTAAATTATAACGCTCTTTTTTCAGAAATGTTTGTTGATATGAAGACACGAAGCTCAACAGGAAGAATTCGTATAATTTTTGTATTACTCGCAACAATGTTTGCATTAGTGTTTCCCACCTTTGTCATTGAAGACATTACAAACCAAAGTGGGGATCCTGTCACAGTGACTCAGTATCAAATTGTCGGAATCGTTGCAGCTATCATCATTTTTATCTCCTATCTTATTATGCTGAAATGGGGTGCAAAAGATCCAAAACATATTTCCAAGGATGCAGAAATTCCTAGTTCTTTTGCATCAACGCTGAAATTTACATTCAAACATAAATCATTTTTATGGTTTTTATTTCCAGCTTTAGGTACCTGGCTTGTAATTAATCTTTTACCAACCTTAGCACCCCTCTTTTTTACATATGCTGTCGGGATTGATGATTCAGAGTTAATTGGTATACTATTGTTGGTAACATTTCTTGTTGCGGCAGCCTCTACTCCTCTGTGGGAGAAAATTAGGGTTAAAAAAGGAGCACGAATGTGTGGATTGATCGGGATTGCAGTGTGGTTAGTAACAGTGCTATTTTTTGCGTTTTCTGATAATTTCCCAATGGCGTTGGTTGCTATGCTATTAAACGGATTAGGGTTGGGGGGTGGACTTTATTTTTATGATCAATGTATTGCAGAAATTATAGATGAGGATGAAATCACTTATGGCGTGCGGAGATCTGGCATTTACTATGCAATTCTTAATTTTCTAATTAGATTATCAATGATTCTTAATTTTATTATTATTGGATTTGTATTTTCGTCAACAGATTGGATGAATTATAACCCAATCCCTGCAGATCCAGAACTTGTGATATTAGGTCTTCGAATTCTAATGGGTATATATCCAGCTATCGTTCTTGGAATATCCTTAGTAGGTATGTACTTTTATCCGATCAAAGGAGAAAGATTAGCTGAAAACAGAAAGAAATTAACAGAACTACATGAAAAGAAGCTAAATGCTTTATAAACTAATTTTTTTATTTTCCTTTTTATATATTTAGTTAAAAAATTTGTAATCCACTACCTGTTCAAATCCATAGTTCTTTCTTCTATTACTTTTTAAACACAACTTTTTTAAAGTATCCTAATCTATTTTTGTTATTTAAAAATAGCATAACAAAAGGAGATCTGATATTATGAATGATAAAAAGGATTTCGAAGATATAGAAATAAAAGATCTTAGCAATGAAGATATAGAACAATCACAAAAAGAAAAAAAAGAACAAGAAATCTCTATAAAACGAAAACAAGCTTTTCCCTTATCACAATCAAAAGATCGCATTAGTGAAGATTCTGCGTGGGGGAACTATATAATTAGAACCTCAGATTCTTTAGAAATTATGGAAAATGAACCATATTATAGAACTCCACTAACAAACATTATCGAAAGTGATATCCAATTCCAATTATTTATTGAATTGCCTGGGCTAGATAAAAAAAACGTTAAAATTACTCTTCAAGAAGGTATATTAGAACTTAAAGGGGATCTAATTAAGAAAGACAAAGATAAAAAAGATAAGGATAAAGACAAAAAGGATAAGGATAAAGATAAAAAAGATAAGGATAAAGAGAAAAAGGATAAGGATAAAGATAAAAAAGATAAGGATAAAGAGAAAAAAGACAAAGATAAGGAAAAGAAAGATAAGAAGAAAGAGAAATTTAGAGAAATAAAGGGTTCTTATTTAAGAAGAGAATTTAAATCTCCAAGCTTCTTTCGGGCTTTCATCTTACCAGAAGATATATTAAGTGAAGATATTGATGCAAGCTTTAGAAATGGCGTTTTACGATTAAATATTTTAAAAACGGCTGCTATCGCTAAGCAAAAACATGTTATTGATATAAAATAATTGATTTCAACAATTTTCTTTTCTTTTTGTATAGGTTATTATAAAAATTAAAAAATGGAAGAAAATTAGATCTTTGCACCACAATAAGCACAGAACTGAGCTGAATCCTTAGTTATAGGTGTTCCACAATTTTGACAATATTTTGCTTTTTCTTCCGCTGATTCTTTTGTATCTTGATTGGTGGGTGGTGCCATATATTTTATTTGGCCTGTTTGTGAACTAAATTTTCCCCTGAATCTACCTGATGCTTTCAAGTCGAGAATAATACTCTGAATATCCCTTCTAGAGATTCCAGTGCTTTTCTGGACATCTTCAATTGATGCTTCCGGATTCTCTTGAAATTCAGCTAATACAACATTTCTGAGTTTACTTCTGTTTGTTATTGCTAAAATTTGTCCAGTTAGTATGGAAATTCCAATAGCCGTTGAAATAAACCCCCACCATGACAAATCTCCCCATGGAATAAAACTGCTTATCCCCCAATACAAAAATGCTCCAGCTATGATTAATGTACAAATAGAAAAGGATTCAGAATACTGATTTTTTTTATATTTCATTTTAAAGCTCCTAAAATTATGTAGTTTATATTGTATTTCAATAGGAGGTTGTATAAAAGTATTGTTAATCTAATCTGTCACTATGCATTTATTTATAATTTCAAAAATTCCTTGAAATTCAATTTGATCTTCCATAAGAATTACGATAATTTTATTTAGAATCTTAATTGAGAGCACATAAAAATTATCCGAATGGATCAGATTAAAATCTGGATCATGAACTCCAATTTCTGTTGTCACTTCTTCAGCCAACTCGTATAATTGTGATATATTTAGCCCTATTGAAGTTTTATTGAATTCTTGGTTAATATACGATTTAATGACCGCTCCATTTTCAGAAGTAATAATAATAAAATATAAACCAGAACCTAACTCTTTAGTTAAGTTTTCGAGAACTAAATCAAGGTCAAGATTCGCAGTCATTATGATCTAATTTGTTGGTCTATTTATATATAATTTTGGGTAAAATTAGTATAACAATTCAAAATCTTCTAATGAAAATACTTTTTTAAAGATAAATACTTCAAGAAGGAGATACTTAAATAGTTTTAAAAATTGCTAACTTCGAAAGTACTATATATCAAAATAGAGATTAATAGTTTCCTCAAACTCGTGGAAAGGGGTGAGATCACCACTAAAATTCTTTACATAAGAATAGTAATACTTCTCTAAAAATTCTTCAAAGATTATTTGAGCGTTTCTTTCAACATTCTCACTACAATTATTTTTTTTAACAAAATATGCAAAAATAACATTACTTCTCATGCTAAGGTAAAAATGATAGTTTCCTAGATCTATATCTTCCAGTTTTAATCCAGTATTTTCATCCCCAATAAGATCACGCGAGTATATCATTAATGCGGAGATAAAACCTGCTATTTGAAAAATATTTTTCTTTATCCCCGTTCTTTCTTTTTTCACTTTGGAGAAGTAAAGTATCCCCGTCTTTCCTAAGATAAGAACTCCAATTACACCTTTTGCTCGTTGTATTTCAATTTCATTGTTACAAATACTCTCAATTTTTGAGTAGGGAATGCCCCTCTTCGATATATGAAATAGAGCTTTTGAAAAACTATCTAAAATATGAGAATTCAAAATTTTTTCTTCTGTATCAATAAAAAGAACCATCAATTTCTCTCCATGACTTCTTTTAATGAAGCTTAGGTATACATTACACAAACTAGTAGAACCCTTAATTGTACCGTTATCAGTCTCAAAGATTCGATATTTATAAATATCGATCAAATCTTCAACTAAAGTCGTCGTTATTCCTTTCCGAAAAATAAATTCAAATTCTCCAAAGAGACTTATCTTTAAAACACACACTCCTTGAATGTGGAATTTTTCTGTCTCTTCTTTAAAAATCTGATAATTCTCGGTTGAATTTATCATTTTTATTTGTGTGCATAAATATACTTTTGTACTAATAAAATTGTATCAACCGTTATATTTAAATCTTTTTTGATAATAAACAAGATTTTTGACAACAAAAATAAGAAATCATTATTTCCAGGCTTGAAAACGTTTTTTCATAAAAATTTGATGCTGAAATAGTGATTTCATATGTCTAAAAACGGGCCTGGCAGGATTCGAACCTGCGACATCCCAGTCCGAAGCCGGGCACCCTATCCAGACTAGATTACAGGCCCATGAAATTTTAAAATAAAATGTGCTAGGTTTATTATATTTTCATTATTTATTTCAAAAAAATGTTTGCTAGAAGTCTTATTAACTACATTTAATTTCAAATAAATTAGCTAAAAAATGAGAGAGAGTTATTAAGTTTTAAATCTTCTTCATCCCATTTTCCATGTATTTTATAAAAAATCGGAATAATTTGATAAATCTTAAGCCTTGAGTCAAAGTTCCGTCTATTTTAATTTTTCCTTTCATGAAGGCGTCTGCTCCATACATTTCATGTTTAAGAATGTTAATAAAGATATCTTTTTTATATTTAACTCTAAAAGAAGCTTTTCTATTAATCCCCTTTTTATATAATAGGGAACCATTAGAAACCTTAATCCAAAAATTCAAATTAATATCAGTTATAATTATTTGATAAATTTCATCGTAATCTAAAATTTCTTCTCTAAGTTCTTCGGTATTATTGATAATACTTACCCCAAATCGTATTACCCTGCCTACCATTGAAATAAATTCTTCGTCGTTATTTTCTAAATTGTAGAGAACTGACCTAAAACTCTTAGAATCAATCATATAAACTTGGGGCAATTTTTCAACTAAAATATAGGGTTATACCTAAACAATCCTTATTATCTACATTGTCTTTTAGAAATATAAATCTTCTCATAAGATGTATTAAAATCGATTTCAGAATAAAATTTTTATATTTTCACATATTTTGTATTCTGATAACATAAAATTTTTTTAAAAAAGAAAAATTTTGCGGCTATAGTGTAGCCCGGTCAGCATTTCTTTCGCTGATTTCCAGCATATGGCTCAATCGGGACTGTCACTCCTGCGACGCGGGTTCAAAAAGTGCTACGAATTACGTATACTAAGAAAATCCCGCTAGCCGCGCCATTTTCTTATTTATTGTAAAGAAGATTCAAATAATACAAATTCTACTGAATTAAACCTTAAATATTAAATTAATTCTTTAAATTTCCAGTAAACACCATTAAAATCTTAATCTGAGGTTTATTTAATGACTTGGGCTTTTTTCCATGTATACTGTAGTTTATTCATAGAATAAATTTTTATTTTGGAAGGTTCTTCCAATAAGGTTTTAGCTAAACAGGAACCACAGAAATAAGCCTCTTTTTTTTTTTCTGTAGTAAAACACATAAATAGATTTTCCTTTTTCAAGCACATTTCGCATCTAATAAAAAACTACACCCAATATTCATTTATATCATCAAAGAATAAAAATATTGTTATTAATTTCTCGGATATCAATCCTATAGGCCTTAATTAGAAACGGACTCCTTTACGTCATCAGTTTAATTTTTTTATTATTGATATAATTGAGTAATCTACGGTAAAAAGAAAGCTAGATCAAAAAAAAAAATCAAATTTATGTAAAAAAAAATATAGGAGTATGGAAAATTAGTTAAATTGAGGGGATAATTAATTCTTTTATAAATCTTCTATAAGATCTTCATAAGCCTCTAAAGCTAGTTCAATTATTTCTTGAAAAGCCATAGCGTCTTGAAGATTGCCTTCGACTGTTATATCACCGGCCATGTAAGCACTTGTAGCATCGACTTCTCCCATTAAAATTCCAGCGCCAACCTCGAGCGTTGAAGACATTGTAAATGAAGGATTTTCTACATCTCCCTCTCCAAAATCTAAGGCACCTTCTTTAACAGAAAGCCAATACTTCTTATCTGCATCTGTGATGACCATCTGTATGGCTATGTCCATGTCCTCGAGTTCTTCCTTAAGATCTTCATTCTCAGTAGAGATTTGTTTGATAAAACCGAAAGTTTTCAACATATCATCCGGAGAAGCAGCGGAGGCCCCAGCATCCTGGGCAGTTTTTAATTCTTTCAATAATGATTCGTCAACCATTTTAATTTTCAACCTACTTTTTTAAATTTATGCTTATTTCCAAAATTAATTAGAGTTTAATTAATTGAAATTACAAATATTAAAAGTATACAATCGTTTAAAAAGGTTTGATTTCTTTTCCTTTGATTTTGTTAACAAAATAGAGCAAAATCGTAAAGATCAAAAAAAAAAATAGCAACAATCCGATCTTTTCACTATGAAAAACTAAGGGTTAATTCTAAGTGCGGATATGGCCATTTCTTTAAAATTTACTGAATAAATTCAAATTTCCACCATCTATTTGTTTACTTTAAATATTTAAATCTCTAGATATATCATTCAAGTATCATCATAATCAAAATACTACTTCTAGGAAGAAATAAGTAAAATGCAAAAAATTAAATCAGTGAATTTTTATTATTCGTCACAAGGAACGACATTAAAATTAAATCAAAAGTTTTCGGCTATAAAAATGATCTTAGAACAATTATATATTGCTACGGATAATTTAGTCTCACAACAATTTTATCCCGGAGCCGATAAGATCATTGGGAGAACACCTGAAGTTTCTGTAAAAATAAGTAATTCAGGACAAATCATAAGAAAATTTAAGGATTTGTTTAACCAGAATCTCAATCTATTTGTGGAAGGAAAATACTTAGAATTTCTAAATCTCTTTAAAATAATTAAGGGGATAGATGAGAATAAAATCAATGAAATCTACCAAGATCTTGAACTTAAATTTCAAAATTTACATGATACAGATAATATTAATGTTGTTGTTATGTACGCTATAGTTTTAAATTCTCTTATTTCCAGTATTCGAGATCTCAATTTTGGGGATGCATTGATAGAGATAAAAAGACGTGTAAATAGTAAGACTTTAATGAATGATTACCAGGTTCAACAAGAATTAGATAAGCTTTTCATGGTAAATAATGAAAATGTGTCTATTTTATACAATATATCTTATCTTGATACATTAGCAGAATCCTTTAATTATCGAAAAGTAGCTCATATTTGTAAAATTCAAAAGAGCAAATTCATTAATCGTATTGTAAGTTTAATTGTGAAGTCAAATAACTAACAGCAAAAAAAATAGAGCAAAATTTTAAGATTGGGTGAGATTTTCAAAAAAAATGTTAGCTAACGTATTTAAGACCTTATCTTCTAATTTCTTATCATAAATTCTAATTCTATCAGAAAATTCGATTTGGATTGCTTGACTTTTAGGAATCTGAGACGCTCCGAATTTTTTTGTTATATACCCCCCAGTTAATACGTATTCTTTTCTTTTCGGATGACTTGGGGCAATAGGTATGCTTAGTTCCTGAAAATTGCGAATTATTTTTCCACGTATATTATTTCCCCATTCTTTTATTGAAACAGGTTCCGGGAATACTGATTTCAAATTATTTGTCCCTAAAATTAATTCCACATCTCGATAACCCTGGGGACGCTTATGCTTTTCAAAACCATGAACATCAACCAATAAGGATCGATTGAATAAATTTAGGTTATCTAACACAATTTCCCTTATCTTGTCTAAATAGAAATTATATATTTTTTGTGCAGTAAGGGAACTTTGAACATAAGCTTCTGTTTCATCTCTATTCAAATCAATTTTGCTCCTTCGAACTTTGGAAATTACATAAGAAGGAGTTTTGGCTGTTCCAATTTGATTTTGATATTCTAAAGTAATTAACTCAATTAATTTTTTAGCGATTTTGATAGTTCTTCCATCAATTCCTAAAATTCCTTGGGATCTTATTGGTATATTATTACATTCTAATTTACCACCATGAGGCACAGATAAAATTAGGGGGATATTTCCCTTATGAAAAGCAATATATTCTGTGATCTCTAACATTTTTTTAACGAAAAAATAGTAAAAAAATAGAATAAAAATAATCCAATCCCAAAGCAGATGTACCTATAGAATAAAAATCAAACCAAGCAATACCAACTTCACCAATTGCCGTCGCGATTAATTCATTTAACATCATTTTTGAATCAATTTTTCAATTTTTTTTTTTTTAATAATCAGTACTTGACTAAATAATAATACACCCCTTTCCTATTAATTCTTTAGTTCGACAAAATTTTGAGATGAGCGGGTCAGTATTCACGAAATATTCAAATGCTTTCAACAAGAGAATCTTGAAGTCTTCTTTAAAATTCGCTTTTGGCTCTTTTGCTAACCAATACCTCTTTTTGTGAGTAAATAAATTCGCAATTATCCAGAAGTTGTAAAGCAACAGGCTAATAATATAGTAGAA
>SDBU01000374.1_pt1 | contig 63670 bp, 64 predicted proteins | sample 2277071 | NCBI WGS metagenome assembly SDBU01 (sample SAMN10397929, study PRJNA504765) | marine sediment metagenome | isolation source: marine sediment core GS08_GC12, 126 cmbsf | place: Arctic Ocean: Gakkel Ridge, Loki's castle | collected 2008 | reverse complement strand
GGTGATATCCAACGATAACGTTCTTCCACTTCGTTTTGAGGCATAGTATTCATATACCTCTATCATATCAGAGTGCAATATGTCCTGACACATTACCTTAGCTTATTGACAAATAGGTATGATATGTTATAATATAAGCATAAGAAAGGAGAAAATGATAGTTTTAAGAGCTCAACCATTTTCAGCATGATAATTGGTTAGAATAAAAATTATAGCTAGTTATAACTTTGGAACATTGCTACGATGATTTACGTTTAGGAGATTCAATAACGGAGGGATTAAAATGGCTACTGAAGTAGTAGAACTCAAAAATGGCAGCAAGGAAGACAAGAGGATTGTAGTTGTGATAATGGTGTCTTTGAGAAATTTGATAAAAACACACCCCATTGCTCTTTGTGAACTGATAATGAAATGCAAAGACGCCAACCATCAGTTTTTCGGCAATACAGGCGAAGTGCTACAGGGACTATGTCTTGTCCAAATAGATGGCAGTGTTAACACCTCTGTCTCTGACATCGTATTATCTGCGGTTGAGGGAGATGGACTTGATATGACCTTGAGTTCTCCCATCAAATAAATAGTACCAAAGGCATTTAGAGCCACAGTCTCTTGTATTGACTGTGGCTTTTTCAATACTTGCGTGCAAGGTAAGCTTCAAAAGATGTTTATATTGAAAAACCGCATTAGTACCCTGCCCTCCCCCTTTGTTTTTTGAGGATAAATCTGTTAAGCTATTAATAATAAAGTAATCCCTTGGAGGATTTTATTAAACATTAGTTGCGGATTGGCTTTTAATAAACTGTGGCCAGCTTGGTAGGGTATTGGTAATAAATACCCAATCAGCAGTTCTAAAGTCGTCCCGCAATCCCCGCTTTTGAAAACATCTTGATTTTTGGAGATTGTGGATAAAAATGAGGAAAGGTCTTGACATCACGTCATAAAAGACTATAATCAAGTAATAAGTCTCCTGCGCCTATCTTAATGATAGTGTGCAGGATTTGTTTTACGTTGAATTTGTGATAGAATTCAACAATGGAACGTAAAGAAAAGGTTTCTATTTTAATTGATGGAGGCAACTTTCATCACTTAGTTATTAAAAAACTTGGAATTCAAGAGGCAGATTTTGTTTTTGATGATTTTGTTAATTTTTTAGCCGATGGTCGAGAGATTATAGATGCTGGAAAGAGATTTTATGTTGGTACTGTACGGGAAGTAGAGGGAGACAGAAGGAGCAAAGAGGCGATGGCAAAACAAACAAGTTTTTTTACTAATCTAAAATCTTCTGGGTGGGAAATAAAAACAAGCAAGTTAAGAACAAGGACTGAAAAAATCAAGATTGACGCAAGAATTGTTGATTACCAGCTGATTTTAAAAAAAGGTATTGAAGAAATTACGATAAAAAGGAAAAGAGAAAAGGGTATTGATGTAAAAATTGCCACTGATTTAATAGCGGGTGCTGTAGATAATAAATATGACATAGCAATTGTCGTAAGTTCTGATACAGATCTTATTCCAGCGTTTGATTGGATTAGATATCGGCAGAACAAGAAGGTTGAATATGTGGGTTTTTCGATTGAGGGCGTAAAAGAAGACGAAGAGAAAACAAGGCCCTCGCAGGCCCTGATTGGTCGTTCTGACATCCAAAGAATTTTGGTAGCTTCTGACTTGCGGCCGTTTATCAGGAAACAAGAAAAGTTATTTAATGAGAAAAAAAGGTACGAAACAACAAATTAAAATTCCAAAATTTGAGAATAAAGTGGAGAGGAGAAAGTAATAACAAATTTGTGGTGAATTATAATTCTAAGAAAATCAATATATTCTTGTTGCGGATTGCTATGGGTTGGTTTTTCTTTTATGCTGGTATTACCAAAGTTTTGGATCCAAATTGGTCAGCAGCTGGCTACTTAAAAGGAGCCAAAACCTTTGTTTCTTTTTACAGCTGGCTGGGCCAACCTAGTATTTTGCCAATTGTTGATTTTCTTAACCAATGGGGCTTGCTTTTGCTCGGGTTAGCTCTTATCATTGGCTTGTTTGTCCGGCCCGCTGCTTTATTGGGCGTCCTACTAATGCTTTTGTACTATTTGCCCAGTCTGCACTTTTCTTTTGCTGGCGAGCATGCTCTTTTGGTTGATGAGCACATTATCTATATCTTAGTATTAATCTTGTTAGGAGCAACCCGGGCTGGCAGGATTTGGGGTTTGGATAAGTTTATGCCAAAAATTATCAAAAAGTAACTTAAGATTTATCTGAAAAACACCCGCAAATCCCGGGTGTTTTTTGATGGGGCGGTGGGGTCTTGTTTTTGCCTCTTGATTTTGTACAGAAAGTATTGTAGTGTAGTTTGGTGAGCAATGGTGTTCATTAGTAATTGAAAAAGTAAGAAAGGGGGGTTTGTTATGGCCCAAGCAGGAAGAGTGATAATAATAGCAGTTCTTCTGATTCTTATTGGCGCTTTCCTAGGCTGGGTGATGGTTTTGACATTCAGTGGGTTGGCGCTTTATGAAAAGCTGCTCGTTGGTTGCGTTGTAGGTCTTTTAATTGTTACTGCATTTGATATTGGATTTTCTCAGCTAGATTTATGGCTTATTGCGTCCGTAGGTATATTCACAATGGTCATCTCTTACATTAAAGGCCTTCAGCTTATAGCTTTTTACATGCCTTTAGCTAATGGCATAATTGCCGTATTGGGTTTTTTTGCCGGAGTACTTTTGAGAGAGGGACTTATACTACTACGACAACGTATTGAATGAACGTCAGCTTGAATGAATGTCAGCATATCTATTGCCCTATCTAATTGAGCAAGATTAGGTAGGGCATTTTTAGTTGAAAAAAGAGGGGAAATAGGGTATGATATTGAGTATGGCAGAAGAAAAAACAAAAGAGAATAAACAAGCAAGATCACCAGTGGTGGTTGTTTTGGGTCATGTTGACCATGGCAAGAGTTCTTTGCTTGAAGCAATCAGAGAGGATTTTGTTATTACTGCCAAAGAATCAGGCGGTATTACTCAGCATATTGGCGCTTATCAGATTGAGCATAACAAAAAGAAAATTACTTTTATTGATACCCCAGGTCATGAGGCCTTTTCAGCTATGCGTCAACGAGGAGCCAAGATAGCAGATATTGCAGTTTTAGTTGTTGATGCTGGTGAGGGAGTTAAAGAACAAACTAAAGAAGCGCTTAATTTTGTCAAAAAAGCTAATATCCCAATGGTGGTTGCGTTTAATAAAATGGATAAACCAGGGGCTGACCCTGAAAAAGTAAAGCGGCAGTTGTCTGAACTAGAAGTGGTTGTTGAATCTTATGGTGGCAAAATACCTTCAGTTGATGTTTCAGCCAAAGAAAAGCAGGGTATTGACGAGCTTTTAGAAACCATTCTATTGCTAGCCGAAATAGAGGAGTTAAAGCTTGACCAAGAAAGCCCAGCCCAAGGAACAATTATTGAAAGCAGTTTGGACCCGCAAAAAGGGCCTATGGCTAGTTTGATTTTGGAAAAAGGCATCTTAAGGCAAGCTGATGTTATTGCCACTGACTCTGCTTGGGCAAAAGTCAAAACAATGACCAACTTTGAAAACGAGGTTTTAGAACAGGCATTGCCTTCAGAGCCAATCAGTGTTTTGGGTTTTCAGATACCGCCTGGAGTGGGTGAGAGCTTTAAGCTATTTGCCAGCATGGAAGAAGCCCAGCTTGCGGTGGCTAAAGGCAAGAAAGAGCATAGCCCAGCTCAGGTTATTGAAACAGCTGAAGGCGTTAGAATCCTTAACATTATTCTTAAAACCGATGTCTTGGGTTCTGCTGAAGCGATTGAAGGCATTCTCAAGGGCTTGCCACAAGAGAAAGTGATTTTAAGGATTTTGAAATCAGAAGCTGGAGATATTAATGTGGCTGACATTCAGTTAGCCGAGAATGGCAAAGCCAGACTCTTTGGTTTCAGAGTAAAGATGGATCAGAATGCCAAAGCATTTGTTCTGCAAAGGAATGTTAAAGTAAAAAGCTTTGATGTTATCTATGAATTGGTTCAGGCAGTTAGAAAGGCAATGCTGTTTGTGTTGGCCCCTGAAATAAAGCGGGTTGATATGGCTAAGTTTAAGATAACTCACTTGTTTAAGCAGGGCGCAAAAGAGCAGGTTATTGGCGGCAAGGTTTTGGAAGGCGAGTTGACTCGCAGTGTTAAAGCAGAGGTTATAAGGGAGGAGGAAGTTATTGGTAAGGGCAGGATTAAGAGTTTACAGCAGGCAAAGAAAGAAGTAGGTAAGGTGGAGAAAGGCAAAGAAGCCGGACTCTTGTTTGAAAGTGAGATACAGGTTGAAGAAAATGACATTTTGCAGGTTTTTAAAGAAGAGCAGGAAAAAGGTACGCTCTAAGTTAATATGGAGGTAGACAGAATGCAAAAAATAAATGAGTTGCTACTGCAGGCATTGGGTCAGGTCATATTGAAAGAGCTTGAAATGCCTAAGAGTGTTTTAGTTACTTTAATTAAAGTGGAGACCTCGAAAGATTTGGACCATTGCAAAGTGTTTGTTTCGGTTTTTCCAGAGAAGAGCACAGAAGATGTTTTGAGAATATTGAGCAGTCAAGCTTATAATTTACATCAAGCTTTGAACAAAAAGCTTTTTATCCGCCGGGTGCCTAAACTGCGCTTTGTTGAGGAAAAAGAGTTAAAGCAAGCCCACAAAATCGACCAACTCTTACATGAAGTTGAGACCTTGCAAAATGAGCAAAAATGAGGTTTAATAGGGTAATGGCGTCGTAGCCGAGTGGCTTTAGGCGGTGGTTTGCAAAACCATCTACGCGAGTTCGATTCTCGCCGACGCCTCATTTTGCCGCGGTGACGGAATTGGCATTACGTGCACGGCTTAAAACCGTGTGGGAGAAATCCCGTGTGGGTTCGAGTCCCACCCGCGGCACTTATGGGGTCAAAGTTTACAAAACAAATCAATTGGAATTTTTTTAAAACATGGAATCAAGATATGGCGTACGTTTTAGGTTATATTGTCGCGGATGGTTGTATTCTTTTTGATAAAACTCGAAAAAAGCACCCATATTCTTTAAATATAACCTCTGCTGAAAAAGATAGTTTAGAGAGAATTAGAAAAGCCCTTTCTTCTGAGCATAAAATAGGTAAAAAGAGTGGCGGAAATTCAAATATTGCTTATCAATTGCAGATTCGTAATCCAGTCTTGACGCAGGACTTAATGGATTTGGGCGTTTTTCCTCGCAAAACCTATAATCTTGAACCGATTAAAGTCCGACGCAAATATTTTCGTGATTTTGCAAGAGGTTTTTTTGATGGAGATGGCAGTGTTTATATTTATGTTGTTAATGGCGTGCCACAGATAAAAGCAGGGTTTGTTTGTTCTAGTTTATCTTTTTTGACTGATTTTAATCGTAGATTGTGTCGTTTTTTACCCATTCCAGTAAAAACAATTCATAGTGCATTGCCGAAACGGGAAAATGCAAGCATGTTAAAGCACTATACCCAATTTTATATCGATGACTGTGAAAAACTTGCTCAATTTATGTATGGACATAATCCAAATTTATATCTTCCTCGGAAGCGGCAAATTTTTGAGAAGTGGCAATCAATTGAAAGGCGTCACTATATCAAAAGAAACTACCCTTCAAAAATTGGTTGGCATTTAAATGCAAAACTTTATATTTAAATTTTAGTTCACGTAACTTCAAATCTTACCTTTGGTACTGTATATTGGACATTTCAGCAATTTTTAACCAATCAAGAGCACGACTTTCGGGTACGGCTCTTTTTCATTTTTACAACCTAAAACCCTTGCGGCGGACCGTAGAGGTTTTGTTTTAGTTATTATTAACTCGCGTTGTTACATTCGTTGTGCATTATTCTGTATGATTCTAAGCTATTGACAAAGTGTTTTGGATTTGCTATATTTAGGTCAATAGGTCGAGCATAAAATAAATAATATATAAACTTTATGTATAACTTCAAACGATATACTCAAACCAGGTCAAAGTTGAGCAACAACACGATAAGCATTACTGGCTCCTTTTCTTTTGGATTCAACAGTGGATTCTATCGCAGAGAAGGTATTGGAAATTTTAAGAAAGTCGTTTTGTTTTTTGATGCAGATAGAAAGGTGATTGGATTCTATTTTACCAATGACTCAAGCGCAAAAGGAGCATTTACTGTTATCCATGGCAAATCGGGTACAACGGGATCGGTTACGGCCAGATCTTTCTTTTTGAATCATGAACTGAATAAAAAGGAGTACCAAAAGAAATTCCCGCCAGAGAAAGTAAAGTATGATGATTTAGACCTTTTTGCAATACACCTTGAAGGAGAGGACAAGCAAGAAAGCGGACAGCAGGAAGTAGTACAGCATAGTCAATAGTTGTAACAGGGCTACTTTATTCATCATTTGACTTTCATTGCGTTGGGTGCTACAATAGATACATGAACAGACAAAAAATAAAAATTTATAATTTCGGAACTGTTAATTTAGGAGGTACAAAAGACTTGAAACCGAAATCAAAGGTTTTAAGAACAATTTTGAGCATACTCCGTTATTTTTTGTCCTTTTCCTTAAAGATATAAAGCCCAAAACCCCCGCTTCTGGCGGGGGTTTTTGAGTAACAACTATAGAGCGATCGCTCCAGATGTGTTAGTTGCTTAAGATTTCTAAAGTAGTTGTTTGAGCGCCAAACTCTTTGGCTTGTTCAGTAGTTGGGAACCAAATATCAAAGTGGTAAGAGCTTTTTCTGCTATGCATTCTATCTTTGACCAAGAAAATCTTATCGCCGAAAAGCTCGGGCATTCTAACAGCAGTGTTAAAAGCCAAGAGGTTGTTAGCAACAATGCCGTCTCTAACCATCTCACCAGAAGCAGTAATAAAAGGAGTGCTGTCAGTTTGAGCAACGGTTGAAGAATAAGCAGTAACAATTACTTCTATTTTTTGAATTACTTCAGGAAAAGGCGGAGAAGCAACTGGCAGCAAGAAGGATTGTTCAACTAACTGCATTTTTGCCATTTCTTCGTCAAACTCAAAGTCATCCTCAGCAAAGACCTTAAGGCCTACTGTGTATAAGCTAAAAAGGCCTGTTAAAACAGCCAGGGCGACTAAGCTTTTTAGTTTTCTACTTGCTTTCATATGTTGTTCAATATAGCATATTTTGGCTCAAAAATCAAGTGTTTTTACTCAAAAATGTCCTAATCAGCAACTAGGACATTTTTGACTATTTGGAGCTGGACAGTACAGGAAGTTAGAACTTTTTTTACAAACAATTCTAACCATTTCTATATCCCAAAATTAAGCTTAGAATCAATATAATCTTAATTTATCAAGTAATTTTTAATTTGTCAAAGGTAACAAAATATCGCAATCTGTGAAAACTACGACATTCTGTTGCCTTTTCGCGTAATTTTGTTTGTAAGTACGTATTTTTTATTTTATAATAGAAATAATAGATTATTAAATTTATGAAAATAAAATCAGTGAAAGTTTTTTTACCCATTTTATTTTTCTTAGTGTTGGGCATTACACTGACCACTTTTGCTTATAAGTCGCCTTATTATACTTATATTGACTCTATTGATACTGGGGGAGTTAATCTTGATTGTTTACAAATAAGACCCGGTGGAACTTCGTTAGAAATTAAAAACAGCTGCCCTCAATTTTTATATCTAAATGGAACCAAAGTAAGTAACGATGGAGCTTCGGGGGATAATGTTGTCTATCGTAATGTTTCAGGCGCTTGGCACGAGCCGTCTTTAGATTATGAAGACGATGAAATATACATAAACGAAAAAGGCGAAGAATATGTGATTTGGGCATTAGAGGGTAAATTGGGTCAGAAAGTTATTCAAATTAGTGGCTGAACTGTCTACGAGGATAGTTTTTCTTGGGGCGAGGTCGTGTCATTTGTTTTCAAAGTTTTGCCATTTTTGGTATTAGTGGCTTTGTTAGTTTTTTTGTTGCTTACAAAAAGACTGAATAAGAAAAATATATTAATTGTTGTAGTGATTTTTGTGTGCCTTTGGTATGCTTCTGACAAAGCAGGGGGGTTGATTTCACCGCTTTTTAGAAAAGGTTCTTTTGAAACAATTCTGGCAGGCCAAGAATTTCCTAATAGTTATTTAGGACAAATGAGTTTAGCAGAAAATATTCTTGAAACAGAAAGTGCTGAACTTTGTGAAGAACTTTCCGACCAGTATCTTAAAAAAGCTTGTTTAGCCATAAGTGATCTTGATATAAGTCAATGCAAGATTATTATAGAGCAAGATACTTTCGATTGGTGCATTAAACAGATAGCGAGTCATACTCAAAACTCGGGGGCTTGCCACGAGATTATTGATAAGGAGGCGGAGTATTATTGTTTTTTTAATATTGCAGTATCAAAGGAAGACCCAACTATTTGTCAGGGGATAGAACCTATTGAATACAGACCAAAACGGCCACATAGAGATTGGTGTTTTATGAGGATAGCTCTTAAAACTGAAGATAAGCTAATCTGTGAATGCATCAAAGAGGACAGGGCTTACACGGACTGTAATTTGAGGATTGATCAAGCTATAAGAGGTAGCGTTGAATACAATAGACTGGGTGAAATACCGGATATTTGCCAAAAAAAGTAGGAGGTAACTATGTTTGTTTTGTTATCTCAAAATGTCGCAATCTGCATAAAAAAATAGGAGTTAGCTTTAATTCTTTATTTCATTAAACCTAAAAGAAAAAACAGCTTGAAAATAGCTGTTTTTTTTACTGGAGCTGTATAATGAAACCTTTGTCTGAAAATATCTATAAAAGTCTAAAATGGAGCTGGACAGTACAGGAAGTTAGAACTTATTTTACAAACAATTCTAACCACTTCTATATCCCAAAAATGAGTTTAGAATCAATACATCCTTAATTTATCAAATAAGCTCTAACTTGTCAAAAGACAATAAAATATCGCATTTTGTATAATATTGAGTCATTTTGTCGCAATCCGTGAAAGCTACGACAAATTAGGCGAAAATTAGCACCAAAAAGGTATTTTTTGATAGGTAATGGATTCCATTTTTTGTTTTTATTGAATTTTGAGTTATAATTAATTAATGACTTTTATTCAAAAGGGAAAAACTAATTGGAAGTATCTCGTTTTGGTTTTTGCTTTAGCTGTTATTGTTGGCGGAGTAGTTTTGATTTGGGGTAAATATTTTAGATTATTGGGAGAAACAGTGAGGCAAACAGAAAAAATTGAAGAATCGCGGGAAAAAGATATAAAAGTTCCACTAGAAGAGGTAACAAAAAAGCCACTATTACTTATTAGAAGTATCGAAAGGGGAGATGTGTGGACAGAAAAAGGAATATATCTTGCTGATGTTGACACCGGCAACCTCAAACAGATTAGTCAATATCCTTTTCAATATTTCGGTCTGTATGGCGAAAATCTGATTTTAAAAAATACTGAGGAAGATAAATACTTCCTCTATGATTTTGATGAAAAACACTTTTTACCCCTTAATTTTCCAGATCCACCTTGGCGTATTTTGAGTTCAATTGATAGCGGAAAAAAGCTTTTACTTCATCAAAATGAGAGAGATTATATTTTTTCTTTTTTAGAAAATAATTATACAGAGGCGATATTTCGGGAAAAAGCAAAAGAAATATTAACAAACGACAAAATAGGAGAATACTCTATTTTAGGTTATGATAGCTTATCTCAAAAAATATTCTTTCAACAACATGACGAGGGTATTGGTTGTAGTAGTATTGCAATTGTGGATTTGGCAACCAAGGATATTCAGCAAATAGAAGATAAAAATTTTAGCGATGGAACATCAATAGGTTGTTTTTATTTGAGTCCCTCAATGAAAAAAGCTGTAAATATTGAAATGAGGACTGATGGAAAAACACTTGTTCACCTTTACAATGTTGGAAACATCTCCGATCCTGTTCATTCTGTAGATATAACGGAATTAGTGGATAATTTTCGAGATATTTATTCACTTGACTGGCTTTCCGATGAATTAAGAGTAGTTGCTGGTTTTCATAACTCGTTGGCACTCATTGATTTCCCAAAAAGTGCAATTAAGAAGATTTATCAAGATGCAACCCTTGGACAGAGTTATCTTTATTGGGACAGAAATAATGTTGTTGTTTCGTCTGATAATAAGTGGGGTTCTTTTGTCGACTATTACAGTGCGAAATATGATGATAGGGGCCGTCCCTCGATGGATAGTAAGAATGATCGTTATAGGGTAGTTGCTGTTGATATCGATACTTCTAATTCAAAAGTAATACTCGATGGGAGTGATTTTCTGCAAGTGATAGGGTGGTTCAATTTTTGAAACTTTTTCTCCAATTTTTTTCACTATTGTTAAACATTCAAAATGTCGCAATCTGCATGAAAGGGCGACATTTTTGTTTTGGTTTAGGACTAGAAGACTTTGTTTGCAAGGATTATTACAAGCAGATTGCGACAGTGTGTCGCATTTTTAGTAAAACTACGACATTTTTATTTCATCAAAACCAAAAGAAAAAACAGCTGTTTTAAAGCTGTTTTTTCTTGTTGGAGCTATGTAGTGAAACTTTTGTTTGAAAATGTCTACAAAAGTCTAAAATGGAGCTGGACAGTACAGGAAGTTAGAACTTTTTTTATAAACAATTCCAACCATTTTTACATCCCAAATATGAGCTTGGAATCAATATAACCCTACTTTATCAAATAATCCTTAGTTTGTCAAAATCGATAGTTTAAAGTTTTTTATCTAAAAAGTGCAATATATGTGTGTACATTACCCTAAAAACTTGACTTTTGTCATAATTTATAGCAAGATAGCTTACAGATTTACGAAATATTATATTTCTATTGATTAGTGTGATACCTTAAAAACAAGTTATGGAAAAGGAGAATGTAGCATGACAGAAAAATTGTTAGAAGCAGAGATGGGACGAGAGAAGGCAGAGGGGATTATTGCTGGATTGCTTCAAAAAGAATGCCGGCAAGTCTTTTACGATTCAGAATGGGATTGGGATAGCAAATCCCAGCAACTTGTTTATGTTTCTACGCTACTTGAAGAGCGTAAACCTAAAGCTGAATTATTCTACAAAAGTGTCTCAGTTTTTGATTTATCGCCAAAAGCTTGTGCTATCGCTTGGTGGCCGCTACTTGAGGTTGAGCTTGTTGTAGAGACCTGTTGTAGGGTTGTCGAATTTGCCAACAGCTTACAGGTTGTTGATGAAAAAATCGATACTACAGAGAGTCTAGTGCCTCAAATCATAGCTTGGCATCCTAAGATTGCACAACAAGATGTGAACCAAGACGATCTTCATGAAACAATTGGTTCTGAACTTGCTGAAGCACTCCTCTATAAAGCAGTAGGAAATAAAGAGGTTGCACTTGGCTTAGCTAGTGAATTTATTTCCAGATGGCTTGAATCAGGTTTGGTTGCTTTGGTTGATGGTTCTTTCTATTTAGGTGGTTATGGACCTCCAAAACGTGAACCTGAGCATTCTTTACCAATGTCGTTTTCAACATACTCTGCCCTAGAGAATATTTTTCCATGGGAGAAAAATGACGAGGCGACAACTGATGTTAAAAGGGCACAAAGCATAAAAGTGGTCATTGATTACTTTGAAATGAACAAGAGACAGCTAGATAAGCTTGTTCGTGAGGCATTAGCTACTTATAGTGGGAGAGAATACGCATCAGCTGTCGGTATGGCTAACTTTATCCGTCGGGTGCAGTCGCTTGATTGTGCATTACCTGCAGCGTACAGAAAGGTTCTATCTGTTGCCACTAAGAGAAGGTTTGGAAATATCCTACTCTGTAGTGATAAGAGGGATCAGTTAAAAAGATATCTATCAGATTTGCGTTTTGTATGTGATGCGTATGATTTTACCGCTATCCAACGCGATTATATTATACGTGCATTATGGAATGGTAAAGAGGCTCAGTACCGCAGACACTTAGAAGATGAAGCTCATGTGATTGAAATATTATATGATGGAGTAGATCGTTCTGAGCGTATTCAAAGACTAATCGAGGGATATTTGAACGGAGAAGAGAGGGGATACCACCTTTCTATGCTTTTCGGTCTAGCTAAAAGTAATAATTTGCCTTTAGCCGAAGAACTGCAAAAAGAGCTGGAATCGCTTAAAGAGCGTAAGGAACAGCAAGGGCAAGAGTTTGAGAGAGAACGTGCGGAAGCACAAAAAGAAGCCCAAGCAGTTTGGGAAAACAACTTGCAATTAGCAGTTCGATTACTTGAAAAAGAACCAAATGCAGGTCACTTCCTCGTTGAATCTCATAGTGTTAAGCCAGTAAATCCGATAGAACACCGTTGTGTGATTGCGACCAGTACAACAGCTTCGCTTCATTTGGGAGGTGAAGCGGAGACAATCTTGAGTATGCTTCGTGCATTTCGCGATTCAGTAATTCAACGCTTACCTAAAGGAGATGCACTTATCGCCCATTATGATAAAACCGCACCACCAGTTGCTCGTTGGGTTGCAGAAAATAGACTCATTCGTGCGAGTTTCTGGCATGGTTTTATTCGGCCGAGCATATACCTGCTAAAACAACGAAAAACACGTTTATACAGGTTTATCGTAAACTTTGCTGTCACGGCAATTTTCCTAGCTGGGCTTGCGTGGACAACTGTCCTGCACTTTTTCGCTCCGCGAGATTGATTGTAAAATGATGGTGATACGTTAGTTCAAAGACTAATCAAAATATAAACAAGGCGCGTTAGGAGGTTAAACTCAACGCGCTTTTATATTACTTCAAAATATCGTCTTCTGTAAGAATATAATTAAAGCTGACTCCTATTTTTTTAGATTAGTTATAAGTAATTAGATAATTCCTCATAGGCTGTAATTATAAAAGGCATTTGAGGCAGTATCGTTTCCATTTTAACATTTGTCAGAGGATTATGTGCCGATGTGTCTCCTAAAAATTTAATTCCTTGTAATTTACTTACAGTTTTTGGTAACATAATAAACTTATTATCAATTTTTTGTTTACTTGAGACCTCTAGCATCTTTTTAAGCCCAACTAAGTTTCCCAGTTTGCTTTTATCTTCAAGGCCCTTCATATTGTTTTTAGCGAATACTAAATATATTAGTTTTTCTAAAATTTTTCTTAATAAAAAAGCAGTGCATGTTCCACTGCAACCAAAATTATGAGCAAAATCTTCCAGCTCAACCTTAAATTCTTTTTTTAGTTTATTGGTCAATTCAGTCGAAAAAATAGGGTAGCCGTTGTTCTTTGTTCTTTTTTGGATTATGGGCTTTTGCAAATTTTGAATATGTTTTATCCCCTTGTCTGTAATCTTTATTTCTCCATTTTCGTTTACAATCCAATCTTCTCCTTGTGAATTATATAGTTGATTTGAGTTAAACTCAATTTTAAATTGAGTCTTAGGCCACTGCTTTTTAAGGTTACTAAGGTTAGTAAAGTTTTTTTCTTTACCCTTAACCAAACAATAAACTAATGCCGTAATTTTTTCTTTACCCGACATTTGTTTTAAAGGCAGGCTTGTTAAAAAATTTACTTTATTCATGTTTTGTACCTTTTTTATAAACCCAAACCTTACCTTGCTTTCTTCCTGTATCCTGTTTTTCTCTAATCAGAATATCTTTTCTCACCAAAGGTAATAAGTAAGAGGATAAACTTGAAAATTTAAGAGAAGTTAAACCTTTTTCAACCAGTTTTATATGTATTTCCTTGCCTTTCCTTTTTTTATCAAAAAATCCTTCATTGTTTATTTTTTTTATGTAGTCGGTGACGGAATCATTTTTTTTATTCCGAGTAGTTTTTTTAGATTTAGGATTTCTATTGGTAGAACCGTTTTTTTGAGAATCACTAGGAGAGGTCTGTAAACTATGAACGCCCTGTGGCAGTATAGAATACTTCCCCTTATTGGAATCCACCTTATAATCATCTTTTAATGATTTTAAAAGTGGCCTTAAAGTATTTCCCTTAATCCCAAGATTTTTTTCTAATTCACTAACCGAAGTTAAAATCTCTTCATTTCCTTTATTTTTCAGTTGCTTCCACGCCTCTTTTCCACAGAGGTATAATAAAATTCTTTCTTTGTTGGGTAATTGATTAGCTTTTGCAGTAAGCATTACCAGATAACCGTCCTTCACTAACTGAATATTCCCAGATAGTACTTCTTCTAGGATGTTTTCCGAGATATTTGCATTGTTTATTATTAAATTTTTTAGTGTCATATGTTTGATTTGAATTTAGTAATTATTATTTAAATATATGCTAAAACTTAAACTTTGTCAAGCAAGCTCTCATATTTTTATGTTTTTTCCCCTATTGTAAGGACTTCTAGATTAAGGTATTTACATATTCTGCAATATGTTTGTTCATACACTATCTATTTTTAGTATTTGAACCCTTTCACTAAAAGACTTTATGAGCTTTGATTTATATGACACAACAGAAACATAATTTATAAACATCAGTTAAAACGTTAAAATTGCCATAATAAAACATCTTGATTAAGAGTTTGATTTTTATTTAGATTCATACTAAACTTAAGATGACAATTAAGGAAGACCTAACCCTTTAATTTTTTAAAGATATGGTCTTAAAATCTCGTCCTACATGAAGATGGTTTTCTGATCAGTGCTTGAGGAAAAAAAAGAGGTCAGTTTTGATTTTTTATTTCATCAAAACCAAAAGAAAAAACAGCTGTTTTAAAGCTGTTTTTTTACTGGAGCTGTGTAATGAAACTTTTGTTTGAAAATGTCTGTAAAAGTCTAAAATGGAGCTGGACAGTATAGGAAGTTAGAACTTATTTCACAAACAATTCTAACCACTTTTACATCCCAAAATTTGTATAAAATGACAATATTTCTTATATTCTATTCAAATATATCATTTTTTAATCTTCTATTCAATGCTTAGAGAAATCTAAGCAGTCCCAGAGTAATTGAAATTTTTGTTTTTCCATTTGAGTCAAATCAGTGCTTTGAATCAGAACGCCAAGAAGTTCATCACCAGAAGAGATTAAAGCTACCTTATCCTGAAAAATCAAAGCTGAACACGGAAAAAAATATTCTTTAGGTAAAAATTTAATTTCTCGATAATATTCTTTTTCTTTGCTTTTTAGCTTGAGTGCCCCCTTGTCTTTAAAAAGCAATGCCTTAAATTTAATATTTTTGTTTAATCTTGTTGGAACATAGTGGCGATCATCATACTCTTCAGTAGTAATTTTATAAAGATCTGCGACTGATCCAATGTATAAAACTTCACTATTCGGTTTCTGTAAGCTCTGTCTCAATATATTTAAACATCCTTCTCTACCTCGATAAAAGCTGACTTCTGGCCTATTACCCACTTGGTTTTTAAGAAGAGATTCTAGTTGAGGCATAATATCTCTTAGATAGGATTGTTTTTCTTTTAAGATTAACCCTAAGCGATGAGGGTTTTCAGCTACAAACTTTTTAGTTTTCTTTGATTGGTAAACAGAAACTAAGCCCTTTTCCATTAAAGAGTTAATAACAACATAAACAGTTGTCCTTTTTATATTAGCTTTTTGAGCAATATCTGGTATTTTGGCTGGACCTAAATCTAAAGCAGATAAGTAAACCCTTGCTTCTTTATCGTTTAGGCCAGTCTTTTTTAAATTCTCTAATAACATATATTTGCTAAAATACTACCAAATGACAATAATTTTGTCAACAATTATTACTTAATAAGCAAGTATAATTAGGCATTTTTGATAATATAGGCAAAAAACTTGACAAACTTTTCTAAAGAAACAGGCTATAACTAGTAGCTTTAAATAGTTTCAACCTTTACATTTACAGATTCATTAAAAAAGGAGTGCTAAAATGAAGAACTTGAAAGTAGCGAAAATAATCTTTAGAGCTGTTGGTGGAGCTATCTCTTTATTTTTCCTTATTGTTCTTGCTTTAAATAAGGAAATCGGATGGTTTTTTTCTACCATTTTTATTATAGGTGGATACTATACTGTGATTGAAACCATTTTTATAATCATCGATGCTCATTATGAAAAATTAGACCAAATGGGTATTCAAGAAACTCAAGTTATGGATAGTGAAAAGGATACTAAAACCACAGTTACTGAGTCAGAAGATGACGAGGAGGAAAGTGTAGAAAAAATGATTAAAGAAATTCTAGCAAGTGAAGATAAAGGTAAGACTTTGCTAGAAAAAGTTCAAATTGTAAGTAGTCGCTTCGAGTTTCAAAAAGTTTCACAGCTTTTTGAGGGAGCACAACTTACCATTGAAGAACAAAGGATCCTATATAGTAAGCTTAACAAAATGGGGTATCGTTGAATTTGGATTATCTACTTCGTGGAGGAACGGGCGATGACACAATCGAGAAAGAAAAGGATTAAAAAAGAGTTACAAAATATTGCCCAAGAGTATCCAGCTATTAGGGGCGGACAACAAGCCTCAACAGAGAACTAGATAAAAGTATAATAATTTAGAGCAGGGTTATCAGTTTTACATGATAGCCCTTTTTTATTTTATCATAACCAAAAGAAAAACAGCTGTTTTAAAGCTGTTTTTCTTGTTGGAGCTGTGTGTTGAAACTTTTGTTTAAAAATGTCTACAAAAGTCTAAAAATGGAGCGGGTGATGGGAGTCGAACCCACATTGTTTGATTGGCAACCAAACGTAATAACCGCTATACGACACCCGCGATTATTTATTTTTCGTTTTGATTTGTTATTATTTGCGCCTCTATTGTATCAATCTTTTGTCGGTATTCATCGCCAATGCTTTGATCTCGTGTATGGAATATCATAATTTCTATAGCCAATAGTATAAATATAAATAGGGCCGCGACTACTACGGTAATAATTATATTTTTGCTTTGCGACCTTACCCTTTTGATATCTTCTTTTGTCTCTAGTTTAAACTCTTTGAACTCTCTTTTATGATGTTCTAAATCTTTAGCTAATCCTTCAGACCGTGCTTTTTTCGAGCTTATTAAAGTATTGTAACCCCCTTCGTTATTTTGAAAAAGATTTTCTTCCATATTTATTTGTAAAATCCTTTGATTTCTAAAATCCCTTCTTTTTTCTCCTCAACAGCAATATCAACATGTTTATATTCGTGAAAATCAATACCATAAAAATAAACTCCTTTATGAAATTTTATGGAAGGATTTGCCGTGATTCCATTTATTTCAATTGTTTTCTTTGGACTCAATGAGCCGTCAGGATTTTCTTGAAATATCTCTTTAAAACCTTTTTTTGACATGTATTTAAAGGGGTTACTTTTTATTTTCTCATTTTGTGCCGTGGGCCGGTAATGCTCCGGCTACCTCTTCTTTTTCAGAGAAGAGCTCTACTTTTGAGCTACCACGGCTCTTTATTTACTATAAACTATAAGCTAAAAACTAACAACTGGAAATGTGGACGATGCAGGATTCGAACCTGCGGCCTCGTCGATGTAAGCGACGCGCTCTGAACCAGCTGAGCTAATCGTCCGATGTGCGGGCGGTGGGACTCGAACCCACATGCCAATAAATGGCCATGAACCTCAATCATGTGCGTCTAGCCAATTGCGCCACGCCCGCAATTATTCTTTTGGTTTTTCTTATTTAGCTGGCTCCTCTGTTTTAGGTTTAGGTTTCTTAGGTTCAGATTTAGGTTTGGGCTTGGGTTCGGGTTTAGAATCTTCAAGGGTTTCCTGGCCAGGCACATACTCCCTGCGTTTTAGTTTAGCTTTTTTGCCTGTTAAGTCGCGTAGATAATAGAGCTTGGCTCGTCTTGCTTTGCCTCTTGAGACAATTTCAATCTTGTCAATGTTAGGGGAGTGCAGAGGATAGATTTTCTCAACTCCAATACCGCTAATTATTTTACGCACTGTAAAAGTAGCATTGACTCCTTTGCCGTGCTTAATCGCTAAAATCAAGCCTTCAAAGATTTGAATCCGTTCTTTCTTTTCGTCTTGCTTGACCTTGTCTTTATCCTTGCCTTTAGCAGAAGCCGGTACTTTCTGATGCACTTTAACCGTGTCTCCCACTCGTAGATCTGGCAGTTTTTTCAAAAACTCTTTAGTTAGTTCTTCTTTTTTCGTTGTCATATATCTGTAATTTACCAGAAATTGACGCAAATTACAAGACCCCGCCTAAGGCGGGGGCAAGTGTGGGCAATGCAGGATTTGAACCTGCGGCCTCTACCATGTCGAGGTAGCGCTCTAACCAACTGAGCTAATTGCCCTTATTTTTTATCACCCGTTCGGAGAATATTTTACCTAGATGTAATAACTTTCGCTGAATCGATACATCAAAACATCTCACAAGACAAACTCCTTTATAATAAGGGTAAGTTTTTGTCCCAACCGTCCTTTTGTCAAACGAAACATATTTAAAATTTTTTAAAGGTAATGTTAATTCTTTAGCCCAGAATTGTTTTATTTTTTGGGCATCTTGATCTGCTCTGAGATGAAGGTCGCACCTGATTTTTTCGATATCAATATCGTAGACACTTATCAAGACAGTTAAAAAGAATTTCAAAATAGCAGGATTTGAATTGCCCATGGATGTTTCTAATGATTGCTTTATTCCTTCCCCCAAGTAAAGCATAGCCAATGTTAATTCAAGAATATTCTTATTGGATAAGTCGATACCCTTTAGGCTTTCTAGGGCTGTCAGTTTTGCTTCCTGAAGCCTTTTGTTTTTTTGTGCATTATGCCACAAGACAGCTTTTTTTCGAGCTTTTACCAATGCGTCTTTCCAATCTTGTAGCAATTTTTTTTTCTGTTTTACTGTTAGTTCGATATCTTTGAACCATCCACTAAGTGTAGAGCGTGCGATACCTAAGTGATCTTCAATTTCGCGGATAGAAAGTCCTTGCCTCCTAAGTTTGATGGCTTTAGGTTTTAATTCGTACCACTTTGATTGCATTGTATCCATCATATCATCAACGGTACGGATTGTAAACTGTGGATAACTATTTGTGGGCCTGGATGGAGTCGAACCATCCGCATTCAAGATATAAGCTTGACGCTCTACCGATGAGCTACAGGCCCCGTTAGAAATGTTTCAGCTGAAACATTTCTAACGGGGCAGGCCCAATTATTTCTTTTTAACAGATTTTTTAGCAACAACTTTCTGGGGTCTTTTAGCCCGGACAAGCAAGTCAAACTCTTCTTTTTCCAGAGTTTCTTTTTCAATCAGCTTATTGGCAATTCTAGTCAAGACTGCTTTTTTTTGCTTTAAAAGTTTAGTTGCTCTTTGCTCTGCTTCTTTTATAAACCTTTCCATTTCTTTGTCAATAAGATTAGCCACTTTTTCTGAATAATTCCGTTCTGTTTCCTGCTCCCAATTTAAGAAAGGCATTGATTCTCTTATGCCAAAAGAGATAGGACCTAGCCTGGACATACCATATTTAGTGACTAAGTTGCGGGCTAGAATAGAGACCTTTTCTAAATCATTAGATGCGCCAGTAGAAATCTCATTGAAAATCATTTTCTCTGCGGTGTAGCCCCCGAGCAGGACAGCCAATTCAGCTAAGAACTCTGTTTTGGTTTTAATCCTTCTTTCTTTTTTAGGCAGAGCCAATGTATAGCCAGCAGCCATACCGCGTGAAACAATAGAAACTTTTCTGACTTCTTCAGCTTCGGGTAGGATAGTGGAAATTAAAGCATGGCCTGCTTCGTGAAAAGCAGCAATCTCTTTTTCTTTGCCAGATAATAAGTGGCTTTTTCTTTCTGGACCGAGAAGCACTTTTTCAATTGATTCAAGCAATTCTTCCTGGTAAATTTTTTGTTTGCCTCTGGTGGCAGCTAAAATAGCTGCTTCATTAACCATATTAGCAATGTCAGCTCCTGAAAAGCCGGGTGTTCGTTCAGCCACTTCTTTTAAGTTAGCATCCAGAGCCAAAGGTTTATCTCGGCAGTGAATCTTTAAGATAGCTTCTCTGCCTTTAACATCAGGCAGTTCTAGAATAATTCTGCGGTCAAATCGTCCGGGCCTAAGCAGGGCAGGGTCTAGGATTCCTGGTCTGTTAGTTGCTGCTAGGATAATGACATTAGTATCTCTTTCAAAGCCGTCCATTTCAGCTAAAATCTGATTAAGAGTTTGTTCTCTTTCTTCATGACCGCCGCCAATGCCAGGCATTCTCATCTTGCCAATTGCATCTAATTCGTCAATAAAAATAATGCTTGGTTGGTGCTTTTTGGCTTCTTGAAAGAGCGCCCTTGATCTACTTGCTCCAACTCCGACAAATAATTCTATAAACTCTGAACCAACAATTGAGAAGAAAGGCACTTGGGCTTCAGTGGCTACTGCCCTTGCCAGCATTGTTTTTCCTGTGCCGGGCGGGCCTACCAGTAAAACGCCTCTAGGGATACGAGCGCCCATTTTCAAATACTTTTTAGGATTCTTTAAGAAATCAACAACTTCTTTAATTTCTTGTTTGGCTTCTTCCAGGTCAGCAATATCTTTGAAAGTAACCTTTTCTGTTTTCTTGCCATCCTTGTTATCGCCAAATAATTTGGCTGGCGCTTTTAAAAAGCTAAAGTTTTTGCCCATACCTGATTTGGATTGGCGGAAAATGAAGAAGAAGAAAAAGCCGAAAAGGAGCAAGGGAAGGATAAGAGAAAGGGGAAGAATCCAGTCCATCCAGCCTCCGTCTTCTGGTTCAATTATCACATTAATAGCTGCTAGTTTTTCTTGGTCAACCCCTAGCAGAGAATCATTCAAAGACACTCCCATTTCCTTGCGTGAAGCAGTTTCTTCACCGGAAAGGTAAGTGACGGCAATTTCACTGCCGTTAATTTTCATCTCCTTGACTTCGTCTCGGTTAATCGCTTCAACCAGCTCACTTAAAGAAATCTCTTCTTTGCTTTGAAAAGTATCAGGATTAAGCAAAGCAAAGATAGCGGAAATGAAAAGGAGAATGACAATAACAAAGAAAAAGTTTTTTAAGAGTGTTTTGGCTTTCATCGTCTTTGAATAGACAAGTAGATTCTGTCACCTTCAATCTTAATGATTTTCGCTTTAAGTTTGTCGCCTATCTTGAGCACTTCAGTCGGACTCTTGTCTCCAGCCGGGGCAATCTCTGAAGCATTGATCAAGCCTTCAAGGTTTTTGCCAAACTTGAGAAAGGCGCCAAAATTAGTTACTCCGCTAATCTGACCTTCTACCTCTTCCCCTATTTTACAACTTATCAGTTCCTGGTCAACTTCTTGTTGTTCAGTTAGTTTTTCAGAAAGGATTAGTTTTCTTTCTCTGGGGTCAACACTAAAGACTTTTACTTGTAGTTTTTCGCCAAGTAGTTTTTGCAGTTCATGAGATATCTTGGCTGGATCAGCTCCTTCTACTTTAGGATAGTGGGCGGGTAAAAGCTGTGAGGTAGGCACAAAGCCGGCAATGCCTTTGAGCATACAAATTACGCCGCCTTTATTGGCGCCCTTAATTGGTATTTCAAAAGTTTCTCCCTGTTCTTTAGCTGCTCTTAATTCTTCCCAAGCTAGCTCTTCTCTAGCTTCGGTTAAAGAGAGCTCACGGAAGCCGTCTTCGGTTTCCAAGTTAACCACCTTAGCCGAGAGTGAGTCGCCTGGTTTCAAGTCTTTGAGGGTTTCTTTGGCAGCAAAGAATTCCTGGCCATAGATGACGCCAATGCCTTTAGCGTCTAAATCTAAAAAAAGAGAGCTTCTATCCCTGTTAATTACTTTGCCTTCGACAATCTCGCCAATCTTTGGCGGACAGATCATATCCGATTTGATTTTCTTCAAACTTTTTAAAACCATATATTATGCAGTATACAAGGAAATTCTGGACATTGCAAGAGCAAAGGAATTTGTGCTAAGATAAAACATATGATAATCACCTGGCGCGGACAATCTTTTTTTGAGCTGACAGTTAAAACCAGAGACAACGGAGAGACCAAGATGGTTATTGACCCTTATACTAAAGAGGTTGGGCTTCGGGTGCCTAAGGTTACAGCTGATATTGTTTTGGTTACTCATCAGCATTCTGATCATAATAATGTAAAGGCGGTTGAAGGTAAACCATTTGTCATTGATTCGCCAGGCGAATATGAAATTAAGGATGTTTTCATTAAAGGTATTCCTGCTTTTCACGACAACAGTCAGGGTCAAGAGAGGGGAGAGAATGTGGTTTATAAAATAGAGGCAGAAGGAATGAAGCTTTGTCATCTTGGTGACTTGGGCCAGAAAGAATTAAACGAGAGCCAAGTGGAGCAAATAGGCGAGGTTGATATTCTTTTTATCCCTGTTGGTGGCAGCCTTACAATTGACGCTAAAGAAGCTTCTGGTATTATTTCTCAAATTGAACCAAGGATTGTTATTCCCATGCACTATAAACTTCCTAAGCTCAAACCAGCCCTAGACAGTGTGGATAAGTTTCTCAAAACAATGGGCACTGAAAAGGTTGCCCCGGAAAGGAAGCTGAAAGTCAAGGTTAAAGACCTGCCCGTGGAAGAAACCAAGATTATTGTCTTGGAGCCCTGAAGCGGTAGTCATATTCGTTTAATTTGTTCAAACAGGAAATCGGTCACAGTTCCAGATTACAAAGGAGTGGGCAGAGGCCTTTTGAGAAAAATCATTAGGGATGCAGAACTTTCAAGAGAAGAATTTGTGAACCGTTTCGCAGCTATATTAAACGGTAAATCAAGATCGGGAATTATTTAAGTGAAAATATTTTATGAAAGAGAAAAAACAAGCAGCAAATTGGTACGTTGCCTTTACTCATTTTTTGACATCGGGATTTGCTATACCCTTTTTGGTTGGAGGTTTATTAGTTCTTTTGTTTTGGAAATTTCCATCTCTTGAAATAGGTTGGCTTCAATACTTGATTGGTTTGGCGGTAATTTGGTTGGGTGTGTTATATTCTGCAAGGTATATAAATAAGAAATATTTAATTAAGGATAGGGATAGAGTAATTATATTGTCAACGGTTTACTTTTCTTTTTGGTTAGTCATTTTAGCGCTTCCTGGCGGTATTGTTAGTGTAGTTAAAACTTTTTCTGGAAAGATTCCTTGGGAAATTATTTTGAACAGCATAATTATCCCCATCGTCCAAATAGTTCTTTTTTATGTTTTTAGCAAGAAATATATAGGTGATTCAATGGAAACAAACGAAACCCATTAATACTTTTTCGCAAGACCTCTTTGTTATTTCAGAGGTTTTGTTTTGGTTTGTTTTGTGGTAAAATTAGAAAATGGATAGTTTAAAGAAGTTGCAAAAGCTCGGCACGACCGGGAAGAAAGTTTTTATCTATGGGGTTCTTTTTGTTTTGGCAGTACCTCTTTTAATCTTAGTTGTTGTTAACCTGCAGAACAGAATGGATAGATTAGAAGGGGAGAACTTAATGGACAACATTGAATTTCCAGTGGTTGAAGATGAAACAGGCCTGGAGGAAATTTGGCAAGAACTACAAGCATTAACTGAAATGGTTGTTTCAACTTCTACTGCCACTAGCACAGCAACCACTACTGAAAATTAATTATGCCAGAGAACAAACAAACAAAAAAAGAAAAGACCAAAGAGCTTGGCTATATCAAGTCCAGGGAGATTACTGATGAAATGAAAGAAAGCTATTTGGATTATGCAATGAGCGTAATTATCTCCCGTGCTTTGCCTGATGTCCGTGATGGCCTCAAGCCAGTCCATCGCAGAATTTTGTTTGCTATGTACAACATGGGCTTGAGAGCTAGCGCTAAGTTTAGAAAATCAGCCACGGTCGTCGGAGAAACTTTAGGCAAATTTCATCCGCATGGCGACATAGCAATTTATGATTCTTTAGTGCGTATGGCCCAGGACTTTTCTTTGCGCTACCCCTTAGTCAAAGGCCAAGGAAATTTCGGAAGCCAAGATGGGGACGCGCCAGCGCACCAAAGATATACTGAAGCAAAGCTTTCGCGGATTGGTGAGGAGATACTAACTGATATTGAAAAGGAAACAGTTGATTTCAGAGATAATTATGATGCTACTCGGCAGGAGCCGACTGTTTTGCCTGCGCCAATGCCTCAGCTTTTGCTCAATGGCAGTCTGGGTATTGCGGTTGGCATGGCTACCAATATACCGCCTCATAATACAGGAGAAGTGCTAGAGGCAGCTATCTATTTAATTGATAAGCCCAATTTAGCCAGCGAAGACCTTTTTCAATTTATCAAAGGACCTGATTTTCCAACAGGCGGTATTATCTATGGCAAAAAAGATATTATTGCTGCCTATTCCGTAGGCAAGGGCCCTATCTTGATGCGTGGCAAGACCGAGATTAAGGAAAGAACCGAAGACAGTTTTCAGATTGTTATCTCCGAGATTCCCTACCAGGTTCAGAAATCTTCCTTGGTTCAGCAGTTTGCCAAACTGGTTGAAACAAAAAGGCTTGAAGGCATAAAAGATATTAGAGATGAGTCAGACAGAGAAGGAATGCGCATTGTTATTGAACTTAAAAAAGAGGCCTTTCCCAAGAAAGTGCTTAATGCCCTTTACAAATACTCTGATTTGCAAAAAACCTTTCACTTGAATATGCTCGCTTTGGTTGACGGCATCCAGCCTAAGGTGCTTTCTTTGGTTGATGTTTTAACCTATTACTTAAAACACAAAAAAGAAGTTGTCATACGGCGGACTAAGTATGAGCTTAAAAAAGCCAAGGAGAGAGCCCATATTTTAGAAGGCTTAATGATTGCCTTGAATAAAATTGATGCGGTTATTAAAACAATCAAGCAGTCACAAAACAGAGATGATGCTAAGAAGAATCTGAAAAAGAAGTTTAAGCTGACTGAAATTCAAGCAGTCGCTATCTTGGAAATGAAATTGCAGAGTTTGGCTAAAATGGAACGAGGGAAGATAGAGCAGGAGTTGAAAGAGATTAAAGATAGGATTAAAGAGCTCAATGCAATTCTCAAGAGCCCGGCTAAAATCAAACAGGTGATGAAGAAAGAATTAAAGGAAATGAAAGACAAGTACGGCGACCCGCGCCGGACCAAGCTGGTCAACGGCAAGCCAGACGAGATTATTGAAGAAGACTTAATTCCCAAGGAAGAGGCGATGATAACTTTGACTGATGGCGGGTATATTAAGAGAATGAAGCCTTCTCTTTATAAGATTCAGAAAAGAGGAGGCAAGGGCATTATTGGCATGGATATTTCTGCTGAAGACGCTGTTGAGCACTTTTTAATCGCTAATACTTTAGACAAACTGCTTTTCTTTACTGATTCTGGCAAAGTTTTCCAAAGTTTTGTCTGGGAGATTCCTGAAATGCGTCGGGTAGCCAAGGGCAGGGGACTGTTGAATTTTTTGGAGATTTCTCAAGGCGAACAAGTCTTTGGTTTAATTTCTTACAGCAAACAGGATGAGGGTGTGGAAAAGTATTTAGTGATGGTTACTAAAAATGGTACAATAAAGAAAACAGATTTGACTGCTTTCAAAAATGTCAGAAGGAGTGGTTTAATCGCCATTAATTTAGGAGCAGGCGACGTTTTGCGTTCAGCTAAAATTATTGACAAGAACGAGGAGGTTGTTTTAGTCACTAAAAAAGGTAAGTCCATCCGATTCAAAGAAAGCGACATCAGGCCAATGGGCAGGGCAGCAGCTGGCGTTAGAGGAATGAAGCTGGCAACTGGAGACGAGATTATTGGTATGGATGTCATTGGTCGGGTAGTTGATGGCAAACAAACAACCAAGGCGCATCTATTGGTTGTGATGGAAAACGGTTATGGCAAGAGAACTAAAGTTTCAGAATACAGACTGCAGAAACGAGGAGGCACTGGCATTAAAACAGCCCGCATTACTGACAAGACTGGAGAGATTGTTTTCTCCAAGGTGGTAGGCGAAGAAGAAAAAGAACTTATTGTTATTTCCAAAAAGGGCCAGATTATTAGGAGCGCCCTTAATACTATTTCAATTATTGGTCGAGCTTCTTCTGGTGTCAAAGTGATGAAATTATCCTCTGGCGACAAAGTAGCTTCGGCGTTATGTCTTTAATATCTTAAAGCCCTTAAAGGGCGGAGGAACGTGCCTGAATTTGTAGACCCTCACAAAGTTTTGGACCAACTGGGCTTAAAAGCTGATATGACGGCAGCTGATTTTGGCTGTGGTTCTGGCGGTTGGGCTATTCCTTTAGCCCAGAAGCTGGAAGATGGTTTGGTTTTTGCTGTTGATATTCAAGAAGCTCCGCTTTCTGCCCTGGCTGGCAAAGTTCAATTACAGGGTTTGGATAATATTAGGAAGATTCGCGCTAATGTAGAAAGCCAAATCAGCGGGCTGGGACAGCTTTCCTGCGACTTAGTTTTACTTACTGACCTTTTATTCCAAACTGATGATGACCAAGCTATATTCCGCGAAGCCCATCGCGTTCTTAAAAAGCAAGGCAGAGTTTTGGTTGTTGAGTGGATGGCTGGTTCTCCTTTAGGTCCGCGAGAGGGCCGGGTTTCGCCTGAACAAATTAAAGAAATTGCTCAAAAAGTCGGTTTTAAATTAACAAAAGAATTCCAAGCAGGTGATTATCACTTTGCTTTGGTCTTTTTAAAACCATGAGTTTCCAAGTTTCAAAAGTTTTTCAAACTATTTTGGTCGTATCTTTTATTGCCTCTATAATCCTAGGGGCTTTTGTTCTATTGAATGTTGAAGTAATAAAAGCCCAAGGTGAATGTGTAACTGATGACCCTTGTGTGCATAGTCCTGGTTACATAAATACTAGCGGCATTTGCAGTTATACTTTTAACAACGCAGTGCCTTGCGGTACTGGCGGAACATGCCTAAGTGGCGTTTGTGTTGGCGATACTGGAGACCCCGGAGACCCAGATGATCCAGGCGGGTCAACAGAATGTTTTCCAGGAGATAACCCTTGTTTTAGAGAACCTTGCGAGAGATTAGCTGATGATTCTTGCCAGTGTGATTATTTGGGCGAGGGCGCTTCCTGCGGTTCAGGCGGTACCTGCCAAAGCGGTTTCTGCGAAGGCGAAGGCGGTTCGGTTAGTTCAGAGTGCGAAAGTGACAGCGATTGTTCTTCTGGGAATTGCAGAAGGCCACCTGGCACCCCTATAACCAGTGATTACAAAGAGTGTCTGTGCCTTGGCAGTGGTGTTCTCTGCAGTGATAGCAGTGATTGTTGCGAGGGAATTTGTGATAAGAGCGGTCCTTATGGTGGTTCTTGTAGTAGCGGCGGAGGTGGCACAACACCTACAAAAAGTTGTTTAACACATTGTCGGGGATTAGGCTTTGAGAGCGGAAGGTGCCTCGAGCTAAATATTTCTGGTGGTTACTGCGAGAGGAGCCATTCCAAAGTTATGTTTTCTCCTTATAACCGTTGCTCTCTTGATATTGAAGCAGCGACAGGTCAGATTATTCCTTGCAACCAGTATAGTAATACTAACGCTTCCTGTTATTGTTATAATTTCGAAGACGAGCCTTGTTCTCCTAATTGTACGCAAAGATGTGCTAGCGCTGGTTGCCAGGAACTTCCTTCAGAAACTAAAGTTACTTTTAAGGTTGTTAGCGAACAAGGCACTGGTTTAGCCAATGTTTCAGTAGAGATATGGCTTAATGGCACCAACCAGAAAAAGGCAACTTGTCTTACTGGGGCAAATGGTGCTTGTCCAGTTGTAGCGCTTGAATCAGACAAAGAATATCTGCCTATTGCCGAGGTTGATGATTACACCTGTCCTCTTTCTCCAGAGTGCTCCCGTGTCTTTACTCCAACCGGCGACACTTGGAGTATTACTTTACAGCCTACTAGTCAGTTGGTTCGCGGCTGTGACGAGTGTGGGGAGGATCTTACTAATTATTGTCCCGTGGAAGAATGTTTAGACCCAGATCTAGGAAATTGTTTTTTCAAAGGAAGATTTACTAATGACTGGGTTTATTGTTTTGATAAAGACAAGGCCCTTCATTTTATTGTTAGAGATGGGGTTGATGGAACGTCATTGCCTGCTGGAGTGATGATTAGGGTGAGAAAAAGCACTTATGGTGGGTTTAGATGGTCAGAGGTTGGTTTTTGCAGTACTGACAGCAATAGTGAGTGTTATATGATTGCAGGCATAGAAAAGTTTGAGGCCTACATTGACAGAACCTCTGTGCCCGAAGGATATACTTGTTTGGCGTATGAAGATTGTAACATTATTTTTACGCCAGACACTTATCCTTACCAAATTGTTTTTACTCCTAAAAAGATTGTTGATTGTTCTGATACCGACGCCGGAGCTTCTTTTGCGGACGGGAAAAATTATTTTCAGCAGGGCACAGCCAGAGATACAGACCGTCTTCTGACAGACAGCTGTCTGGATGCTAACAGATTACAGGAACACTATTGCCAGGATAATGTTGTTAAGATTGAGGAGTACAGTTGTAGTGGCGGATGCCAGAATGGGGCTTGCGTGGCACAGCTGGGTGGAGAGGTAACTGCGACCTTTAATGTTTTTTATGGCAATAATGTTAATTGGTCGGTATATGGCGTTAAAGTTCAAACAGATGGCGGTACAGACACTTGTATTACTGATAACAATGGAAAGTGTAGTATTTTATTCGGGCTTGATGTGGGCAATAGTTTTAGGGCATGGATTAATGATTCCAGGTTCTATAGTTGCCAAGAAGAATTTGGTTGTCCGGTGGATTTTAATGTTTTTGGTGAAGGTCAAACAATTAATCTTGGGCTTCGGAAGAATGAAACACAAGGAAATATCTGTCGTGATTCAGATGGAGAAGATATTTATACAAAAGGAGTAGTCATGTATGTAGCGAATACAGGCGGCGCTCTTGGTGTAAGGATTGATTCTTGTCGAAGGGATGATGTTATTTTAAATGAAGCTTATTGCCGTGAAGACGTCATTGAATATGACACTGAAGACGAAATTGAATACCGCACTGTGGAGGTGGGCAGGTACCAGCAGATTGAATGCCAATACGGCTGTCAAGACGGCGCTTGTTTAGAGGAAGAACCAGAAGAATGCCCTCCTTTTATTTGCGATTTGCAGTGTGATGAAGGTTTTGAAATGGACGAGAATGGTTGTTTGCTTTGCCAGTGCAAGGAGCCGTCAGGCATACCAACAACCGAAGTAACTTTTAAGGTTATTGATGAGCAGGACGTAGCTATGGTTGGCGTATCAGTAGCGGTTTGGCTTAATGGAACGAATCAGGAAGCAGGAACTTGTTCTACTGATAGCAGTGGCAGTTGTTCAGTAACAGTTGAGTCAGGCGAAGAGTATTTACCTATGGCGACAGCAGCTGACTACACCTGTCCTCTTTCTTCAGAATGTTCCCGTGTTTTTACTCCAACTGGCGACACTTATGATATTACTTTGCAGCTTACTTCTACTACCCAGCCACCGCCAGCAGAGAAATGTGAGGACTCTGATGCCTTTGCCCCGGCTTTTAGCGAAGGCAAAAACTATTATTCTAAGGGTACAGTAACCGATGCGCAAGGTGTTCACAATGATACTTGCGCCAGCGCCGCCACTTTAAATGAATTTTACTGCGAGAATAATATTGCCAAGACAATTCCTCATGACTGTTACTATGGTTGTGATAGCGGCGTTTGCAAAATTAGAGTGAAATTCAGGGTTACTGACAAGGCAAGCGGCTCGGCTATTGCTGGAGCGACTGTTGCGGCAAAACCTATTGGTCTTGGGCTAGAAGTGAGTTGTGAAACAGGCGAGGCTGGCCAGTGCTTTGTAGAACTAGGCAATGGCTTTCAGTATCAGGCAGTAACTACTCCTACTGGCTACAATACTTTTAGCAAGCAATTTACTGTTGCTACTCTTCTTAATAACAATATGCCTGCTGATTTAGTTATTACACTTGAGCTAGATGAAGTGTTGCCTTCTTGTAATTGTATTACTGTTTATAACCCGGTTTGCGGGGCTAATGGCGAGACTTACAGTAGCACCTGTCATGCTAAGTGTGCCAAAGTAGCAGTTGATTATCAGGGCGAATGTCAGGTGACACCACCAATAGTAGAATGCGAAGACTCTGATGGTGGCAAGAACTTTGGTACAGCTGGCTTTTTAAAATGGTATTTGTCAGATAGAGAGGAATACCGGATTCAAAATGATGTGTGTAGAAATGAACCTAATGGAACTAATTTTCCTGCCGGACCATATTTAATAGAAATGTTTTGTTTGGCAGGAACTCCTAGCAGTGTACCATATGAATGTCCAAACGGCTGCCAAAATGGCGCTTGTCAACCTTTGCCTCCGCCTCCGCCAGCCCAGGGCAATGTTACACCTGAACAGGGCGGGACTATTGAAATTCAAGGAGGAATAGCTGCTTTTGAGGCGCCACCAGCAGCAGTGAAAGAGCCAGTTGATATTATTATTGAACCAGTACTCAAAGCTACTGTGTCTGATAAAGTAGCTGCTTTGCGCACAGGAGAGATTTTGGTTGGCAAATATGTTTATCGTTATTCTGTTGAGGTGGGCGGAACTAGATACAGCAGTTACCAGTTTGAGAAAAAGGTAAAGATATCCATTAGTTTTACCGAGAGCCAGATTCAGGGTTTGGATAGGAGTAGTCTAAGGATTGCCTATTACGACAGGGGCTGGGGAGACTTACCGACGACTCTGCAAGGCAACACAGCTATTGCCTGGGTTGATCACTTTACAGATTATACTTTGATAACCAATACTTCTGGAACGCCAAATATTATAATTAAGCCTGGCGAAGAGGTAACTGGCTTAGGGGAAGAGCGTGAACTTTGTTGCAATGTGACTCCAGGTTATTCGGCTTATACAACCATTGATTCTGATATGGGCTGTGAGAGTGATTTGACTTGTGATTGTAACCCTAGTCCCAAATGTCTGCTCAAGATGGACGACGGAGCAAGAGTGCAGGAAGCTGGCAGACCAGGTGTCTGTGTAAAACCTGGCCAGACAGTTATCTGTCCCTTTGGGCCAAGCAGTATTGAAGACATTATTGACGCGATTACCAAGTGGGTTTTCTACTTAGCAATGATTATTGCTCCGTTGATGATTGTTATTGGCGCCTTTATGGTTTTAACTTCAGGTGGCGACCCAGCCAGAGTAACCAAAGCTAGGAGATTAATTATCTGGGCAGCTATTGGTCTAGCTATTATTCTTTTCAGCCGAGCAATTTACGGAGTAATCAAAGATGTTATCGGTTTCCAGTAACGTTTAAAATATGGCTTTTTTAAGACCTAACAAGATTATTAAATACTTAATTTTGAGTGATTTGGCTTTTTGGACCGGTTGGGGTCTTTTGACCCCGGTTTTTGCTATCTTTGTGGTTGGTAAGATTGAAGGAGGCAGCGCCTTTGTGGTCGGAGTTGGCTCTGCTGTTTTTTGGGTTGTCCGTTCTCTTCTGCGTGTTCCTTTTGGCGTGTTTGTTGATGCTTACCCTGGCGCCAGAGATGATTACTTTGTGTTGATTGCCGGCTTGTTATTGGCTGGCGGATCAGCCTTTGGCTATACCTTCGCCAGCCTGACTTGGCATATTTATGTTTTGCAGGGTTTGCATGGTATGGCTTTGGCAATGATGCTCGCTGGCAGGACTGGTTTGTTTACTCGCAATATTGACAAAGGTCAGGAATCAACTGAATGGGGCATTAATGGCACAGTGGTTGGCCTAGGCCTGGGTCTGGCAGGAGCAGTTGGCGGCTGGGCAGTTACTCGGTTTGGCTTTGATGCTGTGTTTGTGGCTGTTGGTATTTTTAGCATTATTAGCGCCTTGGTTTTGTTCGGCTTGCGCAAGGAAATGAAAGGTATATTTGACAATGGCTTGAGTAAGGTGCTTTCTTCTCCAGAAGAACCATAATTTATGTCAGATTCTTTTTTTACCCGAAGAATTTCCAGTTTCGCTGCCCTTTCTCTTATTCTTTTTCTAGCCATTGTCGTTGGCGCTGTTACTATTTGGCAGGCGCAGAAATTAGCCAAAGCTCGAGAGCCAATTAGTTGGCCAATAATTAGTAATCAATAATTCATATGTCTGAAGCTGATCAAAAACAACCCCAAAACAAAATCAAGTTTATCTGGATTATCTTAGGCATTGGAGCCATCTTGTTGATGTGGCTGCTTTCTTCTTTACTTTTTTAACATGTTCAGAGAAACATTATTAATTTTGGCAATTGTCTTTTTAATTGGAGCGATTGCCTTTTTTGGTTTCAAAAAAGAACCTTTTCAGCCGGCTTCAGTGATTAAGCCAGTTTTAGAGATTGAGCCAGTCCCAGAGATTGTTCTTTATGCAGTCGGCGATATTATGATGGATAGGGGAGTAGAGTATATGATTGAGAAATATGGAGAAGGTGATTTCAAGTTTCCTTTTTTGAATATAGCTTCTTATCTACAGGAAGCTGATATTGTCTTTGCCAATTTAGAAGGACCTATTTCAGAAAGAGGAAAGAGGGTGGGCAGTATTTATTCTTTTAGAATGCAGCCCGAGTCAGCTGATTCGCTTGATTGGGCTGGCTTTAATGTTATTTCTCTGGCTAATAATCATATGTTTGATTATCAGTCAGTAGCTTTGCAGGATACAATGACAGCTTTCAAGGAGCGTGGCATAACATATATTGGCGCTGGTTTTAATCGTGATGATGCCTTTAGCTTGAAAATCAGAGAAGTAGCCGGCACCAGAATTGGTTTCCTTGGCTATACCAACATGGGTCCAGTTGGCTGGCGAGCTAGTTCAAAACGACCAGGTATGGCTTGGATTGATCAAAACACTCTGCCTAATGTTTTAGATTACATTAGCCAAGCCAAAGCCCAAGTAGATGTTCTGGTTGTTTCTTTGCATGCTGGCGTAGAGTATGCTCCAGAGCCAAACTATTTCCAAACTTCTTTTAGCCAGCAAGCCATTGAGGCAGGCGCTGATTTGGTTCTAGGTCATCACCCTCACGTTGCTCAGAAACAGGAAAAATACCAGGATGGCTGGGTAGCTTACAGTTTAGGTAACTTTGTCTTTGACCAAGGGTTTTCTGAAGAAACAATGCAGAGTATGCTTCTCAAAGTTGTCATTGTTAACAAAAAGATTAAGCAAGTTATTCCTCAAACAATTAAAATGAATCAGTATTTCCAACCAGAGATTTTTGAGTAATAAAACAAAAAGACAACACACAAAAATTTGACAGGTTATATTTTGTATGGTAATATGTCAAAGTGTCGCTCTTAATAATATTTTCAACATTTTCTAAGAGAAGGAGGAATTACTGATGAAAAATCAGACCATCCGAATTCAAACAACTGACCAAGCATTGGCTATTGGAGCTGCCCTAGTACAAGGAGTTCCAGCTAATTTGCCCTTTAACATCGCTCAAGCTTGGAATGGTTCTAAGGGTGAGCTGCATGCAGTAATGGCTGCTGTGTTGCGCGCTGGTCCGCAATATCCGAGATTGCGCCGAGAATGGGAGAAATTCTATGATGATGTTTTTAGCATCGAAATAGATTTATCTCCTGAGCAGTTGAGTATTCCAGTCAAACAGCCGGGCTTTGACCGATTGATCGTGGTTGCTCCAGGCATCACAGCACAGCGCGTTTTTGATAAGTGCGTTAAGTTGTTTCCGTGTTGGAGTTACTATGATGATTTGGATAAAGCAGTAAGTCATTCAGATCGCGTAGCCACAAACAGCCCTTATGCTGTGTGGTTGCGTAGTCGGCAGGAAGCAGACAAGGAATTGGAAGATAAATCTGCTGTTATGCTGCAAGAGGAAAAGATTCCGGGCATAACATTACTGGAACGCTTGCTCTTTGAGTTGGTATATTTTAGAGAGTCAGGCGAGCACCTGGACATAGAGAGAATAACTTTATGTTCAGGTTCGCGCGATTCAGATGGCGGCGTCCCGGGCGCCTGCTGGCCCTGCGGCCAGTTCGGTGTCCACGGGTTCGATCTCGGGGCTCGGGCTGTCGCTTTGCGTTCCCGCCAAGCAGTTTCTTAACTTTATTTTTAATCTAAAGAGCCGTTTCATTCGAAACGGCTCTTAATCTTTGAAGTATTAATTGATTATTGCTTTGCTTGTTCCACTATTTGTTTGAAAATACTAGGTTGTTCTTGGGCTAATTGAGCTAGCACTTTACGGTCCAGCTCAATTTTGTTTTTCTTTAAGCCAGCAATGAATTTACTGTAAGAAAGATTGTGTTGGCGGCAGGCTGCATTGATTTGGACTTGCCAAAGCTGTCTTCTGCTTCGCTTTTTTACTTTGCGGTCGCGGTAAGCATAAGTCCAGGCTTTTTGCAATGCCTGCTTGGCTAGTTTGTATTTTGACTTCCTACCCCACTTAAAACCTTTAGTATGTTTTAATACATTTTTCCTACGTTTTTTTGCGGTTGTCCCTCTTTTTACTCTAGCCATATTATTTGATGAGTTGTTTTACTTTCTTAGCCAGCGAAGGCGGCAATTCAACCATTTTCCGCTTTTGGCGGATTTGCTTGCCGCTTTTTTTGCGGCGATAATGGTTTTGGCCAGTGGCTCTTCTTAAAACCTTTCCTGTTTTAGTTATTCTAAACCTTTTTTTCAGTGATTTGCGCGTTTTCATTTTGTTGGATTATTTTAGCAATTATCATTGTCAGACCTCTTGGCTGTCTTCTTAATTCCCGTTCTATTTTAATCGGAGTTTTTGTTCTGACAATTTTTAAAAACTTATCTATTTTCTCTTTGGCAAAATTACCAAGGGCTTTTTCTCTGCCCCTTAACCTCATTTCAATTCTCACCTTTTGGCCTTTGTCTAGGAACTTTAGGGATGTCTTGGCTCTGGTTTCCATATCATGTTCTGAAATAGCAAAGGTCAGGCGAATGTTTTTTAATTCACCGCTTTTCTGATGAGGTTTTTTGTCTTTTTTGCCTTGCTGGTAAGCGTATTTGCCATACTCCATTATCTTGCAAACAGGCGGGTCAACTTTCTCGGTTACTTGAATTAAATCAAGCCCTGCTTCCCTTGATTTGCGCAGGGCATCTCTTAAATCAAAAACCCCCAGTTGGTTGCCTTTTTCGTCAATTAACCTTATCTCTCTGGAACGTATTCTATTGTTGCTGATTATTCTTTTTTGCAAAGTTTTAACTAGTGGAGACGGAGGGAATCGAACCCTCGTCTAGGAGTTTTAACTAAAATAATTCTACAAGTTTGTTCTGTTTAATGTTTTAAGGTTTTAGAATAAAAAACAGACAAAAATTCTAGAACCCGAGCTCGATAGTTTTAATAATTGCTTTGAGCAGAGCAATTATCTATCCTGATGTTTTGACACCCGTACCATCTATCAGGAGTTAATGGTTTGGATGGCATTATGCAAAAGCTAATGCGGGAGTGCGAAATATGTTTGCACTTAATAGTTTTTGGAAGTTTTATGAGATTCCAAAGCTCAACTTGCCTTATTCCAGCAAAATCCCATCAAGTCCGAGCGTCCCCTTTTAATGCTCTACGTATTTCTTTGTCAGTTTCTCGTGTTTTAATCAAATCTCTTTTGTCGCTTTTTTTCCTTCCTTTGACAATAGCAAACTCAATCTTTATCTTGCCTTTGTCAGTATACACCATAAGGGGCGCCATTGTCAATCCTTTTTGGACTGCTTTGCCGATAAGTTGGTTGATTTCTGACCTGCGTAAAAGCAGTTTGCGCGCCTGGCTTGGGTTGTATTCTGTTCTTAGGTTTTTGGGCTGGTAAGGAGGCACATTAGCGCCAATAAGGAAGAGTTCTTTGCTTTTGAAAACAACAAAAGAACCTTGCAGGTTAATCCTGCCTGCTTTAATTGATTTTACCTCTTGGCCAGTTAAAACAATCCCTGCTTTATACTTTTCTACTACTTGGTAATTAAACCTCGCCTTTTTGTTGACAGCAATAATTTTCATTAAGTTTAGTATAAACAGTTTTGAGGAATGAATCAACCTTGACTTCTGCGTTTATTGTGTTAAGCTCTATTCTGGAGGCAAAATAGAAACTTTTACTTTGACGATCGGAGGGAATTACGATGTTTATGGTACAGATTGCTATTGCTGTGGTAGTATATTTGAACGTTGGAGTTATCTTTGCAGAGATAAACAAAAGAGTTTATTATTCTGCTAACTCCTCCGTTCTGATGAAATTTATTCATCGTTTGTTGTGGCCATGTTCATGGTCTGAAAAAGAAATGTCGAATGGCCCACATATTAGTTCGATAACAGAGAGCGCATATAGATTCTTGATGACGTTTTTTTGGTCCATCAAGGTTCTCTGGAATGTGGTCCTTGGGATTTTCTTTTTAATAGTTGGCGTAGTGAAGATTGTCACTTGGCCAGCTAAACGTTTTTCAGGCGTTTAATGCAGTACCGTTATTTTGCTATTATGAGGCACACCAGCGCGCGTGTCTCTTTTCTTTTACCAGAAAATGCGGTACATTAAAGAATATGATAAGAGATGATATAAAAAAGATTTTGGAAAAGGCAGTGGGCCAGGATGCAAAAGTAGAGTACCCAGCCAGCCCAGAGCATGGTGATTATTCAAGTAATGTGGCGTTGGTTGCTAAAAAGAATCCAGAAGAGGTTATTGCCAAGATAGGGGAGAGTAAAATGTTTGAAAAAGTAGAGCAAAAAGACGGCTTTATTAATTTTTTCATTGGCAAGGAACATTTACAAAATCAAGTCAGCAAGATTTTAAGAGAAAAAGATAGGTTTGGTAGTTTGGCGCTTGGCAGGGGTAAGAAAGTTCAAGTTGAGTTTATCTCGGCTAATCCAACTGGTCCTTTGACCTTGGGCAATGGCCGAGGTGGGTTTTGTGGTGATGTTCTAGCTAATGTTTTGGAAAAGGCGGGCTATAGGGTGGAAAGAGAATATTATCTTAATGACCGCGGCGAGCAGATTAAGAAACTAGGTCATTCAGTTATGGCTGATGAGGAAGCAGTTTACAAAGGAAAATACATTGAGGAGCTGGCTGAAAAGATAAAAGGCAGAAATGCCGAGGCAGTTGGCGAAGTAGCTAGCCAGAAGATTCTCGAGGAGATGATTAAGCCAACAGTTAAGAAAATGGGCATTGAGTTTGATAACTGGTTTAGCGAGAGCAGTTTATACGAAAAAGGAAAAGTTGATAAAGCGCTTGAAGAGTTGAAAAGCAAAGGCCTGACTTTTGAGCAAGAAGGAGCTTTGTGGTTTAAATCAACAAAGTTCGGCGACGACAAAGACAGGGTCTTGGTTAAAAAAGATGGCGAGAAAACCTACTTTGCCCCTGATGTTGCTTATACTAAAGATAAATTTGACCGTGGCTTTGACAAGTTAATTTGGTTTCTAGGCGCTGACCATTATGGTTATATTAAAAGAATACAAGCCGTGGTTGAGGCCTTAGGACATCAAAAAGAACAAGCAGTATTTATTGTTATGCAGTTGGTTCGTCTTTTACGAGAGGGCAAGGAAGTGAGAATGTCCAAGCGAGAAGGGGTTTATGTTACCCTAGACGAACTTATTGATGAAGTTGGCTTAGATGCGACACGTTGGTTTTTTTTAAGCCGCAGTCCAAACAGTCATTTGAACTTTGACTTGGACTTGGCTAAAGAGCAGAGTGACAAAAACCCTGTTTATTATGTCCAGTACGCCCACGCCCGCATTTGTAGTGTTCTGGCTAAATCCGGAATCCGAAATCCGAAATCCGAAAGCTTGAGATTGCTAAGTTATTCTTCAGAATTAAAACTAATCAAACAATTAATTAAACTGCCAGAGGTCATTGAAGACACAGCCAGAGATTATCAAGTCCAGCGTCTGCCCAAGTATGTCACAGACCTAGCTACTGCTTTTCATAAGTTCTATACCGATTGTCGGGTCATAGATGAAAAAGAGCCAGAACTGACCCAAGCGCGCCTGGCTTTAGCTTCAGCCGTTCAAATTGTTTTGAAAAATACTTTATTCCTAATGGGCATATCAGCCCCTGAAAAAATGTAATGTTTGTTTGTACTTTTTAAATTAGGAGGTAGTGAAAATGAATCATCCTTATTCTTGGATAGGCCTAGTATTGTCAATATTCTTTCAGGTATTAGCCATTGTTTTATTGAAACGTGAAGCGCGAAAGTGTCCTTTAAGGATAATATTCCCATCTGTCATGTTTTTGTGCATGGTCGGAATATGCCTTATGTTTTTATCGGTAGAGTTGTTTGCAAAAGAAATTAATGGCGGAAGTTATGTTAGTACTAGATTAGTTTGTGCCGCAGGCGTGATAGGTTTTATCTTAAGTGTTGGCATTTATCGTTTAGCGGCAATATGGGTTGCGCCTCAACTAAATTTGAAATTAGTATTGATATCTTATTTCCACTGTTTTTTAGGGTAAGAGCTATTCTATGTTTGTATCTAAGGCAGGTTTATTTAACCCTGCCTTTTTCATTGAAAAGAAGCCAAAACAATGTTAAATTATATACATAAGACGCAAGTCAGTATATTTAATTGAAGCAGTGTCTAGGTTCAGCCGAGTTTCTTATAAAATAACAACATATGCGCAAGTTTAATCTAAAAAATGTCATTTGGAAAGAAGGCAAATACTATGTTGTCCAATGTTTGAATGTAGATGTTTCTAGTTTTGGCGGAACTGAGAAAGAAGCTCTAAAAAACTTAGAAGAAGCTTTAGAATTATATTTTGAAGATGAAAAAACACTTTAGATTATTCACGATGAACTTTGCAGAGAATGAAAATGGAATATTAGGTCTTGACAAGAGTTTTTGTTTTGATAGAATGGATACATTAACCCCACTGCGTTCAGGGTCGCAAGACCATGACCGCAGTTTTTTATTATGCGTGTTATAGTTTTTATCGACGGCAGTAATCTTTACCACCGACTTAGATTTCTATTTAGTAATAAGAAGGATGTTTCTTTGCTGGACTTCGATTTTTCAGCATTTTGTGGGTGGCTCTGCAAAGACAATTCCTTAGTTGAAATTCGTTATTATATTGGTGCAGTTAGACGGCAAAAAAACAATGAAAAGAGTGAAAAGATGTATGCCAATCAACAAAGATTATTTTTTAAACTACAGAGACAAAACATCAAAATTATTTTAGGACAATTGATTCAGCATCGCGATAAAAGTTATCATGAAAAAGGTGTTGATGTAAGATTGGCAGTTGAAATGATTAGATTTGCCAGACAAGATAAATATGATATTGCTTATTTGTTAAGTTCTGATACTGATTTAGTGCCTGCCGTAGAAGAGGTTTTGTCATTTAATAAAAAAGTAAAGTATGTCGGCGTAAGCGATAGCCAATCGTTCGGGTTGTCTAAAGCCACTAATAATTATCTTATTTTACGTCCAGAGGATGTAATGAAGTTTTTCGTTAGCGATTGATATGATAAAATATCTATGGATTTTGCAGAGAATGAGAAAAAAATACTAAAGTTTTGGGCAGAAGAGAAGATATTTGACAAGTTAAGGAAAAAGAATAAAGGCAAAAAGCCTTGGAGCTTTTTAGATGGTCCGATTACGGCTAATAATCCAATGGGCATCCATCATGCCTGGGGCAGAACCTACAAGGACTTGTTTCAAAGATACAAAGCAATGCAGGGCTTTGACCAGCGGTTTCAGAATGGTTTTGACTGTCAGGGTCTTTGGGTTGAGGTTGAGGTAGAGAAAGAGTTGGGTTTTAAGAGCAAAAAAGATATTGAAAAATATGGCATTGCCAAGTTTGTTCAAAAGTGCAAAGAAAGAGTTTTGAAGTATTCCAAGATTCAAACTGACCAATCAATAAGATTAGGCCAGTGGATGGATTGGGACAATTCATATTTCACAATGTCGGATGAGAATAATTATGCTATCTGGCGCTTTTTGAAAAAATGTCAAGAAAAAGAACTACTTTACAAAGGCAGGGATAGCGTGCCTTGGTGTCCACGTTGTGGCACAGCTATCAGCCAGCACGAGATTTTAACAGAAGAGTACAAAGAACTAATTCATCAATCAATCTTTTTTAAACTGCCAGTCCAGGGCGAGAAAAAAACATATTTTCTTGTCTGGACAACCACTCCTTGGACATTACCAGGTAATGTTGCTTTGGCTGTTCAGCCAACACTTGATTACGTCAAAGTCAAAGACAGCAAGGGTGATATCTATATCTTACTTAAAGGAAAATCCGAGCTGGTTGAAGGAGGTAAAATTATTGAAACATTCAAAGGCAAAAAACTAGAGGGCTTGAAATATGAGGGATTGTTTGATGATTTGCCAGCTGTTAAAAAGGCGTTGGCTAAATACAAACATAAAGTTATCTTATGGAAAGAGGTTAGCGAGGAAGAGGGGACTGGTATTGTCCATATTGCTCCGGGCTGCGGGACAGAGGATTTTCATTTGTCTAAAGATTTAAAACTGCCAGTGATTGATTTATCTGACCAGGAAAGTAATTACCGAGAGGGCTTTGGCGAGCTCGCAGGTAAGTTTGTCAGCAGCCAACAAACAAGAGATTTCATTTTCGAATCTTTAGAGAAAAAGGGCAGGGTTTTCAAGATTGAGGATTATAGCCATCGTTATCCTACTTGCTGGCGCTGTAAAACAGAGTTGATTTTCCGAGTAGTTGATGAATGGTATATCTCTATGGACAAATTAAGAAAGCCGTTGATGGACGCAGCTAAAAAAATCAAATGGCTGCCTAGTTTTGGTTTGGAAAGAGAGCTTGACTGGCTGAAGAATATGCATGACTGGCTTATTTCCAAAAAAAGATATTGGGGATTGGCTTTGCCTATTTTTGAGTGCCAATGCGGCAATTTTGAAGTAATCGGCTCTAAAGAAGAACTAAAGGAAAGAGCAATAGAGGGTTGGCAAGGGTTTGAGGGTAATTCGCCCCATCGCCCCTTTATTGATAAGATTAAAATTAAATGCTCCAAGTGTGGGGCTAAAGTTTCACGGATTAAAGATGTGGGCACGCCTTGGCTGGACGCTGGCATTGTGCCGTTCTCCACAATGCAATATTTTACTGATAAAAAAGAGTGGCAGAGATGGTTTCCAATTGATTTTATTACCGAGTCTTTCCCAGGCCAATTCAAGAACTGGTTTTATACTCTATTAGTAATGAGCCAGGTCTTGGAAGGTAAAGCTCCGTTTGAAAGAGTGCTGGGCTTTGGCAGCTTGGTTGATGAAAAAGGCGAGGAGATGCATAAATCAAAAGGTAATGCTATTTGGTTTGACGAGGGAGTGGAGAGAATCGGCGCTGATGTTATGCGCTGGATGTATGCCAAAGCCAACCCTTCTGCTAATTTGAGATTTGGCTATAACTTGGCTGACGAAACTAGAAGAAAGCTCTTAACACTTTTGAATTGCTACACTTTCTATAACTACAATAATCCTGGCAAAGTTAAAAAAGCCAAGAGTAAGAACTTATTAGACGCGTGGGTTTTATCCCGTTTTAATAGTTTAGTCAAGCAAGTGACAGAAAGCTTGGATGAGTTTGACGTAATGAGGGCGAGTAGGGCAATTGAGCATTTCTTTATTGAAGACCTTTCGCTTTGGTATATTAGGCGTTCGCGCAAGCGGTTTGATGAAGCGGCTTCCACCCTTTATTTTTTGCTTTTGAATTTGTCTAAATTAATTGCGCCAATAATGCCGTTTTTAGCAGAACAGGTTTATCAGGAGTTGCGGGATGACAAAATGCTGGATTCGGTTCATCTTTGCGATTGGCCAATACTTGATAAAAAAGCGCTTGACCAGGGGCTGGAAGAACAAATGGAACAAGTGAGAGAGGTTGTTTCCTTGGCTTTGGCTCAACGAATAGAACTAGGTATTAGAGTGCGACAGCCTCTTGGTCAATTAAAGGTTAAAGCAAAGAAAATAGAAAAGAAAGAGTTGATTGATTTGATTAAAGAAGAAGTTAATGTAAAAAAAGTGGTTTTTGACACTAAGCTCAAGCAAGAGATTGAATTTGATACAAAGATTACGCCAGCCCTGAAGAAAGAGGGTCAGTTGCGTGAGATTATTCGTCATATCCAATCCTTGCGCAAGAAAGCTGGTTTACTCCCGCAAGATAACGCTGTTATTTTTTACTCGGGCAATAAAGAATTGAACAAGATTATTATTGATAATAAAAAAGAGATTTTGAGCTCTACCCGTTCAAGCGAACTTAAACAAGGTGAAGAGGGTAAAGTTAGCAAAGAGGTTAAAATTGATAACTATAATTTGTTTTTAGCTATTAGCAAAAAGTAATTATTAAAACTATATGCCAGTTAAAGCGCCTCCGGGCGAAAAACCTATTGGAATAGTTGACGAGCCTGAATTGCATCAGGTAGAGGGTATTAGCAAGATAGGGGCAGTTGAAGAAACGCCTCAATGGGAAAAAAGAGAGAAGAGCCCTTTTGCTCCTCGTTATAGCCGTCGGGCAATGCAGAAGCGGGAAGCCCAAAAAGAGAAAAAGCAGAAAAAGGAGGAAAATCCTGTTGAGGATATTTTTGCCAAGCGCTACGGCAAGGTAAAGATAGAAGAAGCAGCTAAAGCGCTGCTTAAAGGCCATCTCGAGGCTTTTAGTGATAAACCAATAGAAAAATACAAGGCAAAAAAGCTGGCTAGAATGAACCCGGCAAAGTTTTTAGCTGATTATTCTGAAAAATGGGGCAAAAGAAAATATCTTGAGAGAAAAGATATACCAATTCTGATGAAACACCTTAGGGAAGAAAGAATGAAGGGTTCTATTTCAATTCGTGAAAAAAAGAAGCTCAAAAGACGATTAAAAGCTCTTAAGGGTTTAGGTTATAAGCCAAAGCCCAAGGTATTGCAAAAAACCATTAAGAAGCCGTCGCCTACCTCTTCTGCTCAAAGACGCAAGTCGTCTCAAGTAGGCGCCAGCTTCTGGAAGCGATTGCGAGGTCTTTAGCTTGCTTTTCGTCCTCTTATATAGTTAAAGAACAAAGGGGACATTTTCTTTTACTTGGAAAAAGGGTAAGATGTTCTATGGCTCATCAACATTACAGAACAAAAGGGATTATTCTGAAAAAAGAGGACAGGGGAGAGGCAGATCAACTATTCACTGTTTTTACAGAAAAGTTTGGCAAGCTGGAGGTCTTAGGCAGGGCAATCCGTAAGATTACTTCTAAGCTTCGTTCCGGCGCCGAGCTTTTTTATCTTTCTGAAATAGAGTTTATTCAGGGCAAGAGTTATAAAACCCTTACAGACGCTATTTTAATTGAAAAGTTTCAACCAGCTTTTCAGATGGCCGAAGCGCTTGACTGTTTAGTGGGTAGAGAGCAGAAAGATGATGAGATTTGGCGTTTGCTCTTGGAAGTTTTTTCTAAAGAAGAGCTGCCCTTAACTTTTCACTACTTTTTTTGGAAACTGCTTGATATTCTAGGTTATAAACCCGAGCTTTTTAATTGCGCTTGCTGCCACAAGAAACTTTTGCCGGAAACCTTGTTTTTCTCGCCTGAAGACGGCGGAGTCATTTGCTGGCAGTGCAATAAAGACAAAGAGGTCAAAGGTATTTTAGTTGATACTATTAAGGCCTTGAGGTTGCTTTTATCAGAGCCAATTATGATAATTGACAAATTGAAACTAGACAAAGCAACTGAACAAAACTTGCAGGAAATTTCTCAATTTTATCTCAGTCATTTAAAAGAAATGATTAATCCACAGTCTAGGGCTTGACAGGTCTGCTTATTCTAGTATATACTGACTGTGTTATGAAAAACAAGAAACTAAATCTCCTTTTGGTCATCCTTCTCGATCTATTAGAGTTGGGAGATTTAGTTTTGTAACAGCTTAACAAAAACAAAAGAAACAAAACCAAACCTCTCGACAGAGAGTTTTTTCTTTTTATTGCTGGGAACATTAATAATTACATAGGAGGCGATGAAGATGGAAAAGCATCTTAATGATAAAGGCCAATGGACAGACGGTAGGGATGTAAAGTCCCCAAAGAAGCGACAATATTCGAATAGGGAGAAGATGCCAAGAGATGTTAAAAGGTTTGAACAACTGAGAAAAGAGAGAGCTTGTTCTTCGAAATAGCCGAGGCAAGGTAATCCCTTGTTTGCGGCTAAGGCCAGTTGCGGTAATCCTGCAGCTGGCCATTTTCTTGCAAAAAATGCAAGAAGAGGTTAAGATAAGAAATATGAATAAAGCAATCATTTTTATCATTTTCATTATCATCATTGCTGGAGTGAGCGCAGCTGGCTATTGGTATTGGCAGGGTCAGCAGTATTCTAAAGAAGTGCTCAAAGTAGATATTCTTGGTCCTGACCAGATTCAAGCTGGTGAAGAAGTAGAATATTTAGTTAAGTTTAAAAACAACGGCAATGTTCGTTTGGAACAGCCTGAACTTATTTTTCAATACCCAGATAATGCTTTTCCAGTTGAAGGCAAAGAGTTAAGGATTACAGAGGAAATTGAAGATATTTATCCTGGCGAGGAGCGAGTAGTTAGTTTCAAAGCCCATATCTTTGGTAAAGAAGGGGATGTTTTAAAAGCCGAAACCTGGTTAAGCTACCAGCCAAAGAATTTAACTGCTAGATACGAGTCAAAGACTAGCTTAACTACTCAAATTAAAACAGTCCCTTTTACTTTCGAGTTTGATTTGCCTTTGAAAGTTGAGCAGGGAGAACGAATTGACTTTTCTCTAAACTATTTTTCCAATATTGATTATCTCTTGGAAAACCTAAGGGTTAAGATAGAATACCCTGATGGTTTTGAGTTTTTAAGCTCAAAACCAACTGCTTTGGATAATACAGACTGGGACTTGCCTGTCCTGACGCAGGCTGACGGCGGCAGAATTCAAATTGAAGGTATTCTTGATGGCAACGAAGGGGCTAAAAAGGCCTTCAAGGCCCAGATTGGCTTGGTTAATAATAATCAGTTTGTCCTGCTTAAAGAAAGCTCGCAGTCAGTAGAAATTGTTGAACCTTCTTTGTATATCTCTCAATTGATTAACGGCTCGCAGAATTACCCGGCAAATGTCGGCGATATGCTGCATTATGAGATTTTCTTTAAGAACATTGGCAGAAGTCCTATTCAAAAAAAGTTTCTTTTTGTCAAACTGGATAGTGACTTTTTTGACCTCAACAGCTTAAAGTCAGACAAAGGTGAGTTTGGCAGAGGCGACAACTCAATTATTTGGGACTGGAAAGTAGTGCCTTCTTTAAAGTTTTTGGATTCTAATGATGAAGGCAAGGTTGACTTTTGGGTCAATGTTAAAGACGGTTCAGCTGGCCGTAAAATCAAGAACCCGCTTTTACAAAACAAAGTAACAGTGGCTGGCACAGATAAGCTTTTTGAGATTAAAATCAATTCAGGGGTTGAGCTTGAACAAAAAGTCTATTATCAAGAAGAAGTCTTTGGCAACTCTGGTCCTTTACCGCCCCAAATAGATCAAAAAACCACTTACACTGTCTTCTGGCAGATTGAGAACTCTTGGAATGATTTGGAAAATGTTAAGGTTAAAACCCAGCTGCCTTCCTCTGTTTCAGTGACTGGCAGATTTTTTCCTGACAATGCCAAGTTCACTTTTGACTCCCAGTCAAGAGAAGTGCTTTGGAATGTTAGCAAAGTGGATGCCTTTCAAGGCTCTGGAGAAGAGGGGAGCCCTTTAACTCTGGCTTTTCAGATTGAGTTTGTGCCTGATGCTTTTCAAAGAGGCAGAACTCCTTGGTTGGTTAAGGATACAGAGATTATAGGGACAGATTCTTTTACCTTGGACATTATTGAGGAAAAAGCTGACGGTGTTAACACCACCCTGCCTGATGACCAAACAGTTAGTTCGGGCCAGGGAATAGTAGAGTAACTATGGAAGATAAGATGCAAAAAATAGTTTCTTTAGCCAAGCGCCGGGGTTTTGTTTTTCCCGGGTCTGAAATCTATGGCGGTTTAGCTAATACCTGGGATTATGGGCCTTTAGGTATTGAAATGGTTAATAATATTAAAGAGCTTTGGTGGCAGAGGTTTGTCCGCGCCAGAGAGGATGTTGTTGGCATCTCCAGCAGTATTCTAATGAACCCCAAGGTTTGGCAGGCATCAGGCCATTTAAAAGGTTTTGTTGATCCTTTAGTTGAGTGCCAGAAATGTCACAGCCGATTGCGAGCTGACCATTTAAAAGAAGAGTTTGATAATAAATGTCCGAGTTGTAAGGGAGACCAGTTTTCAGAAGAGAAAAACTTTAACCTGATGTTTAAAACCTTTATTGGGCCTGTAGAAGATAAAACCTCTACTGTTTATCTAAGACCAGAAACTGCCCAAGGAATGTTTGTTAATTTCAAGAATATCTTGGATAGTACTCGTTTAAAGATGCCTTTTGGTATTGCCCAGATTGGCAAGGCCTTTCGCAATGAAATTACCCCAGGCAATTTTATCTTCCGCGTCCTAGAGTTTGAAATGATGGAGATTGAGTATTTTATTGAAGAAAAGGATTGGCAGAAATACTTTGACTACTGGCAGAAAGAAATGGAAAAGTGGCTTGAGCAGATTGGCATTAATAAAAAGAACTTTATTGTCAGAGAACACGGTAAAGACGAACTTTCTCATTATTCCAAGAAAACTGTTGATTTTGAGTATAAATATCCTTTTGGTCAGAAAGAGCTTTACGGCTTGGCTTATCGGACTGACTATGACTTAAAAGCCCATAATTTGTCTCACGAAGGTTTTGTACCTCATGTTATTGAGCCAACCTTTGGCGTTAGTCGGACTATCTTGGCTCTTTTGTGTGATGCCTATACTGAAGAAAAAGACAGAATTGTTTTAAAACTAAAGCCAACTCTGGCCCCTTACAAGGTAGCTGTTTTTCCGCTTTTGGCTAATAAGCCCGAGTTAGTTAAAAAAGCCAGAGAAGTTTTTGAGCTTTTGCAGCCGCACCTTACTACTACCTGGGACGACCGAGGCAACATTGGCAAGCGCTATTACAGCCAAGACGAAATTGGAACGGTTGCTTGTGTTACTATTGACTTTGACTCTTTGGAAAAAGACGATGTCACGATCCGCGAAAGAGACTCAATGAAGCAAGAAAGAGTAAAAATAAAAGATCTAATGAAGGTCATAAAAGAAAAATTAGAAAGTTGAAAACTTTATGTCCAGCAAAATGGTCTATGTAGTCTTAATTATTATCCTTGGGGTCTTGGGAATCAGCATTGTTGTTTCCCCTTGGATTTCTGATAGAATAGCAAGAAGATCCATTCCATTGACAGTAAATGATGTGTTAGAGAGCGCCTTAAATGCAAATATAAATTTGGAAAGTTATAATGTTTTGCTTGAACGAGTTCATCAGAAGAAAATTGCGACTGGGCAAATTGAGACAGTTGGGACAGAATCATATCAATTTACAGTGGTTCGTAGAGAGGAGAGGTCAAACAGGATTGTTTGGGAAGCAGATGATTCAAAAAAGCAAGACACTTTCTTTTCTATTGATGTAGATGGTATTTTGAAATCAAAGGATGATTATCTGGTACGTATTCAGGAAATACAGAAATCTAACGGGCGCACGTTTTATTTCGTGGAGATGCGTCACAAGGTTGCGAAATTAGTGGAGGGGCAGCAACCTATTATTCAACTGCGAATCGCTGAGGATAATTGGATGGTGTACGATTATCATCTGTTGGTATCAGAGTCAACCGAAATAACAGATGTGGAATTTGAGTATGATTTAATACAGGGCTTTTGGTTGCCAGTTAAGATTACAACAAGACTCTTTTCTACAGGAGATATATTTACAGATGCGGTGAGTTATTCTCAATTTGAAATTAGAAATAGCGGCCTTGAAGGAAAGTAGGTTGATTATAGTAAAGAGTCCACGTAAAACCTTGACTTATTACTTCACTAAACCTAATTTCGCGTGGTAAGTTAAATTAAGGTTATGGCAAAAAAAATTACAAAACAAGATATTGAAAAAGTAAAAACTTATTGTAAATTATTCCCTAGAATACTTCACGTCAAAGTTCTTCCTTGTGATGATACTTTTACTATAAGAATTAAGGAGTTTCCAAATGCAATTACTCAAGTGAATCCCGATGTTGTTGATTTAATTGAAATGGTTTCTGATTGTGTGGCAACTGTTTTAAAAATTCCTAAAAAATATTTAGCTTTTATGCCAAAATACTTGCCTTCTGTTGAGCTTGCTCACGCTTAAAGATTTTGTTTCTAAAAAAAAACAACGGCAGGAGCTCTTAGTGAGCTTCTGCCGTTTTTAGTTGTTTTTGTGGGCTATTTTTGAGGGGCCAGCACGAAATTATCTTTATCTTTCAGATCTTGGATACTAGTTATATAGAGAGTCATTTTTTTGTGGATTACTTTCACCTTTTCTCCTTCTCTTAAAGGTTTGGTGTAGCACGGTTTTCGTAGTCCTGCTACGGTGATTGTTATCTTCTCTGGAGAGATTTCAATCTCAACCATTTTTTCAGTTTCAGGCATTATCTTTCCTCCTTTCTGATTTAGGTAAAATTTCTGTTGTTGAGGTTAGCATATCTTTTAAATTTTTGCAAATTAGATTACAATAGAGCAATGTCGGAATACAACAAAACAACCCTGAAGAATGGCTTGCGGGTGATTAGTGTGCCGGACAAGAATGCCCAGACTGTCACGGTTTTGATTTTGGTTGCTGCAGGCAGTAAGTATGAAAGAGCCAAGAACAACGGCATCTCTCACTTTCTGGAGCATATGTTTTTCAAGGGCACTAAGAAAAGGCCCAACACCCTTAAGATATCAGAAACCCTAGATAAAATAGGAGGCAGTTATAATGCTTTTACCTCAAAAGAAATAACTGGATATTTTGCCAAAGTTGCCCAAGAACACAGCGCCCTGGCTTTGGACTGGGTTAGTGATATTTTTCTTAATTCTAAAATAGAGTCAGCCGAGATAAACAGGGAAAGAGGAGTAATTATTGAAGAGATAAATATGAGGCAGGACGCGCCAATGATTTACATTGGCGACCTCTGGGAAAAGCTATTATACGGCAACCAGCCAGCTGGTTGGTTAACTATTGGCGCTAAAGAAAACATTGCTGGCTTTAAGAGAAAAGATTTTACCCATTACTTAAAAAATCATTATTCCAGCTTAAATACTATTGTTTGTTTGGCAGGCAACTTTAACCAGCAGAAAATGCTCGAGCAAATTAAAAAGTATTTTAAAAGAATCAATCAGGCATCACCCCAGCCCAAGATGGTTGTTAAGGAGAGCCAAAGAAAGCCCAAGCTGCTTTTGCATTTTAAAGAAACTGACCAGAGTCATCTTTGCTTGGGAGTAAGGGGTTATAACTTATTCCAAAAAGAAAAATACCCAGCTGCTATTTTAAGCGCTATCTTGGGCGGTAATATGTCTTCCCGTCTTTTTATTAAAGTCAGAGAAAGACATGGCCTTGCTTATTATATCCATACTTCTGCTGAAAGCTATACTGACTCTGGATATTTAGTAACATCAGCTGGTGTTCAGAATAGCGCCTTGGCTAAAGCAATTAAACTGATTTTAGCAGAATACAAGGCAGTCAGGGACAAAAAGATTTCTTCAAGCGAGCTCAAAAAAGCTAAGGATTATTTAAAAGGCTCAATGACTTTGAGCTTAGAGCCGTCTGACGCCCAGGCTTCTTTTTACACCGGTCAGGAGCTTTTGACCAATAAGATTTTGACATTAAAGGAGAAATGTGCCAAAATTGACGAAGTGACTACTAGTCAAGTGCGTAAAGCAGCTCAAGAGATTTTTAAGCTGGAGAACCTAAATCTGGCTTTAATTGGTCCGCATAAAGACAAAACAAGATTTCAGAAGCTGCTCAAACTTTAAAATCCATGAAAGAACAAGCTGTTCTCAACATTAGTTGGGGAACGATTTCTAAAATAATTGTTGCTGTTATCGCTGTCTATATTCTATTTACTGTCAAAGATATTATTGTTTGGTTTATCTTTGCTTTGGTTTTAGGCATTTTATTCAACTATGTAATTGATATTTTAGAGAAAAAGAAGATTCCCCGCATTCTCTCGGCGCTGCTTTTGTACTTAGCGGTTTTTGCTTTACTCGGCTTTTTCATTTACAAAACAGCTCCTATTCTGCTTAATGAGTTTCAGGATTTTGCCAAAAACTTTCCCCAGTATCTGCAGAAAATCTCGCCTCTTTTTGAGAGGTTTGGCGTGGAGGCCTTTAGGAACACTGATGCTTTGCTTAAAACCCTGCAGGCTAATTTGGACAAAGCTAGTGTCAGTATTATTAATGCTATTTTCAGCATCTTTGGCGGAGCTGCTTCCACTATTTTAGTTCTAACAATGGCTTTCTTCATTTCTTTAGAAAAGAACTTTGTTGAGAAAATACTGGGTACTTTCTCGCCTAAGCGGCACAAAGAACATCTTTTTCGGCTTTGGGACAGAGCCAAGCAGAAAGTAAGCGGCTGGTTCATTACCAGAGTAATTGGTGTTTTGTTTGTCGGCGGAGCAACCTACCTTGTTTTGAGTTTGTTTAATGTAAAATATGCTTTTATCTTAAGCATAATGGCTGGCTTATTCGACCTAGTGCCGATTATTGGGCCAGTAGTAGCAGGGGCTGTCATTGTTTCAGTCGTTGCCCTGACTTCATTATTCCAAGCGCTTTTCGTTGCCATTGCTTTTATTGTCATCCAGCAGTTAGAGAACAACCTACTCTTCCCTATTTTATTCAAGAAGTTTCTTGGTGTCTCGCCAGTGCTTGTTTTGATTGCTTTAGCTGTTGGCGGCAAGTTATGGGGCATTGCCGGCGCTATCTTGGCTATTCCTTTGGCTGGTGTTGTCTTTGAAGTGCTTAAGGATTATCTCAAGAAATTACGAAAAGACGAATCTGATTCAGAAGAGTCAACCCCGGCTGTCGAGAACACTTTTCAGCCTCCTGAACTTGAGTTATGAGTAAGCTTTTTATCATCGCCACTCCAATCGGCAATTTGTCAGACATTACTGCCAGAGCCATCACAACCCTGAAAGGGGTTGATTTAATTTTGTGCGAGGACACTAGACAAACCCAGAAACTTCTTAATCATTTTAGTATTAAAACCTCTACTTTGTCTTATCATCAGCATTCTAAGTTGAATAAGGTAGAAAAGATTATCAATCTGCTCAAGCAGGGCAAGGATTTAGCTCTGGTTTCTGACGCTGGCACACCTGGCATTGCTGACCCAGGAGGTAAGCTAGTTGAGCAGGTTATAAAAGAGCTGGGCGAACAGGTGGCCGTAGTGCCAATTCCTGGTTCTTCAGCTTTGACAGCAGCAGCCAGCATTTCTGGTTTTCCAATGGATAAGTTTCTGTTTCTGGGCTTTCCGCCTGCCAAGAAAAAGCGCCAGAAGTTTTTCCAAGAAGTCATTCAATCAAAACATCCAGTTATATTATATGAATCTCCCCACCGCATTTTGAAGACGCTCAACGAGTTGAGCGAAATATCGACATATCAACATGTTGAAATATCGCTTGTCGTTGGTCGCGAATTAACCAAGAAATTTGAAACTATTTACCGCGGCATCCCAGCCGAGGTTGCAAAAAACATAGAAAGTGATAAAGTCAAAGGCGAATTTGTGATAGTTGTTGCTTTGCGAGTCGATTAAAACGAGGAGGGTTAAAGATGGAACTAAGAGAAATCCCAGCTATTCTTTTTTCTGAATTTGCTGACCTTGACAAGCAAGAAGATGCCTCTTTCCGTTTGGTGAAGAAAACAGTAGCTCCATTAAAAGAGGGTAACGGGGCTGTTTGTCTTGTGAGGTATGACGACAACACCTATTTTGAAATACGGAGTTCTGTCGAACGAGCGAAAAAGACGGATTATACGCAGTCTCCTCCTTATATAGAGGTTTGTCCTAACAATGCAGGCGTGTTAGCAATACCAGGAGATAGAAGTTTTGGTGTGCAGGTTTGTGTCGGTACTTACCTGATGAATAATTCACCAACAGGCTCAGCATTTCTGATTCAAATTCAAGCAAGAGCCTTGGAGTTATTTAAACAGGTAGAAGCAGAGCAAGTATGATTTTTACTTGCCCTATACAGAAAAGGGTACATAGCTGTACCCTTTCTTTTTTTCTGGAAATTATCAATTTTTGTGATAGAATAGGGGAATAAGACTTATGAAAAAGACATTTTTTATCTCCACAGCTATTGACTATCCCTCGCGCAAGCCTCATTTGGGCCATTGCTTGGAACGTCTGCAAGCAGATGTTATTGCCCGCTATAAAAGGGAGCAGGGTTTTGACGTGCATTTTAGCATAGGCACGGATGAGCATGGCCAAAAGATTCAGGGTTATGCTGAAAAAGCTAGCAAAAAACCCCAAGATTTTGTTGATGAAATTAGCGGGTATTTCAAAGAGCTTTGGAAAGTATTAAATATCTCTAATGATGATTTTATCAGAACTACTGAAAAAAGACATCAGAAAGTAGTTGAAGAAGTTGTTCAGAAAATCTATGACAAAGGAAACATTTATGAGGGGAAATACAAGGGTCTTTATTGCATTGATTGCGAAACTTACTATTTAGAAAAAGACTTGGAGAATGGTAATTGTCCAGTGCATAAAAAGCCAGCTGAAATAGTTGAAGAGGACGCCTATTTCTTCAAGTTGAGCAAATATCAGAAGCAGATTATTAAACAGATTAAAGAAAACGAAAACTATATTATTCCAGCAAGCAGGAAGAATGAAATATTAAATCGTCTTAAAGAACCCTTGCGCGATTTAAGCATTACTAGAAAAACAGTTAGCTGGGGTATTCCCTTTCCTGCTGATAAAGATCTGACTTTATTCGTTTGGGTGGATGCTTTGCTCAACTATTTTACAACCATTAATTATCCCGGCGCTAAGTTCAAGAAGTTTTGGCCAGCTGATGTTCATGTTGTCGGTAAAGATATTACCTGGCATCATATTGTTGTTTGGAATGGTTTGCTTTTGTCTTTAGGTTTGCCTTTGCCCAAGACAATTCTTGTTCATGGCTATATTACAGTTGACGGCCAGAAGATGTCTAAGAGTTTGGGTAATGTGGTTGATCCGGTTGAGCTGATTGAGAAGTATGGGGTTGACCCAGTCCGTTACTTTTTACTGCGTGAGATTTCGCCATTTGAAGACGGCGACTTTACAATTGAAAAGTTTGAGGCAAGATACAATAGTGATTTAGCAAGTGGACTAGGGAATTTGTTAGCTAGAATATTGACCCTTGCCAGTAACAATAACCAATGTTTAGGTGTCGGACACCCAAACATTGAGAATAAGGGGTTGAAAAAGGCAATTGGTTTAGCTCAAAAGGGTTATAAGCAAGCGTTGTATAGCTTTAAGTTTAATGAAGCGCTTGGGACGATTTGGCAGCTAATCAGTTTTTGCGATAAATACATTGAGCAGGAAAGACCCTGGGAGGAGAAACAGGGGAGCAAGCAAGTCATTGCTGATTTACTGGCAACTCTGGCTGAAATTGCTGACTTGCTCAAACCATTCCTGCCTGAAACTTCAGAAAAGATTCTAACCCAGTTAAAATCAGGCAAAAGCAAACCGCTTTTCCCTAGATTGTAATATGTTAATTGATACTCACGCTCACCTTAATTTTAAGGATTTTAATAAGGACAGAGATGAAGTAATTAAACGTAGTTTAGAAAACAATATCTGGCTAATAAATGCCAGCTCTACTTTTAATACATCAAAATTAGCAGTTGAGATTGCCGAGAAATATCCTGAAGGTGTTTATGCCAGTGTTGGTTTGCATCCGATTCATGTCAGACAAGAGGAGCTTGATGTTGAGAAATATCGTGAGCTTGCTAAGAGTGAAAAAGTAGTTGCTATTGGCGAAACTGGCCTTGATTACATGTACCCTGAACACGAGAAGCAGGAAAAGGTTTTTTTTGAGCACTTGGTTTTAGCCAAAGAATTAGACTTGCCAGTTATCTTTCACTGCCGTAAAGCCCATAATGAAATGCTTCAAATTTTACATAGGTCAGACCTATGTAAAACTGACAGAGGTCTGACCTATGTAAGGGGAGTGGTGCATTGTTTTACAGGAAGCTGGAAACAAGCTAAGCAGTATTTGGATATGGGTTTGTACTTGGGCTTTAATGGCATAATCTATAAGATGGGTCTAGACGAAGTAATTAAAAAAACACCCCTAGATCGGATGTTGATTGAAACAGATTGTCCGTATCTTACACCAAGAGCAGAAGGCAAAGGTCGCAATGAGCCAATTTTTATCAAACACATTGTTCAGACTATTGCCGAAATCCGAGGCGAACCATTTGACCAAATTGCCCAAGCTACTACCCAAAACGCCAAGAAATTATTTAGTATTTAATGTTTGGGTATCGGATACCCAAACATTGAAAATATTGTAAAAAAATAGCCACAGAGAGTATTTATTTTCACTCTCTGTGGGCGATTGGTTAGTGTTGATCCTAGCCTACCGCAAGCATATTTAGTACGGGCGCAACAGGTTTTAACTGATCTGTTGTGCCAGTGATGATTATGACGGGAGGCTTCTCGTTCTTCAAAACCTTTCTAACTCTGAACGGGAAGGTTTTTTCTTGACTGATTGGGAGCGTTAATTCCGAGCCTGGCTTGGGGATAGAAGGAACTAGGGTTCTTTTTTGAAGTATACTATCGTGGATGCGGGCAATAATAACGAACATGTTTACACCTCCTTTCTGATTGTTATGTTACTATAAATTATTGAAATGTCAATATTGCTAAACAGGGAAAAGCATAATATAATAAAATATCAGTATGGAAGAGTATAAACCAAGCAAAATTGAGCCCAAGTGGCAGAAGTATTGGGATAAAGAGAAATTGTTCAAAGCTAAGGACTTTGCTAAAAGTTCTAAGCTTTTTTTATTAGTTGAGTTCCCCTATCCTTCTGGGGCTGGTTTGCACGTGGGGCATTGCCGGAGCTATACAGCAATGGATGTTATTGCCCGCAAAAGGAGAATGCAGGGCGAGAATGTGCTTTATCCAATGGGTTGGGATGCTTTTGGTTTGCCTACTGAAAACTATGCGATTAAAACTAATAAGCAGCCAGCAGTGGTTACTAAAGAGAACACAACTGTTTTCAAGCGCCAGGAAAAGTCGCTGGGCTTGAGTTTTGACTGGAGTAGGGAGATAAACACAATAGACCCCAAATACTATAAATGGACCCAGTGGATATTCTTGCAAATGTTTAAAAAAGGCTTGGCTTACAAAGCCAAGATGCCGATTAACTGGTGTCTTTCCTGCAAGATTGGCTTGGCTAATGAAGAAGTGGTTGAAGGCAGATGCGAGAGGTGTGGTGGTCAGGTCGAGAAAAGGGAAAAAGAACAATGGATGTTAAAGATTACAGATTATGCCGAGCGCTTACTTAAAGACTTGGACAGGGTTGATTATCCAGCAAGAGTCAAAACCTTGCAGAGAGATTGGATTGGCAAGAGTGAGGGATGGGAGATAAAATTTCAAATTAAAAGTTCCCATCTACAAGTTCCTGTTTTTACTACCAGAGCAGATACTTTGTTTGGTTGCACTTACCTTGTTTTATCTCCAGAGCATCTAGTTTTGCAAGAACTCTCTTATTCAAACAAAAAACAAGTTGAGCAATATATTAAACAGGCCAAGCATAAACTGGAAAGAGAGCGGTTGGCAGAAGCTAAAGAAAAAACAGGAGTGAAGCTGGAAGGAGTGACTGCTATCAATTCGGCTAATAACAAAGAACTCCCAATTTTTGTAGCAGATTATGTAATGATGAACTATGGCACTGGCGCGATTATGGCTGTGCCCGGGCATGACCAGCGTGATTGGCTTTTTGCCAAAAAGTTCAAATTGCCTATTATTGAGGTTATCTCTGGGGGTAATGTTGTGGAGGGAGCTTATCATGAAGAAGGCGCGTTGGTTAATTCAGACGAGTTTAATGGTTTGAAATCAGAAAAAGCAAAGGAGCAAATAGCAAAGAAAGTAAAAGCTAAGAAGAAGATAAACTACAAATTAAGAGATTGGGTATTCTCTAGACAGAGGTATTGGGGAGAACCTATTCCTTTGGTTTTTTGCGAAAAGTGCGGTTGGCAGGCAGTTAATGAAAAAGACCTGCCAGTTGAACTGCCCAAGGTTAAGAACTTTCAACCCACTGAAAAAGGAGAGTCGCCTTTGGCTAAAGCAGGGGACTGGCTTAATGCTAAGTGTCCCAAGTGTAAGGGTAAAGCTAAAAGAGAAACCGATACAATGCCTAATTGGGCAGGCAGTAACTGGTATTTTTTACGCTATTGCGATCCAACTAATGACAAAAAGTTTGCTGATGCTAAAAACCTAAAATATTGGATGCCCATTGACTGGTACAATGGCGGGATGGAGCATACTACTTTGCATTTGCTTTATTCTAGATTTGTTTATAAGTTCTTGTGGGACATTGGCGCTCTACTCGAAGAACTTGGTTCAGAGCCCTACAAAAAAAGAACTTCTCATGGTATGATTTTAGCTGAAGGTGGAGTGAAAATGTCTAAGTCTAAAGGCAATGTTATTAACCCTGATGAGGTTATTAAAGAATGTGGCGCTGACACTTTAAGAATGTATGAAATGTTTATGGGGCCATTCTCACAAGCAATTGCTTGGGATACGAAAGGGGTTAAGGGAGTTAGCAGGTTTTTGGAAAAGACCTGGAGACTGCAGGATAAATTGTCTAAGCAGAAAGGCAAAAAAGAGCAGTCTTTGGGGAAGCTGATTCACCAGACAATTAAAAAGGTTTCCGAGGACATTGAAGCAATGAAGTTTAACACAGCGGTTTCTGCTTTAATGATTTTGGTCAATGCAATGGAGAAACAAAAGAGTTTGAGCAAGAAAGATTTTGCAGTTTTACTGATTTTACTAAGCCCATTCGCTCCGCATTTAGCTGAAGAGCTTTGGCAGCAACAAGGCAACAAAAAGAGCATTGGGTTTACAAAATGGCCAGAATATGATAAAAAACTAATTAAGGAAAAGACAATAACTTTGATTGTTCAAGTGAATGGCAGGGTTAGAGATAAGATTGAGGTTCAGGCAGGCATCAGCGAAAAACAAGCTCAAGCTAAGGCGCTGGAGAGTCAAAAAATCCAAGATTGGCTACGAAACAAAAAAGCTAAAAAGGTTATCTTTATTAAAGACAAATTAATTAATATTGTTATATGATTAAAAAAGTAGTAATTGCAGCAGCAGGTCAGGGCACTAGAATGAAGCACCTGACCAAGAATAAGTCAAAGCATTTGATAACGGTTCGAGAGAAGCCGTTTTTAGGATATTTAATGGATAATTTAATAAAGGCAGGCTATCAGGATATTATCTTGGTAGTGGGCTTTAAAGCTGATTTAATGCAGCAGTTTTTGGATAAAAATGGCTATAAAGCCACTATTGTTAATCAATTTGATATTCTAGGACCTAAGGAAAAAGAATATGGCACCTTATGTCCAGTTAAGTGTGTCAAGGATTTAGTAGGTAAGGAAGACTTTTTGGTAGTCTATGGCGATAACCTTTATTCAGTTGAGGATTTAAAATCTTTTCATGACAGCAATGGTTACAGCTGTGTAGCTGGTCGTATTGAAGAAGAGTATCCTGAGAGATACGGCGTTTTGATTCCAGATAATGGTTTCTTAAAAGAGATTATTGAAAAACCAAAAGAATACGTTGGTAATTTAGTGAATACCGGGCTTTACAAATTCACTTCTGAAGTTTTTGACAAGATCCCTCAAGTTAAGCTCTCGTCAAGAGGTGAGTATGAACTGACTGATGCGATTACTCTTTTGGCTAAAGAGGGCAAAGTAAAAGTTAAAAGGATAAAAGATTACTGGATGGATTTTGGCAGCCCTGGGGATATTGTTAAGTTTGATAAGTTTTTAGAACAGTCTGATAATTTTAAGTAATTGATTGACAACTATTCGCGCTTTGCTTAGAATAGAAACAGACCTTCCTATTTTTATGCGCTTTGATTTACTTTTTTTCTCTCAAACACAAAATCTTATTGGCCAGAACTTTTGGTTTGATGTTGTTGTTATCTTTTTTGCCAAGTATTTGCCCTATATTTTAATAGGTCTTTTATTTTTACTCTTACTCAAAGATTACAAAAAGTATCTTGACCTTGTTGCTGTTGCCGTTTTTTCAGCTAGTTTGGCAGGAGTAATCACTATTATTATCCGCTTTTTCTATTACCGGCCAAGGCCTTTTGCTTTAGAAAACATTGTTCCTCTTTTCAGCCATTCAGTTAGCGCTTCTTTTCCTTCTTTGCATGCTGCTTTTTTCTTCGGCTTATCATTTGCTATTTTATTCTATAACAAAAAAACCGGCGCTATCTTTTTAGCAGCCAGCTTTTTAATTGCTTGCAGTCGTGTCTTAGCAGGCCTTCACTGGCCTAGTGATATATTAGCAGGTATTGTCTTAGGGATTCTTTGCGCTTTAGCAGTGATTAGAGTTTGTAGCCCGCCTGCACTTTGTTTCGGCGGGCATAAGAATCACTAAACTTGCTATGCTTGCTAAGTGGTTCTAATGTGCCGCGGGTGGGAGTCGAACCCACACGAGCTTGCGCCCACAAAATTTTGAATTTTGCGCGTAAACCAATTCCGCCACCGCGGCCTGCTTTTATAATATCATCATTTTAACCTTTTGTCCAGCTGGCCTCAACAATACGTTGGGGCTGTTTTTGTTGGAGTACTGCTAGATTAGAGCAGTTGGTTTTGTGAACAGAAGCGCCTTCGCCCTTAGTAACAAAGGCGATAATGTTTTCGCCTTGTTTTGGTTGACAGCACTTTGCCATTTTAACGGCAATGCCAGCCTGGCCGCCAATTAAAATCTTTGATTCTTTCTTAGTTCTCCTGGGAATAATTTTGGTAATCAAAGAGGCTTTTTCTTTAATTACTCTGCCAGGCTTGGCTAAAGAAAGACCGTAGGCCTTTTCCAGAAAGTTCCTGATTTTACTTCTGGCTTTTTGTGTTCTAGCCACTCTTAACCAGTCAGAAGTTGGTTTTTTATCTTTGGCAGTAATAATTTCTACCTGATCGCCTGTTTTTAAACTTTGTTTGAGCGAGACCATCTTGTTATTGACTTTAGCGCCAACGCAATGTTCGCCGATTTCCGAATGAACCGCATAAGCAAAGTCAATCGGTGTTGAGCCCTTGGGCAGGTCAATTACTTCCATTTTAGGAGTTAAGGTAAAGATGCTGTCTTTGAAAAGGTCAGTCTGCAGATGCTCGGATATTTTCTGAGGGTCTTTTATCTCGGCTTGCCATTTTCTCAATTGGTCCAACCAGTAAAATTGGTGCTGGTAGGTTTTTTCAGGCAGTTTTTCTTTATAGCTGAAGTGGGCGGCAGCGCCGTAGGCAGCTTCCTGGTTCATTTTAAGTGTTTTAATCTGAATCTCTATTGGATCTTGGCAAATAGGGCATTGGACAGTAGTGTGCAAAGAGCGATAACCATTAGGTTTAGGAGAGCTGATATAGTCTTTGATTCTGCCATAAAGAGGGGACCAGGTGTTGTGAATAATGCCTAGCGCTTGGTAGCAGCTTTCTACATCCTGCAGGATAACTCTAAAAGCAATCAAATCATAAATTTTGTCAAAGTCCATATTATACTTAAGCAATTTCTGGTAAAGGGAGAAGGAGTGTTTGGCTCTGGCGCTAATTTTTATCACCTTGATATTATGGTCAGCTAGGATTTTCTCAAGAGCCGGCTTAATTTTATTAAGAAAAGCTGCTCTTTGATTGTATTCTTCTTTAACATTTTTCTGCAGCCATTGATACTCTTTAGGGTAGACATAAGGGAAAGCAGCATCTTCTAGGTCGCCCTTGATTCCTCCCATACCCAAGCCGTAAGCCAGAGGCGAAAGTATTTCTAGAGCAATAATACTTCGCTTGATTTGTTCTTCTGGCGGATACTCTTGAGCCAGATTGTTCATTTCATCTAGTCTGCCAGCCAGAGTGATTAAGATAGGGGAGATATCTCTGGTAATGGCAAAGAACATTCTTCTTAAAGCTTCAGCTTGTTGGCTGATATAGACTTTTCGCCATTTCTTGAGAGGTTTGGCTTTGGAGCTCTTTTTTGGGGAGCATAAATCTTTTAATTGATTAGCTTTTTTGATAATAGCCTTGATTTGTTCGTCAGCTATTTTATCTGGGTCAATATGGTGGAGAATGCCAGCCAGTAAAGTTTTTTGGTCTGCTCCCATTCTGGTTAAGATAAGAGCCATTCTAAGGGAATGTAAAAAAAATGGGTTAGTCTCTTTTAAGTTGGAGCGCAAAGTTGCCACGGTCTTATCAACCAACTCTGGCGGGTCAATTTCTTTTTTAAGTTTTTGAATTATCTCTTGCATATTTACATTCTTTACTAGAGCAAGCGAGCTTCTTGCCTTTTTCTACTAAGAGCGATTTGCAATCAGGGCAAGTTTCATTAACTGGCTTGTCCCAGAGAGCAAAGTCGCATTTGGGCCACTGGTTGCAGGCGTAAAAAACCTTGCCTTTTCTGGTTCGTTTTTCAGTAAGTTCTCCTTTTTGACACTTAGGGCATTTAATGCCAAGCGATGGCTTAAGGATTGGTTCAGTATGTTTGCAACCAGGAAAGCCAGAGCAAGCCAGGAATCTGCCAAACCTGCCTAACCTTATAATCATTGGTTCTCCGCACTTAGGGCACTTCTTATCTGTTTTTTCCGTTAGGTCTTTTTTGATTACTGTTTTTTCTTTTGCTTTCAAGTTTTTTTCAAAAGGAAAGTAAAAGTCCTCTAGGGTTTTGACCCAGCCGTCTTTGCCTTCAGCTATTTCATCAAGCTCTTTTTCCATTTTAGCAGTGAACTTAATGTCCACTATTTTAGGAAAGTGTTCAACTAAAACCTCGTTGACTATACTGCCAATCTTAGTTGGTTCAAACTTGCGCTGTTCATTTTTCTGAACATAGTTTCTCTGTTGGATAGTGTCCAGAATAGGCGCATAGGTTGAGGGTCGGCCAATTCCTTCTTTTTCCAAGATTTTAACCAAGCTGGCTTCAGAATACCTAGCAGGGGGCTGGGTAAAGTGCTGGTCGGGTATCAGTTTCTTTAAATCTAAGAGTTCATTGTTTTTTAATTCAGGCAATTGGTTTTCAGTAAACTGCATTGGATATATTTTGAGAAAGCCATCAAACTTGAGGGTCTGGCCATTAGCCCTAAAAGTATAGTTACTAGCTGAAATGTCAATTTTGGACGCGTCAAACCTGGCTTCTGTCATTTGCGAGGCGATAAATCTCTGCCAGATTAGTTCATAGAGCTTGTCTTTAACCATTGTTGGCGTTTTACTGGGGTAGGAGGGTCTGATTGCCTCGTGGGCTTCTTGGGCTCCTTTGGACTTTGTTTTGTAATGTCTGGGCTTAGTATATTGCTTGCCAAAGCTTTTTTCAATCAATTTCCTGGCTTCTGCCTGGCTGGCAGATGATAGATTAAGAGAATCTGTCCGGTGGTAAGTAATTAGACCTCGTTCATATAGTTTTTGAGCTAAAAACATTGTTCTTTTGGCGCTCAATCTTAATTGACCAGCTGCTGTTTGCTGAAGAGTGCTGGTGGTGAAAGGGGGCAGAGGATTCTTTTTGGTTTGTTTTTTCTCAATGTCAATTACTTTGTATTCGGCGCCTGTTAAATCTTTAAGAATCTGTTCAGCTTTTTGTTTGTCTTTAATACCTAATTTAGTTATTGCTTTGTTGTTTTTTTCCGTCAACCTTGCTTCAAAAACTTCTGTTTGGTTTTGTTTAGCCAGCTCTGCCGTTATATCCCAATATTCTTCTGGTTTAAACTTTTTAATTTCTTCTTCTCTTTCACAGATTAACCTGACTGCTACTGACTGCACTCTGCCAGCAGACAAACCCCGCATCACCTTTTTCCAGAGAAAAGGCGAGAGCTTGTAGCCGACCAAGCGGTCTAGGATTCTTCTGGCTTGCTGGGCATTGACCAGCTTCATGTCAATTTTCCTTGGATGTTTGATGGCTTGCTCAATAGCTGGTTTAGTAATTTCGTGGAAAGCAATCCTGTCTGGGTCTTTTAGTTTAAGAGCATGAGCTAAGTGCCAGGCAATGGCTTCTCCTTCTCTGTCGCTATCGGTCGCTAAAATTGCGCTATCTGCTTTTTCTAAATGTTTTTTAAGCTCATTTACTTTTTTTCTCGCTTTAGTTGGAATAACATACTTGGGCGTGAAATCTTTTTTAACATCAACGCCCAGTTCTTTTTTAGGCAAATCACGGATATGACCATAAGACGAAGCAACTAAAAAATCCTTGCCCAAAAAGCGCTGAATTGTTTTAGATTTTGTCGGACTTTCCACAATTACTAGTTTCACCCCCACACCAAACAAGTTTATGTTTTCAACAATCTATTCAATATGATTATTGAAAGCTTTCACTTGTGGTTGTTTATCTCAAACCCCCGACAACCCTATAACGAAGTTAAAACTTGTTATGGTGTGGGGGTTCATAGTGTTATTGATTATCTTATTCTCACTATAACCTAGTCGTTGATAAATTAAAAGCTCCCTTCAACCATTTGGCTGAAGGGAGATGTTCGCGCATAGATTATTCCTCGCTTGACAGGACTTCGATATAATCTATGTTTTGATCTGAAAGCGGAATGATTCGGTTATTTGGAAGATCAATAAGATTTCCGTCTTCAGCAAGCTTGAATGTTATTTTTGTTAGATGAACAAAGTATTCATCCGCGCTAACGATGGTACCCTCGTGCGTGGTGTTGCGCGCACCTTTATAATATATTTTTATTCGTTTGCCTGCACATTCTGAAAGTACCGACATTCTATCACCTCCTTTCACTGTCTTAGTGGTTGATGAGGCAATTTCTCGGGTTCAGCATGCGCCGATTTTTTTCCGACCGTTAACACTAACTGCACCTGCCCCGCAGTGGATCACGCTGAGAACATTACCGTTACTATCATAAATAACGATGTCTAACGATCCAGCGCCTCCTTTTTCATTATATGCTACTTTGAGAGTTCTACTTTCTCCACTACCACCAATCTTTACATCTTCTATATCAGTCACACTTGGCTCATTTGCACTTACTTTCATAAGATAAACCTCCTTTCTAACCACAACCCTACCACAATAATCTAAAAAGTCAAAAGAAACAAAAGAGAATCCCAAATTTTAATGTTTGGGGGTTAATGTTTGGGTATCCGATACCCAAACATTGATTAGCTTTGACTAGCTCTTAGAGACTAAATAATGATAAATAATTTGATGTATTAGAAAAGCCCGAGAAAAACTGTCGTTTAAACCAGTTTTATTCTCGAGCTTCTTGTGGATATCGTTTCGTCGGTGATGCCTATGGTATCAGCTGGCATCTGCGTCGGTGATGTCCCTGATGCTATAAGAGCAAATGGATGAGGATTCTCACCTGTCCTTCGGCCTGAGCCTGCATCTTTTCGTTGAATTCACGATCTTTTTCTTTGCAGATGTCAAGCTCCTTAGCGAAGTAGTCCGCCTTCCCCTCCATTTTGGCGATCTGCTCTTTGATAATAGCATTAATGGCAGCTCTTTTCTCTTCGCTTATTGTTATTGTAATCATTCTATTCCCTCCAGTTTGATAGCCCGACAGTTAGATAACCATCGGGCGGATGTCCTTTTACGGCTCTACTATTGTGATGGCGTTTTCACTAGGAAAAACCTCTATGCGGAGATTCTTGGGATTAGGATCAGCTATCTCAGCCTTGCAGTGGCCACAACCGAGCTTTATCTTGTCATTTAGCTCTTTCATACACCTCAACGTATCCTCCCCGATAATGATACTCGCGTTATGATCACTGGTTTTTTCGCAGGAGATCATAAGTGTTCCAACAAATGGATCCATTGTTCTTTCTCCTTATATGTATGCCACAGATTTATTCCGTGGCTTATGAGTTAAAGGACTAAATCCTAAGATATCGCAATTTGTAAAATGAAGTGCAACACCTCATAATTGGATAAAAACAATTATGAAGTATCAACATTTCACTAAACATAGTAGAAACGAAATCTCCGTC